>Ga0208246_1000797_pt1 | contig 21695 bp, 10 predicted proteins | sample RifOxyD2_FD_184039 | JGI IMG/M metagenome (GOLD analysis project Ga0208246, IMG submission 184039) | Soil microbial communities from Rifle, Colorado - Rifle Oxygen_injection D2 (SPAdes) | ecosystem: Environmental > Terrestrial > Deep subsurface > Rock core/Sediment | place: Rifle, Colorado... | reverse complement strand
GAGTCGGCTATTACAACTTGTTGGGTTTTAGCACTTGCTATATTAGATATCGCACTTGTGTTGCCGCGTTCATCCAATACCTTTATTCCTATGTAATATGTAGTGTCACTTGTTAAATTGCTTAATGTGTAGGTTTCATTACTGCCGCTTGCATTAGGTGTAGGTTCGCTTGTGCATTGTATAGCACTCGCCCAGTTGGTCATCGTTATAGGTGTGTTTGCTAAGTATCTTATGTCATATGTAGTTGCGGTGCCGGTTAAACCATCATCACCAACCGCAGTCCAGTTCAATGTTAGTGTCGTTGTTGTGGGATTGCTTGTTGCAAGATTGTTTATCGCATTTGGAGATGTTGTGTCTTGCTCCGGTATAGTTCCCTGATAGTGCAGTAAGACTTCATTTGCTGTCAATGCACGGTTGTAAATCCTCACCTCATCTATCGTTCCATCAAATCTGCCTGTAGTACTGCCTTGCCGTCCTATTGTTATAGCGTTGTTGTTTGTGTCGATGTTTCCTGTTATAGTTGTTTGAGCTACTAATATGCCGTCCTGATATAGTTTTAAGTTGTTTGTACCACCTGCTGAATCATAAGTCCCTACTATGTGATGCCATGTACTAATGTCACTACTGGTCCATGATTTACTTACACTTCTACCTGTACCATTTATAGTTATCCTGAAGTATGCTTGATCACTAGCTCCTAATGAATATACGCCTTTCTCTATTATTCTTCTTGTTGGACCGCCATCGGTAGTTATTACATCAGTCTTTACCCAGGATTCAAGTGTTATTGCAGTTGTTATGTCTAATGTAGAATTATCAGATGCACTTACATATGTATTTAGTCCGTCAAATTGTAATCCGTAATTACCTACAGCTCCTGCTACCCATTGCGGGCTGTTGTTTAGCGTACCCGTGTTGCTATTTCCGGATGTGTCAGATGCTGTTGTTCCGTTTCCTTCTTCAAATGACCACTCAGATACTGGCGGCGTACTTGCCGCTGTTCCAACTGTCTTTGCTGTTATTATATTGGATATTTGTGACCAGTTGGGAACTTCGTCGCCAACCTTCATCGCAAAATAATATGTAGTATTTGTTGTCAGATTATTTACTACAAATGTTTCATTTGTGCCGCTTATATTGGGGCTGGATTCACCGGTGCTTTGAATCGCATTTGTAAAGTTACTGCTGGTTATTGTATAAGTCTGGTACCTTATATCATAAGTTGTTGCAGTGCCGGTTGTGCCATCATCACCGACAGATGTCCAGTTAAGTGTTATTGAAGTTATTGTTGCGTTGCTCGCTAATAATGCGTTTATTGTGCTAGGCGAGGTTGTGTCTGCTACTACAACCGCTATAGTTTTGTCGTCAGCTATGTTAGAGAGTACGGAAGTGTTTGGTATTTCATCAGTTACTTTGATTCCAAAATAATATGTTGTGTTGTTTGTTAAACCAGCTACTGTAAAGCTTTCGTTTGTTCCGGATATACTTGGTGTGGGTTCTCCCGTGCACTGGGTTGTGTTTCCCCAGTTGCCGGTAGTTATACTGTATGTCGCATACCGTATATCATAAGTTGTTGCAGTGCCGGTTGTGCCATCATCACCGACAGATGTCCATCTAAGCGTTATGCTGGTTGTTGTTAGATTGCTTGTCGCTAAACTGGTTATTTCCGACGGTGCAGTTGTATCGCCTAGTGTTTTACCACTTGCTATATTAGATATACTCGACCAGTTCGGTATTTCGTCGCATGCTTTTATTGCAAAGTAATATGTCGTGTTTGTTGTTAAATTATTTATCGTAAATGTTTCTTCGCTGCCGGATATTTGCGGTGTTGGCTCGCCTAATGCAGAAGTTGTATTGCTGAAGTTACCGGTAGTTATGCTGTATGTCGCATACCGTATGTCATAACTTGTTGCAGTTCCGGTTGTGCCGTCATCACCAACTGCTGTCCAGTTTAGAGTTATAGAGTTCAGAGTTATAGAGTTCAGAGTTAAATTATTTATCGCTGACGGTGCAACTACATTGCCTGTAGGCGCTAGTGTCTTTCCTTGCGGTATATTAGAAAGTACTGACCAGTTTGGAATTTCATCGCCTGCCTTGATTCCAAAGTAATAGGTCGTGTTGTTTGTTAAACCGGTTACTAAATAACTTTCATTACTTCCTCTTATGCTTGGTGCCGGTTCACCGTTACATTGTGCCGTGTTATCCCAGTTGCCGGCTGTTATTGTATATGTCTGATAACGTATATCATAACTTGCCGCTGTCCCCGTAGTTCCATCGTCACCTACACTTGTCCATCTAAGCGTTATGCTCGTTGTTGTTAGATTGCTTGTAACTAAACTCGTTATTTGTGACGGTGCGACTGTGTCGCCTAAAGTCTTTCCAGTTACCGCATTGGATATTCCCGACCAGTTTGGGATTTCATCACCTGCTTTCATAGCGAAGTAATATGTCGTGTTTGTAGTTAGATTATTTATCGTAAATGTTTCAGCGTTCCCTGTTGCTTGCGGTGTGGGTTCTCCGGTACATTGTGTAATATTGTTCCAATTACCGCTTGTTATACTATAGGTTGCATACCTTATATCATAACCTGTCGCTGTCCCCGTTGTGCCGTCATCACCAACTGCTGTCCAATTTAATGTCAAACTTGTTATTGTTGCGTTGCTCGTTGATAATGTGGTTATCGTCGATGGTGATGTTGTGTCAGGGACAACTAACACTTGAGTTTTACCCTGTGCAATGTTTGAAAGTCCTGAAGTGTTCGGGATTTCATCAGCTGCTTTAATTCCAAAATAATATGTTGTGTTACTTGTTAAACCGGTTACGGTTAAACTCTCATTTGTGCCATTTATCCGGGGTGTTGGTTCATTACTGCACAGAGTAGTATTATCCCAATTGCTGGTGGTTATATTATATGTAGCATACCTTAAATCATAAGTTGTTGCTGTTCCTGTTGTGCCGTCGTCACCTACTGACGTCCAGTTTAATGTGACGCTTGTTGTTGTTGGATTGCTCGTTGCTAAATTTGCTATCTGCGATGGTGCAGTTGTATCAGGTAACCCAGAATTGTATTCAGCTAAGACCTCGGATGCACTTAATGCTCTACTATAAATTTTTACTTCGTCAATTGTTCCCTGGAAATAGCGGGTATCATAATGTCCTATCGTTAAAGGATTTGCCGTGCTTTCTATTGACTCTGTGTAGGTCTCGACGCCTTTTTGAATGCCGTTTACATATAATACCATGTTATTTGTGCCGCCATTCTTGTCATATGTCGCTACTATGTGTACCCACGTGTTTAAACTAACTGCATCAGGCGATAATATCCATCGCCAGTTTGAACCGCCGTCGTTTATTTTAAATACAAAAGCAGGTTTTAATGAATTGCCGTCCCAACGTATAGCATACCTGTCGTCCTTACTTACCATGTCATCATACATGACCGGTACCCTGGTCGGATATGCCCAAGCTGATATCGTTACCGCATCGGTTATTGTTAAACTTGCAGAATTAGGTACCGACACATAATTGTTTGTTCCGTTAAATTGCAGTCCTTTCCCTGATAGGCCGGTTACCCATTGCGGATTGTTTGTTAATGTGCCGGTATTATTATTACCCGATGTGTCAGACGCTGTTGTGCCGGTGTTTTCTTCAAATTTCCAATAACCGGTTAATGTAGTTGCAGATAATGTCTTTCCGCTCGGGCTATTGGAGACTCCGCTCCAGTTTACAATTTCATCGCCTGTTTTTAATGAGAAATAGTAAGTTGTATTTGATGTAAGATTGGATATTGTAAAAGTTTCGCTGTTCCCTGCTGCTTTAGGCGCAGGTTCGCCTGTGCATGTAGTTGTGTTTGCCCAGTTGTTTGTTGTTATACTGTATGTCGCATATCGTATATCATAACTTGTTGCAGTTCCGGTTGTACCGTCGTCGCCGACACTGGTCCAAGTTAGTGTTATTGAATTCGTAGTTAAATTGTTGGTAGTTAAAGTGTTTATTGTTGCAGGTGCTATCGTATCAGATGCACTGCCACTATATTCCCATCTGCCAATATCGGGTGCATTAGCATTATATGATAATCCAACATTTGTGCCTGCGTCTATGCACGGACTGTTGCTGTTTAATTGATAATATGTATCCCATCTGTTGCCGGTTGCTCTTATTTGCGGATTGGTATTTGATAAATTATTGCTTTGCGTAAAACCTGCATAATCTGCATTTTCAATATTATAAGACAAATTATTACTAAACGTGCAGTTCGTAAAAGTAGAAGCACTATCGTTAACACGCCTAATTACCTTTAATCCTGCGGTATTATCGCCTATAAAAAGATTGTTTTTAATCTGAATATTTGTAAATGCCCCGCCTTCAGATGCAATAACTATCGGAGCAGCGTTTGCGTAGGTCTGCTGGTGGAATGTATTGTTAAGTATCTTTATATTATCCCTGGTTTGGCCGCTGTGGTCTTCAACCGATACACAAAATGACCAGGTATCATTGGTAGATCCCATATTATAAAAAACATTTCTCTGGATAGTAATATTGCTGTTGATTTCGGTGGACATCAGGTCTATGCCCCTGTCCGGATAATTTTCAAAATAATTATTTTCATAAATACAATCCGGAACTCCTGGCTCTATAGCATATTTTTGCCAGTTTCCGGTAGTATAACTCATAATATTATCGTGAAAATATATTGCATAACTTCCGCCGTTTTTACCACCGCCGACTAAAGATGCCCAGCCGTGAAATGTATTGCTGGATATTTCATTGTCATTTAGAAAATTCCATATTTCAATATCAGCCCAGTAACTGGTAAAAGTGCTGTGATGTATCTTTAACCGTTTAACCCAGCCGGCACCGTAACAGGTAATTCCTGAACCCAAAGTGCCGTACCTTTCATTGTATGTGTTGTAGGATATATCGCCGCCGTCAATACCGACAACGCATATACCGGCATTACGGTTATCCTGAAAAGTACAACTGCTAATATTGATACCGGTAATATAAAAACTTGGAGGTGTGGATTGGTTTGTATTTTGTGTTGAATATATATCCAGCGCACCTCTGGTTGTTTCCAAATTATGTATATATAAATCGGTTATCGTTATATTATCTCTTCCTCCGAATGATATTTCCTGTGCCATGTTATTTCCGTCAACTGTAAATTTGGAGATGCTCTGATTGCCGTTAACATGAGAACCGGACACTGCATTTATTAAACTTCCGGTATGATTACCTACTATAGTAGTAAGATCCCTGCCTGCGCCTTCTATGTTAACTCCGACTGGTAATACTGCTGTTTGGGTTTCCGTAAATGTTCCCGCATTTAAATGAACCGTACAACCTTGTCCTACAGGCACATGGCTTACGGAATATGCTAATGTTTTCCACGGATTTGTTATACTGCCGTTACCGGTTGTATCGTTGCCGTTCGGGTCTACATAATATACATAAGTTGCCGACTGAACCGCTGGTTGCCATCTCACTATTTTCCATCTGTCGTTTGTGTTGTTTACAGTTTCTGATTCCATCATATCACTTACTACTCCGCTGCCTTCCCATCTGGAAAATAAATTAAAATAAACAGAACCGGTTGTTTTTATCCTTGCCTCTATCCACATACTGTCAAATGATGCCGGCACAGTAAATACTTCACTCCATGCTCTTGTCAATATTGTATCGCTTTTGCCGGTTGATGGCATGATTATTGTCATAATACCGTTACTGAAACTCTCCGCCGCTCCTGCTACATCGCCCAGGCTTGTCCATTCTCCGTTGGAATATGTCAGGATATTATAATTATTATAGTTTCCTGCTGTATCAAATTCGTGTGAAGCTAATAGAGTATCCTGACCATTCAATTTATAATACAATTTCATGTAATCTATTTGAAATGTACTTGTTGCGTTTCTTTGATAATCGTTGTGTACGTCAAACAATATCCTGCATTGATCCATATTAGACGGTTTTGAAGGTACATTGTAATGGCCGTCCCAGTTTGTAAAACTTGCACTTGCGGGCGAGTCATTATAATTTGCTGCTTTTGCTTTGCCTGTTTCTATTAATCCGCCGTAAGTTGATCCGGATGCAAATTGTGTTAGTGCATTGCCGAGGTTGATAATGATATCGTCCGCATCCCCGTCACTTTGTAATGTTTTACCTGTATAAATTATATTATCCGTTGATTTTTTGTAAGTACCTGCCGGAAAATAAATTATATCGCCGGTTGCGGCTGCGCTTATTGCTGATTGTATTGAAGATGTATCATCAGTCGTTCCGTTACCCGTTGCCCCGTAGTTTCTTACATTATAAGTAGTTGCAGGAGATGCATATTCCCATCTGCCGATGTCGGGTGCGGAACCGTTATAAGCTAATCCAACATTTACTCCGGTATTTATACACGGACTGTTACTATTTAACTGATAATATGTACTCCAGCGATTGCCGGTGGCTTTAATTTGCGGGTTGCTGGAAAGTAAATTATTACTCTGGGTAAATCCTGTTAAACTTGTATTATTATTCTGGTAAGTAAGGTTGTTAGTAAATACAGAATTACTAATATTATTTCCTGCTCTTCTCATTAGATTGCTGGACCCGTTGCCGACAAATATGTTATTTTTTATTTCGCAATTGCTTAATGTTCCTAGATATCCATCTTCAAACCACAACCACATCGCGTCCTCTCCGTTTTTTGAACAATCAAAGACATTATTATATATTTTTAGTCCGGATAGATTATTCGTATTGCCGACTTCTATATGCAGTGCATTAGGAGTATTGCCATAAGTATCGTAAAATACATTATTGTAAATTTGCATGTTATGGTTTTCTGTTTCAGTATGCCAGATGGCTATTGCCTGATTTAAATAGTGTTCAAAATAATTGCCGGATATTACCATATCGTCAACTCCGGCTTCAATAGCATAATCAATACCGTTATTCCCGTCTGAAATTAATTTGTTATTACTTACTTTTATGCTATATTGTGAACTACCTTTGTTACCGCCAACAAGAGAAATCCAGCCGTCGAAACAGCAGTTATATATCTCATTTCCGCCAAATAATTGCCATAATTCAACATTGCTTTGTCCGGCTACAGCAACTGTGCTATCATGTATTTTAAAGTTTTTGTACCAGCCTCCAGTTCCATAGAAATCAATTCCGGAACCTAAATTATCATTTACGGTAACATTGTATATTTCAGCTCCATCTACATGCCCGATTGTAATATTGCCCGCATCGTTATTGGCAACGTTATTTGAAAATTGAGAATTATATATTTTTATCCCGGTTAAATAAAAACTCGGAGCTGTGCTGGCATTTCCTCCTGATGCCGGTGCAAAGATAATTAATCCGCCCCAATCACCGAGCATATCATGTAAATTAATATCATGAAAAACTATGTTGTCCCTGTTAGAACACCACATGCCGTACGCTTTACGGTTACCGTCAAACTGAAGATTGCTTATCGTTTGATTGCCGTTAACGTGAGAACCGGAATAGAAATCCATAAAATGATCATTCATGTTTGCTTTTAAAATAGAAACACCAGATCCGTCACCTAATAAATTTATTTGTACAGGAACGGTTAGCTTTGAATTAAATAAATAAGTTCCTGCAGGAAAATATACAGTTCCGCCGACAGGGCATGCGTTTATTGCATTTTGTATTGATGTTGCATCGTTGGTTGTTCCGTTTCCCACGGCACCATAAGTCATTACATTTATTGTATTTTGAACGAAGTTAGATTCATATCTGCCTATGTCAGGGGCAGAACCATTATATGATAAACCGACATTTATTCCGGCATTTATACACGGGCTGTTTGATTGTAATCTGAAATATGGGTCAGGTTTATTGCCTGCCATTTGCATGCTCGGGTTGGTATTAATTAAATTTCCTGATGAAGAAAGTCCGGTTGTTTGACCGAGCGAGTAATTGTGTAGCGCATTGTTGCTAATTGTGCCGGACAATGTAGACCCATTTTTAACTAATATACCCGTACTGCCTGAAGTTTGGTTCATAAATATATTATTTTTAATCTGCATATTGCTTGCGGTAGCCGCATTAACGCTTCCTATATTTAGACATCCCCACTGCGGATAGCTTGTGGTATAAATAGTGTTATTAAAAAATTCTAAGTTATTTTGTGCTCCTCCGTAAGGAGCTAAATTCATTATGTTATATCCTGCATTAAAAAACACATTATTATGTACTTTTAAACCGCCAGTTCCGTCAGTGTTAGATAATCCGGTACCAAAACCTTCTATATAGTTTCTATTAATAAGCATATCTGCTATAGCTACCTCAATTGAATATGTATTAGTGCCTAAATAATAATTAACCATTTTACAATCATGTATATTTATAGAATTTGTACCAGTACCTTTATTACCATATACTAAGGAGAACCAAGAATTAGAAGTTACATTATATATTTCACAATCATCGTAACAGTTCCATAATTCTATTGCCGCTGCTGAACCCCAGCCGGGGTTAACGCCGGTAACATTAATAGTACTATTATATATTTTTGTATGCTTATACCATCCATCTGCCTGACCTGTACTCCAATCAGTTCCCATTTTTATTCCATATCCGCCAGTAGAATCATTAATAATAATATCGTGGATATCTCCGTGGTCTAATTTACTAATCATTAAATTTCCTCTAGAGTTATTTCCATCTAAAGCACCGCAATTTGTAAGATTTATGTGATGGATTGAAATACCGCTTACAGCATTAACCCATTGATTATTATTTGCAATCCCGCCACCTACCATAATTGCACCGTCTTTTATGTACCTGCCGGTAATTTGACTTATTTCTACATTATTTCGGTTATGAACAAACAATCCTGTTACTAATGTTCTATTGTTTCCATCAATAGTAAAGTTACTAAATTTTTGGTTTCCTGCTACAACTGAGCCAGAATAAGCATATATTAACCGCCCACCATATGAACTTTGTATAATTGTAGTACCTTGGCCAGCTCCTTCTATATTTATTCCTACAGGGACTACAGATTGTTGTGTTTCATTAAATGTTCCTGCGTTTAAATGTACGGTAGCTCCTTGTACCAACGGGCGGCTTACTGCATATGCTAATGTTTTCCATGGGTTTGATATACTTCCGGTTCCCGTACTGTCACTGCCTGCCGGATCTACATAATAAACATTACCAGGGGCACTATATTCATACCTGCCAATATCCGGTGCGGTACCTAAATAGCCGTCCGTATAACCTGGTAAAACCACACCTTTATTTATACATGGTGAACCGCTTTGTAACTTGTAATACGGGTCAGGTATATTACCGATTGCCTGTATGAGCGGATTACTGGTTATATTATTATTTACTGTCCAACCGCTAACGGAACCATTACTTGTATTATATGTGTCATTATTTGTAAAATATGAATTATCTGCACCGCCCCCATCAGGAAAACCTACTGCACTACAACTACCATTACTTATAAAGATATTATTCCTAATTTGAAGATCATTCATTCTTTGTCCACCCTTACCGATAAGAAGGAAATTTTTACCTGTAGCGTTAAATTTAAAAGTATTGTTAAATATTTTCCAATTATTAGGTGCCCTCCCTCCTGCAAGCATAAAACTGCTTTCACTACTACCATTAACCATTACATTATTATAAATTCTTAAATTACTAACATTTTCATTGCTTACTGAAGAACCTGCATTCATTAATCCATAGAAATACCCTTCTATGTAATTTTTAGAAATCAACATATCACTCGCTTCTAATTCAATTGCATATGTAAGCTGAGAATAAATACTTCTTATCATACGGCAATCGTGAATATGCACCGAATTAGTTCCGGTACCCTTATTACCTCCTACAATCGAAAACCATCCGTTAGTAGTTACATTATAAATCTCACAATCGTTATAAAGGTTCCACATTTCTATCGGGATACCATTACCATACGTTTGCCCGGCTCCCCAAACTGTAATATTACAATCATGAATCTTTGTATTTTTTATATAGCCAAGGTTAGCTTGTTTAATTCCTGCAAACTGTTCATAAAAATTACAGTTATAAATTTCCCCGCCATCCAAACCGCCAACACACAAAGCCCCAGCACTAAAACCGGGATGATCTGAGGAACTTTCAGTAAAATAGCAATTATATATCTTAACTCCGGTCATATAATCATGCGGTTGCGGAGTACTTCCATTAGGATAATGTTCAATCCAAATTGCTATAGTATTGAAATATTTAAATTCACAATGGTGAATTTGGAAATTATGTCTTCCTTCCATATGCAGGGCTGATTGTGCCTGTTTACTATTACCATTAAAATAAATATACGAGATCGATTGATTACCATTTATAGGAATATCTACAGCAGAATCTGCATTGATTAACACGCTGCTATGCCCTGCTTTTATAATTGTACCTGTTACATTATCTGTACTTACACCCACTAAACTAATCCCTATAGGAAGTATTAATGTACTATTTACTTTATATGTTCCTGCCGGAAAATATACGGTGTCTCCTGATTGTGCTGCATTTATCGCATTTTGTATCGCTGTTGCATCGTTAGTTGTTCCGTTTCCGGTTGCTCCGTAGGAAGTTTTTACATTTAATTGCGCCGCATTCAAGAAACTGCTAAAAAACAATATGGGCAGAACCACTGAAACTAATTTTAAAAATATTTTCATCTTCGCCTCCGTAACACCACCTAAAATCGTTCTACTGTTCTATTGTTCTGCTGTTCTTTCTGAAGTCATTCTGAGCCGTTAGGCGAAGAATCTCGTTTTTACTACAGATCCTTCGTTTCACTCAGGATGACACCTTTTAAAACGTCAATTTTAAATGTAAAATTAAAAATTTTAAATCTCTTGTAGTTGCTTAGCTTGCTTGCCCGCCAACGAATCAGTGGCGGGCTAAGCGCCTTTATCATTATACTTTAACACTGCCGACCAAGGTCGGCAACTACAATTCTTTTCAGTCAAATAAACAAAAAAAGCCATGTTGCCGCTAATAAGTTCGGAGTTTTTAATTCATGGTTCACAGTAGTTGCTATGAACTATAAACTCTTAACTACGAACTGTATTAAACTTCGGCAACCTGGCTAACTAAAAGACAGTGCTTTAGTGCTATTGTGATATAGTGCTATAGATTAAAAATTAATTACTTCTTTTACAATCCCACCATCGCACTATCCCACGATTTCCTGTCTTTACAGTCCCTTTGGTTTTGCGCACACACCCTGATTTCTCAGGGGTAGCCTTTTCGGGTCTTAATATTTGTATAATTAATATTTGTTTAATCTATGTTGTGTTTTATTTGAAAGAACGGAACTAAATGTTCTATAGTACTACTGTTCTATGGTTCTGCTGAACTTCAGAACGACTCTTTAATTATTTGTCTCTCTTCGCCTAGTTAGACGTATTGCAAAAAAAAATGTTCCCAAAAAAAATATTTTTTAAGGTAGAAAGGTAAAAGGGTAAAGAGGTAGCCCGCCACTTCCACCACTGAGACATCGGCGGACAAGAAGTCATTGGCGGGTCCGCCATAGAATCAGTGGTGGAAAGGGTAAAAAGGTAGACAAGAAGATAAATAAAGATTATTGGGGATTTTTGTTATATTTAAAGGAAAGATCTTTTAAGCTGAAGGATAAGATATGTACAGAATCAAAATTTTTTCTTGAAATGATGCCATAATCAATTTGAAAGAAAGATAATTTTAAACCAAAGCCCAAACTATAATTTTCCAAATCATAATTAAATTTGTAACCGCCTCTTAAAGCAATTGTATTGCCTAAAAAATATTCTATTCCGATATTTTTTTTAATATCACTATCATTTGGTTTCAATATATCTATTGCTAATATTAAGTCGGAATTTTTTGGAAGTTTCAATTTATACGCAATACCGGAACGTAAAGTCGTCGGCATGGGGTCAGACTCGCTTATATATTTCAGTGGTGTGCCTTTATTTTGTAGAACAGCACCAACTGATAAACCTTTAATATTAGTCTGGTAAAGTAACCCAAAATCAAGAGCATACGCGGTCGCATTATATTTTTCTATCATTGTAGAAGAATAATACTTCGTGTTTATACCTAAATTAAGGTTTTTAAAAGTTTCTCTGCTATACCCTAAAGTAAAAAGATAATCACGTTGGACACTCAAAGTTGATATATTTCCGCTTGTATTTTGCCATTCTATCTTTCCTGCGTCGTAAAACAATAAGCTTCCCGCAAAAACCCCTATATTATTAATATTTTGTCCGAAACCGATTAATCCATAACTGATATTTGAATCTGATTGCTGGAAATACATGCATGTAAATTCGCGTTTTAGATTTTTCATGCCTGCCGGATTATAATAAAGACCGTATAAGTCATCTGAAACGGATGCATAAGCTTCTCCCATAGCAGAAGGACGTCCTCCCACATATTGTTTTAGCAAAGATGCACCGCTAGTACTTGAACCAAATGCGTAATGAGAAAAAGTAAATGTTATAAATAAATATATGAAAATTTTTTTAAAAATAATATTCTCCACAAATAAAAAAACCACCTATGCAAAATGACTTATTTACTGGTTTTAAAGTTTTAGGTTTATAGAGTTAATGAATTACCTTTTACTCATTACTCCCGCCACTATGTCTTCGGCGGGCAAGCATTACCCGTTACTTATTACTATTTTATAACTGCTATCTTCTTAGTTGCAGTATATGTCCCGGCGCGTAATCTGATTAAGTAAACACCGCTGGCAACAACATCTTCTTCAAAACTTCTTCCATTCCATATAGCCTGGTATTGACCTTCCGGCATATCCTGGTCTATAAGTGTTTTTACAAGTTCATCCCTCGTGTTATATATTGCTATTACAACATGGACAGTATTACCCGATGTACTTGTATTATTCTTTGGTATGCTAAAATTTATTTTAGATGATTGTCCTGTCATTGGATTTATAACGGTATCTGTTGGTTTTACTTCGATGGTGATTTTATCATCTGAAATAGCTGCATTTGAAACTGTAACGGATATTTGAGCATCAGCGGTCTTATCAGATGTATCAGTAACAACGGCTTTAATAGTATGTGTGCCATTAGAATAACCGGTAGTATTCCAATTCCAGGCATATGGTGATGAAGAGTCGATATACTTAAGAATATTATCTACATAAAAATCAACCTGCTTGACACTCTTATCATCGGATGCATTGGCTGAAAAGCTTATTGTTCCGCTTACTATTGCACTATTTGCAGGATTTGTGATTGTTATAGTGGGCGATGCTGAATCGGGTAAATAAGAATTATATAGTGCTAATACCTCCGATGCATTTAGTGCATTATTATACAATTTTACTTCGTCAATAATACCTTTCATAAATAAATTTTGAGCGCAACTTGTTCCTACTTCAAAAGTGGCAATATTTGCATATATGGAAGTACCCGATGTAGTAAAAGTATGAGAAAAATCTCCGCCTGTATTTTCAATACCATTTATATAAACTCTCATAACCTGACCGTCACTGGTTGCTGTTATATGATACCATACATTTGTTTCAAAACTATCATTAGAAGTAGCAAATGTTAACCAATCGGTACCATTAGAAGATATACCGAATTCTACCGCATCACGATCGTTAGCTCTCCTTAAAGCCCATCCATATTGGCCTGATTCACCGTGTTTACTTGCTATTGTTAAATAAGCAGTATCATCTGTTGCAAATACCCATGCACTTATAGTGATACTACTTACATTTAAACTTGAATCGGTACCATAGTTTACAGAGTCATCCAAACCGTCAAACTGTAAACCTTTTCCTACTTTGCCGTTTGTCCATGCAGTACCATTAACTAATGTTCCGGTATAATTGTTTCCGGAAGTATCTGCCGTAGTTATTCCGCTACCCTCTTCAAACTTCCACTCTGCTACTAATGCTGCATAGCTAATGCTGTACAGACAAGAGCAAATAATTAAGAATAAGATAATTTGTTTTAGCATTGTAATTCCCCTAGTGAGACCGTTGAAAAGGTCATCAACGGTCTCGATTACACAGATTTTGAAAGGCGATTACACAGATACAACTATTTTGCCTTAATCTGTGTAATCTTGTCTTTAATCGGTGTAATCAGAGATTGTTGCATTTTACAACAATCTCATAGTACCGAAATTGGTATTTTTATTTTTTTCACTGTATTATTATTTTTTATTTTTGTATTAATTGACCATTTACCCGGTTTAATTCCGATTATGTAAACTGCTATAATATTTTCACCTTCATCCAAATCAATGTTGTAATTTATTTCTTTTTGGTCAATTATTTTTCCGTTTCTTACAAATTTTATTCCGTTAGGCAGTTCAATATTTAAAGAAGAATTAAGGGTATTAGCTGTATTATTTATTTTAAATTTAAAGATACTTACCTGATTTAGATTGATAGTTGTTGCGGCATACTGTTCAAAAGACTGATTCTGATTCTTTTTATATTGTATAAATAAGAAAGCAGGAATAAATAATAGTATTAATATACTTGTTAGGATATATTTTAATTTCGAGTTAGAGAAAATTGGTTTAAATCTATATTCCTTTTGCTGTGCTTCAAAAGAAGTTTGTGCTAATTTTAAATGGAGTTCATGTTCAAATCCGATAGGGACTACTTTTTTCTTTGAAGTGTTCAACAACTCTTTTGTCTTTTTTAATTTGGATAATTCCAGCGAACATGCATGACATATAGATAAATGACAATCTATTTCCTTTTTTTCTTCTGTATTAAGATATCCATCTAAATAGATGTTTAATAGGTTATTGATTTTCCTGCATTTTAAGTACTTAATTATGTTCATTTTCATCACCTTTCGCTTAGTTAGACGTTTTTATTTTTAAAATGTTCCCTTTTTTTCTAATATTTCTTTTAAGAATTTTCTTCCCCTGTTTATTCTCGATTTTACGGTTCCAAAAGAAACTTTGGTTATTTCTGCAATCTCCTCGTAAGAAAAACCTTCTATATCTGCCATGGTTACCGTAATACGGAAATTCACAGGAATTTCTAGTAAAGCCTGTTCAATCTGGCTTTGTAAAATATTGTTTTCTACTTCTTGTTCGGGTAGTTTATCTTTATCTTTAAGAGGTAAAATAGAATCTATTGATACAGTTTGAAATGAAGTTTTTGTATAAGTGAGTCTGCATTTGTCAATAAAAAGATTGTTAACTATTTGCCAAACCCATGTATAAAAGGCGGATTTTTCATTAAAATTTTTTAAATTTAAAAAAATTCTTATCAAAGCGTCTTGTGTAAGGTCTCTTGCGTCAGGTTCGTTTCCGGTTAAGTAATGAGCGAGGTTATATATTTTTTCCTGGTATAAAGCAATTAGTTTTTCAAAAGCATTTATATCACCGTTTTTTGCTTTTTGTAAAAGAATAGATGATTCTTCAGAAAGTGGTTCTTTAAACATTTATTCGTTCTAACAGTCCATTACTGTTCCTTCATAGAGTTAGACGGATTTAACTAAAAAATGTTCCCGCAAAGATTCACTTATCTTGGAAAATATTTTTATTATGTAATTGTTGAAAAATCCAACAATTACTGAATAAAATGATTAAGAAAACAGATTACACAGATTAGGGCTTGTCTTTAAATCTGTGTAATCGTATTTTAAAATCTGTGTAATCATGAGCGGTGTAATTTCAACGCTCTTATTATATAGAAAAACTTATTTTTTCAATTCTTTTATTATTTCCGGTATTACCTGATACAAGTCGCCTTCAAGAGCATAAGTCGCAAGTTTCATCATTGGGCATTCAGGGTCTTTATTTATTGCAACTATTCTGTCTGATGATTGCATTCCAACTAAATGCTGAATCTGGCCTGAAATACCGCAGGCAACATAGAGTTTAGGTGAGACGGTTCTTCCGGTTTGACCTACCTGGTGGGAGTATGGAATCCAGCCGGCATCAACAGTAGCGCGGGATGCACCTACAGCTCCGCCTATTGCTTTTGCGAATTCTTCGATCAATTGAAATCCTTCCGGTTTTCCAAGTCCGCGTCCGCCGGAAACGATTATATCTGCTTCGGCAAGATTTACTTTTTGTGAAAGATCAGCGACAAACTGCAAATAAGCTGTTCTATTTTTTACTTTTGTCTTATCAAATGATTTCTTAATTATTTCACCTTTTGCATTTTGTTTTTTCTCTGCTTTTTTGAAAACTTTATGTCTTACCGTTGCCATCTGCGGTCTGTGATTTTTTGTTAAAATAGTCGCCATGATGTTACCGCCAAATGCAGGTCTTGTTTGCATCAAATTTCGGGTTTCAGGGTCAATATCCAAGCCTGTGCAATCAGCGGTTAAACCGGTCCAGATTTTTGCAGCAACACGGGAAGCAAAACTTCTTCCTATATTTGTTGCTCCCATTAATATTATTTCAGGTTTTTCTTCTTTTATTAACTGTGCTAATAGTTCAGAATAAGGATCATCCTGGAATTCTTTTAGTATTTCATCGTCATAAACATAAACTGTGTCTGCTCCGTGATCAATTAAATCAGTTGATTTATTTTCAATATTATGTCCCATCAAAATAGCACATAATTTAACTGAAAGTTTATCGGCTAGTTCTCTGCCTTTTCCCAATAGTTCAAATACAACCGGTGAAATCTCTCCATGTCGTTGTTCGGCATATACCCAAACATTTTTATAAAGCGATTTATCTATAACATTTGCTTTAATATCATCTTTTTCTATAACTATTGCCTGATATTTTTTACATGATTCAAGACAAGCACCGCAGAAATTACATTTCATTTCATCAATTACCGCAAGTTTTATCTTCTTATCAGGTCTGACATTAAGATTAATTGCAGAAAAAGGGCATGATTTTAAACAAAGTCCACAGCCAACACACTTATCAGAGACTACATAAATTTTAGACATTTTTTTTCCTTTTACCTTTATAATGCTAGAGCGAAGTAGAAATTTGCTCCCATTGACCGTAATGTTGGAGTGAGGGAGTCGTTGAGGAATGCCCTCACGGAGTTCCGCTTACGCATTCAGCGGAACGAGTGGGGACGGCCCCACCAGGGGACCGTGTGCTGACGAAACGATCTCCCGAGCGAATTCTACGAGCGATCAAATAACTTTTGCTTCTTTTAATTTAGCAACTACTTTTACTGCCTGTTCCTGCGGTTCTCCTGTAACTCTTTCCCCACCGGTTCTTGGCGGCGGAGAAAAAACTTTCATAACATTGGTAGGTGAACCTGCTGTTCCTGTTTTTGTTTTATCAGCTTCGATTGCTTTTGCTGTATAGTGTTTAATTTCCGCTTTTTTGGAAAACATCATTCCCCTTAATGACGGAAGACGGGGAGTATTTATTTCTTTTACTACAGTTAAAAGACAAGGAATCGGTAGTTCTATTAAATCGTAACCGTCTTCCATCATCCTTTCAACTGTAATTTTATTATTTTCTATTTTTTCAATTTTCTTAACATAAGCAATATGAGGTATGTCTAACATTTCAGCAACACCTGGTCCTACCTGGGCGGTATCGCCGTCAATTGCCTGTTTACCGCATAAAATTACATCATACAAGCCTATTTTTCTTATTGCCTGTGATAAAGTATACGAAGTTGCCCAGGTATCTGAACCGGCAAATTCCCTGTCAGAGACAAGAATCGCTTCGTCACAACCCATTGCGAGGCATTCGCGCAGTGCTTTATCAGCTTGCGGAGGGCCCATTGTTACAACAGTGACTCTTCCAGTATATTTTTCTTTAAGCCGAATGGATTCTTCAACAGCATACATATCAAATGGATTGACTTGTGCTTCTACCCCTTCCCTTTTTAATGTTCCGGTTTTTTCATCAATTTTAACATCTGTTGTTGCCGGAACCTGCTTAATTAAGACAATTATGTTCATTTTTAAATCCTTTAACTTCTATTTTAACTTTTAACTTTTTTCTGAGATCCTTTCCGCCACTACTTCTTTGGCGGACCCGCCGATAATTCAGTGGCGGGCGATAGTAGCTCAGGATGATCCCGATTTATCGGGATCATTTTTTCTTTGCAGATTTTTTAATTAAATCAAGTGCTATAACATTTCTTTGTATCTGATTTGTTCCTTCATATATCTGTGTGATTTTCGCATCGCGCATCATTTTTTCTACCGGATATTCTTTCATATAACCATAACCGCCGAAAATCTGGACTGCATCCGTGGTTACACGCATTGCGACATCGGATGCATATAATTTACTCATTGCCGAAGCGCCCGAAACATCCTTATCGCCTTTATCTACTGCTCTGGCTACAGCGTATACCAGTGCTCTGGCAGCTTCAACTTCTGTTGCCATATTTGCAAGCATATGTTGAATAGCTTGGAATGAGGAAATAGGATGATCAAATTGTTTCCTTGTTTTTGCATATTCAATGGATTCGTCAAGAGCACCTGCCGCAATTCCCAATGCCTGTGCTGCTACACCGGGTCTTGATTGGTCAAGAGTTTTCATTGCGACTATAAAACCGGCACCTTCTTTACCTAAAAGGTTTGCTTTAGGAACTTTGCAGTCCTGGAATATTAATTCGCAGGTTGCCGATGCACGGATTCCCATTTTGTTTTCTTTTTTGCCGAACGTAAATCCCGGAGTGCCTTTCTCTACGATAAAGGCTGATGCACCGCGGGAACCTCTTGCTTTATCCGTCATTGCAATTACTGAATATATTTCAGCCATTCCGCCGTTTGTTATAAAGCATTTAGTGCCGTTTAATATATAATAATCGCCTTCTTTTTTTGCTGTTGTTTTTGTGGCCCCTGCATCACTTCCGGATTCCGGTTCTGTTAAACCAAATGCCGCAAGTGCTTCACCTTTTGCTATCCTTGGCAGATATTTCTTTTTTTGTTCGTCTGTACCAAATAGAATTATAGGAAATGTACCAAGTGCGGTTGCTGCAAGTGCAAGTGAAATACCGCCGTCAACTTTACAGAGTTCTTCAACTGCAAGGCATAATTCCATTACACCGCCGCCAAATCCGCCGTATTCCTGGGCTATGTAGAGTCCCATCAAATCTGCCTGAGAAAGCTCTTTAACTATATCCCACGGGAATTCTCCTGATTCATCGTATTCCTGCCTTACCGGTTTAATTTTTTCCTGTGCTACCTTTCTTGCTAATTCAACAATCATCTTTTGTTCATCAGTTAAACAATAGTCCATTATTCCTCCCAAGACCCACCATGGTGGGTCGAAGGCCTCGCCAAAGCCTCAGTGGCGGGCATAAGGTTTTATCCGCCAACACCTTCGGAGTTATGGCGGGTTAAGATGACCTTTAGGGTCATCTTAGTTTTTTTATAGCGTTTTTTGCCGCATCTTGTTCCGCTTCTTTTTTTGATTTTCCGCTTCCGCATCCGAGCTGTTTTTTGCCGATTGTAACTGCAATTAAAAATATTTTTTCGTGGTCGGGTCCTGTTTCTTCCAATACTTTGTAAGTAGGCGTCATTTTATATTTTGATTGTATACTTTCCTGAAGTTCTGATTTATAATCTGAAGTATTTATTTTTTGTTTTGTAAGTATATTATGAATAAATTTCTCAGCCACATCGTATCCGGAATCAAGAAAAATAGCTCCGATAATAGCTTCTACAGTGTTTGCTAATATCGATTCTTTCTCCCTGCCGCCTGTTGCTTCTTCGCTATTAGAAATTTTTATATAGTTTCCAAGTCCTAATTTTTTGGCAACAGCATAAAGAGTAGTTTTGCTTACTGCGGCAGATTTTATTTTAGAGAGTTTTCCTTCATTGTAACCGGGATATTTTGAGTATAAATATACGGCGGTTGCGGAAGACAAAACAGAATCACCTATGAATTCTAATCTTTCATTGTATTCCTTGATGTCGTTTTCTATTGCATATGATTTATGAGTTAAGGCAATTTCCAAAATATCGGTATTATTAAATTTTATTCCTATTTTTTTTTGTAATTGTTCTTTAGTGCCAATGTCTTCATTCATATTTTTTTACTAATATTGTAGCGTTATGTCCGCCGAAACCCAAGGAATTTGAGATAGCAATTTTTATCTGTTGTTGTCTTGCTTTGTTTGGAACATAGTCCAAATCACATGCAGGATCAGGAAATTCATAATTTATTGTTGGGTGAATGAATCCTTTTTCCATGCAAAGTAATGTAGCAATAAGCTCTACCGCACCGGCTGCACCAAGCAAATGTCCCGACATGGATTTTGTGGATGATATTGCCAACTTTTTTGCATGTTCGCCAAAAACTTTTTTTATTGCAAGTGTTTCAGTTTTATCATTTAATTCTGTTGATGTTCCGTGCGCGTTAACATAATCGACATCTTCAGGCCGCAGGTTTGCATCCTTAATTGCAAGTTCAATGCCCTTGGCTGATGCAATTGCGTTTGGTTCAGGTGCAGTAATATGAAAAGCGTCATCAGTTGCTCCGTAACCTGCAACTTCCCCGTATATTTTAGCACCCCTTGCTTTTGCATGTTCTTCAGTTTCAAATACTAATATACCGGAACCTTCACCCATAACAAAACCATTGCGTTGTGCATCAAACGGGCGAGATGCTTTTTGAGGTTCATCGTTTCTGGTTGAGAGTGCTTTTATTGCGCAGAAACCTCCAAAACCTAAGGGTGTAACCGCAGCTTCACTACCACCTACTATTGCCACATCCATATCACCATATCTCATTAAGCGAAGAGCATCACCGATACAATGCGTAGAAGTTGCACAAGCAGATGATACTGAATAATTAGGTCCGCGCAGGCCAAACATAATGGCTATTTCACCGGGAGCCATATTTGTAATCAGCATCGGTATTAGAAATGGAGAGAGTCTTCCTGGTCCTTTTTCATGAAGGATTCTGGTTTGGTCTTCTATTGTTTGCATCCCGCCGATACCGCTTCCAACAATAACTCCGCATCTTTCAAGATTTTCTTTTGAGAAATCTATTTTAGAATCTTCCACTGCCATTTTAGCAGCAGCGGCAGCAAATTTGACAAATCGATCCATTCTTCTGATTTTTTTCTTTTCGAGAAAATCTTCTGGATTGAAGTTTTTTACTTCGCAAGCAAATTTAACGGAAAAATTTGTAGTGTCAAAACTGGCAATTGGAGCTGCTCCGGATATCCCTTCTAACAATGACTTCAAAAATTGCTCTTTTCCTATGCCAATAGGTGATATCACTCCTAAACCAGTAACAACAACTTTTTTTTGCATAAATTCCCCAAAGAATCCGCCAACCGGCGGAAAAATGTTGAAATAAAAATCCTAAAACCAAAACTTAAACAAATAAGTTTCTGTATTAATATGGATTTAATATTTTGTTTTATTGACCAATGTGCGCTTTTATGTAATCTATGGCTTGTCCTACGGTTGTGATTTTTGATGCTTCTTCATCCGGAATTTCAAGTCCGAAAGTTTCTTCGAGTGCCATGACTAACTCGACTGTATCTAAAGAATCAGCACCTAAATCATTTATAAATGAAGCGGTGGGAACTACTTTTGCCGCATCAACGCCTAATTGTTCTGCTACTATTTCCTTAACCTTCACATCTACGTCTACACTTGCCATATGATACCTCCAATAATAAATACAATTGAGCCTGTCACGAAACTATTTTTCCGTCGGAGAATTTATGGGCTAAAATATTTTCGCCCTCCTATCATTTTCTCCGACGACAAAATATGAATCAA
>Ga0208246_1000793_pt1 | contig 21762 bp, 23 predicted proteins | sample RifOxyD2_FD_184039 | JGI IMG/M metagenome (GOLD analysis project Ga0208246, IMG submission 184039) | Soil microbial communities from Rifle, Colorado - Rifle Oxygen_injection D2 (SPAdes) | ecosystem: Environmental > Terrestrial > Deep subsurface > Rock core/Sediment | place: Rifle, Colorado... | reverse complement strand
ATTTTTTCCACAATTTAATACTTCTTCCGGCACTTCCCCCACCACCTTTTTATTCTTCCCATTAGCATCCATAATCATAAGGTAGGTTTTGGATGTCCATACTTTTGGTGGAGCAACTGTATTTATCTGTTTATGCATTAAATATATTATCTGTTTCCCGTCATCTGACCAGCAGGCTGCGGGATAGGTTGTAGTTAAACTATATGTAATCAAATTACCACTGCTCCCTAAGATAAAATACAAACCAATAAAAATAACAATCGCAATTAACAAAACTTTAAAAAAACTTTTCATCCTAATACCCTCCTTGTTTTACACTTTCCACCAATATGGAATAAATAGATAAGCTTTTTCTATTTCATATTCCAACCCTGCTACTTCTTTATTTTCTTCATTTAAAATATTCACACTTCGTTTTGAGTCGCCATTCAGATATATTTTATATCTATTAATCTTATTTTCTCTTTTTGCAACAAACCAATCTTTTCCAGTATAATATTCATCTCCAATTCTATCCCATTTATTATCCATCAAATTAACTTTATATTTCCCATTTGCAATTATAAATAAATCGTTATTTTTAGATTCAAAAATAATTTTATGCCATTTAGGACCAAATTTTGCATTTTTAACTATTTCTTCCGGCACTTCTCCTATCATTTTATTATTCTTACCATTAGCATCCATAATAAAAAGATATGTTTTTGACGCCCATAGTTTTGATGGTACAACTGTGTATATCTGTTTGTTCATTAAGTAAATTATTTGCTTTCCGTCATCTGTCCAACATGCTGTAGGATAGTGTTTTAGATAATTATGTTCTAAAATATGCCATGGATTTACTACTACCATTAATAATCCAATTATCAAAAATACTATTATTCCTATTATCCATGAAGCTATTTTAAAGACTTTTTTCACTTTTCCACCTCCTTGTCTGCTATCGGTATATCTATTTCTCTATCTGTTACTCTTGTCGTCGTTGTATATTGTGGCTCTGATAGATTCTTTAAATATATTTCTTCCTTCTCGGTCCATAACCATATATTTGGATGCCCTTTTTGTCGCTGATAGTCATTGTATTTTGTTATTACCCTTACTGCTGTTGCTCCGGTATGTATCCAATGGTCTTCTTCCAATAATAGCCCTTTTGTTATATCAAATGTATAATATTTACAAGGAACAAAACTGCTTTTATCTGGCCTAAACCTAAATATCGCTTTCTGCTCTGTTTTATTATATGCTACCATATCCCAATCCCTTGGTATGCTCATTGATTTTTTCCTTTTACTTAGATGTCTTTTTTTAATTTTCCCATTCTCAGCAATTTCTTCTGTTTTACTCTTTTCACCTTTTCTTATTGTCCTCATTCTTTGTTTCTTCGGACTCCAAGGTACATTAGACGTCGTTTCTATTGTTTCTCTTCTTGTTTTAAATGATTCTGACATTCCATTCCATCTCTTCCACAGTTTACCTGCTGTTGCTTCCTTTAACGTTTCCTTTGATACATTTAAAAAATCAATTGTAAATTCTACAAATTCTGAAGGTTTGTCTAAAAGAGAAGCTTTTACTTTACACAATCCTTCATTAAGTCCTCTTAATACTACAAATGTTTCTCCTGAAAGCATGGTTTGTTGTATTATACTTGAAGTAGTAGCTGATGCAGTGCTATTTGAAAGTAATTCCCCATCCCCCGCTACTATCTCAAACTTCACCTCGGCTCCAAATACGCCTTTGCCAGATTCATCAACTACCTTTACAGCCAATAATTTTTCTTTACCTGCTATCGGCTTGTAGGAATCATCTGTTATCGCATCCTCTGTGAGCTTAATTAACTTAAAATGATGTGTCGTATCTTGTGTTAACTCACTAAAACACAGTTGATTTAATAACAAAAATAAAAATATAGTAATTGTTTTTTTCATTTATGGCCCTCCGATTTTAATTTTACTTTTTCTTTCTTTTATTATACAATATTAAAGTCAATTTTTGGTAACGATTTGGTCAAGAAACAGTAAAGATTTTTTTTAAATCCTAAAACATAATATTGTTATAAAACCAAATTATACCACATTTTTACACAATCCATATTCAAATCTAGTTCAAATCTTTTTAACTAAATAATGAGAACCGTCCCCATTTCCACTCATTTACTTATTATTAAGAAAAGTATTATTGATATGAATATTATAGAAATTAATATATAAATACTTCGCAATTTCGGTTTTGTTTCGTCTTGTATGCTTATGACATCAAAATCTTTTTCAGCCTCATAATGGATAACCTCAAGAGGTATTTCTTCTTTTCTTAGGACATGGTAACATAAACCACAATACAATGCTTCTTGGCTGTTCTCATAGTTACATTTCGGACATTTCATGATATTCTCCATTTTATTGGGATAGATTGTTAGACCCTGTGGGTCCAAACCCCGTTTGGTTATCCATGTTGCTTTATTCCCTGCTTCTTTAGCCCCTTTAGGTTTGCGTAATCATCAAGGTTTCTCGTAGTTAGCCATTTTGGTAATTATACTCTAAATTTCAAAGTGTCTCCAGATAATATAGGTGCAAGTATTGTGCCAAACTAAATTAAAAAGTGTCTCCGTCGGAGACACTTTTAAACTGTTTACTTTTTGTGCATTACATAATACAATATTATGTGCATTCACTTTCCAAACCTATTGCAAGAACCTATCACAATTGGTTAGGTTTTTGCAGATTTTTTTTGATAAATAGAACCGTCCCCATTATTAAGAAGTTCGTTTTGAAGTGATTTTATTTCTTTTATTTGCTTCTCTTCTGCTTTTTTATCGGGTTTGAATTGTATGTTTAAAAACATTCCTTCATGTATTTTGAATTTGAATTGTTTTGTCGGTATTGACATTTTACCGCCGCCAATTATGTTTATTACGGCAATTTTGCCGTCTTCTATTCTGTCTATGATTGCTTGCATATATTAGTTCCTATGAATTTATTGATTGACTAAATATCAGAAGAGCTCCCACTCTGCAGATGCAACCTTTAGACAGGGAAACCCTGCCACTACAAACTAAAATCACCAATCAAAATTAGCAACAACATCAAGATTCTTCAGCCGATTTATCGGCATCAGAATGGTATAATGGAAAAACAAGCAGAACTACGTTCTGCAACTACAAAAGCGAGATGTTACTTTATATATTTGCTGATTAGCGGTTCTAATCTTTTTTTGGTTGTTGAGCTAATCACTTTTGGATCTGTTATTATGGCATATTTTAATGCATCTTTGCATGAACAGTTGGTACTATCTTTTATTTTAGTTACTACGCTTTTTATTACTTTTTTTACGTTTGCAGTCAGTATATGCATGTTTTCAATTACTTTTTCTACCGAGACCTCTTCACCTTCTTTCCATACATCGTAGTCAGTTGCAAGCCCGATTGAAGCATAGCACATTTCCGCTTCTCTGGCAAGCTTAGCTTCAGGCAGATTTGTCATCCCTATTATAGAGAATCCAAGTGAACGGTAGACTTTTGATTCCGCTTTGGAAGAGAATTGAGGCCCGTCAATGCATACATAGGTGCCTCCATTATGTACCGGTAGGTCAAGCGATTTTGTAGTTTCATATAGCACTTTTCTCAGTTCGTTGCAGTATGGTTCGGCAAAGCCGACATGCACCACAACACCCCTGTCAAAAAATGTGGAAGCCCTTGATTTTGTTCTGTCATATATCTGGTCGGGTATAACAAAATCTCTTGGTTTTATTTCTTCTTTGAGGGAACCACATGCAGAGATTGCTAATATTTTTTCTATACCGATTTTTTTTAACAGGTATATGTTTGCTCTGTAGTTGAGTTCGGCAGGTGAATATCTGTGCCCTATTCCGTGTCTGGGTAAGAAGGCAACCGGTATTCCATTTATTTCAATTATTTTTACTGCTTCCGAAGGTTCACCGAACGGAGTTTTCAGTTTTATTTCTTTTATGTATTTTGCACCTTCAATTTCATAGACACCGCTTCCGCCAATTATTCCAATTTTTACTTCTGTCATTTAAAGTTCTGCTCCTTTAGTTAGGATAATTTTCTGGCTTCACTGACTATTTTTGTTTTCATGTATTCAAAGTTAAAAGGTTTTAAGATGCAATCCCTGGCGCCTTCCCGGAATGCCTCTATGACTTTTTCGGCGTCTTTGTAGCCGGTTATCATCATTATAGGAAGCTCTGCATCAATTTTTTGAATTTTTTTAAGTAATTCTATACCGTCTACATCGGGTAATCTTATATCCAGAAGTACTAGGGAAAATATTTCGCTTGCTATCGTTTTTATTACGTTTTCTCCTTTTTCAAGAAGAGAAACATTATATCCTTCAGATTCTAAAAAGACCTTTAATATTTCCCTTGTTTCTGCTTCGTCATCAACAACAAGTATTTTCATCATTTTTGCTAATCCTCCGCACTTTTTTATTTCTTCTTATTATCTTTTATTTGCGGTGCTTTTGCTTCCGTGGCTATTGCAAGCCGTTTAACACCAACCGATTTTGCCATGTCTAGTATTTCAATAACCTGTCCGTGATATGAATCTTTATCTGCTTTTAATATTATTAAGATGTCCGGGTCGTTTAGTACCCTGTTTTTTAGAGCGTTTTCCAGATGGTTTTTGTTCATTTCTACATCGCCAAAAAATATTTTGTTATCGCTTGTGATTGTTATCGTTAGTCCGGAATCCGAGACATCCTGAACCGTCTGGGTTTTAGGAAGTTTTATTGGGATACCAGCTTGCATTATTAGCGGGGTAGTTACCATGAATATTATAAGTAATACCAATACAACATCAGTAAAAGGTGTGATGTTTATTTCCGACATTATTTTTTTTGGATTATGATTATTTATCGCCATAGATTATAGGATTTAATACCTCCATTGCAAGATGTTCTATTTCGTTTGCAAGATTGTTTATCCTCTTTGAGAAATAATTATACAGAATTACGGAAGGAATTGCAACAAACAAGCCCGCAGCCGTTGCTATTAGAGCTTCTGCTATGCCAGCAGATACTATTGAGGGATTGCCGACACCGTATTTGCCCAAATCGTGGAACGCTTTCATTATTCCTATTACGGTGCCCAAAAGACCTATAAACGGAGTTATAGCACCTATTGTCCCGACAGCAGAAAGATGTTTTTCAAATTTTAGTATTTGCTGGGCTATTTTTCTTGATATGGCTTCTTTTATGGCAACACCTTTTGTATTTTTTAGTCCTTCTTTTATTACCACAGATACCAATGTATTGCTATCTTCGGATATTTCTTTTGCTTTTGCTATGTCACCGGCATTTATGGCTTCTTTCATTTTATCTATTTCTTTTTGTGAAGATATTTTAAGTTTTGCAAAGATTAAAAATTTTTCTATTGCAATTGAAACAGATATTATTGAGCATATTATTAGAACAACTATTGTGTACCCACCTTTTGATATTAGTTGCAAAAAATTTAATGATTCAAACATTTACTCCTCCTATAATTATTTTGCTGAGATTTTCCAAAGTAACCAAGTGTCAAATATTGACCACGCAAGTGATAGAAAAAATATGATGTCTAATAGTATAAAGAAGTTTGTTGATAGAAAGTCTTTTGCGTTTTCGTATGAGTCTTCTATTCTTGTTATTTTGGTTTCAACCCATTTATATAGTTCGTCAGTATCAAATATTTTGTTTATGTTGGTGTAAAGCGTTTTTAAGTGCCAGTCATTTTCAATTTCGGTTATACTTGTGTGTATGCTTGATATTATTTCCAGTTTGTCCCTGTTAAAGTCAAGTGAGTCCTTGCTAAATTTGTTATATTGGGTGAATGTGCTTAAGATTTTATAGCCTGAAGGTACATTCGCTATGTGTTTCTGGGCTTCATCCAGCTCCATCTCCAGAATGTAATCAAAGGTTTTCAATACCCACCATTGTACTAATGATAATCTTATTACGTCAACTATTGTATCAGATTCTTCGGAAGATATAAAGGCCCCGAACTTTTTTATCAGGATTATTTCGTCTTCATAATAACCGTAATTAATTAGGGGTTCCTGCTGTAAGACGAATTCCGAAAGTTTTTCATAGTTTGATTCGGATGATACTATACCGTAAAGAATTTTAAGGTTTTTGGCTATAAATGCATCTGCTGAAGTATTCAATTTCTCCATTATAAATATGGGAAATATTTCTACTTCTTCAAGTTTTTTTTCGTAATTATGGGTTGAATATATCTGTGACTCTTTTATAACCCTATTTGCCAATATTTTGCAGTATTCGGTTAGTTCGGTACCGTCTATTTTTATTTGCGAAGATAATGACGATATTTGGGTGCACGCCTGAAGATTTTTGTCTATTTGGAATGAAATGGAGATTAATCCGCAACCAAACCGGTATATTCGCGTTTCAATTTCTACATTATAATAATGTTTATCAAAAAAAATAAGTGAAGATGCTTTTTCGTGATTTAGTACTTTGAAAAAGGTATTTGTTCCGTCTTTTTTCAAATCTAAATCCAAACCCATGTCAAATGGGTATAATAGTGTACAAATCATATTTTAATACCAGATTCTTTCCGCCCCAAAGGGGTGAGGGCACTATTGTTCAAAATGACATCACAGACTGGATTGCCACGAGCCAATAAATTGGCTCTCGCAATGACGTCTTAACTATCCCGTTAGAGAATTAGGCCACTGATTTTGTCAGTAGAATTCTCTAACGGGTATATTATTTTTTTTATGCTAAATCTTCTGCGCCTATCGTTTTCTTTTTGCCTTCCGCTTTTACTTTCTCTATAGATGCTTTTATTATGCCGTCTACCTTTGTTGATAATGCTTCTATATAGTCCTTGCCGGTTCTTAAGCCAGCTTCTTTACCCATTTTTTTGATTTTGGATACGACAACCAATGTTTCAGCCACTTTTATCACCCCCCTTTTTGTTAGATTAAAACTCTTTTTTTGAAAAGAGTATTGAACATAATATTATACAGACTGTTGAGTAAACAACCGTATAAATAATCGGCACTGTAAAAGAAACGTTGCCGGATTCTAAAAAATCCCTGAAATTCATAAATTGAAAATTGGGTGTAATATAAAAAAATACTTTTAATAATATTTTAAGAAATACATTGGTTATTTTGGATGATAAAAACTTCATTTCGGTACCGAAATGCCCCAGTATCCAGAAAAATATGGTAAATACAATTGATGCAACCGCTGAGGTGGAAAAAAGAGAAAAGAAAAGAGCCAGTGTAGATATTAAAATTATTTTTAATATTATGCCGAATATTGCAATGAAATATTTTAAATCTGTTTCCCAACCTACCGCCTGTAAAAATACAAAATGCAACACCACCATGATTACTAATCCTACAACAACAGTCAATATCATTCCAAAGTATCTGCCTAACATATAATCCATACGCTTTAACGGTCTGGACAATAACAGATAAATTGTTTTTGATTCCACTTCCTCAAGTACAAGGGAAACAGCAACAAATATTGATACTAATAGACCGAATATTTCTATTGCACCCAGACCTAAATCCAAGAGCAAACGGATTTGTTCATCACCAGCAAGAGCTCCGAAAAGTATGTTAGCACCTATTATTGTTATTGCAAAAAGCAATAATACATAAAAAACTTTGTTCCTTATATTTTCTTTAACAGTATATTTTGCTATTGCGATTATGTTGTTCATGTTCTTTTTATCCGATTTACTTTCCTGCATCCGCCTTGTTTATTTCTGAAATAAAGATATCTTCAAGCTTGCCGTGTTCGATTTCTTTTACATTAATTATCCTTAATAATCTTCCTTTATAAATTATTGCTACTCTATCGCATATTTTTTCTGCATCTGAGATTATATGAGATGAAAAGAATATTGTATCGCCTTCCGCATTAAGCTGTAAGATTATCTCCCGCATATCTTTAAGCCCTATTGGATCAAGACCTGAAAACGGTTCATCTAATATGAGAAGTTTCGGTTTGTGCAATAATGCCTGCGCCACCCCGACTCTTTGCAACATGCCTTTTGAGAATTCACCGAGGCGGGTATCCTTCTCAGCTCTGAGCTTAACCAATTCAAGCACTTCTTCTATTCTTTTTTCCAATATTTGGTCGTTGATATGAGAAACTGAACCGTAAAGATGTAGGATTTCCCTTGCTGTCAGATATTTATATAAGTAAGGAATTTCCGGTAGATATCCGATTTTGGATGCTGCTAACAGTGACGGCACTTTTTCTCCAAATACAAAACAGTCGCCTCGGGTTGGGAACAATAAACCTAATAATAGTTTTATCGTGGTAGTTTTTCCGCTGCCGTTAGGACCCAGAATACCGAATACCTCGCCCTGAACAATTTCAAGATTCAGGTTATCTACCGCAAGAAATTTTTTGCTGCGGATAAGCCGTTTCTTTACATATATTTTGGTAAGATTTTTTATTTCAATAGCATTCATATCTGTGTTATAGAGTTCATTGAGTTTTTTGAGTTATAGAGTTAAAGTCTTTAAACCTATAACTCTATAACCCTATAACCCTAAAACCCTATAACCCTATAACTCAATAACCTGCCTTTTTATATTTCTTTTTTTATTGCGTCCAGAGCAACCATTACATCGGTTTCTGCACAGAAACCAAGATGACCTATACGGAATATTTTGCCTTTTAGTTCTTCTTGCCCGCCTGCTAATATAACATCGTATTTCTCCTTTATTTTTTTTCTTAAGTCGTCGGCACCAACACCGTTAGGCGGAAATACTGCGGTAACAGCACAAGAGGCAATATCATCCGAAGCAAGTAATTGTAATCCCATAGATTTTAAACCGTTTCTTGTTAAGTCTCTTAGTTTCTTATGGCTTTCAAATACATTTTCAAGACCTTGTTCTTCCAACATTTTTATTGCCTCTTCCAAACCATAGTAAAGTGATACCGGCGGAGTAAACGGATTCTGACCTTTGTCAGCCCAATCTTTCATTGATTTGAAATCCCAGTAAAATCTCGGCATTTTAGCTTTTGCATAGTATTCCCATGCCTTTTTTGAGAATGATACAAATGAAAGTCCCGGTGGAAGCATAAACGCTTTTTGTGAAGCTGCGACAACGACATCCAGCCCCCATTCATCTGTCCTTAAATCGGCTGTGATTAAACCGGAGACCGAATCAACTACTACTAACGCATCATATTTTTTAATTACTTCTGCCAATGCTTTTACATCATTTAATACACCGGTTGATGTTTCGTTTTGTTGAAAAAATACCGCTTTATATTTTTTTTCTTTTAATTTCTTTTCAACAGTGGTTATATCGGCTGCTTTTCCGCGTTCAAATTTTATTTCATCAACATTGGCACGATATGCTTTTAATATTTTTACAAATCTTGAACCGAATGCGCCTATGTTTAATACGAGGACATCATCGCCTTCGGAAAGGATGTTTACAATAGCCGCTTCCATTCCGCCTGTTCCGGAAGACGGTATTATGAATAAATCATTGTTTGTTTTAAAACATTTCTTTGTGCCCGCCGTAACATTTTTTAGCATTTCGGTAAATTCAGAACCTCTGTGGTTTATCATTTCCCTTACCATTACCCGCAAAATTCTTTCGGGTACCATTGTAGGTCCCGGAATCATTAAATACTGTTTCTGAATCATATTTAACTCCTTTTTTTGAAATTTTTATGAAGCTCCCTGCGGCAAGCCGCAGGGTATAAATAAAATTTCTGATTACGCAGATTTCCTAAATGTGTTATTTTAAGCTAAGAGTTTTTTCAATGACTTCATCCATCGTTTTCACTGGAATAAATTTTATTTTATCCTTGACTTCTTTTGGTATTTCTTCCATGTCTTTTAGATTTTCATATGGAAATAATATCGTTTTTATTCCGGTCCTGTATGCGGCAAGCACTTTTTCTTTAAGACCGCCTATTAATAAGACCCGCCCTCTTAATGTTATTTCGCCTGTCATTGCAATATCTTTTTTTACCGGCTTGTTCGTTAATACCGAAAGAACTGCAGTCGCCATTGTTATTCCTGCTGAAGGACCGTCTTTGGGTATTGCACCCTCAGGTATATGAATATGAATATCTTTTGTTTTGAATATTTCATCTTTTATTTTAAATTTTTTCGCATTTGACCTGATGTAAGATAACGCCGCCTGTGCAGATTCTTTCATTACATCTCCGAGTTTACCGGTTAATGTAAGCTGTCCCTTGCCGGTCATCATTGAAACTTCTATGGATATAGTGTCACCACCGAATTCAGTCCATGCAAGACCTGTAGCTATACCAACTTGGTTTTCGGATTTAACGTCGGCATGATATTTAGGTATACCCAAGTATTTTTGAACATTTTTTTCGATTACCTTTACGATGCCTTTTGTTTTTTCGTGGACTATCTGTTTTACTACTTTTCTTACGACATTTGCAATCTCTCTTTCAAGATTTCTAACTCCGGCTTCAAGCGTGTATTCTTTTATTATGTATTTTATGGCATCATCGGAAATATTAATCTGTTTTTCTGTAACGCCATGTTCTTTGAATTCTTTTGGAATAAGAAATTTTCTTGCAATATGAACTTTTTCCTCTTTTGTGTAACCGGCAAATCTTAATATTTCCATTCTATCAACAAGTGCAGGCGGTATTGAATAGAGCGTATTGGCAGTCGTTATGAACATTACATCTGAAAGATTGAAATCAACTTCCATATAATGGTCTGAGAACGCAAAATTTTGCTCCGGATCCAATACCTCAAGAAGCGCTGCTGCCGGATCACCCCGAAAATCCATACCCATTTTATCTATTTCATCCATCAAAAAAATAGGATTTTTAGACTTTGCTTTTCTTAATGATTGTAATATCCTGCCCGGTAATGCGCCTATATATGTTCTTCGGTGTCCTCTTATTTCCGCTTCGTCACGAACACCACCTAAAGAAATCCGCACGAATTTTCTACCCAAGGCGCGTGCTATGGATTTTGCTATGCTGGTTTTACCGGTGCCGGGCGGTCCGACAAAACATAAAATAGGACCTTTCATTTTTTTTGTCATTTTACAAACAGCAAGATATTCTATTATTCTTTCTTTTACTTTTTCAAGACCGTAATGGTCATCTTCAAGGATTTTTTCTGCGTGTTTCAAATTGAGATTATCATCCGTTTTTATTGACCACGGCAACGCGATAAGCCAATCAATATAAGTTCTTATTACCGTAGCTTCCGGTGAAAAAGGCATCATTTTTTCAAGCCGCGATAGTTCTTTGAATGCGACACTTTCGGCTTCTTTGCTCATTTTAGCGTCTTTTATTTTCTGACGAAGTTCGTCCAGTTCTTTTGCATAATCGTCTTTTTGCCGCAATTCCTTCTGAATTGCTTTCATTTGTTCCGTAAGATAGTATTCTTTCTGAGATTTTTCTATCTGGGTGCGTACTCTGGACTGTATTTTCTTTTCTATATTTAATATTTCAAGTTCGCTGTTTAATATTTCTATTATTTTGTTAAGCCGTTGCTCAGGACTAATAATTTCAAGAACCTCCTGCTTCTGAGGATTTTTTACTATTATATGTGCTGCAATCATGTCGGCAAGACGACCCGGCTCCTCAATTGAATTCAACGCTGTAACGGTCTCATATGAAAAACGTGGATTTAATCCGACATACCGCTCAAAAAGCGTTATTGTCTGTCTCATCAACGCCTCAATATTAGGTGTCTTTTCAATTATCATTTCCAGCTTTTCTATTCCAACTTCAATATATCCCTTTTGGGTTAATTTAAAATTATTTATTTTTCCTCTTACAAGCCCTTCTATTAAAATTTTTGCGCTACCATCCGGCATTTTTAAAAGCTGCAGAACTTCGGCAATAGTGCCTGTTTCATATATTTCGTCTTTGGTTGGGTCTTCAGTTTGAATTTTTTTCTGTGCTGAAAGAAATATTATGCGATTGCTTGCCATAGCCTCATCCAGCGCTTTTTGTGATCTTTCCCTGCCGACAACCAATGGCAATACCATATACGGAAATATTACAATATCCCTTACCGGTAAAAGCGGCAACGTATCAGGAATTTGTAAAGTTCTATTATTATTACTATTCATAAATTGCTCTCCCATAAATCCTCGCGTTATGTCAAAACTTAACCCGCCACCCCGTTACTCTCTCTTATGTTCGTTCCACTATTACCGCATCTACTATACCATAATTCTTTGATTCTTCCGCCGTCATAAAAAAGTCTCTATCTGTATCTTTTTCTATTTTTTCAAGCGATTGTCCTGTATGATGCGACAGTATATCGTTTAACCGTGATTTTACTCTTAATATTTCTTTTGCCTGTATTCCTATATCCGTCGCCTGTCCCTGAACACCACCCAAAGGCTGATGAATCAATATCCGTGAATTGGGCAGTGCAAATCTTTTACCTTTACTACCTGCTGCAAGCAGAATTGCGCCCATAGATGCTGCTTGTCCGATACATATTGTTGATATTTCAGGTTTTATAAATTGCATGGTATCATAAATTGCCATACCAGCTGTAACTAAACCGCCGGGACTGTTTATGTAAAGTGATATTTCTTTTTCGGTATTTTCAGATTCAAGAAATAGAAGCTGCGCTATTATTATATTAGCTAAATCGTCGTCTATCGTAGAACCGATAAAAATAATTCTGTCTTTTAAAAGCCGCGAGTAAATATCATACGCACGTTCGCCGCGTGGCGATTGTTCAACGACCATAGGTATAAGGTTGGCTTTCATCGGTTAAACCTCCTTGATTTTAGCATTATTCAGTAATAAGTCAAACAGTTTTCGTTCTTTTATTTGAAGCGAAATATAATCGTGATACTTGCCGTAATTTTCGGATACTTTCTTATCGCCACCCGACATTTCTTCTATTTTTTTGTTTATCTCTTCCAGAGTTACGTCAACATTTTCATCTTTTGCGATTCTTGATAATATAAATGATACACGAACTGTTTTTTCCGCTTCGATTTTATATTTATCACGCATTGCGGGAATAGATTTTTTAAATTCTTCTTCGTTGAAACTACGGTTGGAAACAAGGTACTGTTTTGTTTTTTCTATTGAACGGTTTATCTCATCTTCAACCAAAGATTCCGGAATATCAAAGTTATTTGATTTTAACAGCGATTCCACAATCTGATTTTCCATTTCCTGCCTTGTTTTTTCTTCTTCCGCTTTAACAAGTTCTTCCTTTATTTTTTCCCGCAGCTGATTGATGTTTTCATGCCCCATATCTTTTGCAAATTCATCGTCGATTTCTTTCACAATTTTCTTTTTAATGGATTTTACCTTAATATTAAAAGTCGCCTTTTTATCTTCAAATTTCGTATCTATTGTTTTACTATCGCCGGCTTTTAGACCTACAAGTCCCGAGGCAAATCCTTCAGGAAGAGATTTATGCGATAGGTCTATAATCTGGTCCATCGCGGGTTTATCCATTTTCTTGCCGTCAATAGTTCCTTCATAATCGGCAACGAGAAAGTGGTGTGGTTCAATTACAACATCGCCCGCATCCTCCAGTGTTGCTTGCCTATCTTGAAGATTCTTTACTACGTCGTCTATCTCTTTATTTGTAATTTTTTTTACTTTTTTCGTAACTTTTATCTTTTTATAGTCTTTTACTTCAAATTCGGGCGATTGTTCAACTTTCATTTTAAAAGATAATGGTTTACCTTCCTGATAGTCCAAAGGTTCAATTATTGGACTTACAATTGGATGAAACTCTTTTTCTTTAATTATTTTTTCTACGGAATCGGACATTAAATTACGTATCGCTTTGTCCAAAGCGGTTTTTTCATACTCCCTTTTTACAAAATCCATAGGTGCATGCCCTTTCCTAAAACCGTTAATTGATGCATTTTTTTGTATATCAACAAAAACCGATTCAATTTCTTCTTTAACCTTTTCTGGAGGAATCTCAACTTTTATCTCAGTTGTACATCCCTTTTTGTCTAAAACATCAATTTTAAAACTATCCATATTATCTCCATTTCTTTAACTAAAAGTTACATAGATTTTAAAAAACGATTATTTATCCGCCAACGATTCCCTATCCGCCCCTACCACTAAATCTTCGGTAGGCAAGAAAATTTCCCTGTACGGTCCTAAGCCGTTTGCGTCCACCTACGTTCAAAAGCCGACTTCGGTGGATGAATTTGCCTTATACTTGCCGCGGGAGGGAGTTGAACCCACACCCTATAAGGACACGGTCCTAAGCCGTGCGCGTCTGCCAGTTCCGCCACCGCGGCAAACTAACCTATAACTAATGACCAATAACCTAAAACTACATTCTAAAGTTTTACTGTTCTATAGATAATCTAATCTTGGAACAAGGTTTTGACAAAATTCCGTAGCGAAAATAATAAAACATCAGAAGGACTTCGTTTTTTTGGGCTGTACAGGAATTGAACCTGTAACCTGACGATTAAGAGTCGCCTGCTCTACCAATTGAGCTAACAGCCCCGACTAAAAATTGAAATACTGAACTTTCACAAAATAATGCATACATTGGCTGATATGATTTTGGAGTGAACCAAGGAACGAGGACAACGTCGTAACCCCATCACTACGGCTATGACGAGTGATGAAAGTACAACCCAAAAACATCCAGCCCTTCAGGTAGAATATCTTTGGGTGATTTCTGCGTTGCTTGTCGCTTATGTATCACAGCGGATACACCACGCTCCGTGCGCCTTGAAATCGCCTCAAATTTATTTCTCCCAATATATTCACTATTTTGTGAAAGCTCAGTAATTCTATTAAATTTTGAAATATTTGTCAATATTAAGTTTAATACAGATTTTTTTATGTTTTTTACCAAAAATCTTAATTATTTTTATTTTTTTCTGCAAAATTTATTAAATTTTTTGCAATCCAAGCTTGTCCTAAAGATATCCCACCATCGTTTGTCGGAACCTGTTTGTTGAAATAAACATCAAAACCATCGTTTTTAAGTAATTTAAGCGATTTTTCAACTAATATTTTGTTTTGAAAAACACCACCGCTTAAAATAACCTTGTTTAATTTAAGATTTTTTCTTATCCTGCGGCATATATCCGAAATGATTTTTGCAAGAGTATTATGAAATTTAAGAGAAATTTCATTTTTTGTTTTTTTACTTATTAAATCATTCATAATGCCAATTATCATTTTCTTGGTATCAACATTTTCATTACAAATTTCATATTCATAACTTCCTGATTTTAAATCCAGTCTTTTATCGGCTAAATATTCCAGTTCTATCGCCGCTTGTGCTTCAAAAGTTACTTCCTGCCTAATACCTATTATAGAAGCAACTGCATCAAAAAGCCGACCGACGGAAGACGTCGATGGGCAATTAATTTTTTTTTCAATCATTTTTCCTATAACTGCCGCATCTCTATTGGGATAGAACTTAATTGCTTCAACTCCAAAAACCGAATATAAATAACTAAAACCTATGCGCCAGATTTCAGTTGTTGCAACGTCACCACCTGGCAATTCAATGTATTTTAGATGATACTTTCTTTGAAAAGTTCCGCCATCAACAATTAAAAATTCTCCGCCCCATATTTTCCCGTCCGTGCCGTAGCCCGTCCCGTCAAAAGATACACCGATTACTTTTTCATTTATATTGTTTTCCGCACAAACGGATGAGACATGCGCATGATGATGCTGAATAGGAAACGCCAGTTCATAGTTATTAGTTCGTAGTTCATCTTTTGCGTATTGAGTGGAAAGATAATCGGGATGTAAATCGTGCGCAATTACTTTTGGTTCTACCTTTAAAATATTTTTCATATTTTCAATAGATTCAATGTAAAATCTGTTTGCTTTTGAATCTTTTAAATCACCCACATATTGAGAAAGATACGCTTCAGTACCGCGTGTTATGCAAAACGTATTTTTTAATTCAGCACCCATAGACAAAATTGATTTTTCCGACTGCTCTGTTTTTAAGCTCCGTCGCCTACCTGCTACTCCGTTCAGTCCAAGCAGTCGCGGAGCCATTTTTATCGGATTTGGCACATAGCCACGGCTTCTACGGATAACTACTAAATCATTTTTATTATGTATTCTTACGATAGAATCATCGCATCTATTAAAAATATCTCTATTATGAAGCAAAAAATAGTCACAAATATCGGAAAGTTCCTTTATGGCTTCATTATTGGTTCTACAAATCGGTTCGTCCTGTTTATTTCCGGATGTCATTACCAATACATCTATTGATTGAATCAATAGATAATGTAACGGAGTATAAGGAAGCATAACACCAAGTGAATTATTGTTGGGCGCAACCAACTTAAAAGTTCGTAGTATTTTCTTCAAAAGCACGATTGGCCTTTCGGGCGATTTTAAAATATTTTCTTCAGCTTTTGATACAAAACAGTATTTTTTTATAGTTTCAATGTTCGGCATCATTACAGCAAACGGTTTATCAGGACGATTTTTTCTTAAACGAAGTTTTTTTACCGCATGTTCATTCGCCGCATCACAAGCAATATGAAATCCGCCGATACCTTTTACCGCAATAATCTTCCCCTTTTTAAGCAACTCTATCGTTTTTTCAATAGCATCATTCCCAGTACTTAAACTTTTTACTTCTAACTTTTTACTTGTCACTAATTCTATATTCGGTCCGCAATCCCAACAAGCGTCCGGCTGGGCATGAAATCTTCTATCCGCAGGATTATTATATTCATTCTTACAATTTTTGCACATCCTAAAATCCTGCATAGTAGTATTTTTTCTATCATAGGGAACATTATTTATTATAGTAAACCTTGGACCGCAATTAGTGCAATTTATAAACGGATACATATACCTACGGTCATTCTCATCAAAAAGCTCTTTACTGCAATCGTCACAAATTGAAATATCGGGTGAAATATCCAGCGAAGTTTCTTTATTTGATATGCTTTTTTTAATTATAAATTTCTTGTCAAACTTGGATTCAATTTCTTTAACTGAAATTCTGCTAATCCGCGACAACTTTGGCGATTGCGTTTTTATTTTCTTTAAAAAACTATTTATATTTTCATTTTTCCCTTCAACTTCCACTACTACTCCGTCATTTGTATTTAAAACAAAACCTTTTAACTTTTCCTGTAAAGCATAGCGGTATATTGCCGGTCTAAAACCGACCCCCTGAACCCTTCCGGAAATGGTTATTTTAATTCTTTTCATTTAAACAATGATTACAGAGATTTCTAAAAGCGATTATATAGATTAAAAAATGCCTAATAGGTTAGAATACTGAAACTAATAGAAGGAACATCATAATAACAAAACATTTGTCTTGAATTACTCTCTACCCTTTTACCCGCCTTCGCAGAAAGCCACGGGTATAAACCCGTGGACGCCCGTCCTCCGCCGTAGCAGTACTACTGCCACGGAGGATGGAAATGCGAAAAGGGTATCCGCCGACGATTCAGTGGCGGATATGCTTCGGCGGGTTTCGCCGAAGTATGTGAAGATGCCACGGCTGTAAAGCCGTGGAGCTTCACCCGCAAGCGTTCATTCGCCTTCAATAAAATTCACATAAACATCTTTACCGGAAATTATCTCTATGCTTCGGTTACTACAGGATGGGCAACAAAGAAACATCTCTTTAGGAGTAAAACCTTGCGAACATTTTTTACATATTGCCGCAACTTTTTCATTAACTATTTCCAGATTACAACCGGCAGCAATTGAATTCGGGAATAAATGGTCAATAAAAGAATGCTTTAAAAAATCCTCTTTAATACCAGAAGCTTCGCCAAGTTTTATAGAAATTTTTGTGATTTTTGTAAGTTTATTCTTTTTCGCGTTTTGTAAAACAATTTCAAATAGATTTTTCGCTATCCCTAACTCATGCATAAATATCATCTCCTTCTGTTATATTGAAAGCGTTGAAAAAGTACTCTCGCCAGAGTTCGGCACAGCTTGCGATGTCTCGCCCTTGGGCGGAAAAAGTCTGACGACACCGCTCTTGATTACAAAGATTGTTGCCTGCCTGCCGAAGCTTTAGTGTAGGCATGGGGTTTTTCAACAATATCATTATACTTTTTAATTGCCGTTTCTTAAAATCGTGTTTTTTATAGCAGAAAGTTTCTTTGGGTAATCAATATTGTAATGAAGTCCCCGAGATTCCTTGCGGGCTATTGCCGATTTAATTATAAGTTGAGATACCGTTGCAATATTTCTTAATTCAATCAAATCCTGCGTTATAATATAGCCCCAGTAATACTGATTAATTTCTTTCTTAAGCAGTTTTATCCTCGTATACGCTCTTTCTAAACGCTTGTTTGAACGGACTATTCCAACATAATTCCACATTAACCGCCTTATCTCGTCCCAATTATGGGATATGACTATTGCCTCGTCCGGGTTAGTGGCACGACCTTTTTTCCATGGTTCAACTTTGGGAAACTTTTTAAACGAACATTCGTAAATTATTTTTTTTGCCGACTGAAATGAAAATACAACACCTTCTAAAAGCGAATTGGACGCAAGACGATTGGCACCGTGAAGACCTGTATATGCCACTTCACCTATAGCGTAAAGTCCGTGAATATTTGTTCTTCCGTATATATCAGTTAGGACACCGCCGCATATATAATGAGCGGCCGGGACTACAGGAATCGGCTTTTTAGTTATATCAATACCATAAGACAAGCATTTATCATATATAGTCGGAAATCTGCTCTTAATAAATAATGCCGATTTAAACGATATATCAAGATACACGCAATCATCGCCCGATTTTTTCAGTTCAGCATCTATAGCGCGTGCAACGATATCACGTGGTGCAAGTTCTTTTTGTTTATGATATTTTTTCATAAACCTATTACCCTTTGAATCAATCAAAATAGCACCTTCGCCGCGTAATGCTTCTGATATTAAAAATGATTTTGCTTCCGGGTGATAAAGACAGGTAGGGTGAAACTGCATGAATTCGAGATTGGCTACCTTGCAGCCGATACGATGAGCCATTGCAATGCCATCGCCGGTTGCTACATCTGGATTGGAAGTATATAGATAAACCTTGCCTGTACCGCCTGTTGCCAAAATTGTCGTTTTTGCCAGAAAGGTTTCAACACTGTTCTTACCTTTATTTAGTATATATGCACCTAAACATCTGTTATTTTTATTTATTAAATTGACTGCAACATAATTTTCAAAAATCTTTATATTCTTTTTGTTTTTTATCTGATTACTGAGCACCGTTTCCACTGCTCTTCCAGTATTATCACCCGAATGTAGAATCCTTCTTTCGGAATGCCCGCCTTCAAGCCCGATGTCTTTGTCAAATTTTACACCCCAGTTCCTTAATTCTGCTATTCGCTCGGGTGCCTGCTTAACAACTAATTCTACAACATCCTCTTTACAGAGACCGTCACCTGCAATTAAAGTATCTTTTATATGTTTCTGAAAATTATCTTTTTTTTGGCAAACGCAAGCGATACCGCCCTGTGCTTCAAAAGTATTTGAATCGGAAGTGCCGCGTTTTGTAATAATGCAAACGGAACCGAATTCTTCAAGCCGTAAAGCCAATGAAAGCCCGGCGATACCGGAACCAATAATTAAAAAATCAGATTTATATTCCATATTAAGAAGATTACACAGATTTTAAGAACCGATTACACAGATAAACTACTATGCAGAACCTAATCATGTAATCTGCCTTTACAATCTGTGAAATCAAAGATTATTAGATTCACCAATAATCTTATTATATAACATTATGACGGTAAAAACAAGATTTCTTATTTGCCGGTTTCGGTCAGGGTTTTTATTACGGTTTTTGAAAGTGTCCAGAGAGCGTCGGGAGGCATTTTGTTTATTAACATCTTTTCAAAGAGAAAGGTCGTGTTGGAAGGAAATTCATCATCGCCTTTCCAATATATTATTGCAATGTTGGCTTTTGGCAAAACTTTGAATTTTAATCCTATATCACCAAAAGGATATGTTTCTGCACCAAGATGAATGCATTTTTTTTTAAATTCTTCCTTGTTAGTGTCAAATGCTTTTGATAGTTTTGGTGTCGGAATTTCGTGATTTTTAGCGAAAAACTGATTTATTGTTGGATTTTCCGAAGTTGAGATGAATTTATCGGTCGGCATTTCAGTATCCATTGTTGTCATGTATATAAGCAGCGAAAGGTTAATATCAAATCCTTTGACGATACCCGGGACTTGGGTTGAGATTGTTTGTGCGTTTAGGTCTATAGCATAATTTGTGTTAATGTATTTTATTTTAAATATGTTTTTTTTGGAATCATATTCCGTTAATGTATTTTCCGCGATTTTTTCAGGATCGGATTCTTTGAGTATCTGCCAGGATTTATCAATGCCAGTGTATGGGTTTGTAGAGTTTATAGAGTTCATTGGGTTTATTGAGTTTAATGTATAATACACAGAATACAGCACTCGAGATACAGCTATTAAGAAATTATTGATTTTGAAACGTCCAACATTTTTTTAATTGTTGTGTATGCTTTTTGGCGGATTTTTTCGGGGACTTCTATTTCGGGTTCTTCGTTTAAGAGCGATTCGTATAATGATTCAAGATTGTTGTATTTCATGTTCGGACAGAACATTTTGCGGGATGCGGGAATAAAGTTTTTTTCGGGATTTTCTTTTTTTAGACGATGAAGTATGGCGGTTTCTGTGCCTATTATAAAATCTTTTGACGGTTCTGTGTTTATATATTTTATTATCCCGCTGGTGGAAGCTATTTTATCTGTAAGTTTTAATACGTCTTCGGTACATTCCGGATGCGCTACAAATTTTGCATTAGGATACAATTTCTTTAATTCTAAAACATCATTTACTTTAAGATTTTCATGTGTAGGACAATAACCGTTCCAGATAACCATTTTCTTTTTTGTGTGTTTTGAGACATAATTACCGAGATTCCTGTCCGGTAAAAATATTACGGTATCCGAAGATACGGAGTTGACGATGTCAACCGCATTTGAAGAAGTACAACATATGTCGCATTCCGCTTTTACTTCTGCGGATGTGTTTATGTAGCATACAACTTCCGCTTGGGGATTTTCTTGTCGCAGTTTTTTTATGTCGTCAGGTTTTACCATGTCCGCTAAAGGACAACCGCTTCTTTTGTCGGGTAATATTACCGTTTTTTGGGGCGAAAGTATTTTTGCAGTTTCTGCCATGAAATTAACACCGCAAAATACTATTATTTCGGCATCGGTATCGGCAGCAGTTCTTGATAATTCTAATGAGTCGCCAACAATATCGGCAATATCCTGAATTTCAGGGATTTGATAGTTGTGTGATAATATAATTGCTTTTTTGCTTATTCTAAGTTTGTTGATTTCAGCAATTGTGTTTTCTATCATAGTGTATAGTTTTTTAGATTCAGCAATTCCTTGACTTTGTTTACTAAATCTTCTGGTTCAAATGGTTTTGTTAAATATGCATCGCATTTGAACATTTCTGCTTGACGAATGTCTTCAGGACTTGATTTTGCAGATAGCATTAATATTTTCGGGAAGGGCTTGAATGATTCGTCTTTTTTCATACGATGCAATACCTGATAACCTGTAAATTTAGGCATCATTATGTCAAGTATTACAAGATGAGGTTTTTCTCTGCGATATACAGAAAAAGCTTCTGCGCCGTCGTTAGCAATAAAAATCTGGCAGCCAATAGGTTCAATCAGCGTTTTCAGTAATTCTACTATTGTTTTATCATCATCTACAATAAGAATTTTTTTATCTATCATTCCGCTATTTTATAATATGATACCGTTGAAAAACCCCTTTTCTACT
>Ga0208246_1000792_pt1 | contig 21782 bp, 24 predicted proteins | sample RifOxyD2_FD_184039 | JGI IMG/M metagenome (GOLD analysis project Ga0208246, IMG submission 184039) | Soil microbial communities from Rifle, Colorado - Rifle Oxygen_injection D2 (SPAdes) | ecosystem: Environmental > Terrestrial > Deep subsurface > Rock core/Sediment | place: Rifle, Colorado... | reverse complement strand
CGGGCTTTTTCATATTGGGACCGCTCGAGTGGCTCTCTTTAACTATCTGTTCACTCATCAGAATAATGGTAAAATGATTTTTCGGATTGATGATACTGATACGGAACGGTCCAAACCGGAATACACTGAGGACATCCTAAACTCAATGGCCTGGCTCGGTCTAAAGTATGACGATATTTATTACCAATCCAAACGCACCGCTATCTATCGAGAGAAATTAGACGAGTTAATGTCGGCTGGTAAAATTTATCTGTCTAAAGAAACCGTCGAAAAAGAAGGTGATCGCGAGGAAGTCATCCGTTTCAAAAATCCTAACGTCAAAATCACTTTTGAAGATTTAATTCGCGGGCACATTGAATTCGACACCACCGAACTGGGTGACTTTGTGGTAGCCAAAGATCTCGATACCCCGCTCTATCACTTTGCCTCAGTCGTCGATGATCATCTACTAGGTGTCACTCATGTCATCCGCGGCGAAGACCATATCTCTAACACCCCTCGTCAAATTCTCATGCTCGAAGCCCTCGGTGGTGAGCGCCCCACCTATGCCCACTTGCCGATTATCCTGGCCCCAGACAAGACCAAGCTATCGAAACGCAAACACGGCGCCATGGCTAGTGTCAGCGAATACCAAAGACTCGGCTATCTACCAGAAGCAGTGACCAACTTTGTGGCCATGATCGGCTGGTCACCTCAATCTGATCAAACAGCAACCGATAAAAACGAAGAAATTTTAAGCTTGGATGATTTGTTGAAAAAATTTGATTTATTAAAAACCCAAAAAAGCGGAGCGATTCTCAATATCGAAAAACTAGACTGGCTCAATCGAGAATATTTGAAAAAGTTACCGCCGGCTGAATTTAAGACTAAAGTGATTGAATTTCTGCCGGCCAATTTTAAGACCAAGCCAGAATATGACGAGACCATCCTAAATAAAATTTTGCCAATTATTTTAGATCGAATCAGCCGACTAGGAGAAATAGCTGATTTGGCCGAGAGTGGGGAATTGGATTATTTCTTTACCGCTCCTCGGCCGACCAAAGAAATTCTAAAAACTCCAGAACACTTGATCGAGGTGATAAAAATTCTAGCTGATTTATCCGAAACAGATTTTACTAGCGAAAAAATTAAAACTGCCATTTGGGATTATGCTACCGCCGAGGGCAGGGGAGCCGTCCTTTGGCCCATGCGGGTGGCTTTATCTGGTCGTGCCAAATCGCCTGACCCTTTTACTCTGGCTATGATTCTAGGCAAGGCGGAAACCTTAAGTCGTCTCGCCTATGCGGAAAAAGCCTAACTACCAATCATTAGTCACTTTTATCACTGCCATCTTGCTCGTGGGCGCTTTTGGTTGGCCGATTTTTTCTCTCAGGGCCGAAACCGTTGACCAGCTAAAAAGTAAAATTAGCGACTATCAAAGCCAGCGCGATAAGCTCGACGCCGAAATCAAAGCCATCAAAGTCAAACTGTCTGGCACTCAAAAACAGTCCGCCAGTCTCAAGGCCGAGCTCGCCCGTATCGAAGCCACTCGTCTCGCCCTGACCAAGCAAATTGATTTAACCCAAGTTCAGATCAACCAAAGCACCACGGTCATTAAAAAATTATCGATTGAGATTGTTGATAAAAAAAATAAAATTGATACCTATCGGGAAATGGTGGGAGCCGCCGTCCGCGAAGTCAGAAATTCGGAAGAAGATGTCCTGTCTAATATCCTGTTGTCAGACGAAACTTTGTCGAGTTTTGGTACTGAGATAGCCCACTTGGGTAATATTCAAAATAAACTCCAAATCGGCTTAGTTAATCTGACTGGCGCCAAAAAAGATTTGGAAGTTAAAAAAGTCGGCAAGGAGGCCGAGAAAAGAAGCTTGGTCACGCTCGAAAATCAACTAGCTGATCAGAAAAAAGTGGCCGATATCAATAAAAAAAATAAGGATGAGTTGCTAACAATCACCAAAAGCAAAGAATCTAATTACCAAAAATTGCTGGCTGACAGACAAGCTAAAATGAAAGCGGTCGAAAGTGAAATGGCTAAAGCTGAAAGTTCTCTCTCGATCGTTCTCAATACCAAACTCTTGCCAACTAAGGGCCATGGGGTTTTGCTTTATCCTTTAGATAAAATAATCATCACCCAGGGTTTCGGCTATACCGCTTTTTCTAAAACGGCGGCGGGAGTAGTCTATGGTGGAAGGGGCCATAACGGGGTTGATTTCGGGGCACCAGTGGGAACCAAAGTCAAAGCCCCTCGGGACGGCAAGATTATTGGCACTGGTAACACTGACGACACTTGCCAGGGCGCTTCCTACGGCAAATGGATCTTGATCGAACACGACAATGGCCTCTCCACCCTCTACGGCCACTTGTCACTAATCAAAGTCAGTGAAGGACAGTCAGTATCCACTGGCGATATCATCGCCTACAGTGGCAATACCGGCTACACTACTGGTCCCCATCTCCACTTCACGGTCTACGCCAGCCAGGGGGTGAAAGTTGGTTCGCTAAAAAGTCAGGTCGCCGGCTGTGGCACCTATCGTCTACCTCTGGCTTCACCAAATAGCTACCTAAACCCGATGAGTTATTTGTAGGGTTTAAACTGATGGACAACCCTCTAACTTTTTGGTAGTAATTGGTTAGATTTAGACGATTCTCTGTAGAGGAGTTAATCAGAGTGGGCAAAACCAAAGTGCCAAACACGGGAGAACCTTTACATGCAAACGAAGCTGAAACTCTACCTCGCCGGCCCAGAAGTCTTTTTGCCGGACGGCGTCGCGCACGCCGAAGAACAGAGAAGACTCTGCACCAAGTATGGTTTTGTCCCGCTTCACCCGATGGACAACAACCTGCTTCTGGGCAACAAAGATTTCAAGACGGCTACCCGGATCTATCGCGGAGATGTGGGACAGGTCCGGGAGTGCGACATCGTCGTCGCCAACTGCAATCCTTTCCGCGGAGTCTGTATTGTAGATGATGGGACAGCCTACGAGCTCGGCTTTGCCAACGCTCTCGGCAAGGTCTCGTATGGCTACATCGGGAGTATGATCGGCCTCGTCGAGCGAACGATTCGTGACTATCAGACGGAGATCTGGCCGGTCGATCCGACCCTCCACATCGATCGGGAAGGTTACCTCGTGACCAACGCCTTCGGCACATCGATCAACCTGATGTTGCAATGTGGCATAACCGAAAGCGCTGGCCGTCTCGTCGAAGGAGGTTTCGAGGACTGTCTAGTAGCGATTCGTGAAGACCTAGACTCTGGCCGACTCGAGTTCCCCAGTTAACCCCGCCCGCAGACAACAGCCCCTTCGCTGTTTGTTTGCGAGGCGGGTCAGCCCGGCAGTAAGTTTTACTTTACTGCCGGGTTTGTTGTTTATTTTTATCCCCAACTTACTACTTATTACTTTCTACTTACTACTGTCCCCATGCTATAATTAATTTATGAAGCAAAAGGGAATAATCAAACTTATCATCATCATCGTCATTGCGATTTTGATTTTGAGCTATCTTGGTATCAATATTAAAAACGTGGCTGAGTCTGATGTGGGTCGATCTAACTTCGGCTATATCGGCAACATGGTGGCCAAGCTTTGGACCTGGCTGGTTGGTCTCTGGGGCCAATTCATCAGCCCCTACTTAACCAAAGTACCGAAACTCTTTTAGGGAGGTCAAAATAGGGGAATAGTCGGATCCCGACAAAATCCCAGTGGAGTATGACCTGCTCCGTAGAAAACATCTAACCCCAGACAATGGTCACATTGTGCACGAACAACCTAAGCATCATCTCTCGACACTGCGACCAATACGAACGCGCTCGTAAGAACGAACCAAGATTGCGTTTAATCATTGAGTTCACCGTTTCCACTTGCCACCTTTGCCCATAGAGAGTTTTGTTGAAATGAGTAGCCATAATTTTTCGCCACTTGCCACTTGGAAGTTTGTCAGTTCGTCTGCCAATCCTCGGTGGGATAATCGTTCGAATATTTCTCTGGCGAGCAAAGACATGTGAATGCTCGCTGTCGTAGCCAGCGTCAGCCGTTAGGATTTTTAGGTGAACATTTTTTTCTGCCTCTTTCACCGCTTTTTCAAAGTGAACAATATCGAGATATGGACCGCGTGATGGCACTCCCGATAGGACGAGGTGGGTATGGCAATCAGAGACAATCCCAACCTTCGGATAGCGAGTATATGTTGTCAATTGGTACTTTTCTTCTCCCTTGGCTCTTCTTTTCACAAAATAGGTACTGATATGATGTGATTCAAAACCCGTGCCGTCTAGGGCTGAGAGGTTCACATTTCTTTTCATAATTTTGTTTTCAACAGCAAGCGCGAGTATTTCTTTAATGAGCTTGTCCAAGGTACTTTTCTTGGTGAGCCGGTGGGCAGCTTTTTGCAAAGTGGTGAAGTGAGGGATTTCGCTTAATTCGAGAATTTTTTGCAGGTCGCTTGAGTCCTGCAGGATCTCTTCAATTCCCCGATAGTCAGTGGTGAAGAATTCTTTGAGAACCAAACAGGCGACTAGCTGATGTTGAGTAAACTTCTTGGGACTTTTTAAATGCAGGTATGGTGGTATGGCTCGTTTGGCGGTGGCGTAGGCCACCACGGCAATGGCGTTAGGTGACTTTGATGTTTTCATTACCCAAAGTATATCATGAGGTGTCTATGTTTTCTACGGAGCAAGTATGACACGTTTAGTGTCAAAAAATCTAGAAGATTTTTACTCCACGGGGTAAATCCGTCAAGAGGCGAGTAGGCTACCTACTAGGCCCAAAATTCCGCTCAAAAGCCAAAAAAAGGCTATTTTGGGCCGGAAAGCCTTTTTAGCAAGATATGGCTTAAAATAAGGGCAACTAGACCACAAATAGGCTTAAAAACGGCCTTTTTTGCTTGATTTTTTAACCCACCTATGCTAACCTATAGACATACCGATTAGCTGTTATGAATGAATTCTAGTGTCGTAATGTAGTAACTATTTGAAGAACTAGCTTATAGCTAGTTTTTCTTTTGCGCTTATTTTGCAAACCCTCCAAATAGGTCTTGCCACCCTCATACTTGCCACCCAGATCAATCCGGTTCTCCCGATTGACTCTACGACCACCAAGGTCAATGCTGTGGCACCAGTCGCTGTTGAACGTGAACACGTCACGCCGATAGAACAACTGATCATTAGTACCAGCTCCAAATATGGCATCCATACCGAGACGGCTTTAGAGATTGCCAAATGTGAGAGCGGACTAACTCAATACGACGACAACGGCGAGGTTATTCGTGGTAAAGTCAATCCGTTGGATGTTGGCATCTACCAGGTCAATGAAAAGTATCATCTCGAGACGGCTGAAAAGCTTGGTTATAATATTTATACCGCAAAAGGTAACGTGGGCTATGCTATGTGGCTGATGAAGAATGAGGGTAACCAACATTGGAGCAGTAGCCGACCTTGCTGGAAAACTGTTAACAAACCGGAGAATAATAAAAGTCTGGCCAGCAGATAAGTAAAGAGTAGTAAGTAAAAAACCACCCGCCGAGCAAATTGCTCGGCGGGTGGTTTTTTGTGCGATAGGTCGCAAAATAAATGATGTGCGACATAGTATCTCTCTCGTAAACCAGCAAAAAAAGCTCTCCCCTCACGATCTGACCATAAAAATAAAAAATAAATTCCCCTCGCTATTTGCACCTAAAAAATTCTGGACCCACTCCTCTCTCCAAAACCACTATGGTTAGTTTAAAAAATTAAAATCTATTATTTACCATTTTGACTTCCAATCAGGATTTCTAGGCTTTGACACGAATTTTACTAATCTGTCAAGTTGCCATAAAAATAACGGTTCCAACTGCATGTAAACAATTCCTACGGCCGTAGGAATTGTTTACATTAGAAAATTTAACTAATTGTTACCACAACTCTTAACGGTCGTTAAGACTGGTGGTAAAAAACCTACTGGCAATTGGCGGCCAGAGTCAAACCTCGAGCAATTGCCTCGGCCTTGGTATCAAAATAAATTTTATTAGCTTCTTTGATTCTCTTCACTCCGGCGCAGTGTTCATAATAGTATCTAGTGCCATTCTTGGAAGCCACCAACCGATCTGAGGATCCAGAAATATTAGCTACCAGGTTAGTTTCAGCTTCCCTGACAGGGGAGTTTGGACTAGGATTTCCGACCCCTACTCCTCTGCCCTGTTCCTGTCGATATCGCTCCGCAAAATCCACTCCGTGCTCAATGGTAATCGGCTCTAGACTACCACCAGAACTAGCCAGTCGCCACAGACCAAGTCCCAAGAGGCTACAAACTATCACCATGGCCAAAGCCCAAAGCGCCCCCTCGTGGGGCCGGAGGCGGTCAATAATCCCCTTGATTTTCTCTCGCAAGTCGGTTATAATCACCATTGTATTTTTAGGAAGAAATTTTGCGGTTTTTACAATCAGATAAGTTTCAAAAGGTCCCGCTTGTCCTCCTAACTTTTTAATTTAGAAACGGTTGGGTTTAGGCCTGGGTTTATAAATTAAAAAGTCGAGAGGACGAGGGTCTGGATTTTGAAATTTATCTGATTGTGAAAAACAAAAAGATTTACCTGATATTATTTTAGCAAATTAACCACTAATAAACAGATATGGCACATCGTAAAGCTGGAGGTACAGCTAAAAACCTACGTGATTCCGCTCCAAAGTATCTTGGTACCAAGCTCTACGATGGCGAGATCGCCAAAGCCGGTTCTATTCTCGTTCGTCAACGAGGCACTCGCATTGTCCCTGGTCAGAACGTCCGCATGGGCAACGATCACACCCTCTTTGCCGACAAGCCAGGCACCGTCAAGTTCTCTAACGTCCGCAAAACGACTTTTGACGGCCAGACCAAGGTCATTAAAAAGGTGAGCGTCATTTAACCCGCGCAGTAGAAATTTTTTAAAATTTCACTACGGGGCAAGACCAAATGAAAAACCCGCCCTCTACCGTCTGGTAGGGGGCGGGTTTTGTTTGGTCTTGCTTAGTTACAAATATTGTGGTATTTTTTTGTTGGAAGCAAATTTAACGGTCTTCTCAAGAAAGGGAGGGTTTGACCATGTTTTGGCTCAAATTGTATCTGATCGTGGGATTAGCGATCTGGTGCTACCGCCTATGGGCCGAGCGCAAGGCGCAGGACGCCTTGAACTTCATCTTCAGCTTTGTGGCACTGACATTGGCCTGGCCGGCAGTACTTGTTTTCATATACTTCTCAGAAAGACACGGGGCCATGTCCGCCAACGACGAGAACGAGGAAACGGGCCCAGCCCCAACGTGACCACCTTAGAAACAGCACGCGCCCCGACCAGGTTTACCGGTCGGGGCGCATTTCATTTTAAGCTTCAATTTTAATTTTTATTTTTTCTGACTTCCCTCCCCTTTTTAATTCGATCTCATGTTCGCCAATAATTTTTATTGGCTCATTAATCACGATCCAATCTTTTTTAATATCTAAACCTAAACCTTGAGCTGAAGTGATAATCTCATCAGCCTTGACCGAAGCAAAAAGATGTCCTTCCTTGCCAGCTTTGGCCTTGACCACCAAATTCGTCTCACGCAGTTTTTTAACCAGAGCCAAGAAAAGCTGATCCTCGTGAGCCACTGACTGGGCTTTTTGCTCTTGAGTTTGTTTAATTTGCGCCATCATAACTGGCGTAGCCACCACTGCTTTTTTACTCGGCAACAAGACATTGCGAGCAAAACCATCCGCCACTTCTTTGACCTCATGACGCTTCCCCACTTTTGGCACATCTTGTAAGAGAATAATCTTCATCCCGTTAGAGATAGGACGCGGACGATTGCCCGTTACCTATTTTAGTTAATGTGGCTATTAAAAATGATTTGGTCATATTGGCTTATACTTTTGTGGCGTCCGCTATCTCTAACGGGATTCATAGCTCGGATTATAGCGAAAAATGACCAAAAAACAAACCCACCAGACGACATCCTGTCGTGTGGTGGGTAAAAACGGGCCTCGGCCAGTCAGGCAAAGGCGTGGGACATCGGTTGGTTAGTCTCCTCATCCGCTTCTTCTTTGGCCACTTGGTCCGTCAACTCTTTCATCGCCTTGGCCAAGCTCCGCTTGACCGAAGAAGGAGAAACTCCTTCCAATTTGGCGATGTAGTTGATGGGCTGACCATCATCAAAGAAGAGAATCCACTTTCGGCTTAAGCTGGGATCGGACACAGCCTCAAGCTTTTCGAGATGTCGCTTAACCACATCCGGCCCATAACTTGCCACCCAACTCATCATGAGCCAGTTTGAGCTCGGACACGCTCGGCAGTCCAGAGCATCGCCTCAAGAGATAGAATTCGGACCAGGATACTACGTTTGACATGTATCTCCCCTCCTCGAGTTAAACTCCCCAACCTTCCAAAAGATCCTCTGTTCTATACAATATAACAATCGAACTGTCCAGTCAAGGAAAAAGATATCCACATATAAAATAGCGAAGCGAAATTTGTCAAAAAAACTTTCTTAATTTCAAAATGGTTGGGCTTGCCTGCCTGCCGCAGGCAGGGGTCTGGGTTTTGAAATTAAGAAAGTTTTTGAACAAATTTATTTCCCCAACAAAATCTTTACCGCCCTATCCTTCTGTGGGTCTCTCCCCTTCTGGACATCTTCGGCGGTCATCGAAACAACGACGTCAGGAGTGATCCCGCTATGAGAAATCGAATTGCCTTTGGGGGTTAGCCAACGAGCGACCGTCACTTTCAAAGAAGTATCGCTAGTCACCGGAATCAATTCTTGGACCGAACCTTTGCCAAAAGTCTTCTGGCCAACGAGCTTGGCCACACCATTTTCGGACAAAGCACCAGCCAAAATTTCCGCCGCCGAGGCGCTCCCTTGATCCACCAAAACGACCACCTTCACCTGGCGATTTAATTTGGCGAAAATATTATAACCTTTACTGCGATAAATGGTTTCGGCCTTGTCTTGACCTCGTTCTTCTTTGACGATTACTTTCCCTTCCGGTAAAAACCAACTCCCGATATCTACCGCCGCCTCGAGATAACCACCGGGATTACCGCGCAAATCAAAAATCAATTTATCACTTCCGCTCCGCAAGAATTTTTCCAAAGCATCGCGAAAAAGATTTGGCGATTGAGCCGAAAAATTAAAGAGACTGATTTGATAGACACCATTTCCTAAGTCTTTGGTTTCAATCGTCGGCAAAACAATCGTATCGCGAACCACATCAATCTCAATCGAATGGTTAACTTTTTCTCGGATCAAAGTCAGATGAACTTTCGTTCCTTTCGGCCCCCGCATATATTTTATGGCTTCATCTAAACTCAAACTAACTGTCGAAGTAGAGTTAATTTTAGCCACAACATCACCAGACATAATGCCCGCTTTTTTAGCTGGAGAGTCAGGCAGTGGTGAAATAATAGTTATTGCTCCATCACGAACCCCAACTTCCATACCCAAACCACCAAAATTGCCAGCAATATCTTCATCAAAACGAACTTTCTTTTCTGGGGGCATAAAGACAGTATAAGGATCACCCAGCGAGTCAGTCAGACCCGATACCGCCCCCCACACTCGGTCTTGATCGGTCACCACTTTTTTTGAGGAGGTACTGTTATCAACAAAATTCTCATTGAGTAAAGCCCAAGCTTTCCAAAACGGCGCAAAATCAGCTTGGCCGGCAATCGCCACAGTTTCTTTGCCAGAAATACCAGTAAAACGCAAGATGGCGGGTTGATTGCTGTAGCCCAGATAGAGGCCTAACCAAAAAGTACCACCAATGACGATGATAAAAATAGCCGCCCCCACGGCATAAAGTTTGTAGTATCTCATAAGTTATCCCAATTATCGCAAACAAAATACTTGAGGTCAAACAATCATCGAGTTATACTTATATTATAATGCTTCGACAAATAAAATATAAAAATATTACTTGGATAGATATTGAAACCCCGACTCGCGATGAGATTGAGGAATTATCCAAACAGTATGATATTCCCACCCTAGTGGCTCACGAACTACGAGTCCCGAGTGCCCGACCAAAAGCTGATCTCTATGACGATTTTATTTATTTAGTCTTGCATTTTCCAGTTAGTAATTTCTTTGGTAACAATGCCGAACATCGCCGAGAGATATTTGAGGTGGACTTTATTCTGGGCAAAGAATTTCTCATCACCACTCACTATCAGCCAGTCCAACAGCTCAATGAATTTGCCGAAGTTTTTGAATCCAACTCGGCCCTCAGCAAAAAGAAAGACAATGAGATTCACGCCGGCATGTTATTCTATTATATGATTGATCAGATTTACCAATCACTAGAGCCGGGACTAGAATATCTCAATGACAATCTTAAGCGAATCGAGGACAAAATCTTTTCTGGTTATGAATCAGAAACCGTCTCCGTCCTAGCCAAGCTCAACCGCGATTTTCTCGATTTTAAGTGGGCCCTCAAAGCTCACCGCAGTATCCTCGCCTCCCTCGATCTAGCGGGGCGCGATTTTTACGGCGACAAATTTGGTTATTATACCAAATCGATCATTGGCCAATACGAAAAAGTCTGGTCCATGTTGGAAAATCAACGCGAGACTTTCAATGAACTCCGCTCCACCAACGAATCGTTACTTTCGATTAAAACTAATGAGACGATGAAAGTTTTGACCGTTGTTTCTTTTATCTTCTTACCCCTCACTCTAATTGGCACCATTTTCGGCATGAGCGGTTCTGACGGCAATATGCCGATTATCAAAACTGAAAATGGGTTTTTCATTATTTTAACAATTATGGCTACTTGCTTGATAGTGACCTTTTTATTTGTTAAACATAAGAAATGGCTCTAACCCTCTCTAATTCCCTCGGACGTTCCGAACAAGTCTTTAACCCTCTTGATCCACCAGCAGTCAACCTCTACACCTGCGGGCCGACGGTCTACAATCATGCCCACATTGGCAATCTCCGGGCCTATATCTTTGCCGACCTGCTTTATCGTACTCTAAAATTTGCTGGTTTTAACCCAGATTGGGTGATGAATATTACCGATGTTGATGACAAAACCATCAAGGGTGCCATCGCCGAGTTTGGTCCTCAGGCCTCAGACGAAGATCTCAAAAAATATACTGATAGATTTTATCAGACTTTTCTGACTGACCTCGATGCCGTCAATATCTCGAAGACAAATATTAAATTTATCAAAGTCACCGAAGCGATGGCCGAGATTCAAAGTTTTATTGTGGCTTTGATTGATAAAGGCTTTGCCTATCAAGCTGATGACGGCAGTACCTATTTCAGTATTGAAAAATATCAACAAACCTTCGGCGACTACGGTTCACTAATTGGCGAGAAATTTATTGAAGGCCAAAAAATCGGCGCCCGAGTCAAAGTCGATGAATATGATAAAAACAATCTCAGCGATTTTGTTCTCTGGAAAGCTCAAACCGCCGAGGACGCTAATATTGGCTGGGATCACGAGCTTCTCGGGCGTGGTCGTCCGGGGTGGCATATCGAATGTTCCGCCATCAACCGTCTGGCCTTTGGAGATAAGACTGTCGATATTCATACTGGCGGAGTTGATCTCGCCTTTCCTCATCACACCAATGAGATGGCCCAGTCCAAAGCTCTGACTGGTCAGGACTTTGTTAAATACTGGCTCCATTCGGAACATGTTTTAGTTGATAGCAAAAAGATGTCCAAATCATTAGGCAATACTTATGTTCTAAAAGATTTAGAGGCAAAAGAATCCAATCCCTTCGCCTATCGCTATTTTGTTTTACAAAGTAGTTATGACCAAACAATTAACTTCACTTGGGAAGCCTTGGCGGGGGCAGACAGCGCTTGGCAGAAATTAATCAATCTGGCTCGTGGTTGGAAAAAAGAAGAGGGAGATACTGTCGGAGCCGTCAATCCCAACTACCAACAAAAATTTATTGCCAGCCTCGAAAATAATCTCAATTTTCCCCAAGCCCTAGCGATCACCTGGGAACTAAGCAAAAATGACGGTGTTCCCCCGGCCAACAAATTGGCCACTCTACTCGACTTTGACCAAGTCCTCGGTTTAAAAATTGCCGAACATTTAGTTATTGAAAAAATTCCAGAAGACATTGAATTGTTAGCTGAGAAACGCGAGAAAGCTCGTCAGGAAAAAGATTGGCAACTATCTGATCAGATACGAGAACAAATTTCTGATTTAGGCTACGATATCCTCGACACCGACAACGGAGCCACCCTCCGAAAAAAGGGCAAGATTTAACCACCCCTTTCACCAAAAGCCATAAAACTTCAAATTAGTTAGCAAACCTTTTAAAGGGGGTTTTGAGCGCGACGGCGCGAAAACTTCAGGATTTTTCAAGCTTCGAAAAATCCGTACCCTTAAAAAGGTCTTGCTAAATAATAGTTTTATGGCTCAAACTATTCTATCCACCGCTTGTCCCCTTTTAGCCAGCTTTTAGCCTTGGCGCCGGCACGAAACTTCGTGCTAAAATGTTTTTACCCAGTGGAATAATTTGTCATGGGACAAATTAGCTATGCTATTCCACAGGGTCTCCATCACCCCAGATGAGTAAAATTTTGTCTTTTGGAAACAAAATTTAGATTTGACATAGATCTCCAGGTGTGTCAAAAATCACTTTAGTATTAAGGTCGGAATAAAATTAATTTAATTAAAGTAAGGTCAAATCTTACTCAACAGGGTAAATGGCTCAACCTTTCCAATCCCAAAATCGCCAGCTAGCCGTGCCGACCTCGACGGCCGTGGCCAGCCGGCTGAAAATGCCTCCCCAAGACCTCTCGGCCGAGAAGGCTCTCTTGGGCGCTTTGTTAATCAAGCCGACTGGCCTATATGATATTGTCGATGTGGTTAAGCCCGATGATTTCTACGCCCTCAAACACAAACTGATTTTCAAAACGATGTTTGCCTTGTCAGAAAAAGGTGAGCCGATTGATATTGTCTCTGTCACTTCTTTTTTATCACAAAATGGCCAGCTCGATTCTGCCGGTGGCAGTAGCTACTTGGCTGAGCTGATTGAATTCGTCCCCTCTGCCGCCAACCTAAAATATTATGCCGAGATTGTCCAAAAGAAATCTTCTCTTCGTACCCTGATCGATTCCGCCGACCTCATTTCCGAGCTCGGTTATAACGAACACGAAGATATTGATTCGGTTTTTGATCAAGCCCAAAAAATTATTTTTAACGCCAGTAATTTTACCAAAAAGCGTTTTGTGGCCATCAAAGACACCCTAGTCGAAGCTTGGGAGCGTTTCGAACATCTCAGCAAACATAGCGACCAAATTCGGGGTATTCGTTCTGGTTTTCCCGATCTTGATGAAAAACTAGCCGGTTTTCAAAAATCAGATTTGATTATTCTGGCCGCTCGACCGTCCATGGGTAAGACTTCTCTAGCTCTAGATATTGCCAGAAATGCCGCTATTCGTCACAAACATCATGTGGCTATTTTTTCTCTCGAAATGAGCGTTCACCAACTAGTCGATCGCGTCATCTCGGCTGAAAGTTATGTTGATTCCTGGAAACTGCGAACTGGTAAGGTCAACAGCGAGGAGGAACTAGCCCGGATTCGTGACGCTATGGCCGCCCTGTCTTCCGCTCCGATTTATATTGACGACGAATCTTCCAACAACATTGTTAAAATGAAAGCCGAAGCTCGTCGCCTCAAAGGTGAGTTTGGTTTGGATCTAATCATTGTGGACTATCTCCAACTAATGGTCCCCCGCACTTCTAGTGAATCAATGGTTCAACAGGTAACCGAAATCTCCCGCTCGCTCAAACAGCTCGCTCGTGAACTCGAAGTGCCAGTTATTGCTCTCTCTCAGCTCTCTCGTGCTGTCGAACAACGTGGTGGTAAACCACGCCTGTCTGACCTCCGCGACTCCGGTTCCATTGAACAGGATGCTGATGTGGTGATGTTTATTCACCGTGAAGATAAACAAAACGAGCTGTCTGACCAGAAAAATATTGCTGAAATTATGATTGAAAAACACCGCAACGGCCCGACCGGGAGTATTAAACTTTACTTTGACGAAGCTCGGACCAGTTTTGTCTCGATTGATAAAAATCAGCAAGGGGGAGATTTTGGAACCTTCTAAAAAATTTCCAAGCATCAATTTACAATTTTCAATCAATGATCAATAATCCAATTTTCAATAAAATACGGCCAAAGGTTTTTTTGTTTGAAAATTTATTTCGAGCACGGCCGAGAAATTATAAAATTGAAAATTCATTGTAAATTGTGAACTGAAAATTGATCATTATGCAAAATAGTATCATCAACGAACTAGCCGAGATCTTCAAACGTTTCCCCGGCATAGGCCCACGTCAAGCCAAGCGTTTTGTTTATTTTCTACTGCAACAAGACAGCACCCTCCATCATCGACTAACCAAACTGATTGCCGAATTACCTCGTCTGGTCAGTGTTTGTCCAGACTGTCGACGGTTTTTCCAAGACGGTCATGAAGCCGACGATAGTCGTTCCTGTCCGATTTGTCTCGATCAACATCGTCGCAATGGTCAATTACTAGTGATAGAAAAAGATGCCGATCTCGAAGCCATCGAAAAAGCCGGTACTTATTTGGGCCAGTATTTTGTCCTCGGTGGCCTGGTACCAATTTTAGAAAAAGAACCTGAAAAAAAGATCCGCATCGCTAGCCTAATCAAACAAATAGAAAAATTAGCCAGCGCTGGTCAATTAACCGAGGTGATCCTAGCTTTTGCGGTCACCACCGAAGCTGATCACACTATCGAATATCTCAAAGAACGCTTGGCTAGTCTGGTCGAAAAATATCACTTTCAATTTTCCCTCCTTGGTCGTGGACTGTCTGGTGGCCTTGAAATCGAATACTCCGATCCCGACACCCTCAAAAACGCCCTCTCCAACCGCCACTAAATTATCGACAAAAAAACCGCTTAATGTAGATAAAAATTATCTAAAGCGGTTAATTTGGATTTAATATTCCAAAAAGAGAGTTGGGGTAGACGTTTGGAAGTTAAGAACTAGTCGCACAAAGCATGTTCCGGAATTTGATAGTATCGACTAGCGGTCCTAAAGACGGCTTGGTCTATAAAAATCTCAACTACATAGAACATCTGAAACGGTTTCAGTCTCAATTTCCAAATCATGCTATCACAACGAACCAAAACCGAAGCACTCCTCCTTCCATTATTTTCGTGTGAAGAAAATCCCAGATGTCTGACGCGAACACCATCGCCGAGATAAACCCAAGTTCGACGACCGTTTGGTACCAAAAGTCGCATTTTGCTTCCATTTTTACGATACTTTGTCCCAGGCCAATCTTTTGCCCAATATACCCCCATACCGGTGTTATAAAAATTACCAAGAACACGGGGTTCATCGGGAATATGTTGGGGAACAAAATTGGGAAAGCCTGGTCCATCCATCATCACGACTTTTGAACTGCCGGGGAAAAACTCTGTTCGACGTTTTTTCTTAGTATCCACTTCACCTCTCCTTTCTAAATGAACTTAATCCTCTCGGACCACCCAAGAAGATATTCTCTTATTTCATTATATCATATTTTAGAATATAATCAATAGCACAAACCTGCCCTGCGAGAAGCCACAGAAGTCAGACGTATGTGTTTGGGATTTTCGAGCCAAGTGTTTTTTAGGGGGTTGATTTTTATGTGTAAAAATCACGTCAAAACGAGCACGTTTTCGACGAAAATAGATAGCGAACGCTTCAGTATTTTTCAAGTTCACCCTGTAGAGTAAATTTGCTTTGCAAATTTAGCTTTGCTACTCGACAGGGTGAACCCCATGGAATAACATAGCGAAATTTGTCAAAAAAACTTTCTTAATTTCAAAATGGTTGGGCTTGCCTGCCTGCCGCAGGCAGGGGTCTGGGTTTTGAAATTAAGAAAGTTTTTGAACAAATTTATTCCATAGGGCTAAGGAAATCCGTACCCTTAAAAATAGCTTGGCGAGGAAATCTTAAGCGTAACAAGAAAAAATCGGCTTCTAGCCGATTTTTTCGATTTTGATTTTAGTGAATGGTTGACGGTGACCCTGAGTTTTCTTGTAACGGATCTTGTTCTTGTATTTGATGACGGTGATTTTCTTGTCCCGGCCATCTTCGACTCGGCTAGCAGTCACCACTGCACCCTCGAGATAAGGGGCGCCAATCATGGTGTCCTTGCCATTGTCGATCAAGAGGACTTTATCAAAAGCAATCGTCTCCGAAGAGCCCTTGGGGAGCTTCTCGACGTTTAAAACGTCGCCCTCGGTAACTTTATACTGCTTTCCACCAGTTTGAATGACAGCGAATTTCATAGGGGTTATTCTATACTAAAAGCCATATTTTAGCAAGGGTGGGTTAGTCGTCCAGACTAGGCTTTTCGAGCACCAGGGGCTCGATTCCGGCCCCTTCCCCTGAAATACGGAGAACGTCCTTATCGATCTTCTTGAGCTCCTTGTGGGCCGTATTGTAGTGGCTAACGGTCGTCCCCAGGGCACCCCCTAGCTTCTGCATATACTGATCGTAGGCCCCAATATGCTTACCCAGCTCCTCGACCCGCTGACGTATCTCCTTGGCTGATTCTTCGATCTGGAGGGCTTTTAGGCCCTGTAGGACGGTCTGGAGATAGGCTAGGAAGGAGGTCGGAGAGACGATAATAACGTGCTTTTCCTTGAAGGCGTATTCCACCAAATCCCGAGTATTGACTTTGACCGCTCCGACCTGAGTCACCAACAGATCATAATAGACCGCCTCGTGAGGGATAAACATAAAAGCAAAATCCATGGTTCCTTCGGACGGTTTGACGTATTTTGAAGTCTCATCGATGCGCAACTTGAGATCGGCCTTGAAAGCTTTTTCTAGACGCTCACGCTCCACGGGATCTTTCTCTTCAGCCAGACGATTATAATTTTCCAAAGAGAATTTGGAATCGATGGGGATGATTTTTTCTTTGACAAAAACCACCGCATCGACGATCGTCCCATCGGCAAAAGGATATTGCATTTGATAAGAGCCGGTTGGTAGGACATTTTTAAGTAAGGTCTCTAAATAATATTCACCCAGAATCCCCCGCTGTTTCGGATTTTTCAGAATATCCTGGAGAGACTGGAGCTGGTCGGCAAAGCTGACCACTTGCCTGTTGGTCTCGTCGAGTTTGGTCAGACGTTCGGTCACATCACGGATAATCTTTGACGATTCAGCAAATTGAGTTTGGATCGAATTCTGCATGTGGCGAGACGACTCGCCCAATTTGTCATCAACAGTTTTGATCAGGGTATTGAGCTGATTCTGGAGCATCATCATGGCCGAGCTATCTTGGCTCAAAGAACCGGTCACTCCCCGCTTGGCCAACAGCCACGCCACGCCAAAACCGACGGCTAAGGCCAAAAGACCAACTAAAATAATTGTAATACTCATGAAATTATAATAGCAAAAAAGAGGGCCAAACAAAAACTATATACCACTACTTTGGGCGGTCGTTGAAAGCAGCGGTATATTAAAAATCTCCCCATGTCGGACATGGGGACATGGGGAAAAATCTGTCCTCGTTTTACAAGGATTGTAAATATGCTAATATCCCCCCAGAAGGAGGTGGCAAAAATGAAGACTGAAGATTTGGTGGTTCTGTCCTGTGACGGAACTGGTGGCCTGTCGCTCAGCGATGAAATTCCGGAAGATGTAACTCTTTTTCTCGACGAGGGACACTGGTCGTTGAGAGGGTTCTTGTTTGATATCGGTACGAATGACCAAGGTCGTTTGAGGTATTCCGACCATTGGGATGACCCGATTGGAATCTACGATCGGACTGATCTCGAACATCTTCAAGAAATGACCCGCCAGATAGAGAGCTTCACTGAGAAGCGATTGACCGAGGCCAACCTTGAGGAGGAAGAGTAGCCAGAAACAAAAAGCCGAGCGGTGACCAACACCGCCCGGCTTTTACTTTTTTAGGGTTGGAATTTTTTGCCCTTGCCCTGATTGAATTTGATTTTGAGAATCGGCTGAGTGCTTCGCTTGGCCAGCCAACGTGACGGCGTCCGATAAGCCGGTCTCTCCTGCTTCCCTCCGACTTTAGCGTAGTTTTTCATCCTATAATTTTACACTTAAATTTTTTTGATCCATATAGCTATTTGTGGATAACTTTGCTTTGGTATTCGGTTTATGTTCGGTTATAATAGAACTGTAGCGCAAACTAATTTTCATTGCAATATGTCAAATATCACAAAAAAACAAAAACAGGTCTATGATTTTATAAATACCTATATGGCTGAAAATGGGATATCCCCGACCATTGAAGAGATAAGAAAAAAGCTGGAACTCAAGGCTATTTCCACTATCCACGAACACATTAACTCATTAAAAGAGAAAGGTTACCTCTCAAAATCTGAAAATTCCGCCAGAAGCCTCTCCCCCAGAAAAGAGATCAAGTCTATTATTGAAATCCCTATCATTGGCAGAATCGCGGCCGGAGCTCCAATAGAGGTTATTGAGGAGATTGAGGATACTGTATCTATAATAAACCCCAATATAAAAACTGCTGAGGGATATTATGCTTTGCGAGTCGTCGGGAATAGTATGATTGATGAAGGGATTTTTGATGGAGATATTGTAATAATCAAAAAACAGTCAGTGGCGGAAAATGGGCAAACTGTTGTCGCAATAATTGACGAAGATAAAACTACACTTAAAAAATTATACCGTGAAAAGACCAGATTTAGACTAGAACCAAGAAATCCTAGCATGTCTCCTCTTTTCAGAACAGAAGTGGAAGTAAGAGGTGTGGTTGTCCAAGTTATTAGTAATATCTCTGATCAACCGGAGAAAGTAGTAACAAAAAAGACAAAACATGGTTTTAAGACAATAGACCTTTTTGCTGGTGTTGGGGGTATTAGGCTAGGATTTGAAAATGCCGGTTTTAAAACAGTCTTCGCTAATGATTTTGAACCTCAATGCAAAGATACCTATGATCTAAATTTTAAAAATTCAAAACTCGTTGTTGAGGATATAAGAAAAATAGGAATAGATGATCTACCACCATTTGATTTTCTTTTGGGAGGATTTCCTTGCCAGGCTTTTTCTATCGCTGGATATCAAAAAGGTTTTGACGATGAAAAAGGTCGTGGAAACCTATTTTTCGATATTGCTCGAATTATTGACGCCCGCAAACCGGAAGGCTTTTTACTAGAAAATGTAAAAAATCTTAAAAGCCATGATAGTGGAAAAACTTTTAGAATTATCCAAGAAACATTAGAAAACCTCGGTTATAGTGTTAAGGTTAAAGTTTTGAATAGCATGGAATATGGGAATATTCCGCAAAATAGAGAGCGTATCTATATTGTTGGATTTAAGAATAAAGACTATACGGACAAATTTGAATTTCCAAGCTCAGAAAAATTGGCTAAAAAAATTACCGATTTACTGGAAAAAAACGTGCCCGAGAAATACTACTATAATGGCAAACCTTTGTTCGAGAAACTTAAAGACTTTGTAAAAGAAGAGGGTAAAGTTTACCAATGGCGCAGACAGTATGTCCGAGAAAATAAAAGTGGAGTTTGTCCGACACTAACGGCCAATATGGGTATGGGTGGTCACAATGTCCCCATAATTAAAGACAAAAAAGGTATAAGAAAACTAACACCACTTGAATGCTTTAGGATTCAAGGATTTCCAGAAGAATATGTTTTGCCAAAGATTTCTGACTCCGCTCTTTATAAACAAGCTGGCAATTCCGTTAGTATCCCTGTTGTTGAGGCTGTGGCTAGACAGATGATGCGAGCAATGGAATAGTTACCAAACTTTTACCGCCTTGGCGAGAGGTTTTATTTGGTATTTAGCGATTATTTCCTTTTTTATCCCAAAACGAGGGCGTCTTTTTTGGTCTTGTTGATCTGTAAATCTCTCGTTTTTATTGAGAAATTGATTTTTTATGTATTTATTAGGAATTAAGTAGACATCGAATTTGCCGTCAACTTTTCCACCGTTATAAAAATCTAGGAAATATAAATCATCCCACTTTGATTTAGGGCCAAAAGAAGTTAGATCATCATCAATACTACAAGCTTTAATTTGTTCGGCTCTGTTTTTCTTCACATCAAAAGTATCAAATGAACCAGCGATACCTTTTTTCACCCCCTTAATTTTTATGTATCTAGCGGAGCCTGACCACAAACAGAAAGCCACCTCGGATAAACCCTCTGGCATATTAGGTTCTCTTGACTTATACCTCCTCAGGCCAAGTTTAAGTTCTTTCCAAATATCAAAAATTCTTTTCCACTCCTTACCATCTTTTTTGTCAAAATGCATGAGTTCGACCCTGCAATCTTGACCAAAAATTTTTGTCTTATGTTCAGTTATTTCCATAATTATTTTACAAAGTAATCTAAAGACTTCTTATAAAGTTTCGCGAATTCTTTTAACTGCAAGACATCAAAACGTCTTTGCCCTGATTCTATTTTAGAAATATAAGACTGAGTTCTACCAAGTTTTTTAGCAACTTCAATTTGCCCGACACCAGCTTCAAGGCGCGCTTGTTTCAAGCGCTCAACAATTTTATTATGGTCATCTTGATAAATCGCTCTTGGCATATACTTATATATTAATATTCCATTGTGTTATATTCCAAACTGCCATATAATACAACTAGGCCCCCGTCGCCGATAAGGCCCATAAGGTATGCTTCGCATTCACGATATATGTAGTCGCAAATATTTTGCTCGTCGCCACTCACAAAATTTCGCCGACCCCGCCTCGGCTATTTTTCTACTGAAAAATTATGCCTGCGACCTCACAAATTGCCCGCAGGTAAAGCAGTTTACCTGCTTTCCGCAATTTGCGACCTTAACGATACCTGATTCAAAACCCTATGTAGAGTTCTTCAGCAGACTTGGAGATATTATATCCCACTTTGAAAATAAGCCTATATATCAGTCTTTTGAGCAAAAAGCTTTTCAAGAAGTCATCCCCTAATAGAGTTAAAACTTAACATCAGATAATCATTTTTCTTTTCTCGGCATCTGAAAAATCTTCTTTTTATCTTCTAAAATAGTATCGAACCCTAAGTTAAAGGTTTTATTTGCAAAAATTAAGATGTTCAAAAATAATTGAGCAGAATCTCCCAAGAGAATAACAATTTCTGGATCATCATAAGTCGGACCAACTTTTAATAAAAGACCACTAGAATTCTTACCCCTCACAAACATTTTAATCAAATTAGAGTTTCCGTGAACATGGTCGTTGGCTTCCTGGTAGCCGACAAGATAAATATGCTCCATTCCAGCTTCTTTGGCTATATTAATAAGGCTCTTGTCACGCCAATAATTTCTTATTTTTCCATTTCGTTCAAATTTGTCTTTATGTCTCAACCACTCATCTTCTAATGATTTTAATCCCATCTCTTCTTCATCTGTAAATTTTTTACCAGATAAAGACATAATCATAATCCGTCTTTTTATTCTTTTTAAGTCTAAGTATGTAGCATATTGGAAATAAAGTTCAACCTTATTTGGGTATTTTGTAAGGTAGTAGTAATCTAAAGTATTTTCTATCAGTGATCTGAATAATGGCCAAGCATCAGTAGATAAACCTTTTTCAACTAATAAGGATATGGACTTTAATTTGTGTATATTTTGAGCTAATAAATTTACACTGAGAAAATGTAAATCACTGTAATTCCAATTGATTTGATAAATGATTTTTTCCCCCAATAATTCAAGTTCTTTTGTCAATTTAAACAAGTCTGGCAAGTACCCCATTCTTCAGACACCTTTGTCCAAGTGTTTTAGGTAGAACTGCCTAGGTTGCATTTTAATGGCGGTATGAATCCGCAAGTGGTTGTAGTAATAGAT
>Ga0208246_1000786_pt1 | contig 21880 bp, 24 predicted proteins | sample RifOxyD2_FD_184039 | JGI IMG/M metagenome (GOLD analysis project Ga0208246, IMG submission 184039) | Soil microbial communities from Rifle, Colorado - Rifle Oxygen_injection D2 (SPAdes) | ecosystem: Environmental > Terrestrial > Deep subsurface > Rock core/Sediment | place: Rifle, Colorado... | reverse complement strand
CCCAGCCAGCTTCCAGGCGATCGGCCAGGCGATCGAGGCAGAGCTCGCCTGTCGGCTGGAGAAGGGCGTCACTTCCGAGGCGGAAGTGGCAGATCTCACGTCCGAAATCGGACCCTTGCGCGCGCTCAAGCGCAAGGTGGACGAGGACAACAGGCGATCAGGTCTAATGTAGGGGTTGCCAATAGGCGTGCTCCAGAGGGGGCCGGGTACGAGAGTGCCCGGCCCGTTTTAACTCTTGGTTTACTGAAGCCTGGCGCCTCGGGCTAGGCGCCTGTATAATCTCGCTATGGCTGAAACTGTTCTCTATCGTAAATACCGCCCCGGCACCTTTGGCGAGGTGCTCGGCCAGGAGCAGGTGGTGAATGTGCTCGAAGGGGCGCTTAAGGCCGGGCGCGTTGCCCATGCGTATCTTTTTACTGGCTCGCGAGGGACAGGGAAGACGAGTATTGCACGCATCCTTGCGCGGTCTGTGGGCACGGCGGATGTGGACATCGTAGAGATTGACGCCGCCTCCTATACAGGTGTCGACAATATCCGCGAGGTAAACGAAGCCGCGCGCGTGCTCCCGTTTGAGTCAAAGTATAAAGTGTACATTGTAGACGAAGTGCATATGCTCTCGAAGCCGGCGTTCAATGCGCTTTTAAAGACGCTCGAGGAGCCTCCGGCACACGTGATCTTTATCCTTGCAACGACCGAATTCCACAAGGTGCCGGAGACTATCATCTCACGCTGTCAGACCTTTTCCTTCCAGAAGCCGAGTGAGACGCTCCTGCGGGAGCTCGTGATGGAGATAGGCAAGAAAGAGGGCTTTGCTGTCGCGCCGGATGCAGCGAGGCTGATCGCACTCTTGGGGGATGGCTCTTTCCGCGATACACACGGCACGCTCCAGAAGGTGATCAGTGCCGCGAAGAGTAAGAAGATTGATCTCGACGAGGTGCTTACCATCACCGGCTCACCGCGTCGTGAGCTGGTGCATGATTTAGTCACTGCAATGTTTGATAAAGATTTGCCAAAGGCCCTAATAACGTTGCGGGAAGCAGGGAGGGCTAATCTCGATATGGCGACGCTTACGAAAATGCTCTTGCATACGCTGCGCCAACTGATGCTTATGCGTTACGCACCGGAGCTTGCCGCAGAGCTCAAGAAAGAGGCTTCTGCCGACGAACTCAAGTTCCTCGAAGCTACTTTGAAGAAACCGTACAAAGAATCACTCTCGAGCATGCTCGTGGTCTTCCTCGACACGTACCAGAGCATTGGTCGCTCGGCGATCCCTGAGCTTCCACTCGAACTTGCCTTTGTGCGGCTTCTCGGGCAAAATCAATAGTCTGTTTTAATTAACGTTGGGAGATCGTCTAATGGTAGGACAGCAGCCTTTGAAGCTGTGAATCTTGGTCCGATTCCAAGTCTCCCAGTTTTGGTTGGAAGCTACGCGTCGTTATTAGCGGATATCGCGATAGGTTTTCGTAGCTGCTTTCTTTATAGCCACTTCAGACAGGAAGTTGACCATGTAATGAAAAGCTGTGGCAAGGATGCCTTCCTCGTGGAGACGCCGTGCAGAGGTAAAGATGTAATGAGAGAGGACGAAGCGCACCTTCCCTACTGCGGCAAGACGACGTGCGATGTTCGTGTCTTCACCGTAGAAGGTGATGGACGTATCGAAGCCGCCGATCTTTTCGAGAGCCGCTTTCTTGGCGGTAAAGTTGCCGCCGACAGCCATGTAGCCGATACACCAGTAGCTTGGTTTGGCGAGGAAGATCCAATAAAGCCAGACCATGAGATTGGTCATGCGTCCGGCGTCGTAGTGCACATGGGGGCCACTCACACAAACCGCGTCAGGATATTTGGCAAAGAGGCGAAGGACATTCGTGATCCAGCCTGGAGGCATCTCCATGTCGGCGTCGATGTGGGCCATCAGGGGAGCGTGCGCGGAGAGTAGTCCTCGCTCGCGGGCGTAGGTGAGGCCCTTCGTTGGCTCACGCACAACGGTGACACCGGGAAAACCCGAAGCGACTGCAGTGGTGCGGTCGGTGCTCGCGTTGTCAATCACGATAGTTTCTATGGGAAGACCGCACCGCTCTATTTCAGCATGCACACTTTTGAGGCATCGAGGGAGATACGCTTCTTCGTTATAGGCAGGAATAACGATACTCAAGATTGGTGCTGTCGTGCTCATTTTGATATCCGCAAATGGCGCATGGTGACTATTTGACGCAGTGTAGCAAAGAAAGAGACTGTTCGATAGATATCGCACATCATGCGAACGTCTGCAAAGATGCCTCGCCAGAATCCATACTTCTTCTCCTTAAGTGGACTCTCAACTTGCGGCCAGGAGACAATAGCGATGCGAGCGCGCGCTTTGATGATCAGTTCGTTCATAAATACCTCGAGCCCAAAGCCCGGCAGCTTGCCTATTTCTTCTAGATGTTTGTCTATCAGCTGACGAGGAAGCACACGCTCTCCGGAAAGATAGTCGATGCCGAGCCAATGCCACGGGGCAGGTGCATTACCACGAATGCTGATACTTACATCGGCGCTCCCAAAGGAGATTGGCCGTAAAAGCTTGGTGATGTCTTCTTGGGTGAGGTGGAGAAGGTCAGCATCGAGAAAGAGCAAGAGCTCGCCCGATGTCGCCTTTATGCCTGTGGCGATTGCTGCGCTCTTGCCCTTGTTGTGCTCATGGCGGAGGTATCGTACGGTCGGAAACGAAGCTACTACCCGAGTCGTGTTGTCGTTCGACGCATCGTCGATAACGAGCACTTCGGAAAGCAGAGGATGGTTATGCGCAACGGCAAGTACGCCGGCGATGCGCCCAGCTTCATTATACGCAGGGATGATGCAGCTAACGCTTTTCATTGGTTGTAGGGTTCGGCGCGCTTCGTTTGTGGTAGTAGATAGAGTACGCACCGACACAACAGAGCAAAAGGAAGATGACAAGCGAGCCCTTCTCGAGATAGGTGTCGACTTGGTTGTAGGCATGGCCAAAGAAGTAACCGAGCAGGACAAAGGCCAGCGACTTGGGAAGTGTGGCCAGAGTGTTATACCAGAGGAACTTGCCTATCGACATCTTGGCGGCCCCTGCTGCCAGGAGTACAGCGAAGCCGGCTGCGTGTGTGAGCTTCCCCATGACGAGTATCTTGCCACCGTGCGTTTCATAATGTTTGGTGAGTTGTTCTGCGCGTGCGGTGTGCAGCCCTAGGCGCGCCATCCAGGGTAAGTTGCCGCCCCATCTCCCGATGACATAGAAAATAACATCTCCGAAGAGATCTGCTGCTACCACCACCACGTACACAATGGCGACGTGAAAGAGCTCCAGAGAGGCAAGGAATGCAGCGATCACCGTGACGATCGGCCCCTCGGCGACAGCCACGGGAAAGAGAAAGAAGTAGCCGTATTCTTGGAGGAGGATCGTGATCGTGTCTAAGCTGGGCATGGACCTATAGTAGAGCACTTTTGCTCGCAAACCAATATGAAAAGTCCCGAAGAGCAGGCTCTTGTCTGGATGGCGACCCGCGTTTGTGCTAGGTTTGGACCAGTGTTGAGAGCGGACTGGATGAAGCAGGAAGGAGACAAATGCCCACGAGCAAGCATAAGCTGGTGTCCGCGCAGGATGAGTTCACGTACGCTATCCAGAAGCGGTTGAATGGACTGGCGGAGAAGCGCCGCCAAGAGGCATGGTACATCTTCTGGCATCTCCTCAAGGCTCACCGATCCGACATTGGGACTTTTCTCGCGGCTATGTGTGCGCGCCTCGAGCACTGGGACTACCGCCGTCGGGAGCAGCCGTTCCTCCCGGAGCGGCCCGAAGTCGGAACCTGTTGGGTCGAGGCGCTGATGGAGATTCGGCGCTTTCGGAATGGCCCGGAGCTGATGCACTGCCTTGGTCTCGCCGATATGATCCATGGGTGTTTCGTGGCGGACGATGCTGGTGATCGCACGCCTCTCGACAAGCTACGAGCAATTGCCCGGGATAACGAGGTGAGGAAATAAGCTCCGGTAAGGTGGAGAGTTTCGGCGGTGGCCGGCCTCCACCGCCGGAGCTCTTCATTTGTGGAAAAAGCTCTTCGGGGGTTAATCCCTTTTCCTTGTCGATATATAGCTAGTCCTGTGGAACCGGAGTCGCATTAATTTCGTGACTGAAGTATAGTAACCTCGTTACAACATGAACCAGGCAATTCTGAATTTACTCAACAAAGAGCGTGTCTCTGTACTGTCTGTGCTCTTGCCCGATGGCCGCCCGCACGCTGCCGCAATGCACTATTCGTTTGTAGTCGAGCCCTTTCGCTTTTATTTTCAGACGACGAATACGTCGCTCAAAGCACAAGGACTACAGTCTGGAGGGGGGATAAGGGCTGCAGTTGTTGTCGGTACAAGCGAAGTGGACTGGGTGACACTGCAGATGCATGGGTCGCTGTGCATCGTTACTGATCGTGTCGAGCTTGAAAAGATATACAACGTGCATTATGTAAAGAATCCCCAAGCCAAGCAGTACAAAAATGACCCCGAGACCATCTTCCTTGAGTTTGCTCCTGGCTGGTGGCGCTTTACGGACTTTACGACGCAGCCGGAGACAGTTATCGAGTTATAAATATGCCTCAAGACCTGCAAACACAAGAGATGCCAGGAAGACTCGTGTATGTAGACGAGCATGGTTTGCAGGGGAGTAACTTCTATTGGGAGAAGCGCGAAAGTTACGGAATTTCCGATGAGGAAATGCAGCGTATTGGAATCTTTGATTCTCGCGCGCAAATTGCTGAGACCATTGTCGCTCCGCTGCTAACAGCGCATGAGAAGTTTCGCCGCCAGGGCTACCAGTTATTTATTAAGGAAGGTTGTCGTCCACGAGCCCTGTACGAACTCATGTATGCAAAGCGGATAGAAAAGTTTGGGAAGCAGGCTACAGATAAAATTATCAACATGCGAGACATGCCCCACGCCACTGGCAAGACGGTCGACGTTGCTTTGCTCGACTTGGAAACAGGGAAGCAAATATACATGAGAAGGGCAGAGGATGGAGATGCCGCATTCTTTGTGGACTTTTACAAAACCAAGAGCGATGCGCTGAGCTCGCAGTACCACCACCTGCAAGAACTTACGATTGGAATTATGCAAGAATGTGGATTCCGACTGGGGACAAAGCGAGAGTATTTCCATTTTGATTACCGGCCCGAACTGCCACCAAACTATGATCGCAGCTGAACAGGTCTCAGAATCCACAGAGATTCCCGAGCTGAATGAGGAGCAGTTTATGTCGTGGTTGAACAACCTCCCATTTATAACGGGAAGCAATCGCATTAATCTGGCAATGGTGGCGGTGGGTCTCAAGCCAGCCATGGTGGTCGGCTATAACACCAGTGATGACCCCCATCTTGCTGCCCGGGACGCAGACTATGACAAAAGAGTGCACGCATTTGCTGAGGTATATAATCTCCATCGGCACCGATTCGCAAAACGTGACGAGGGAGGTGTGGTTGATATAAAGTATCTCCTCGCCCGCGACCCCGATGCTTTCCATGACGTTATTACTGCAGAGTCTGCTACGGATTTACTTTACGCCACTCAATTATATGGTAAAGCGATGGGCTACCTCCCTTCTGCAAGAGACGCGTATGCGGCGGGAGTGAGTATGCCCAAGGAGGCGATCAGCGATGATATGCTCCTCGGGACAGATATTCGACCAGAAAGTTTGCACGCCGTTAACTTTCGGCTCTCACCCAATAACTGGAAAGATGAAATCCTGGACTGGCAGGAAAAGCTGGATTCTCTACAACAGCGACTTCCGCGTCTCGTGCAAGAGTATCTAGAATATACTGAAAGATCGTGGCCAAAGCAGGTGGAGCTTTATAAACAACGACAAACGGCATGAGACAGGAGGTGATCGTCTTTGGCGGAGGGTGCTTCTGGTGCACGGAGGCGGTGTTTAAGATGTTGAAGGGGGTGCTCTCTGTGGAGCCCGGATATGCTGGCGGCACTACCAAGAATCCCACGTACTACGATGTATATGCAGGGAAAGGTGGGCATGCTGAGGTGGTGCAGATCGAATACGACCCCGAGCAGATAAAGCTCGAGGATCTACTCACGGTGTTTTTCGCCTCCCACGATCCGACCACTCGCAATCGACAGGGGGCAGATACCGGCCCAGCCTACCGATCGGTGATTTTGTATACCACGGACGAGCAGCGGCAGGTCCTCGAGCGATTTATGGCTGACTTGAACGCGTCAAATGAAATGGGGAAGCCGACCGTCACTGATCTGGAGCCGCTCACTGCATTTTATTCCGCAGAGGCAGAGCACAAAGACTACTACGAAAGAAATAAGGGTTCTCATCCGTATTGTGAGATAGTCATCAACCCCAAGCTGGAGAAAGTGCAGGCAAGGTTTGCGCAGTTGTTAAAAGATAGCAACATATAACTATGGACGACAAAAAGATACTGAGTGAGGAAGAGTTGCGCAAGCGGCTGACATCGGATGAGTATCGGGTGTTGCGGCAAAAGGGGACAGAAGAGCCTTTCTCTGGAGAGTATGTGCGCAAAGAGGCGGACGGTATCTATCACTGTAAAGTGTGCGACGCACCACTCTTTACCTCCGACAACCAAGAGGATGCCACCAAGAGCCCTGTGGGGCTCCAGGGCTGGCCGTCATTCAACAATGCCATTCCCGGTGCTACCACGACCCATCTTGATACCTCGCTGGGCATGACGCGCACCGAGATCACCTGCGCTACCTGCGGGTCGCACTTAGGGCACATCTTCGACGACCCAAGTACGAAGACGGGAGCACACTACTGCATTAATTCTGTGTGTTTGAATCTTAAAGAAAAGTAAGTATGCAAACAACTTTCATCTTGGTGAAGCCGTCAAAAAAGGTGCTCGTGTATCAACGGGATGACGGAAATGGAAAAAAGATTCCTTATCCCAACATGTGGTGTATCCCCGGCGGCAGCCCAGAGGGCGCGGAACGCTCTGTCGACGCAATTATTCGTGAAATCTATGAAGAATTCGAAATAAAGGTTGCCGAAGCGAACTGTGAATTGCTTACCAAGTACTACCACAATGGAGACAACGACGATGTATTCATTTGTCGTGTGCCCGAAGAAGTGGTGGCTATCCAACACGAGGGAAGAGATTTTCGCTGGATGACGTTCGAAGAGATACAGCAGCTTGATCTCGCTTGGCATCAAGACGAGTTGCTTGATGTACTCAGTGGAGCTCTTAAAAAGTGAATGTTCAACACCGGGTGTTGAACATCGAAGGAAATAACTACTTGATTTTCTGCCACATGGCGGGATCGGCGGCGCCGTCGAGTTTGAAGATGGCCACACCGCGAAGATTGTACGACTTGGCGAGGGTGATGATGTTGCCGATGGATTGTGCATCCGTAAACCATACGAGGCGAGTGTACATTTTGGGCGTTGTAGTTGCTGTGGTGCTGGTTGCTTGGTTTTTCTTTAAGATACTTGTACTCGTGGCATAGGTAAAGCTGAGTTCACCCGCCTTGTTTCGCTTGGGGGTGGTCCCTACTTTTGCGGCAAGGGCGTAGGCGTCGGTGTAGCTCCAACTGCGCACGATTTTGTAATTGTTCAAGCGGCCGCCGATAGGGTCAATCTCATACTCGTAGCCGTAGGTAGGAATGCCGAGCATGAGCTTCCTTCTATCGAAAGAGGCAAGCGCTTGGTAGAGCACCTTGTGTACCCAGCTCACGTCGGCAATCGGAGCATAGTATTCTTTCATCCCACGCAAATCATTTAACCGCACATCGATCGTCGTCTGATCGTATGTCATGAGGCGAATCTGGTCGCAGTACCTATTTAACACCGCATAGTCGTTCGCCCGCTCGATGGGGCCGGTGGGCGGTACGTAGTAGAGTGAGTTTAAGGGTGTGCGGGGTTCTATGGTGCACGAGAGGTGTTTCTTCTTTGCGTGAAGTGCAGAGGCAAGCTCTCTGATAAATGCCGAAAAGTAGGGGCGGGTTTCGGCGAGCTTGGCCTCGTAATCGATATCGATTCCATCAAAGGAGTTGTCTCCGACAATTTCATAATTGCCGCCACGTGCGCCGCACGCCGTACCCGGTCTTTGAGAAGCGCGTGGAGCACGTTTCCTTCACCTGAAGTAATACTCGGTAGCACCGTGACTTTACTTGAGGTGGCTCTTGCCAGAAGCTCTGGCCAAGGAGCCTTGCCGAGCTGCATGGAGTCGACGATGGTGCCATCTGCGGTGAGTGTGTAGCCAAAGGGGCTAATCTCGTGGAGTTGCATGAGGTGCGCCTGGGTCTCGGCGACGCCGGCAGTCTTGCGCCAGTAGGGTGTCCAAACAGCGTAGCGGAAAGGCCCTGTGGACTTAGCTGGGGCGGCGCCCACCAGGAGGGGGGCGCTCAATATACCGAGAAGCAACAGGGCTCCTACAATTGCAGTTCGTGATCTCATCTGTTGCATCATACCTGTGACGTCCAAAAGGAGCAATTCCTACGACCTCTGCAAATGGCGCGTTTCTTCGTTGCTTCGCTCCGCCGCTTCCGCGCAGTACTTACCTGTACAGCTTGGTCGCTCTCCTTACAGGAGCTGTACACCTTTTTGCTCGAGTACGAGCTCAAAAGGTCTTGCGAAGCTGCGCACTGCTCGCTTCTCACTCGCTCGCGCCTCGAACTGCATCCATTTGCAGCGGTCGTACCCTCACTACCTCAGCGGTAAGAACTCTAGGGGGTGCTCGTCATAACCCGTAACAGCTCCCGTGTCGACGGAGGGCTCTCGGTAAATAACTAAGTAATATGAATAAAGTAACTTTAGCAAAACAGGCGGTTACCTTCGTCGCACTGGCGGGACTACTCCTCACAACGGGGGTGAGTGCTGCTACGACCACGGTTACCACTGCAGGAGGTGGTGGATGGCTTATGCAGTCTGACAGTTGTGCTGTCGGAGCAATCGGCGGCTCATCAATGTTTGAAGCAGGACCAGGCGTCACTCCTGCAGGCATTGGCAGCTTGGAACAGCGCATTGGATCAAACGGTTTCGTACGCCAGGCAATCGGCCAGACAGCGTGGAGCGGGGTACCCCTGGCGTCCATCAGCGAACTTCGCTACTCCACGTACGTGGATCAACCCGGCCAAGGTGGACAAGCTCCCTACATGATTCTCAATGTTGATCACAATGGAGACATGGTCGTAGACGACCATCTCTTCTTTGAACCCGCATATCAGAACTCCGTCCTCACCGGCCTTCCTCTGCAGGGACAGGTCTCGGGCGCCACCTGGCAGACCTGGGACGCGCTTCGCGGAGGCTGGTGGTCAGAGAAAGGCATTGCCGGTGCAACATCTGGAGGCGGTGTACGGTCGCTCACGGCATACCTTGCTGCACAGCCAAACGCTCGCCTCTTGAACAATAGTACGGACAACACCGCAGGTCTCCGTATTGCTTCTGGGTGTGGTGGTAGTTGGTCCGGGTTTATTGGTAACGTAGACCGAGTGGTGTTGGGCAACAACGCCTTTACGCTTACTGGTGTAGCGACGACGACCACACCAAGTACTGGCGTCACCGCAACCTCCTCGTTGCTTGCCATGAGTACTGTGTACGACTTCGAGCCGGCAGCAGGTACGATAAGCGCACTTATGTGCTCACCAGCAATAGTGAGTGCGGCAGTGGGCCAACCGGTAACCTTTTCGGCATCGGGGGCCTCGGGCAGCTATGTATGGTCGGGTACGGGTCTTACTATCACCAACCCCACCGGTACGCAGTTTACGGTCACCTACAGCTCGCCGAGTGTAAACACCATCACCGTATCGAGCGCTGGACAGACTGCTTCTTGTCGCTTGGTGGTGACGGGGACATCTCCCGTTCCCCCAGTCGTGCCACCAGTCTTTCCTGGGCTTCCTAATACTGGTGCTGGTGGAGATGCGCGACTACTCATGAGCATTGCTCTTGCCATCATCGCCCTTGTTGGGGTCCAGGCAGGCTCGTATCTCTATAGCCGTCGATTGTCCTAGCGATATCTAGGAGATAGTGCAAGAGCTATGTCACGACCATCAATCCTCATCGGCACCGTCGTCTTTGCAATCCCGCTTATCGCGGGGTTGCTTGTGTACTACAACGGTCGGCCGATTGCTGATTCCCAAGAAACCGCAACGTCATCTGCATTGGGAAAGCAGCTTGTTCAAGCGACGTCGACCCTGGCTGATCGGTTGCTTATACCGCGTTTGCATATTGATGCCCATGTGCAGGCTGTTGGACTTACTGCCAAGGGAGATATGGCAACACCGGGTGGTATCGACAAATACAGAGATGTTGCATGGTATCGTTTCGGTGCGGTACCTGGCGAGGCGGGGAATGCTGTCATCGCCGGCCACTTGGATAACGGTTTTGGCTTGCCCGCAGTCTTCAAGAATCTTTATCAGCTGCAAAGAGGAGATGAGATTCTCGTGGTGGACAACGTAGGAGAAAGTCACCGTTTCCGGGTGGCAACCACCACCTCGTATGCCGCAACCTCGGCCACATCCCGGCAAGAGGTGTTTCGCACCTCAGGGCCACCTCGACTGGTGATCGTTACCTGTGAAGGTACGTGGGTCCCGGAAAAGAAGATGTATACCGGTAGGTACGTGGTATATGCTGATATGGTGCAATAGCAAACGCGCACAAAACGCCCCTCTCAAGAGGGGTGTTTTGTGTTGCACTGGCGAAGGCTATATACTAGAACTATGGTGAAAAAGGCTTTGGTGACAGGTGCGAGCAGTGGTATCGGCTATGCGTTTGCCAAGCGGCTTGCGAGAGAAGGCTACGCGGTAACCGCTGTCGCTCGACGTGCAGATAAATTGCAGCAGCTGCAAGCAGAGCTTGTGGGCACCAACCATCATTCTGTTGTCGCAGACCTCGCTACAACTGACGGTCTCGCAAAAGTCACCTCGCTTTTCGAGACCGATCGCTATCAGCTCGTGATCAATAATGCCGGAGCAGGCCTTTACGAGAACTTTGCCGACGCACCTCTCGACACTCACGAGCGTATTATGCGTCTCAACTGCAGCGCACTGGTCGCTATTTCCCATACCTATCTGAAGACGGCTGAGCGAGGCGATGCACTTATTAACGTTAGTTCCATTCTTTCCTTCTTGCCGTATCCCTCTGGCGCCATCTATGCCGCCACGAAAGCGTTTGTGCTTTCGCTCACCGAGTCGCTCTGGTATGAACAACAGCATCACGGTGTCTATGTGGCAGCGCTTTGTCCAGGGGTGACCGAGTCTGGCTTTCACGAAGCTGCAGGTGGGGGAGCAACAGACAAGCCCGCTGCGTGGCTCACACAAACAGCTGACGATGTGGTCGCCGAGACGCTTCACGCACTTCGTCGCCGCAAGCAACCGGTCATTATCTCCGGCTGGAAGAATCGCCTGGGTCTTTTCTTGACTCGGTTCCTTTCGTATAAACGTATCGTGAGCATGATGGGGAAGTGGTAACCTCTGCTTCGTATGAACCCGATTCTCATCCTTCTCTTTTCCCAGCTTGTTTTTAGCTTTGGGGATCTCTGTGCCCGGTGGTATCTCGGCAAGTATGGATTTACGGCAGCGACGATACTTACGCCCGCCTTTGTGGTGCTCGTGCTTATTCACCTCTGTGCCCTCATGCTGCAGTTCTATGTGCTGAGTCAGGTGCAGCTGGGAAAGACTATGGCCCTCTTCGGTATGACGTCGATCCTTATTTCGAATATCCTTGGCTTCTTTCTCCTGCACGAAATCCTTTCCCCGATTGCGTACGTGGGCGTGGTCGTAGCATTGTGTGCTTTTCTTATACTAGCCGTCAGCTAAGTCTACTCATGTAGCAGGTGTGGCTTCTTTGAGGAGTCCGGAACACGTCGCCCGCTCCTCGCTCGTAGGGAACGGCACGTTCGAGCAGGTGTGACACGCCTTTGGTTATTGGAGGAGTCCAGAATACCCCGACGGCTGGGCCGCGGGGATCTACGGACGACTGACTTTATTGCAGTGCAGCAAAGCGGTCGCCTACATCCTCGCTGCGGTCTGGTCGTTCTTGGGAGGCTTGGGATAGGTAAGCGGAGGGATGTAGCGCGGTGGAGCAAGCTTGATAAAGCAGACGATCGTCCAGCGGTCCATGTCTTCCTTGCGCTTCTCTTTTTGGCCCGGTTGTAGCAGGTGTTTCGATTTCTCGAGTGAGGGGATCTCGCGGCGATCCATCACCGTGTGGTACAGGGGTTTGATCTTCTGGTAGAGTGTGCGGAGTTTAGGGTTGTTTTCCTTTTTGAGTTTGAGGTTCGCGAGCTCAATTGCTTGGTCAGCAAAGAAGACAATGGCATCGTGAAGCTCGCCCTCTTTGGCATTCAGGAGAGGATACTTTTCGTCTCCTCGCTTTGACGCTCCCGGACGAATGCGCAGCGCCGGAGGAAAGCTGCCGACATGCACGGTAAATCCTCCCTTGTCGGTGTGCTCACGCGCTTTAATCGGCACACCGGCTTTGTAGCGGAGCATGCGGAGGTTGTTGTGTCCTTCGTTGTTGCGCAGACGCCAGTAGAAGTCAGCTCCAGGAAGAAGTTTGTCGAGAGCACGCGCTGTTTCGTAGGCAGTGAGTAGGCACGCCGTGTACATGGCCTGGCAGTAGTTGAGAAGCTCTACAAACTGGGGCCGGAGCTCCACGCCCCGACGTTTGAGCAGTCCCTCGAGATTGGGCTTAAAATGGAACACCCACTTACCCTCATCGTAATGGGTGCGCCCTTGTGCAATTTCTTCTGGGGTAATGTGCCTCGGATTTTTCTTTTGCCCAGAACGCCCGGAGAGACCGGTGTCGGACTCTCCCTGGCCGTCTTCGTCGAAGCCCCACAGTTCCTGGTATGCGGGGTCGGTCTTGGTGAGGTCGAAGAAATGCTTAATCAGCGGCTGAATGACACGAGACATGTCAAAGGGGACTCGAAGGTGGCCGTGCTCGATGAGCTCGCGGGCCTGTTCCTTACTCACCGGCTGCAATCTATCGGTAACTTTAGGGATAACAACTTTATACCCCATGGGGATGTAGTAGCTTAACGAATCCCGGTAAGTATAGTAGAACTGCTGAGAAAAAAGCAACAACGTTGCTATGCGGTAAATGTTTTCAACTGCTCCTTGAACTGCTTCGCGGCACGAGTATAGCCGCCGTCCGCACCGTCGATAAAGTGCACTTGTTTGCCGTAGCGTTCGAAGACAAGGCACGTCATCAGGGCACGGTTGGTTGTAAATGTGCCATAGGCGATCTTTCTTTGCTGGTGGAGCTCATTGAAGTAGGCCTTGAGCTCGGTGCCCATCTTGGGGGTGCCGGCAATCACCATACGCAAGGCGTCGTCGTATTTGCGGTAGTCACACGTGGCTACGAGAAGGGTTTTGTAGATCGCCAGGTTGAAATCGTTTTTTGTACGATTTGTTTTCATTGCCCAGTTCACATACAGATCGGTGAACCAAAGTTTGCGACGGTACCACCAGCGGGCAAGAAGATTCTTGTGACCCGCGCGTATGTGCGTTTCGGTGTTTAGCCGAGGCGGCTCGGTGACAAGCGTGAGTGCGTCTGCGGTGATGGGGTGATAGTCCGCCTCAGTGCCGTAGATGGCCTCGATCTTTTTCAAGATATCGCGGTAGATTTGCGCGCGTTCCGCAAGGTCGCCCTGCATCACTTTGACGAGTAGGCTCACCGTCTCACCAAAAGGACTCTCGATATCGTTCCAACGGCATTCAAAGCCTTTGAACTGGCCGTTTGGCCTTACCGTGACCGGAATTTCATACTGTGCGTTGGTTTCTGGATTCTTGATAAGCTTCTCTGCTGCGAGGAGTCCATTGCCGCAGAACATTGCCTGGTGGTAGTGGGGTGAGGCTTGGAATTTTGCTACTCGTATTTCAACCGTGCTCGGCAAATCGACGATTTGCACCATGCCCACGCGCAGCTCCATGTCGAAGTAGTCGCGGGCGAGTTTGCGGGCCGCCACCAATGCCGCCCTTGCCGGCTCTACAAGTGATGGGGGAATAAGCATGGTGGCACCGTCGCCGCCAAACACAAACGGCACATCGATCTCGCGAGCGACGTTTAACACCGCGATGATTGATGCTGCGCCCACAGCATTTACCTCTTTGTAGCGGCCTTCCTCGACGGCTTTGGTAGAACCCTTAATATCCGTAATGATCACGTACCAATCGCTTGGTGCTTGTACGTAGCGCGAGAAGTCCGCCACGTTGGAAAAACGCTGCAGGGGAATGAGGTCTTTGTAGAAGTTGTTACTCATGGGCGCTAGGCTCTCGTAAACGCTAAGCCCGGTCAGTAATCTCTTTCTTCAGATGAGAAATAAACTGTTCGAGCGACTGCGCGCCCAACTGGCCTTTGTCGCGGGATTCAACCCCAACAGTGCTTGCTTCCATCTCCTTATCACCAAGTACTAAGAAGTAGGGGACTTTGGACATCTTGGCAGCACGGATCTTTTTGCCGAGGGATTCGTTGGCAGCATCAAGCTCAGCGCGAATGCCCGCGTCTTTGAGTGCGGCGAGCACGCCTTCTGCGTATGCAAGATGTTTTTCGCTGATAGGGAGTACTGCTACCTGCACCGGGGAAAGCCAAGTTGGAAAGGCACCGGCGTAGTGCTCGAGCAGGAACCCAACCATGCGCTCGTGTGAGCCAAGCGGGGCGCGGTGGATAACGTAGGGCATTTTGGCTTTCCCTTCACTGTCCGTATAGGTAAGGCCAAACCGTGCTGGCATGTATAGATCAAGCTGATCGGTGCCAATTGCATACTCCTTACCAATGACCGAGCGAATATAGATATCTGCTTTGGGTCCGTAGTGAGCTGCACCGCCTTCTTCGACGACAAACTTTACTCCAGACTTTTCTAGGGCCTCGCGGGTTAGTCGTTCTGCTTCATCCCACATATTGTCGTCACCGTGGTATTTGGCGCGTAGATTTTTGGGATCACGAACTCCAAGTACTACCCACCAGTCTTTGATACCGAGGGTGTCGTAGTAGTACTTGTGCATTTCAAAGACGCGCAAAAATTCATTCACTGCATCTTCCGGTTGTACATAGATGTGGGCATCGTTCTGGCAAAAGCCACGAGTGCGCATGAGGCCATGCAGCGTCCCCGATCGCTCGAAGCGGTAGACTTGGCCATACTCGGCGTAGCGGATCGGTAATTCGCGGTAGCTGTGTGGCGCACTTTGATAAATCATGTGCGTGTGCGGGCAGTTCATGGGCTTCAGATAGTAGGCTTCGCCTTCAATTTCAAAAGGAGAATAGAGGTCGTCTTTGTAGTAGGGAAGGTGGCCCGAGATTTCATACAAGTTACCCTTGGTAATATGCGGCGTTGAGACATGCTGATACCCCCACTTCTTCTCGGTAGCGCGGGCCCATGCCTCAAGCTCGTGGCGAATTGCTTCGCCGTTTGGTAGCCACAAGACCAGGCCGAGGCCCACCTTTTCATCGAAGGTAAATAGATTCAGTTGTTTGCCAAGAAGGCGATGGTCACGCTTCTTGGCCTCTTCGAGCATGGCAAGATGGGCATGCAGTTTTTCCTTCGACTCAAAAGCAAACCCGTAGATACGGGTGAGCATGATGTTTTTTTCGTTCCCTTTCCAGTAGGCGCCAGCCACACGATCAAGCTTTACGGCATCGAGGTTGATGTCATCACAGTTTTCTTCGTGGCCGCCCTTGCAGAGGTCGATGAAGTTGCCAAGCGTATAAAAGGTAATCTTTTTGCCTTCGCGTTCAAAGTCGTTAATGAGTTCGGTCTTGTATTTGTTCCATTTAAACTGTTCGCGCGCTTCGTCGGCGGTGACTTCGCGGTGCGAAAAATGCTTGAGCTTCTTCCACTCATTAAGTTTCTCCCGCATCTTCTTCTCGATCGCCGGGAAGTCCTTTTCCGAGATTGGCTGCGGAAGCTCAAACTCTTGGTAAAAGCCGTCTTCAAGAGCAGGCCCAATGGCGTTCTCCGCGCCCGGGTAGAGCTCGATAATGCTTGTGGCGAGCAAGTGGGCGAGTGAATGACGAATGCCTTCAAGTTTCTGTTTGTCCATGGTTTTAGATTAGTGATAGGTATAGTAGCAAATACGAACGAAAAATGCTCCCTCGCGGGAGCTCTTATGTTTCGCGCACACCACAAGAACTCCCGCTAGGTAGTTGTTGTGTCGGTGGTCGTTATGCGCACTGCGTACCTCATGAGGGTAGTATAGGCTGGGTGCTTTTTCTGTCAATCCGATGTGGAAAAAGTCATAGTCTTTCTTGGTGTTCTCGATTACACTGTTGTGTATGATCTATCGATCCCTCTTTGTGCTCCTCGTGCTTTCTCTTGTGTCTGTGGCTCGTGCAGAAGTGATGTATCCTATTCCCGAGCTTGGCGGCTGTGCTGACCAAGAGGCGTGCGCGGTCTACTGTGACGCGCCAGAACATCAGGATGCCTGCACGGCGTACGGGGTGGCGAATAATCTTTATGTGGTGATAGAGACGCCACCGGGAGGGCTTTCCACAGATGATCAAAAACGTACCGACGCCATAGCCACCTTCGGTGGCCCAGATGGTGCTTGTGACGATTCGGCGAGCTGTCGCATCTATTGTGACGATCCCGCCAACGAACTCTCTTGTACGCAATACTCTCTCGAGCACGACTTGCTCCCGCGAGCCCAGGCAGAGGAGACCATCGAGGTGCTCACCGTTCCTGGTCCACAGGGGTGCACCGGGACTGCCTGTGAGGAGTATTGTGCGCTACCGGGCAACGAGGTGGAATGTATCGAGTTCGCAAAGAGTAAGGGGCTCATTGATCCAAGTGAAGCAAAAGAACAGCTCACGCTCATTGATGAAGCAAAAAAGCCTCGTCAGCGGATGCAGCAAAAGCCCGGGGCATGTAAGGGTGCCGACTGCGTTTCTTACTGCGGACATGCACCAAATATGCTCGAATGTGAGCAGTATGCGCTCGAGAATGGCATCACCATTGATACCATCGGTACGTATCAAGAGGACGTTGATTCATTGTCAGAAAAAGTGATTGTTCCTCCTGCTTCTGATGAACTCGTGCCAGAGGCGGGGGCCGAAAGTGAGCCGGCGCCAACGTCAGGAGCGAGCCTTGGCAAGGCGCTTTCGGCATTTACTCGTTATTTATTCTCACGTTAAGCCAACTTTATGATGCAGCAAAAAACAATGTACCTTGGTGGAGTCATCATCCTTCTTCTCGGTGTTGCCTTGGGATACGCTTGGGGTGTGCAGCAAACTCTCCGTATGGTGCAGAAATCGGCGCCTCCTGCGGCAACGTCTTCGTCCGGGCAGTCATCGACGGTGCCGGGCTATATGAATCCTTACGCGGTCTACAAAAACCCGTTTCGCTAGTCTCCGAGAGTGGCCGCCAGGGTGCCGTCGGGCTCGAGTACTTTGAATCCTTCAGCCACAATACTGGGTTCGCCTTGTCGAAAGGAGAGACGTCCCCGTAGGGCAACGCATCTGTCAGTCTGAACGACGTCTTTGTACTCGGTGAGTGTTTTGGGAAAAACGACAACCTCGATTGCGTCGTTAAAGTCAGAGAGCTTCACGAACGCCATGTGATCATTCTTCTTCGTGATGATTGCTTTCACAGATTCGATCAGACCACCAACCACCACCAGGGAGCCTTCGGTGCCGGTTTTGATGGCTTTGATGTCTTTCTCTTGGCGCTTAAACTTTTCTTTGAACTGTTCCAGGGGGTGTCCGGTGATGTAGAGACCGAGTAACTCTTTCTCCCACATGAGACGTTCCATAAGACGTGCTGGTTCGGCATATTTGAGCGTGAGTGTGGGCACGGTCTGTTGGTCTTCAATAAGCCCAAAGAGTGATGCTTGGCTCGTGTTTGCTCCTGCTCCTTCGCGATTGTACGCGAGTGCGTCATCGAGATTTGCCATAAGTTGGCCGCGCTCACCTAAGTTGTCCATCGCTCCTGCCTTAATGAGCGCTTCGAGGGACTTCTTGTTTAAGTTCTTGTGTCGCACCCGCTCGAGGAAGTTTGCGTAGGAGCTAAATGGACCCCGTACTTTTCGCTCGGCAATCACTGCATCGGCAATTTCGGTACCCAAATTTTTTATAGTGTAGAGTCCGAATCTGATTTCGTCACGCGCCGTGCTCGTATCGGTTTTTGCTTTAAGCACAGTGAAATCTCCATAGCTTTCATTGATGTCTGGCGCGAGTACGGGGATGTGCATGCGCTTGCACTCGTCAATAATCTTTGCAATCTCTTCAACATCACCTGATTCTGCCGTGAGCAAGGCGGCCATGTACTCCGCAGGGAAGTTTGCTTTGAGGTATGCAGTCTGATAGGCGACGTGGCCATAGCTTGCCGAGTGAGCCTTGTTGAATCCATAGGCGGCGAAGGGCTCGATCCACGCCCAGATTTCTTCTGCTTTTTTGCGTGGCCATTTGGAGACCTTGACGCAGCCTTCGATGAACTTCTCTTTTTGCTTGATCATCTCTTCGGGAATTTTTTTGCCTACTGCCTTGCGGAATTTGTCTACTTCGCCCCATGAGTAGCCGGCGAGGTCATGCGCCATAATGAGCAGATCGTCTTGGTACACGAGAATGCCGTAGGTCTGCTTCAGGATGGTTTCCAGTGCGGGATCCATATAGGTGATGAGTTCGGGATGGTGCTTCCGCTTAATGAACTCGGGAATAAATTGCATTGGTCCGGGTCGATAGAGAGCCACCATAGCGTTGATATCGTGGATGGTGGTCGGCTTCAGCTCCACGAGCCACTTCGTCATTCCGTCTGATCCCATCTGAAAGACGCCCATAGTTTCTCCATGGGCGAGCATGTTGTAGGTCTTCTTGTCGTCGAAAGGAATAGTCTCGATGTCAATGTTTATGTCTCGGTGTATCTTGATCAGCCTCACCGCGTTCGCAAGAATGGTTAGGTTGCGAATGCCCAAGAAATCAAACTTCGTGAGGCCAATTCCTTCTTCGCCCACGGTGTACATGTCGTACTGAGTGATGATCTTGCCGCCCTTGGGGTCGAGTTGGAGTGGGGTGTACTCAGCCAGAGGGTGCGGTGAAATCACCACACCTGCCGCATGCACGGACACATGCCGCACGCAGCCCTCGAGCTTCTTTGCAAGCTCAATAATCTCTTTAACCTCTTTGTTGCCCTCGTACATCTTCTTCAACTCCGGCTCGAGCTCCATGGCGTGGTCAATCGTCATCGGGAAACCTTGCGAGCCCATGGGAATCAGCTTCGACACTTGGTCGCCTAATGCGTAGGGGTGGCCCAAGGCGCGCGCTACATCGCGCACCGCCCCGCGCGCCATCATGGTGCCAAAGGTACCAATCTGGGCCACTTTGTCGTTGCCGTATTTCCGCTTCGCATAGTCGAGTACCTCTTCACGGCGGCTGTCGGCAAAGTCCATATCAATATCGGGCGCAGAAGGACGTTCAGGATTCAAGAAGCGCTCAAACGGGATATTGTACTCAAGGGGGTTCAATTTGGTGATGCCGAGCAGATAGGTGGTCATCGAGCCGGCTACCGAACCGCGGATATTCGTGTAAATGCCGTTTTCGTCGGAGAAGCGAATGAGATCTTCCACCACGAGGAAGTAGGCTGCGTAGCCCTTACCTTTGATAATGCCGAGCTCGTAGTCGAGACGATCCATGATCTCCTGTCGCCCGGTAAGCCCGCGCCGTTCCACGCCACGGACACAGAGCTCGCGGAGCTTCTCATCGGCGCTGCTGCCGTCTTCGATGTGGAATTCCGGGAAGATGAATTTGCCGATGGTAATGTCCAGATCACACTGTTCAGCGATCTTGATGGTGTTCTCGCACGCATCGGGCACATCAGCGAAGAGCTCCCATGCTTCGTCGCCGGAGATGAAAGAGCCGTCCATGCCCTTGAAGGAAAACTTATTGGCATCATTAGCCGTCGCGTCCGTGCCGATGGAGAGGAGCGTGTCGTGGGCTTTGTGATCGTCTTTGTGGAGATAGTGGGAGTCTTGGGTGGCGACGAGGGGAATACCGATTTTCCGCGCCAAAGTAATCACATCCCGGCGCATGTTCTTCACGTCCTCGATGCCGATGTGGTGCATGATCTCCAAGTAGTAGTTGCCGACACAGAAAATGCTCTCGTACTCGCGAGCGACACGCTCTGCTTCTTCAAAGTCTTGCTGCTGCATGGCCCGCCCGAGCTCGCCGCCGAGGCAGCCTGAAAGACAGATGATTCCCTCGTGGTGCTGTTTGAGTAAGTCTTTGTCCATGCGGGGCTTGTAGTAGTAGCCCTCGAGATGCGACTTGGTGACGAGTTGAATCAAGTTTTTGTAGCCCGTCATGTTCTTCGCAAGTAGGGTGATGTGATAGCGCTTGTTGTCTATGCCAGCCTGCTTATCAAAGCGAGTGCGGTTGGCCACGTAACCCTCCACGCCCATAATGGGTTTGATCCCTGCTTTCTTGGCTTCCATGTAGAACTCGATGGCCGCATGCATGTTGCCATGGTCGGTAATGGCGAGCGCGGGCATCTCATACTTCTTCGCCAGCTTTACCATCTCGTCTACTTTAGAGAGGCCGTCAAGGAGGCTATAGTGACTGTGGGAGTGCAAATGGACGAAGGGCTTCATGGTAGCGTCTAGTATAGCAAATACCTTCCGCGCTATACTCTCGACATGACTGGGGAAAAGCAGCACAAATGGATCGTTGGTATTGATGAGGCCGGCCGAGGGCCACTTGCAGGGCCGGTGGCAGTAGGGCTCGCGGCGATGCGAGCGGATGTGTACGCACAGCTGCTCGTGCAAAAGCACGGCCTCAAAGATTCGAAACAGCTCACTGAGAAAAAGCGAGAAATATGGTACTCATGGCTCGATCAAGAAATGGAAATGCGGAAGCTGTACTTTACTGTTGCGCTCGTGAGTGCAAGCGAGATCGACCAGACCGGCATCGTCTCTGCTATCAAAAAGGGGATCGAGGATTGCTTCTCGTGCCTTGCGCAACACTTGGATCCCATGGGTCCAAGTAAGTGCACGGTGTTTCTCGATGGGGGATTGCACGCACCGGAACAATATGGAGATCAGCAGACTATTATCCGCGGTGACGAGTCGGAGCCCATTATCTCTTTAGCCTCTATCGCGGCAAAAGTAACAAGGGACCGGCACGTAGTGGAACTTGCGAAGGTCTACCCCAACTACGGCTTTGAGCTGCACAAGGGGTATGGTACCAGTAAGCATTACGAGAGTTTGCGACTCCACGGACTCTCGCCCGAACATCGCAAAAGCTTTTGTAAGAACATTCACTGAATGGTAAAGGCCGCCGGGGATGATCCTCCGGCGGCCAGGTGTTCCGATTGGGGTGAGCCGCGGAACGTCGGCTTGTGCTACCACCGCCGCTGGGTGCCATCGGGAGCGGGTGCCGCCTGCTCCTGGTAGGTGAAGGTAGGGAAGAGCGAGGAGTTGGGCAGGCTCGGCAGCTCCGGCATGGTCCAGCCCCAGCCGTCGAGGCGCTTCTTGCAGACGGCCCTCTGCTTCACGAGCGCAGTCTTCAACGTCACGATCTCCATGAGCATGCACTCCTTCCAGATGCCCACCTCCTCGGTGTGAACACTGGGGAGAGGCATCTGCTGGAGGTCCGCCATCACCTTGTCGAGGCTGGGCAGGATCTCGTCGATCAGCTCGACGGTGCGCCCATCGCGCTGGTCAGCCGGATACTTGGAATCCGGCCGCCAGAGGCTGACGACCTCGCGCGCCAGCTCCCTGGTCTTCGCCTCGCCCTGGAGCTTGCTCTCCAGCATGTCCCACACGTTCTGGGCGGAGGCGGGCGTGGTGACCAGGACGAACGTGGTGGCGATGACCAACATAAGGCTCTTCATTTTCGAGGTCTCCTTGTGGGAAGATCGGTGGGTGGCGAAGGCCAGCCCCCTGGATACCTTTGAAGTAGGACAAGTACAATGAATTGCATTAGCAATTAGTA
>Ga0208246_1000784_pt1 | contig 21926 bp, 23 predicted proteins | sample RifOxyD2_FD_184039 | JGI IMG/M metagenome (GOLD analysis project Ga0208246, IMG submission 184039) | Soil microbial communities from Rifle, Colorado - Rifle Oxygen_injection D2 (SPAdes) | ecosystem: Environmental > Terrestrial > Deep subsurface > Rock core/Sediment | place: Rifle, Colorado... | reverse complement strand
TATCAACTATTACTTATACTTTCAGCAATATTCCTGCATCTTTTACTGCTTCCAGCGCAAATTCAAATTCTGTTACACTTACATGGGATGTTAACGATAATTCAAGCGATACCCGCTACGGATTATCTTGTTCTACTGCTTCTTCTTTCAATATCAATGTTTCTACTTTTGTAAACTATGTATCCAATCTAACCGATAATACAACAACTGCATTTTCACTTTCCGCCAATACCACATATTACTTCCATTTATGGGCATATAATGGTGACGGATCAGAAACCTCATATATTACTTTAACTACAAAAACTACGATACTTTCGGTAAATGCCAGCCCAACATGGTCAGACTATACAATAGCAACTTCTACGGCTGATATTAAATGGGTTTGGAATGAAACATCTACAAATGAAGACGGTTATAGGGTAATGAATTCTGCGAATGACCAGAGTATGTCCGGAAACTTATCGGTAAATACAACATTTTATATTGAAACGAATCTTTCTCCCAATACTGCATATTCAAGGTATGTTCAGGGATATAATACTTATGGAACCGCAGATTCTGTTTCACCTAAAACAACAACATATTATACTCTGCCTAATTCTCCAATCAGTTTAACTGCATCTCTAATCGGTATTTCTAGTATTACAATATCATGGTCAGCCGGTACCGGTGGGGCATCATGTTACAAAATACAACGTTCAACGGGCATTACTTCGGCTGTGAATTTGCAAGATATTAAAACATTTTCAGATAATCAAACCTCAACTTCTTATACCGATACGAACCTTTTAAGCGATACAACTTATTGGTATAGATTATATGCATATAATAGCATTGCTTCAACATCCGCAGCATATACGGATGTTATTGCAACAACTTTAACAGATAGTCTTTCACCCGCTATAATCCATACACCGATATCTGAGATAAATATTATCGGTAATGTAATTATAGCATCAGCTACGGTAACGGATGATAGAAGTATAAATTATGTAAAGGTTTTTTACAGAAAGACAGGGGAAACAAATTTTACATCCTTGGATTTCACGCCGGCAATAATCGGTAATATTTACTCCGGTTACGGCACCATACCGGTACCGTCTATAACCACAACCGGAATTGAATATTATATTGCAACCGCAGATGGAGTAAATATTTCATCTACATCGTTATGTTCGGTAACTGTAACCAGATTATGTTCAAAAATTGCGAATTCCGATATGATAGTTGAGTTGCTGGACGGGAATCCCAATGACGGCTCCACTAAAATTCAACTTTCAGAAATATCAGATAAAATATTAAGTATAGAACAAAAAGATTCATATTTGGAAAATTCTTATAGTGTTGAAGAAATTTCAAACAAAAATAGCTATCATCCGGTTGCAACCTATTCTTTCGGACCTTCAAATACTCTAATCACTAAACCGATTTATCTTACATTGCTCTATTTTGACTTAAACAACGATGGAATCATTGAAACAGAATCTGCCCAAATTACCGATATAACCGAATCGGAACTTGCTGTGTATTTCTGGGATGGCGTAAAATGGAAATTCATAGGCGGAAAACCGGATTATACACAAAATACTTTTACTGTTAAAACTAATAAATTCGGAAAATATGCTTTATTTGCAAAAGGCACATCTTCCAATAAAGTAATACCTGATGAAAAATTTGTTTCGCCTTACACTCCGGCGACGTTCGGTGAAAAAGCAGAAGAGGTAAGCATTTTCGACGCTTCTGGATTGGAAATAATAAAGCTTAATAAAGACGATTTTTACGGCGGCGTTATTACGTGGAACGGAACTGACGGGAATAATAACTATATTGAATCGGGAATATATATTTTCAAAGTAAAAATAACCGACGGAAAAACTAAATACGGTACTATAGTCTTAGCAAAGTAATTATGAAAAAATTTAAACAAATACTAGTAATATTAATAAACCTGATATATTTATGCACTTTTGCCTATTCCGCTTTCAAAAATTATGGATGGTCAACCAGGGCAACCGGTATGGGGGGTGTCTTTAATGCAATATCGGACGATTCCTCTTCCATATTTTATAATCCTGCTGGAACTTCTAAATTAGAAAATCCAGATGTCGGAATCATGTACGCAAAACCGTATGCAGGTCTTGAAAATGTTAGTTTGGGATTAATGTCTCTTTCGTATGCACATCCGTTAAAAAATATAGGTACTTTAGGCTTGGGTATAACGGATTATGGTAATAATCTCTATAAGGAAAATATGATAATGATAGAATATTCCAGAAAAATCTATGATAAAAACAAAATTAAAGCTAATAACCTTTCGGCAGGTTTAAACTTAAAACAATTGTCACATAAATACAAATGGGACGCGGATACAATCAAAAGGGCAGAAGAATACGGCGACCCAGTAATATTGGCAGGTTCTTCAAAATCAACTTTCACAGGCGATATCGGTTTCCTTTACAATATAAATAGTGTTTCGTTCGGGCTTTCCGCCTTAAATATCAACCAACCGGATGTAGGATTGTATATTGAGGATAAAGTCCCGGTGGAACTGAGATTAGGTTCACTTTTTAGATTTAAAAATAATACTATAACAGGGCTTGATGTATCATATAGAAATCAGGAATGGGGCGAAACAGCAGAAAAATTAAATATTTATATAGGCGGAGAAAGATGGTTCTCGAAAAATAAATTTGCTTTAAGGATAGGTACCAACAAACAGGATGCAAGTTTTGGGTCTTCTTTGAATCAAAAAATGGGAAAATTATTGTTAAGGTTAGATTATGCTTTTGTCTGGTCTCTGACTATCGGTGATAATTTTGGAACTCACCGGCTTTCAATATCACTCGTATCAATTCCTGCACCAAAAAAAACGTCCGAAATAAAAAAACTGCAGCAAACTCAGCAAAAAGATACTAATATAATAACCAAGAAAGAAGAAAAGTTACAACCCGAGAATATTAAGTTAAAGTTTAAAAAAGAAGAAAAAGTCAATATTAATAACGCGTCAACACACGAACTTATGAGTATTGGATTTACCCAAACTCAAGCCAATGCAATTATAATGCAAAGAATGAAAAAACCGTTCAACCATATTGATGAGCTGTTAAGTAGAGTAAAAGAAATTCCCGCGAAAAAATTTCTTGAATTGAAAGAAAAGATATCTGTAAAATATAAATTATGAAAATTATCTCTCATCCTCATAAAATCCAGAAATTTATAAGAAATCTTAAACTAAAACGAAAAACCATAGGTTTTGTACCTACTATGGGTGCGTTACATCAAGGGCATATATCGTTAATTAGAAGAGCCAAAAAGGAAAACGATATTGTTGTAGTTAGTATTTTTGTGAATCCTTCTCAATTTGGACCTAACGAAGATTTAAAGAAATATCCGAGACCTTTTTTCAATGATATTAAATTATGCAACAAAGAAGGTGTAAATATAATATTTGCTCCGAAAGCAAATTTAATATATCCAAAAAATTATTTAACTTATATTAATGTAGAAAAACTATCTGATATAATGTGCGGAGAACATCGTTTGGCTCATTTTAGAGGTGTTACTACTGTTGTGACAAAACTTTTTAATATAATTCAACCGGATAAGGTATATTTTGGCTTAAAAGACTATCAACAATCCGTAATTATTAAAAAAATGACTGCAGATTTAAATTTTCCGATAAAAATTGTTACCTGTCCCACTATCCGCGAAAAAAACGGATTGGCGCTCTCAAGCAGGAATGCTTATTTATCTAATGAAGATTTAAAGAAAGCATTATCAATATCCCAATCCCTAAATAAAGCCAGAAAACTTATTGAATACAAAAAATCAGTTTCAAAAAAAAGTATTATATTAGAAATAAAAAAAGTTATTGAATTGAATATGGATAAAATTGATTATATTGAAATAAGGGATGCTAATACGCTTGAAGAAATTAAAAATATTATTGATAAAAAAGTTGTAATTGCTATTGCTGCTTATATAGGTAAAACCCGTTTGATAGATAATATTGTTGTTAATCCCGTTAGATAGAATTATTATTTTATATGAGTTAATCTCTAATGTTGTAAATGAAAACCATTATGCAAATATTCTTAAAATCAGTTATAGCATTGTTATTATTGCCTTTTTTATTAGGTTTAATTAAATCATTTTTTATTCTTTTAGTTTCTATTCCACCGTTAGATTCATCGGAAATTTGGTTCATTACGGGTTTTGCAATTTTTTTTTTCATTTTCCTGATTAAATCGCTTCCCGGCCAAATATATATTTTTGGGCATGAATTAACCCATGCTTTATGGGCAATTTTTTTTAAAGGAAAAATAAAAGAGTTTAATGTATCCGAAAAAAGCGGAAATGTAGTAATAACAAAAACAAATTTCTTTATTTCACTGGCTCCTTATTTCTTTCCTATATATACCTTTTTGATAATTTTATTATTTTATATATTAGCACTATTTTTTAATATATCTAAATATACCGAATGGTTGTTTTTATTTGTCGGTATAACATATTCTTTTCATATATTCTTGACTGCCGAATCCTTAACAATAGGACAATCGGATGTCAAGAAAACTGGAAGCATATTTTCTTATATTATTATATGCTTTTTAAATTTATTCATTGCCATTATCTTATTTAAATTCATTTCACCCGAAAAAATATTGGTTAAACAGTATTTGAAAGATAGTTATATATCATCTATTATATTTTATAAATATTTATGGAAGTACTTGACAAAATTGTATTTTTTACTAAAATATAGAATACCTTAACAAAAGAACTAAGATTTGGCCCGCCACTTCCGCCAGCTGGCGGACCACTGGCGAGGCCTTCGGTTCGCAGAATGTTAAGCGAACCTTCGGGAGGATTTATGGATTGGAAATCTGTATTTTGGGAACCGGTTATGATGATGTTAAGCAAGTTTGCACAATTTATTCCTGTCTTTGTTGGTTTTCTATTAGTACTTCTGCTTGGATGGCTGATTGCATCTGGGTTGAAGAAAATTCTTGTAAGATTTCTTGTTTTGGTTAAACTTGACTCACTTTCAGGAAAAACCGGTTTTTCTAAATTACTGGAAAATGCAGGCATTAAAAATACGCTTTCGGAAATTGTTGGTATTATTGTTTATTGGATAATAATTATTATTACCTTATCAACAGCCGTAAATGCCCTGGGCCTTGCAAATATAAGTAATATTTTGGATAAAATAATAATCTTTATTCCAAATGTTATTATTGCGATTATCATTTTAATTTTAGGTTTATTCTTTTCTACTTTTCTTAGCAGCATTGTGATTACCGCTTGCACAAATGCAGGTATTTCGCAATCAAAACTGCTCGGTAAAATTACTTCAACTATAGTTATTATTTTTACAATAATATTGGCGGTACAGCAGTTAAATCTTAAAATTGAAATTATCAATTCAATAATTACTATAATTATCGCTTCTGTCGGGCTTGCCTTTGCAATAGCAATCGGATTAGGGGGCAAAGACATTGCATCAAAATGGATTAAAGATTTAGACGAATCTTTGAGAAACAAATAAATGTGAGGGAATATTTTTATGTATTTAATAATTGACATCGGCGGTAAGCAGTACAAAGCAGAAAAAGGGAAAATAATTAAAGTCGAATTACCTAAGAAAAATATAGGCGATATCGTTGAATTTAAATCAGTTTTTGTTTCAGATGATGATAAGAAAATTCAAACTTCGCCAAATATCAAAGTTATCGGTAAGGTTGTAGATGTAGCAAAAGGAAAGAAAATAATTGTTTTTAAAAAAAAACCTAAGAAAGGTTATAAAAAAACAATAGGACACAGACAGATTTATACTGAGGTTGAAATTACAGAAATACAAAGTTAATAAAATTCTGATTAACAGATTATAAACAAGATTACACAGATTAAAACTTTTTCTAAATATATGTAATCAATTCTAAAAGTTTGGAGAGTTTATGGCACATACTAAGTCACAAGGCTCAACCGGTAATGGACGCGATTCTGCGGGACAACGATTAGGAGTTAAATGTTTTGAGGGACAAATTATTCCAGCAGGTAGCATAATTGTAAGACAACGCGGAAAAAAATATCATCCTGGACTAAATGTCGGTATAGGTAAAGACGATACATTATTTGCTAAGATTACGGGAAAATTGAAATTTCATTGGACTTCAAGAAAAAGGAAAAAAATTAGCGTTTTACCTTTTACTCCTACTGCATAAATATTGGTGTTGCCCAAGGATTTTCCTTTACAAATTCCGCAAATTGTTACGGTTTTTTAGTGAAGGATAAAAAAATGGTCAAGGTCTCTTGATCTTTTTTTTATTGTAATTTATACTTTTTTTGATATAATGATGTTGTTGGAAAATCCAATACCTACAAGACTGTGTCATAATTCCGAAATTGTAGATGCAGAGTAAAACATGGCAAAACTTGCGCTTTGCTGCTACAAAATGGAAAACGAAATACAATCTTAGACAATTGCGACACAGTCTGTACATTCAGAGAACTCAGGAATCTATAAAAATCCATCTGGATACCCGCTTTCGCGGGTATGACGATACATGCAAAAGACATTTTTCAGTAGACCCTATAATAATTTTTTAGGAGAATAATAATGAACAAACTACGACTCGGCTTGCCTAAGGGAAGTTTACAAGAAACAACATTTGAGCTATTTAAAAAAGCCGGAATAAAGATATTTGCATCTGAACGTTCATATTTTCCGTCTTGCGATGATGATGAATTGGAAATAATGTTAGTCAGGTCTCAGGAGATGGCAAAATATGTCGAAGATGGTGTCTTTGACGCCGGGATAACCGGTTATGACTGGATATGTGAGTCAGGCTCCGATATAAAGGAAATATGTGAGCTATTATACGCAAAAAGCGGATTTAGGCCTGTGAGATGGGTTCTTGCCGTGCCAAAGGATTCCAAACTCAAATCCGTAAAAAATCTAAACGGAAAAAGAATCGCCACAGAATTGGTAAATGTGGTGAAAAAATATTTAAATAAAAACAAAATCAAAGCTAAAGTGGAATTTTCATGGGGTGCAACTGAAGCGAAAGCTCCGATATTGGTTGACGCTATTGTCGAGTTGACTGAAACAGGTTCTTCTTTGCGAGCAAATAATTTAAAAATAATTGATGAGATATTGGTATCAACCACCCGACTTATAGCTAATAAAAATTCTTTTAAAAATCCTTGGAAAAAAAGGAAGATTGAAAATTTATCAATACTTTTAAAGGGTGCACTTGAAGCATTCGGTATGGTAGGTTTGAAAATGAATATTCGGGAAAAAAATTTAGATAAAGTAATGAAAATCCTGCCTTCTTTAAAAAGACCTACTATTTCTCGCCTGACAATTACTGATTGGGTAGCGCTGGAAGTGATACTGCAGGAAAGAACTGTAAAACAAATAATTCCAAATTTAAAACGTCTGGGTGCCGAAGGAATTATAGAATATCCGCTTAATAAAGTGATTTATTAGTAATTTCTCTTACATATTAATACGTGCCTTTATGCCGTACTAAAACAAATACATTATGGTTATAGTAAGATTTGCCCCGTCTCCTACAGGTTATTTACACATAGGCGGATTAAGAACCGCACTTTATAATTATTTATTCGCCAGGCATAATAAAGGAAAATTTCTTTTACGCATTGAAGATACTGACCGGACCAGGTATGTTGAAGGTGCCGTTGAAGAATTACTAAAAATATTAAACTGGTGCGGTTTAGAATATGATAATACTCCCACTATTCAGTCTCAAAGGCTGGATATATACAAAAAACATGTTAATGAACTTTTAGAAAAAGATTTTGCATACAGATGTTTCTGTACACCGGAACGATTAGAGGAAATGCGAAATATCCAGATTGCAAAAAAACAACCGTCCAAATACGACGGAACCTGTAAAAAATTATCAAAACAAGAATCCGACAAAATGGCAAGTGAAAAGACCTTCACCGTTAGAATGAAAATGCTTGCCGAAGAAATTTCGTTTAATGATGTGATACGCGGTGAAGTAAAATTTCACGGTTCATTAATAGACGACCAGATAATATTAAAATCTGACGGTTATCCTACATACCATCTCGCGAATGTTGTGGATGACCACCTATCTGGAATAACGCATGTTATCAGGGGCGAAGAATGGCTTTCTTCTACACCAAAACATATAATATTATATAAATATTTTAATTGGACGCATCCCGCGTTTGCACACTTACCATTATTATTGAATCCCGACAAGTCCAAATTGAGCAAAAGACAAGGTGATGTAGCCGTAGAAGATTACAGGGACAAAGGTTTTTTGCAGGAAGCTCTAATAAATTATATTTCATTGCTTGGCTGGTCTACAGAAGACAGCCAGCAAATATTCAGTAAAGAAGAACTTGTAGAAAAATTTACTCTTGAAAGATGTGGAAAATCGGGCGCCATTTTCGATCTTCAAAAACTTATCTGGATGAACGGCGAATATATAAGAAAATTATCTATTGAAGAATTAACAAGAAGAGCAATACCATTTATACAAAAATCCGGATTTGATGTTTCAGATTTTGAATTTTTGAAAAAATGCATTGCATTAGAACAAGATAAAATAAAAACTCTATCGGATGTCCCGAATCTTATTGTTTTTTTTCTAAAAGATGATATTATATATGATGAAAAAGCGATGTTAAAAGTAATAAAAAAAGAAGGCGTAATTGAAATTTTAAAGAATATTACTGACATTTATGCTAAAATACAGAATTTTACAGCACAAGAAATTGAAAATGAAACCAGAAAATATGCCGAATCTAAATCATTAAAAACATCTCAGATATTTCATCCGGTTAGGGTTGCGGTATCCGGCAGGACAGAGGGACCTTCACTTTTTCATATGTTAGAATTATTAGGCAAGGAAAAAGTATTATTCAGGTTAAATAAAATTAAAGGAGAATAAAAATGACTGAACAAAAACAAATTGATGAATATTTTTTTAGTTTAATAATTTCTTTGTCTGCTGCTGCTATGCAACAACTCGGGAAAATTGCAAATCCGGTTACAAACAAAATAGAAAAAAGCGTAGAACAAGCAAAAATTTCTATTGATATGCTGATTATGCTGAGAGAAAAAACTAAAGGTAATTTAAGCGTTGAAGAAAACAAGTTATTGGATTCAACGATATCTGATTTACAATTAAACTATGTAGATGAGTGTGAGAAACATTCACCGCCTGCATCAAAAATAAATTAGTTTTTTAAAGTCAGCGTATTGGTTAAGGTATTAGAGAATAGCGACGATTAAAGCTATGCCGATATGTCCGCCATCTGGCGGAGTCGGACAAGTGGGTCTGAGAAAATTGATTACGAGCGAAATTTGCCGGGTGGTGTAATGGTAACACAGGTGCCTCTGGAGCATCCATTCTAGGTTCGAGTCCTAGCCCGGCAGCAGGTTTCAGCCACTACTCCACCAGCTTGCTAATCAGCATCGGGCGACTTACTAAACAGTATCATTGATAAACATTATAAAAAATAGAGATTAGCGTATAATGAATAGGGAAAGCAAAAAGTGAAACTAATTTACAATTTACTAACCCCTAATCCCTAATCTCTGACTTTAAGGGGGGTTGCACATGTCTAATATCAAAAAGATTGTGGGACGGGAGATTCTGGATTCAAGGGGAAACCCTACTGTTGAAGTAGATGTAATATTGGATAACGGAGTTTTGGGAAGAGCCGCGGTACCTTCGGGCGCTTCTACCGGAGAACACGAAGCGGTTGAACTTCGCGATGGCGATAAAAAGAGATATCTTGGAAAAGGTACATTAACGGCAGTAAATAATGTGAATAAAACTATTGCACCTGCTATTAGTGGCATGAATCCTGAAAACCAGATTGAAATAGACAAAAAAATGATTTCGCTTGATGGAACTAAAAACAAAGCCAAATTAGGTGCGAATGCCATTCTTGGAGTTTCTATGGCAGTTTGCCGTGCAGCAGCTTTTGATAAAAAAGTGTCGTTATATAAATATATACGTTCAACATTTAATCTTAAACTTGAAACTTATAAATTGCCGGTCCCTATGATGAATATATTGAACGGTGGCAAACATGCGGATAATAATGTTGATTTGCAGGAGTTTATGGTCTTTCCGATTGGTGCAAAGAATTTTAAAGAAGCACTGAGATATGGTGCAGAAGTATTTCATAACCTAAAAAAGGTCCTAAAGGATAAAGGATTTAATACTTCAGTCGGCGATGAAGGCGGTTTTGCACCAAATTTACCTTCTAATGAAGCTGCCCTTGAAAATATAATCGAAGCAATAATAAAGTCGGGATATGCTCCGGGTAAAGATATTGCTATAGCTTTAGATCCGGCAGCTTCTTCATTTTTCAAGGATGGAAATTATGTTTTAGAAGGTGAAAATATTGATAAAATAAAGTCATCGGAAATAATGGTTGAATTTTATGCCAATTTAGTTGAAAAATATCCGATAGTTTCAATTGAGGACGGACTTGCCGAAGACGATTGGAATGGCTGGAAGTTAATGACAGATAAACTTGGCAATAAAATACAAATTGTCGGAGATGATTTATTTGTTACCAATATTGAACGGCTTTCTGAAGGTATTAATAAGAAAACTGCAAATTCAATCTTGATTAAATTAAACCAAATCGGAACTTTAACTGAAACAATAGATACTATTAACATGGCACATAAAGCCAAATATACAACAGTAATATCGCACCGTTCTGGTGAAACAGAAGATACTTTTATAGCAGATTTATCGGTAGCAGTGAATGCTGGCCAGATAAAAACAGGTTCTGCATCACGCACTGACAGAATCTGTAAATATAACCAACTTTTAAGAATTGAGGAAGAATTAGGTGAAAACGCCAAATTCGGTAAATAAAAAAAAAATATTTTTTTGGATTATATTAATATTTCTAATTATAATACTGTTAGGTAATAGCGGAATGCGCAGCGTTGTTACTAGGAAAATAGAATTAATTAAATTAAATAAAAAATTTGCAGAACTTGAATTGCAAAATAGAGAGTTGAGAAAACGACTTTATTGTTTTGAAAATAATCCTGCATATCTTGAAAGAGAAGCAAGGAAACAGCTCGGACTTATCCAATCAGGTGAAATAAAGTATAAATTTGTAGAACAAGAGAAGTAAATAAGGGGAAATACGCTAATCTCTATACGCTTGAATTTTTGTTCTTTTTATAGTATAATATAAAATCAAATCGAGAACATAGCTTTTCTAAATTGTTCTTGTATACCTACACTTTACTCTCTTGAATAATCAAGAGGGTCTAATGTCCAGAAAGGAGGCAACATGCCAAATTATGAAACGGTTTTTATTTTAAAACCGGTCTTATCAAGTGATAAAGTCGAAGAAGTTTTAGGAAAAGTCAAAAAAATTATTACTTCTAACCAGGGTACAGTTCTATTATCTGATAGCTGGGGCAAAAGACGACTAGCTTATACGGTAAAAAAATTCAAAGAAGGAATATATTATCTTTTTAGCTTTTCTTGTGATGGAAAAGTAATTGAAGAACTTGAAAGCTTTTTCAAAACAACGGATGACATAATAAAATTTATCACTATAAAAAAGGAAAAGACAATTAGGAAAAAAGAAGAAAAACCTGCTTTAACCGATAAACAAGCACCTATTGAACAACAAACTACTCAATAACTTGTTTAGAAAGTAACAAACAAACTTAATTAGTGATATTAAATAACAAACAGATATAAATGTTATATCAGGGAGGTTGAATGGCAAGTTTCAGCAAGGTTATTCTAATGGGGAATGTTACCAGAGATCCTGAAATAAGATTTGGTCCCAGTGGTGCACCTATTGCAGCTTTCTCAATAGGAATAAACAGAAAATATAAAATATCTGATGGCTCAACAAAGGATGAAACATGTTTTGTGGATATTACATTCTTCGGGAAACAAGCAGAAATATGTCAAAAATATGTACATAAAGGAGACAGTATAGTTATAGAAGGTAGATTGCGACAAGACTCTTGGGAGGGTAAAGACGGACAAAAAAGAAGCAAACTTGGAGTTGTAGGAGAAAAACTGCATCTTATGCCGAAAAGGGGCGATAAAACATCTGAATCCGCTTCAGCAGAAGAAGTTGCAAGTGATACTCAGGATGATGAAAAACCGTCAATGTCAAAAAAAGAAGATGAGGTGCCTTTCTAGTATAATTTAAATTACCCGCCTACGTAACGGAGTAACTACGGCGAGACAATGGAGGAGAATATGGTAGAACACAAAAAAAAGCCCGGTGGTAAAAAAAGTTTTAAACCAAAATGGAAAGGTTCAAAGAATAAACAATTCAAAAAAAAATTCTGCAGATTTTGTGCCGATAATATTGAAATTGACTACAAAAACGTCGGGCTTCTTAAAAATTATATAACAGATAGAGGTAAAATGTTATCATCCAGATTTACCGGGGTCTGTGTCAAACATCAGAGAATTTTAACCAGAGCAATAAAACGAGCAAGAAATATTGCAATAATTCCTTTTGCCAGTCTATAACGGCAAGGAAAACGCCTGATATCCATTGAGATTTTTCACTGTAAAAACCGATGGATATGATAAATTAGTTTAAATATCTTTTTATGCTATCTATAAGAAACATTTTATTTTTAATTGTTCTATCATTCATATTTTTTTTCTCCAGTTTAATAATTCCTTTTGCGGGCATAATAATCCTGCCTTTTTCATCTATATCTATCATTGTTTTATTAATCAAATACGGTATATTTGCAGGTTTAGCCGGAATAGTTTTATCATCCATTGTTATATATAAATTGACTTCTTTCGGCTATATATTATTATCCTTCTTTTTATTATTGGTTGCAATGAATTCCATTATTTTATCTTTCGGGATATTAAAAAAGATCAATGCATGGAAAATAATATTTGAATCATGTTTATTGACTAATTTGTTTCTAATTATCGGTTTATTGGCTATTAACTTAAGCGGATTCCAGTTAACATGGGCTCTTGAATCTGTTATTTCAGGTTTACCGAAAGATTTATCAAATACCGTTCTAACAATACTTACCAAAAATATTTATGCCATATCAACAATATTTATAACTACAAATATATTTCTTTCATACATTTTCCTGTCTTTAATATCAAAGAAATACGAAATTCCGATAAATAAACTGCCGCCTTTTGAAAAATGGAAATTACCGGAACAAACTATTTTTTTCTTAATATTTTCAATGCTTTTTTACGGAATCAGTATAAAAATGAAATATAACATTCCGTCTCAAATATTCGAAAATATTTTATATGTAATATTCTTTCTTTATTTTATGCAGGGCTTGTCTATAAGTAAATATTTTTTAAATAAGCAAAGCTTTCTACTGATTATAATATATATATTATTTGTCTTTTATCCTCCACTATCAATATTCTTAGGAATAGTTGATATATGGCTCAATTTTAGAACAAAAGGAGATAGCAAAAATGAAGATTATCTTAAAAAAGGAAGTTAGCGGTTTTGGAAAAGCAGGGGATGTAAAAAATGTGAAGGACGGATATGCAAGAAATTTTCTTTTACCTCAGGGTTTAGCGCTAGTAGCCAATGAAGGTAATTTAAAAATCATTGAAAGGGAAAAAATAAAAATAACTAATATTCTTAAGGCGGAAATTGAAAAAGCCCAAGAATATGCTAAAAAACTTTCAAGTATCTCTATAACTATTCCTGCTGAAGTAGGTGCTGAAAATAAAATTTTTGGTTCTATCAGTGCATCTGATATTTCAGACGCACTTAAAAACGAGGGTTTTGATATTGACAAAAAGTCTATTATTATTAAAGATCCGTTGAAAGAACTTGGGGCATTTGATATATCTGTAAAGATACATCCTGATGTTTCGGCAAAAGTGAAGGTGTGGATCGTTAAGAAAGGGAATTAACACTTAAAATTATTATGGTAACAATCAGTAATAGTCAGATTGACTTAATAGCACCAAATAATATAGAAGCTGAAAGAGCTGTACTCGGCTCCATGCTAATTGAAAAAGAAGCTATAGAAATTGCGATGGATACTCTTTCCGAAAACGATTTTTATTTAACAGCTCATAAAATTATTTTCCGTGAAATCATTGATACCTATGACAGAAATAAAGGCGATGTTGATATAATTTTAATCAATGATCATTTGAAATCAAATGCAGAAATTACAAGATTGGGTGGCAGCGTTTATCTTACTTCTCTTGTAGACACGGTTATTACAGCATCCAATGTTGAATATTATGCTAAAATTGTCAAAGATAAGGCTGTTTTAAGAGAATTAGAACATGCAGGCAGAAAAATCATAGGTGATGCTACAACAATCGGTATTAGTGATGTGAGTGAAGTAGTAGATAAAGTAGCACAGATGATTTTTAATATATCCGAAAAAAGAGTGTTAAAAGGACCTGTCAGTATATCGGATATGATAAATCCTGCACTTGATAATATTGAAGCAATATATCAGAACAAAGAACAGGTGCCGGGCATACCAAGCGGATTTGCCGATTTGGATAAAATAACCGGAGGATTTAAAAAATCCAACTTTATTATTATTGCAGGCCGACCGTCAACAGGGAAAACATCCTTTTGTTTAAATATTGCCGAAAATATAGCTTTACTCCATAATAAACCGGTTCTTATTTTTTCTTTGGAAATGTCTAATGACGAACTCTTTAACAGATTTTTATGTTCACAAGCAAGAGTAGCGAGTGATAGAGTCAGAAATGGTTACCTATCAAAAGATGATTGGCCAAGAATCACTACTGCTGCCGGTAAACTGAAGGAAGCAAAAATATTTCTTGATGATTCCTCATCCCTGCATGTTCTTGAAATGAAATCACGGGCAAGACGATTAGATTCTGAAATTAAAGGAATCGGACTAATAATAATTGATTATCTTCAGCTTATGTCTGGAAAAACCGGGCGTTCTGAATATAGACAGCAGGAAGTCGCCGAAATTTCAAGGTCGCTAAAAGTTATGGCTAAGGACTTAAAAGTGCCGGTAATCGCCTTATCGCAGTTGTCCAGAGAACCGGAAAAGAGAACAGGAAATCAAGTCGGTAGACCGCGTCTCGCTGATTTAAGAGAATCTGGTGCTATAGAACAGGATGCAGACTTGGTTTTAATGATATATCAACCGGCAATGTATAAACCGGACGGTATAGAAGCTTCCAGCCCCATATGCGATGCGGAAATACTGGTTGCAAAAAATAGAAACGGGAAAACAGGAACAGTGAATTTAAGATTTTTCAAAGAATATACCCGGTTTGAAAACGCATCTAAATAATAAAGGCAGCGGATAGGGTATTTAAGTGCAGAGAATAGCGTATGGGGGAGAGGGATAAGTTTTTGGTTTTATTTTTTACTCACCTCTAATCCCTAATATCTATCCGCTGAATTTTTAACCTCTAACCCCTGATTCCTATATGAAAATTCTACGACCTACATATGCGGAGATTAATTTAAAAAACTTAGTTTACAATATAAATATATTAAAAAAATTTATATGTAATAATATAAATCCCGTTAACAAACTTCACCATTTAAATAGTTTAAATAACAATCGAACCAAACCGATATTTACTCCTCAATCTTTACCATCAACAAATTCAACGTCTTTTTCTAACGGTATAAATATTCTTGCTGTAATAAAGGCAGATGCATATGGTCATGGCGCCATTATGATTGCGAGAGCCATGGAAAGCACACCTGTAAAAATATTCGGCGTTGCTACGATTGAGGAAGGAATCGCATTGCGTGAAGCAGGTATTAAAAAAAATATTTTAATATTGGGCAGCACTTTTCCGTTTACAAATTTCAAAGAAATAATAAAATATAATTTAATACCAACAATAGCAAGCTTCTCAGGACTTAAAACATTAAACAAATATGCAGCAAAAGCCAATAAAATAATTCCTTTTCACTTAAAAATCGATACAGGAATGGGAAGAATCGGACTAAATCCAAATACTGTTATTTCTACTCTATATAAATGTAGCAATTTTACAAATATTTTCATGGAAGGTATCTATTCGCACATTGCTTGCGCTAATGAAAATAGAAGTTTTACTGAAAAGCAAATATCAGTTTTTCAAAATATTTCAAATACTATCCGTGTTAACTACGCACACATTTCAGCCAGTGCATCAATACTTAAATATCAAAACTCTCATTTCAATCTTATCAGACCGGGTCTTTTAATATACGGACTTTTACCTTTCAGCGATTCAGATAAAATACTTCCTACAAAACCTGTATTGGCTCTTAAATCAAAAATTATTTTTTTAAAAACCTTGCCTAAAAATACATCAATAAGCTATTGCAGAACCTTCATTACTAAAAAACGGTCTAAAATAGCAACAATACCTATCGGTTATGCTGACGGTTTTTCAAGATATAATTCAAATAACTCCGAAGTTATTATTAAAGGTGAAAAAGTTCCGGTAGTCGGAAGAGTTTGTATGGATATGACAATGATAGATGTTACAAATATAAAAAATGTTTCCGTAGGGGATGATGTTATAATAATAGGTTCTCAGGGTAAAGAAAGCATAACCGCTGAAGACATAGCAAAAAGAGGCGAAACAATAAATTACGAAGTTGTTACCTCAATTTCAAAACGGATACCAAGGTTATACATATGAAGATATTTTGGCTGATTGGTGAAAAGTTTTTAAAATTGTCTGAAGAATTAGGATGTGCATATAAAATGTTTATGCAAATATTGCATACATTTCTTACTGGTAAATACGATAAAGAAAATACTACTTATCAAATGGTATTAATAGGTGTAAAATCCATTCCCGTCATACTATTGACATCCGCTTTTACCGGAATGGTTTTGGCTTTACAAACTGCTTATTCCACCCGAAATATTTTTAATGAACCTATTTATATTGGCAGTGTTGTCGGCTTTTCAATAGTCAAAGAATTAGGACCTGTTTTGACGGCAGTTGTTTTAGCAGGTAGGGTAGGAGCTGCGATTGCATCCGAATTAGGAACTATGAAGGTTACGGAACAAATTGATGCTCTATACACATTAGGGACAAATCCTATAAGATATCTTGCTGTACCAAGATTTATATCTATGGTTATTATGGTTCCCATTCTTACCATATTTGCAGATATAGTCGGAATTATCGGCGGTTTTTTCGTAAGCGTATATAAATTAGGAATTGCTCCAGTCGTTTATCAGAATGATATACTTGATTACATGCGTACCGAGGATTTGTTTCACGGATTAATTAAATCGGTATTTTTTGCCTTGATAATAGTTACAACAGCATGTTATAAAGGTTTTACGTGTGAAGGAGGAGCTGAAGGGGTAGGTCGCTCTACTACGCAAACGGTTGTTATTTCCATGGTTATGATACTTGTATCCGATTATTTTCTGACTGCTTTGTTGGTTATGTTTGGAGTAGGATAAATGATAAAAATTGTTAATATACATAAATCGTTTGGTGAGAATGTGGTTTTTAAAGGTGTTGATTTAGAAATTAAAGACGGAGAAACCATTACTATTATCGGCGGAAGTGGCTGCGGTAAATCCGTGTTAATTAAGCATATTGTCGGTCTTTTAAAACCTGATTCAGGCGAAATATATGTTGATAATGAAGAAATAACAAAACTTGATGAAGATAAACTGTTTGAAGTTCAGAAAAAGTTTGGCTTTCTTTTTCAGAGTGCAGCGCTTTTTGATTCTTTAAACGTAAAGGAAAATGTTGCTTTTGGCTTGAGAAATCTTAAAATAATGTCGGAACACGATATATCCGAAAAAGTTAAGGAATGCCTTTCAAGAATCGGTCTTGAAGGAATAGAAAATATGAAGCCTTCTGAACTCTCAGGCGGTATGAAAAAAAGGGTTGCTCTCGCCAGGGCTATCGCAACAGGTCCAAAATATATTTTTTATGATGAACCGACAACGGGCATAGATCCAATAATGGCTGACGTGATAAATGATTTAATTATTCATCTTCAAAAGACATTAGCCGTTACATCCATTGTTGTCACGCATGATATGACCAGTGCCTATAAGATTTCAAATCATATAGCTATGCTTTATGACGGAAAAATTATAGGCGAAGGAACTCCGTCTGAATTTAAAAAAACAGAAAATATGTATATTAAGCAATTTACTACAGGATCATCTGTCGGTCCGATTAAAATGAAAGTTAGGTAATGATAAAGAAACAAGTTAAAATTAAAAGTATAAATTGAAGCACTACGAGATTACGATCGTAGAATCTATTATTTTCACTTCTGCGGAAATCCGCCGAAGTATTAAATTGGTTATCCATCTATCCCGATGCATCGGGATAGAATTTCACGAAGGTGGATTAAAATAAAAACCTTTTAACCTTTAACTTATAACTTTTAATTTGTAAGGAGATTGATTATTATGAAAAATGAAACTAAGGTCGGAGTTATTATCATTTTTGGAACGTTAGCAATTGCGATATCCATCATGATTTTGTCCGGAATCAGATTTTTTGAAAAAGGCTACAAAGTTAATATTCTTTATAATGATATACAAGGACTTTTAACTCAAGCAAAGGTTCAGGTTGCGGGTGTAAATGTTGGATATGTAAAGAATATTGACCTTGAGAATGAAAAAGCAAAAGTAACAGTATGGATAAACGAAAATGTAAAAGTTTATAAAAATACTCAGGCATATATATTTTCATCTGGAATTATCGGGGTAAAATTTATTCAGCTGACCCCAGGTACTGCAAAAACTGAATTATTGTCTGATGAAGATACCATTATGGGAATAGATCCCGTAAGCATAGATATGATGTTTGAAAAAGCACAAAGTGCTATCGGTTCTATATTGAATTCTTTAAAAGACATTACTGAGAACACTGGAATAAAGTCAACAATTAGTAATTTGAATACTTTTTCCAAAGATTTAACCATTATCTCAGGAGAATTGAGGAAAATATCATCCAAGGGAAGACTTGATATTATTTCTCAAAAATTAAGTAATACCCTTACATCTCTTGAAAATATTTCAAAATCCATTGAAAATAGGGAAGGACTTTTGGGTGATATCATTACAAACAAAAAAATCCAAAATGATTTAAAAGATACTATCTGGAGTTTACGAGTATTCTCAAAAGTGCTTGAAGATGCACCGTCAAAATGGATAGTTGATGATAAGAAAGCAAAAGAAATTAAAAGTAACTTAGAAAAAGAGCGAAAATAATAAATTAATTTCAATTATAATGAAAATAACAGAAAAAAACATATTTATTTGTCAGGAATGCGGTTATGAATCCACGAAGTGGTTGGGAAAGTGTCCGGATTGCGGAAAGTGGAATTCGTTTGTTGAAGAACGTAAGTTCTCAGCACCTAAAGCAAGAACAGGTATGACCAATTTTTCTTCACAAATTAGAAAAATAGATGAAATTTTAGAAACGCAGACATCAAACAACAGACATAAAACAACTATTAATGAATTTGATAATCTGTTAAGCGGTGGTATTGTTGAAGGACAGTTAATATTAATAGGCGGAGAGCCCGGTATTGGGAAATCAACTCTATTGCTGCAGATTGCAGGAAACCTTTCAAAAAAACATACCTGTTTATATATTTCAGGTGAAGAATCGCTTGAGCAAATAAAGATGCGTGCCCAGCGTCTCAATATTGATAAGGGCAGTCTATTTCTTGCATCGGAAACATTGCTTTCCGAAATAACTTCAAAAATCAATAAAGTCAAACCGAAATTTCTTTTTATTGATTCAATACAGACAATGTATAGGGATGATATCGCATCTGCTCCCGGAAGCGTTTCTCAGGTTAGAGAAACAACTTCAGAACTATTATCTATCAGCAAATCATTGTCGGTTGCAACATTTATATGCGGTCATGTAACTAAAGAAGGGGCTCTTGCCGGGCCGCGGCTTTTGGAACATATTGTCGATACAGTTCTTTATTTCAGCGCTGAACAACATCACTCATACCGCATATTGAGGTGCTTTAAAAATAGATTCGGTTCAACTAATGAGGTTGGAATTTTTGAAATGCGTGAAAATGGTTTGATGGAAGTAAAAAATCCTTCAGAAATTTTTATAAATGAAAAACCGAAAAATGTTTCGGGAAGCGTAATAACCTGCATTATTGAAGGTAATCGGCCAATCTTATTAGAAGTTCAGGCATTGGTCGCATCAACCCCGTTGCCTGTTCCTCGGAGACAATTCTCCGGTTTTGAATTTAACAGAATTTCAATTATTATAGCCGTATTGGAAAAACGGTTAGGTCTGAGACTCTTAAACCAAGACATCTTTGTGAACTTGGTAGGAGGCATTAAGACAAAAGAACCGACCTGTGATTTAGCGATTGCTTGTGCTATTACTTCAGCAGTTTCAAATTTTGTTATTCCAACAAATACAGGTATCATTGGAGAAGTCGGATTAACCGGTGAAGTCCGTGCTGTAACACATATATCGCAAAGACTTAGTGAACTGGAAAAATTGGGTTTTGAAAAATGTATAATTCCCAAAAATAATATGAAAGGAATTGACGAAAAAATAAAAATAAAAATTATTCCCGTTGAATCGGTTTTTGTCGCAATAAACGAAATTAAGAATAGCGTATAGAGATTAGCGTTTAGAGGATAGAGAATAGTTCATAGTTTAGAGTTCATGGTTCATAGAAAGTAAATAATAGTAAAACCTAATTCTAATCCCTAACCTCTAACCTCTAATTTTTAAGGGAGGAGTCGTGTTTATCTGGATTATCAGATCAATAATAATAATTGCAGGACCGGTTATCGGTTGGTTGCAGATTTCAAAAGATGCTAAAGGTATACTAATAGGCGTCGGTGTAGCATTACTTGTGATACTCGTTGAAATTTTAATTGAACTAATTCCGCTTGATTCTATTGTAGCAGGCGCTCTTGGAGCAATTCTCGGACTAATTACAGCAAAACTTTTGGATTATTCCGTATTTTTGTTAGATGAACCTAAATTAGATAATTTTTTTAAAACATATTCAATCCTGATTAAAATGGTTTTGGCATATTTAGGATTTATTATTGCAATCCGAAAAAAAGATGAATTGTCTTTACTTGAAAAAGATATCCACTTATCAAGCCAGAAAAAACATATTGACCTTAAAATACTTGATACATCAGCTATCATTGACGGCAGAATAATAGATATTATTGAAACAAATTTTATCTCCGGGACAATCGTTATTCCCGAGTTTATTGTTTCGGAATTACAAACGCTTGCCGATTCGGCAGATTCTATTAAACGGCAGCGAGGAAGAAGAGGATTGGATTTATTAAGCAAAATTAAACAAAATACAATAGTTCCCGTTAAGTTTTTTGAAAAAGACTATCTTGATATAAAACAAACAGATGCAAAAGTACTAAAACTTGCTGAAGATTTAAAAGCGAAAATAATTACCACTGATTTTAATTTAAACAAAGTTGCTTCTGTGCACGGTGTTTCCGTACTCAATGTAAACGAATTAGCGGGTATCGTAAAACCTGCACTTTTGCCGGGTGAAATACTCAGTATCTATCTTATGAAAGAAGGAAAAGAGAAAAATCAGGCAATAGCGTATCTTGACGATGGTACAATGATTGTGGTTGAAAATGGGCGCGGAGCAATTGGAAAGAAAGTTAATATTACCGTATCCAACATTTTACAGACTTCCACAGGCAGAATGGTTTTTGCCAACATAACAAAAGAAACTGAAGAGAGCTAGATTTATAGCGGATAGAGAATAGTTCATAGTTTAGAGTTCATGGTTCATAGAAAGTAAATAATATTAAAACCTAATTCTAACCTCTAATCTCTAATCTCTGGATTTAAAAAACTATGAACATTTCCGCAATTATTGTTGCTGCTGGTTCTGGAAAAAGATTTGGTTCC
>Ga0208246_1000782_pt1 | contig 21983 bp, 21 predicted proteins | sample RifOxyD2_FD_184039 | JGI IMG/M metagenome (GOLD analysis project Ga0208246, IMG submission 184039) | Soil microbial communities from Rifle, Colorado - Rifle Oxygen_injection D2 (SPAdes) | ecosystem: Environmental > Terrestrial > Deep subsurface > Rock core/Sediment | place: Rifle, Colorado... | reverse complement strand
ATGGCAAATTCTGTTTTGAATCCGAACGCTTTGATGTATAATCAAAGCTATGAAAAACACAAATAAAAATGAGAAAAAAGTAATTAAAAAATCATCGCACTTTACATACGATGATAGAGTAATAATTGAATTATTGTTATCTGAAAATTGGAGCTACAAAAAGATTGCAGATAAATTATGTAAAGCTAAAAGTAGTATATCGGATGAGATTAAATTAAATTCCGTAAAAAGAATTTATACTGCCAAGAAAGCGCATACTAAAGCACGGCAAAGAAGAAGACAAGCAAAGATTCAATCAATGAAGATTGCAATTGATTCATTCCTACAAGAGTATGTTGTTTCAAAAATTAAACAATATTGGTCTCCAGAAGATATCTCAGGAAGAATAAAATTTATTGACACAAACATTCCCTATGTTGCCACTGACACAATCTACAAATATCTAAAAAGCGTTTATGGTAGAAACCTCGTTGACTATCTTTGGTATAAAGGAAAAAAGAGAAGATCTGTAGTAATTAGATCAGATATTAAAAACAGAACATTTATTGATAAAAGACCAAAAATAGTCTTAAAACGAAGGAATTATTGGGACTGGGAGGCAGATTTTATTGTTTCCGGTAAACACGGAAAAGGAGCATTGTTGGTATTTGTGGAACGCAAAAGTCGATATGTTTTAATCTTTAAACTATCTGATAGAAAAGTAGAAACAATTAATTTTGTTTTAAGATCAGTTTTCGGACAAGGGCAATTGATGTGCAACACTTTAACAATAGACAATGATATTTGTTTTAGACATCACAAACAAATGTCACAAATAATTGGAGGCATGATATTTTTCTGTCATCCGTATCACTCGTGGGAGAAAGGAACTGTAGAAAAAATGAATCAAATGATTAGAAGATTTATTAAAAAAGGTTGTAACATTGATAAAATATCAAATAGAAAAGTGGCTTGGGTGCAAAACATTTTAAACAACAAACCATACAAGTGCCTTGGCTTTTACACATCAAAAGAGGTATTATCAAGAAGCAGAAAGTTAAAAGCATTTATTTTAGAGAGCTTCAATAAAAATTTAACAAAAAAACTGCATTTAATGCAGGAAAATCATGCAGAGTGTTCGGTTTGAGGGCATAATGTGCCATATCCTGTACTAATTCTATCTTATACTAAAATTATAATATGTCAAGGTTGCGAGAGTGATAAAAATATGATATAGTAATTAATTAAAAATAACAAAATACAAATTACAAATCACAAAATAAATCCCAAATAAACGCAGTTCTCAAAGTTTAAATATTTTTAGATTTTGAAAATTGAAATTTGTTTGGAATTTGTTGCTTGGAATTTGGAATTTAAATTATATGGATAAGGATATTTTTTCCTTAGATATAGGGGGTAAAAAGTTAACTATTAAAACCACAACTTGGACAGAGCAATCTTCCGGGTCTTGTCTAGTTTCATATGGAGATACTACTGTAATGGCAAATGTAGTTATGTCTCCTAAAAATGTAGAAGGTATGGATTATTTTCCACTTACAGTTGAATATGAAGAAAAGTTTTATGCAGCAGGTAGAATTTTTGGTTCAAGATTTTTAAAAAGAGAGTCTCGCCCTACAGATGAAGCTATTTTAACAGGCAGAATGATAGATCGAGCCATAAGACCTCGCTTTCCAAAAGATTTTAAAAAAGAAGTTCAAGTTGTTGTAACTTGCTTATCTTGGGATGGAGAAAATGACCCAGATGTACCAGGCTTAATTGCAGCATCTTTTGCTTTATCAATTTCTCAAATTCCTTGGCATGGCCCAATTGGAGCTGTTAGAGTTGGTAGAACCAATGGAGAATGGATTGTAAATCCAAGTTATGCACAAAGAATTGAAGGTAATTTTGATTTAACTTTAGCTGGCATAGAAAATGATAAGAAAAAAGTTTTAGTAAATATGATTGAAATGGGTAGCAAAGAAGCAACTGAAGAAGATACGATGCAAGCTGTAAAATTAGCAGATAAAGAATTAAAAAAACTTATTGATTTTCAAAGAGATACATCCCAAAAAATTGGCAAAGTTAAAGCTGTGTTTGAGCCAGCAGTTGAAAGCACACTTGATTCTGAAATAAGAGAATTATTGGGTGATAAATTAGACAAGGCAATTACCAATGCAAAAGCAGGAGAAAAAAATTTAGGTGATGCTGAATCTTTAAGAGAAGAAATTATTAAAATAATTAAAGAAAAATATCCTAATGAGGGCAAAGAAAAACAAGTCCTACCATTTTTTGAAAAAGAAATGGAAAGAATTATTGTAAGAAACATTTTAGAAAAAGATCAAAGACCAGATTTTAGGAAATTAGATGAAATAAGAACTTTATCTTGCGAAGTGGGAGTATTGCCAAGAACTCATGGTACAGGAGTTTTTAATAGGGGGCTTACAAGAGTGCTTTCAATTCTAACTTTGGGGGGGCCAAGTGACCAGCAAGTTTTAGAAGGTATGGAATTTGTAGGTAAAAAAAGATTTTTGCATCACTATAATTTTCCACCTTATTCAACAGGTGAAACAGGATTTTATAGAGGACCAAAACGAAGAGAAATTGGACATGGTAATTTAGCTGAAAAAGCCCTGCTCCCTGTTATTCCAAATCCGGAAGATTTCCCATATACAATTAGAATTGTCTCTGAAGTTATGTCTTCTAATGGCTCTACATCTATGGCTTCAACTTGTGCTTCTTGTTTAGCATTAATGGATGCTGGAGTGCCAATTAAAGCACCTGTAGCTGGAATTTCCATTGGATTAGCACATGATGAAGAAACTGGAAAATACAAACTTTTAACTGATATCCAAGGTCCAGAAGACCATTTTGGAGATATGGATTTTAAAGTCGCAGGGACTAAAGATGGAATTACGGCAGTTCAAATGGATACTAAAATTGATGGCATTCCAGAAGAAATTTTCGCAGAAGCTTTAAAGCTTGCCAAAGTAGCTCGCATGAAAATTTTAGATACCATTAGTAAAACAATTGCAGAGCCAAGAAAGGAACTTTCACCTTATGCTCCAAAAATTGTTTCATTTAAGATTAATCCTGAAAAAATTGGAGAAGTTGTAGGTCCTAAAGGATCTGTGATTAATAAAATAATTGATGAATGCAATGGAATTGCTATTGATATAGAGGATTCTGGCTTTGTATCTGTAACTGGTCAAAATCAAGAAGATGTCGCTAAAGCAGTTAGTATGATAAAAGATATTGTCAGAGAAATTATGCCAGGAGAAATCTTTCAAGGAGTAGTAAGAAAAATAATGGATTTTGGAGCTTTTGTAGATATTTTACCAGGACAATCTGGTTTAGTTCATATTTCTAAATTATCTAAAGATAGAGTGAACAAAGTTGAAGATATAGTAAAAGTTGGAGACAAAATACCAGTTAAAGTAGTTGGAATTGATGACCAAGGCAGAATCAATCTCTCCGCAGTTGACGCAGGTTTTGTCCCAAACAAAAAATAGTTAATATCAAAGTAATAAAAAAACTGAGCTTCTGCTCAGTTTTTTTATTTTATAATAATTTATTTTGCCAGTAATTCTTTGACGATTTTGCTCACCTGTCCGCCATCAGCTTTGCCTTTAATTTTAGGATTTAAATTGGCCATTATTTTGCCCATATCTTTTATTTCTTTAGCACCTGTACTGGCAATAGATTCTACTACAAGTTTTTTAATTTCATCTTGAGATAATTGAGCTGGCAAATATTTTTGCAAAACTTCAATTTCTTTTTTTTCATTTTCAGCTAATTCCGGCCTTCCCCCTTTTTCATAAAGCAAAATAGCATCTTTTCTTTTTTTAACCTCAGAGCTTAAAACATCTATAGCTTCAGCCTCTGATAATTCTGAAGCTTTTATAAGTTCTTGCTCTGTTATTTCTTGGCCATCTTGAGCTAAACTTATTACAGGATCTTTGGACATTTTATATCTTTTTTCCTTTTCTTTTGCCTGAAAAGAAGCCAGAACCATTCTTAAAACTCCAAGCTCAAAAGTATGACTAGATTTCATGGCATTTTTCATATCTGATTGTATATTTTCTTTAAGCATATTTTTAGCGAGGCAAAATGAACTTTTTTTGTAGGTTGCCCAACAGGGCAAGCTGGAGCACACCGCAGTGGCTCAGCCACGGAAAAAAAAGTTATTTGCCAAGCGAAAACAGTTAAAACTATTTTGGTTTTGACATTTTGTCTTCTAACCTTTTCTTCTCTTTATTCTCAACTCTTCTTAAAGCAGAGTTCTTTTTTGACAAAGCACTTTTAGTTCTTTTTCTAAACTGTTTTTTTCTAGCCTCAAGTAAAAGACCAGATTGTCTTACAGTCTTTGTAAATCTATGAACCAAACTTTGTGCTGATTCTTTTTCTTTTTTCTTTACTTCTAATACCATTTTTATAAAATCTAAAATAAAGAAGTGAAGGCAATAAACTTTTTGTAGAGTTGACAGCCACAGCTGGCAAGTGAGCTCCGCAGAGCGTACCTCGGAAAAAAGTTTGTTGCCGAGCGAATTTATTTTAGATTGAAAATTATTTTTTGAGCTTAAAGTTTGATAAATTTATTTTTTATTAAAATTTATTTTTTTGCAAGTTTTTTCTTCATTTCTTCTACGACCTTGTCTAAGGCAATTTCTTGTTGAGTGCCAGTTTTCATATCTCTTACTGTCACAAAATTTTCTAAAGCTTCTTTTTGTCCAAAAATCAAAACCCATTTAGCTCCCATTTTATTTGCTGACCTTAATTGAGCTCTGAGTGAATCTTTTGAAAAAGATTCAGCCATTGGAATTTTTGCTTTTCTAAATTCTTCAAAAAGCTTAAGCGATTTTCTCTTAGCCATTTGCCCTAATTGAGCCATAAATATTTCTGGCTCTTCAACTTTAGCTGTTTTAACATCTTTTGATCTTATTATGCTTACAATTCTATCTATTCCACAAGCAACTCCACAAGCAGGAGTGTCTCTTCCTCCTAAAATTTTTACCAATCCATCATATCTACCTCCACCAAATAAAGATCCGAGCGAAATCCCATTTTCATCTTTATCAATAATCTCAAAAACAGTTTTAGTATAATAATCTAACCCTCTTACCAAATAAGGATTTAGTTCATATGGTAATTCCAATTCATCTAAAAACTCTAAAACTTGTTTAAAATGTGCATGACAAGCTTCACACAAGTGATCCACAATTTGTGGAGCACCAGCTTTTACTACCTGGCATTTTTCTTCTTTACAATCTAACACTCTTAAAGGATTTTCTTTTAATCTTCTTTGACAATCAGAACAAAGAGAAGATTTTTTTGATTTTAAATAACTTGTTAATATTTTTTTAAAATATGGCCTACACTCTGAATCCCCAATACTATTTACCTGAATACTAGCATTTTTAAAGCCCAAGTCCTTTAAAATATCATAACTCATTTGAATTATTTGACCATCTATTGATGGATTGCTATCTCCTAAAACTTCCAAATCGAGTTGCTCAAATTGCCTATATCTACCAGCCTGTGGTCTTTCATATCTAAAACATGGTCCTACAGCATAAAGCTTTACGGGTTGAGGCAAATTATGCATTCCATTTTCAATATAAGACCTTGCAATACTTGGTGTAAACTCTGGCCTTAAAGCAACAATATCTCCACCTTTTGTTTTAAATGAATACATTTCCTTTCCCACTACATCAGTAGTAACTCCTGTTCCTTTATAAAACACTTCTGCCATTTCTAAAATTGGAGTTTCTATTTTTTCAAATCCATAATATTTAACAACTGAATCAATTGCTTTTTGAACTCTTTGATAATATTTTTGATCATCTGGCAAAATATCGTGCATGCCTGACAATGTTTGAAGTTTAAATTTATTCATAATTTTTTTATCAACAACATATTATTAATATATAGGAGTTGTTGCTAGTTCCAATTTATCTATTGGAAGTAATCTTAAAAAAACCTTTCCAACTATATCTTTTTTAGGCAAAGATCCCCAAATCCTTGAATCAAAAGAGTGCTCTCTATTATCTCCCATTACAAAATATTCATCATTGCCAAGAGTTTTTTTAATATCTCCAATAGTTTCTACGCCAGGCAAATATTTATTTTCATTAATATTTAAAACCTCTTCTCCTTTAGTAATTGTTACTTTATTATTTTTAATTTCAATTGTTTCTCCAGGAAGCGCCATTATTCTTTTTATAAATCTATCATTTTTATACCCTGCAATAAATTCTGTTTTAAACACAATTACATCGCCTCTCTTAGGCTCAATAAATCTATAAGATATTTCATCTATAATTAAATAATTTCCATCTTGATAATTTGGCATCATAGACTCTCCCTTTACAATAAATGGTTGAAACAAAAAATACCTTATTGGTAAAACAATAACCGAGGCAATAACTACAATTTTTACAATTTCCCAAGCAGAACTCAAAAAACCTTGCCAAAAGCTTTTTTTATCCTGCTTATTTTCACTTGAATTGTTTAAATTTTCTTCTGCCATAATCTATTATTAGCACACTTTTTTGTCAAATGCAAGCCCCATTTTATGCAAAAAAAGAAAGCCACAACCGCAAGTGGTGTGTGGCTTTTGCCAAACGACGTTGTTATCTCAGAGAATTCCGTTTCTCTTAAGAACCCGACGAACCTCGTCAGCATCAACCGAATGGTTCTGAGTTTCTTCAGCAACCAATCGGGCGGTTTCTTCAATCCTCCTCTCTTCATCCCATGAAGGGTTCAGACCAAGAAACACAGTCTGGATTCGTGCGTCCAGTGCCATACCAGATTCCTTCCGTTACTAAAAACCAAATGAGACTAACCGAGACGCAAGTGCCTCTACTCTGCTCTCGGCCCCGCTCTTTGTGACTCCATTCTACGGGCCTGTTAAAAAGGCCACAACCATCCTTGGCGTTATCTTATGTCTATACTCATCCTTGAGTATGACAGCAATCGACACAGCCGATTTCCTCATGTCCGTAGCTCCGTTTGACTGGAACTGATTCCACAGCTGTCTTGCTCGTGCCCTCGGAGATGTCTGAGGGAGATAAAAAACTTTCGCCATAATCTTCCTTTCTGATTTTTGGCGATGAACATCTTCCTTGATATGAAAGAACAATTTCCGAGAGCATTCTTGCTCTGGAAATACAATTAAACACTAATTAAAATTGTAACCCCTTTTAATTTTAAAGTCAATAAGTTATACTAAAAATATGATAATAATAGTGGGCTTGGGCAATCCAGGAGATAAATTTAAAAACACTCGCCACAATGTGGGATTTTTAGCTATTGATGAATTTGCAAAAATAAATAATTTTGAAGATTTTAAATTACAAAAAAAATTTGACGCTGAAATTTCAGAAAGTGAAATAAATACTAAAAAAATAATTCTTGTTAAACCACAAACATTTATGAATAACTCTGGTAAATCAGTTAGCAAATTATTTTCAAGCTTCAAGCTTCAAGCTTCAAGCTTAATAGTAGTGCATGATGATATAGATTTGCCAATAAGCAAAATTAAAATTGTTAAAGATAGAGGTTCTGCAGGACACAAAGGCGTAGAGTCAATTATCAAAGAAATTGACTCTTCTGATTTTATCAGATTTAGAATTGGTATAAAATCCAATCAATCCTACGGTTCGGACTGTAGGACTAACAAAGCAAAAAATGTGGTGCTTAAAAATTTTTCAAAAGATGAAAAAATGCTAGTTGACGAAGCAATAAAAAAAACCGCAGAGGCTTTGAGCTATTTTTTGGAAAATAGTCTTGAGAAGACCATGAACATCTATAATGCTTGAAGCGAAAAAAAATAATTTTGGCTTGCCTCACCGACAAAATTGCATGGTTTGCGTAGCAAAATTTTGGAGGTGATGAGCGAGCCCAGCGCTGGCTGGGCGAAGCGTCAAGCATAAAATTATTTTTTGAGTTTATCTGCATCGTGAAAGCGGTTTTTTTAATAAAATAAAAGCCGAGGTTAACAACGAGTTGTTGCCCCTCGGCGAAATCGTGTTGGCTCATTGTCTCTTTCTCCCTAAATGAGACAACAGTCCAAATCAGCACACTCCCGATCGCCCTCAATCTCGAGGGCCAACCCCCACAACTCATCCCGTCTCGCCTCCAATCGATGACGAGTTGGAATATCTCTGCAAGCAGGAAGTGCCTGCTCATCAATTCTGCGCACCTCTTCGCGCATTCCAGCCACCGTCCTTGGCGCATCAAGCAAATCTAACTCTAACAAATTTTGCTCTCCGCTCGACATGGCTTTTCTCCTTTTTGTAAGCCAATCCTCGAAAGTACACTTGAACCAATATATTTATTATACACCTATCCAAACTCTTTGTCAAGAGCTGAACAAATGCACAAAAATATACAGGCCACATTATTACAATTCTACTCTCTTAAAAAATCGTGTCAACTTAGTAAGTGTGTATAACTTTATTTTAAATTATCAAATATTTTTATTTTCCCATATAAACCATCATACCCAGGTTCAATTTTAACCCTACCCTCCCTCACATGCAAAATACCCTCGGCAATTTCTGGCAAGCTAAAACTTTCAATTTCTTTTTTATTTAAATCTAGTAGAATATTAAATTCTGTACCTAAATTTTTTGTTAATTTCTCATAATAAATCCCTACATCTTTTGCCAGTACAGTCTTGCCAATGGAACTTGCAATAATTTCTTGCAGGGGAATTAATGATTTGTATGGCACTGCATTTTTTGGCATAAAACCTTCTTTTCTATCAGCTAATTCTTCAACCCTATTTAATACTCCAATTACCAATGGTTTTTTGCAAACTGGACAAATGTTATTTGCTTTTTTAGATTGGTATGGACTAAAACTTATTTTACAATTTCTATGTCCATCAAAATGATATTTTCCTTGTTCTGGAAAAAATTCTATAGTATGTAGAAATTTATTTTTATCTTTACTTTTTATCGCATTAATTATCCCATTATAACTCAACTCTGTATTAAAAATATTAGCTTCTCTGCCAATTTTTGAAGCTGAATGACAATCTGAATTTGAAATCAAAGCAACCTTATCTAAATTAGATACTCTCCAATTCATTGCAGGATTTGAGCACAAACCAGTTTCAACAGCATAAATATATTTCGAGTACTCATCAAAACATTCCTCAATTTGATCGAAGCCCGACTTCGATCCAAATAATGAAAACCAAGGTGTCCAAATGTGAGCTGGCACAACAAAACAACTTTCATCAATGTCTAAAATTATCTTTAAAAGCTCTTTTGCATCAAGACCTAAAATTGGCCTACCATCAGATTTTAAATTACCAATACTTGCTAACTTTTTATTTATTTTTTTAACAGTTTCGAAACTAGGAGCAAAAATAATAATATGAACTTTTCTTACTTTGCTATCTTGAGCTAAGCCACGTCGAATGGGTTTTTTATAAATACAACTAATTTCACAAGTAAGTAAAAATCGCACAGCACTAGTCGTGTCATTCCCAACTTGATTGGGAATCCAGGATTCTTTCGCACTACTCTGGATTCCCGCTTTCGTGGGAATGACAACGGCTTGTTTTTTCAAAATAAACAAACCCTCTTCAGCAGATTTTAATTTTTTCTGTAAATTTAAAAACCATAAAGGGTGAGTAAAATCCCCAGTTCCTAAAACATTTATTCCTTTAATTTGAGCCCACTTATCTAATTCTTCTAAATCCATAGAAGGAGAAGTAGCTCTAGAATATTTGGAATGAATATGAAAGTCCGCAATTATTTTCATAATTTATTTTGCTCTTTTTGTTTATAAAATGCAAATTTTTTATAAAAAAATAGTCGCGCCACAAGTGTGAACGCGACTCTCTCGCTGTTATCTGTTTTGCCGGAACCAATAACCGGCGATTGGGCACAATTTGTCCACTAAGAACTAATATGCACCCTCAAAAACGTCTTGGTTTACTTCCCGCTGTTCTGGTTCTTTCGGTTCTGCGCATTCATAGGGGGATACCCTCCTGTGCTGGTTGACTGTGGGGTGGGTTTTATAACCTGTTTTTTCTCTGCCATAACAGCAAATATTAACAAGCTATACCAACGAACTAATTTAATATTACAAGATTATAGCTATATGTCAAGATTTGAAAACTTTATAACCTTCTCTGACATGCTCTTTCACTTTAAGGCCAATCGATTTGCCTTTTTTAGCCAGCTTTACTGGTTTATGATCAACCTGCATTGATTTTACAACTTGTTTAAAATCTGTTTTTTCTCCACCTACAATTCTTATTTCTTGAGCTTCTTTTAAATTATCTTTTAATTTAATCACAGCTACTTTTATATTTGAAAAATAATGCGTTACCAAACCAATTGGTTTTGGCTGTTTTATTTTTATATTTTTTTTAACAACTTTTTTTATTATCTTCTTTTTTGAAACTTTCTTTTTTATAATTTTTTTGGTCATAATATAAAGCGAAAAAAATAATTTTGGCTTGCCTCACCGACAAAATTGCATGGTTTGCGTAGCAAAATTTTGGAGGTGATGAGCGAGCCCAGCGCTGGCTGGGCGAAGCGTCAAGCATAAAATTATTTTTTGAGCTGAATTAATTAAAATTTGATTTGGCGAGCGAAAAATTATTATTAAGTAATATATTTAATCATAGCAAAATAAAACTAAAAAGTCATCAGAAATTCTTCCGATGACCTTTTAATGAGGGAGCAACAATTCCCAGTGTTCTTGACCAAAAACTTAAGTAAAAATTCGGACAATGAATTTTTGTGCACATTGTATCTTGTCCACTTGGAACTATTCTGTCCTTGAGAATTTATCTCTCACCTCCCTCAATATTTATTTTAATCTATTGATTGAAAATGTCAATTCTTGACATATTACATAAATTATACACATTGTACGCATTTTATACACAACTTATTCACTTATTTTATCTCTACACACGAGAAAATCTAGTAAATCCTGAGCAAGCAACAATCTCAATTCCTTGCTTTTCAAGCTTATCCATAAGCAAATTTACCCCCAAAGAGTCTGAAGACATATGCCCTGCAATCACAATATTTATATGTGCTTGCTCGGCTTCTTTTTTATGTTCTTCTGAAATATGCATCCCTATTATTGTACCCACTCCAGCTTGAGCCATTTTTTCATAAAGCTTTGGAGACCCTTCTGTGCCTCCAGTTATTTCTGATAATGCTATTTTTCCACACCTATTTTCTCCCGACCCCACAAAAATTTTAGGACCAGCTCCAATTTTCATAGCCTCTTTGTATTCTGGTATTTCTTTTAAAATAGAAATTATATCTGAGACTTTTTCAGGTTTCTTTTCCTCTATTAAATCCTTAATAAATTTAGCTGCTAAGTTATCACAAGTAGTATGTGCATTCATTAAATTAAATCCTAACAAACGAGCTGAATCAACTGTTCTTTGATGATTGGTAGCATTTACTCCACGAGCTACTTCGGAAATTCTTTCTCTCATCAGACCTTCAGCAACATTGATTGGAACACCATAATAATTACATACATCTGCTTGCAAACGCATAACATCAGCAAGGCCAGACAAACCTTTGCCAACTGGATGATGAGCAATTATTAAATCTATATTTTGTAATTCTTTTGCAATTAAAATTTCCGCAGGACCAATATCAATTCCAACTAAAATCTTTTTAATTTCTTTGTCATCTGAAACATTATAAACACATGAATCCATATAGGGATTTTCTAATTCCTCTAAATCAAAATCTTGCTTATCTTTTTCTGATAAAGATTCATACTTCTTTTTTTTATCATCTAAAAATTTTTGCACACCAACACTACTCCTAAAATCAACTTCCATTCCCATTTTTATAGATAACTTTTGAATATCACTAATTTTCATAAAAAAATGAAGCGAAAAAATAAATTTTAAAGGCACCTTCGGAGGCAATTTTTGTATGGTCTCGCAAAGCGAGAAAAATTGCCGAGAATGAGGCGCGAAATTTTCGCTGGAAAATTTCGACGCCGGTGCCGACTAAAATTTATTTTGAGCTTAAATTACTTGGCTTTCTTCTTATTTTTCATTTTGCCTTTTTCTGCCTTTGCTTTTGATTTTACTTGATTTTGCTTCTGCTCAACTTTCACTTTTTTAACTTTTTTCTCTATAACTTCTGCTTTTATTTCCCCAGACAATCTTTTATACATTTCATCAATCATTTCTTTTTGTTTTTTCACATCCCAAAATTTCCTGCGAATTCTTGCTTTTTCTAATCTAATAAACTTTTTATCTGATTTATTTAAATTTTTAAACATAAAAATTTTCCTACGAATTACAAATTTAAACGAATATACTAATTCGAACTAATTAATAATTTATAAGTTTTATATTTTAAAGTTAATTTACTTTACTTTAAAATTACTCAAAAAGCAAGCCCACAAATCAAAATCATAATTGCTCTAAATACTGTTCCTACGCACATTTTTTAGAGTAAATTAAATTAACAAAAAATGTGCTTTTGTCATTACTGGCAAAAGCACCATGACTTGCGACCTTCGCAAGCCCTATCGGCACCGCCGACTAAACCCGTTCTGCCACACCCAACCTTGGCAACCATATACCCACTGTCCGTTATCATACTGGACAGTTTCTGCTATGATTACCACTTTTCTCTCCACCTCCAACGCATGAATCCGCCTTTGAATCTCACCAAGAGACAACAGGTTCTCACCAACCCTGTTATCAACAAATCTGGCAAATTCAGCCAGCTTATCAGAAATCCTTCCCTCAGCCACCAATCGAGCTCGCTGAGTTTCATATCTCTGATGAGCTTGTGCTAAGGCCAGCTGGTCTCTAAAATTAAACAGTTGTTGATCTAGTTCAACAATTCTTTGGCGTAAGAGTTGAGCCGTGGCATCAGCCGATTTCTTAGCTTCTTTTGCTGTTTTGTTGGCCAAATCGACTTTTGCTGAAACTTCGACCAAATCCTTCTTCAAGATTTTATCGCACCTCATCTCAACAGCTTGAACCCGTTGGGTAAGTGAATGAACTTCAGCAAAAGAGGCTGCCAAGTTAGCTTTTGCCATAGCACTATTTGCCGTCTCAGCAACCTCACATAGCTTCTCACCAAACTTGATGGTAAGATCTGTTGCGTTCTCAGCTGTCTTCCATGACAACCGATCCAAAATGCGTTGAGCTGAAACGCGAACTCCAGAATTGGGGTGATAAATCAGCTTTTTGACTTCCTGAGTGGTATAGTCACCACCCCAACACTCAACCAGCAAACTCTCCCCAGACTTTCGGACATTATCATCCGGACTCATCAAACGATCTTCAACAATCACTTTGATGAATTCAAATTCGCTGTCTCGCAAGATGTTTCTAGCTTCCAACAGAACAGCATCATCTTTGCTGGTTTCAAGAAGCACAATGTTCCTTCGTGCTTCGTCCTTGGCCAAAACTCCAAGATCTGGGTCTTTTACCCCCGAATTGCATCCAGCCAAGACAATTAACATCAACAATACAACTAACAACTTCTTTAACATACCAAGCTCCTTAAACATTAAACTCTGTTTGAAGTAACACACAATTACTATGCCGTTGCATTAATAAAGAGATTACAAATTCTTGATGTTTTAATTTAAACAAAAAAGGTGCTCTTGTCATTACTGACAAAAGCACCGTGACCTGCGACCTTCGCAAGTCCTAATTTCTCACCGAAACCCCTCCACACCGATCCACGGTGACGACCGGAATTCTCGGTGCTGAGACACTCACCATCGGTGCAGGCGAAGGTGCCACATTGACCACAGTCGGCGGAATTTTGATTTCCGGGATATTGACTGTAATGTGTTGCACTGGCAGGGCCGGAGCCACGACTGCAGGCTTTGCAACCTGGGCCGGAGCCTTGGCTCTCGCCTCAGCTTCAGCTCGAATTACTTTGCACTCGTTTTCCTCGATCTGCACCAACACGGCACGAACCGAAGGGCCAATGAGATAATCGCGCGTCAACGCGATCTGCAGTCTCGGTTTGGCCGCAGTGCCAATCTTAATGACTATATTCATTGCCCAATCTCGAATTGGATTGTCTGGGTTGAATTCGTCAATAAGTGGGTCAACTGCGTCAACCCCAATGTTTATCAGCGCAATCCCTGCGCGTTCGTTCAGCTTCATAATCTTTTCAGCATCGGTCAAAGGAATTCTCGAAGGATCCTCAACCGCGCCAATCAGATAAGAAACTGCTTCCTTACCAATGCCCAAATGATGTGAGTCGAGATTGTAAGACAAAGCATTACGAGCCGTGTCCTCAACCTCAGCCGTACCATCACTGGCCATCAGCCGAACCAAGATATCATATCCGACTTGAACCCGATTTTCTACGATGTAGTAAATCAGTGTCTTTCGAACATCAACATCCGGATCTTTTGACCACTTAGTCAGGGGCGAAAACCCCTTCTCTCGATCACTTTTGTCAGCTGCGATCTTGTCGGCCAACTCTTTGGCCAGCTCCTTCTCACGGTCGCGCCGAGTGAGTTCGGTCTTAGCCTCGTCCAACTTTGTGGCCAGATCCGAAATCTCAGCCCGAAGCTTGTTATTCTCTTCCTTGAGAACAACTGCCCGCTCGGCACTTGCCGACGCCTTCGCGATTTGGTCGCGAACAGTAGCTTCCACGCCATTTTTGTCGTCAGTCAATCCTTTGACCGTAACCGTCAGCTCGGCGACCTTGTCGGTCGCGAACTTTTCCTTGGCGGTCAACTCCTTAATCTCGTCGTCAAGCGACGAGATCTTTTCCTTGACCTCAGCGAGCTCGCTGATCGCGCTGTTGCGCGAACAGCTCAACGGAACCACAATGCACATTGCTCCTGCCAAAAGCCCGCTCGCCAAGAATAAACCGCTCCTCGTAAAAAGCAACATCTCACAGTCCTCCAAAAAAAAGAAACTACTTGTTTTGTGCGTTTTAAGGCAGGGCACAAACCCAAACCTACATAATTTAATTATATCACAATACAATGACCTTGTCAATGGACAATAACACGCTACAAACAAAAAGCAAGCTTTATTAAAGACTTGCTTTTTTAAAATTTTGTTATGAGATAATTACTTTTACATTATTTACTCACTTCTAATAAATATTCCAGTGATGTGATTTTTTGTTTTACTACCTTACTTGTTGCAAATAAATATTCTGCTGATGATTTATCAACAAAAGTTTTTGCTTCTTGTTCCCACCTTTCGATATCTTGATTGGTCACAATACTATCGGAATTTCCTTTTGATCCAATTTGCTCTTTTAGTTCTTTTAATCGTTCTATATTCTCTAAAACATCTTTTGCAAATTGATTTTCTATGACAACTGATTTTTCAACAAGTTCTTCTGCTTCACATTTTTCTAAGAATTTTTTTTCTACTTCAGAAAGTGTTCTGCCAGAAATTTGTTTTAATCTAAGATTTCTTAATATTTTTTGATGATTTGTTTCTGCACTTTCTTCTTCCTTTTCTAAGATTTTCGATGATAAATTCTCTTTTGAAATTTGGTCACATTTTACAATAATTCTAGAAAGCTCAAGCTCAGTATTTTTATTAAATTCATCAATTATAGCTTCTCTTTCTCTTCTATTTCTAACAACGCTCCTACTAAAAATATTTCCATCTAACTTATCTAAAAGTTCTTGTTTCTGAGACTCTCTTTCTCTATGCTTTTCTCTAAGTTTTTCAAAAGTTTTTTGATCTATCTTATAACGAACTCTTTTGCCAATATCTACAGCCAAATTTCCATCTGGCAAATGGACTGCAGTTGATTTATCAAACCAACTTTCAAACTCATTTGCTCTTTGATCTTTGTTTCCTTCAACATCAGGTATATTTTCCATTGGCATAACTGGTGGCGGAGGCAATGTCTCAACAACTGGAGGCAATGTTTCCGCAGGAGCAGGGACCTCAGCAACTGGAGATGGAGTCTCACTAACTGGGGCTACTGGCTCTACAGCTGGAGACACAACAGGATTATTATCAAGAAAATTTTCTCTAAATGCAATTAACTCTTTTAAGTTTTTGCTAACTCTTTCTAATAGCCCGTCTAAATGCTTTTTAACATCTTTATCAATTACTCTAAACCCTTTACTATACTTACCCCCCCTATAAATATCTTTATGATTTCCTCCACTTCCAATTACTTCAATGTTTTCCTCTGATTCTTGTATCAAATCCTTAAGATTGTTTTCAAAAATATTATTAGACAAACTACTAGGAACATTTCTCATTGTTTCAATAATTTTTTCCTTGTTATCTTCCCATTCTTTTTTGAGATTTTTTGTTTCTTGCGAAAGCAAGAATAATTTTCCTTTTATCTCTTTTTCTTTTTCTTCTGCTGGATTTTCTGAAGCTACGGCTGGAACCACGCCTTTATTTGGATTTTCAACTTTGCTCTCTTGATTATCACCAGAACCAAAAAGCCATGCTGAAACACCTCCAACACCCAAAACAGCTGTTGCAATTCCACCCCAAAAACCAACTTTTTTAATCTTTTCTTTTTTTAATTTTTCAAAAGCTTCATTATAAATTCTGTGAAGTTCATCGGACTCATCGGGCGTTGCAATATCATTGCTTCCTTCAATTGGCTCTAAAATATTAAAGAAAAAATTATCAGCATCTTGTTGATCCTTAAACTCAACCTTGCCTCGATTTAATGCTTCATTAATTTTTTTCCTAAAAGCCTTTCTTTCAGCAAAAATATTACTATTCTCATAATCTATTGTTTTTCTCGCAGACTTTATATTGGAATCCCATAAATTTATTAAATCAATTATATAATTTATTCCACGCACTTGTGCCCGCTCTATAATTCTATCTCTAAAATTACTTTTACTGGCTTTTAAATCTTTAATTTTTTGAAGTAATTCTAATTTACGACTACTTTCATCTAAAGATAAAATATCTTTTTCCATTGCTATAAATTCCTCGATTTTAGAAGCTAACTCATCTACTTTTCTTACCAATTCTTTTGGAATTTCTTGTGAAGGTACTTTTGGTTCTTTAACTGGTTTTGCCTCTGGCGCGACTTTAGTTTTTTTCTTATTATCTTTTGGCTCAGCTATCGGTTCTTTTTTTGATTTTAGATTTAATAATAACTCTTTTCTTTTTTTAATTAATCTATCAAGAATTTGCAAATCCTGATTAATATTTCCTATTGTTAAATTAATTCCTGCGACATTGTTTGCTTTTAAAAATTCTGCTTTGTCTTGCGAAATTTCATTCTTTAATTTTTGAACTCTATGGAATGCTTCCATCCATGCGTCTAAAGTCAATTTTGTTTTAGGGTCGTTGTCGCCAAAAAAAACAAGTTTTATTTCATTCTCCTTATTCAAAAACTCATCAATTTTTTCTATCAACTCATTTAACTTATTTTCTAATTCTTTCTCCTCTGTTTCTTTTCTTAGTTTTTCTTCTGGAGTTTCTTTTGGGGGAGCATCGGGATTTACCACAGATACTACTTCTGGTTTTTTCTCAGGCACAGGCTCAATTTTTTTATCTTTATCTTTAGACTCAACCCCTGTATTTTTTTTGGCTTTTTTTTCTTTTGCTAATCTTTCAGATTCTTTTTGCATTGCCTCTTGATCAACTCTTTCTTTTTCTATTTGTTCTGCATTTAGATAATCAACAAAGCCTTGCAATTGCTCAACTTCTATTTCAGAAAGTGCATAAGATTCTGGACTTTCTATTGCTTTTTTAGCTTTTTCTGTAGCAATTTTTCTAAGATGTGATTTTTCTTTCAGCTCATCCATTTTATCAAGACTATTAGATTCAAACATTTTTATATATCGATTGATTACTTTAATATCTCCATCATTTGCCATTTCAATTTCAGTAACTGGCTCAATAGCCACATCAACTTTTGAATCTTTTGCTGACTCTGCCTCAACTTTTTTCACTGGCTTTGCGGGGATATTGAGTACATCAAGTTCTCTATTTGTTAAAACAAGTGCCTTTGTAAATCTTTCTAAATCAGCTCCTATAGTATTTTCTACTAAGAATTCTAATACACCGCGCTTACTAAGCTTAAATTCGACAAGTTCTGTTTTTAAGCCATCTTTTTTATCTTGATTTTTTTTACCTTTAAGAGATCTTATTTCTCTTTCTATCGCACTAATTTTTACATTTAATCTTTCTAAATCTGTTTTTGCCCTATTAATATCAGCTTCTTGCTTCTCGTAACTATCAACCTTAGAACCTAAAGCATCTGCTATTTCTTCAGCATAATCTTCTAAAGTTTTTTCCGGTTTCTTAGCTTCACCCCTATTTACCAAAATATTTTCTTCAACATTTTCTACATCAGTTACTTTCGCTTGTTCTAATACGGGTGATTGTTTTGGCTCGATTTTTTGTACAGATTCATTATCATGACCAGTCTTTCCATTTGATTCTATATATTTTTTAAATTCTTCAATTTCACGTTTTAACTGCTTAATAGCTTTATTTGTTCTGCTATCTTTATCTTCAATTGCTTCGTACTCCTTAAGCTCATTTTCTTTTTTTTGCAAACTATCTTTCATTTCTTGTAAACCAACAACAACCATCTCCTGTTCTTGAGTTGTTTGACTTAAATCATTTATTCCAGTGTCTCTTTGACCTCTCTCAAAACCTCTAACCATAAATTTTATAGTGAATAATTATATATTAATTATACCACTTATACATAAGATTGTCAAGATATTAAAACTTTTCGGCGAATTCACCCATTTCTTGCTTAACTATTTCTTTGTCAGACCAAGCAATTTTTTTACCATTAGCTAAACACATCAATGGCTCACTGCCCTTACCTGTTATTATAACAGTATCATTTACTTTTGCCAATTTTAAAGCAGTTTTAATCGCTTCTTTTCTATCTAAAATTTTCTTATAGTTTGTGATTTGTGATTTGTGATTTGTGATTCCCATAATAACCTTGTCAATAATTTGTTCAGGATTTTCATCATACGGATCTTCATTGGTAACAATAATTTCATTACAATATTTACTTGCCAATTCTCCTAGCACAGGCCTTTTCCATTTGTCTCTTCCTCCACCGCAAGAACCCAAAACACAAATAAGTTTAGGGTCTAGGGTTAAGGGTCTAGGGTTAAGGGTTTTGTAAACATTTTCTAATTGCTCTGGAGTGTGAGCATAATCAACAATAACTGTAAAAGGATTTTTTACAACAACTTCCATTCTACCTTCAATACCTTTGGCTTTTTCTAAGGCATCTTTGCAAACATCTAAAGAAACTCCATAAGAATTTGCAACACAAATAGCACATAAGGCATTATAAACATTAAATTGGCCCATTAATTGTATCTGGAATTTAGTATCTTGTAGCTGGAACGACGACCCACTCTCATCAACTTTTAAATTTTTAACGTCACCAAGGCTAAACTTTATGATTTCTTTAGCTTTTATTTCTATAAAATATTTTGCATTTTCATCATCAATATTTATAAAGTGTTTATTCTTTACTGCTTTAAAAAATTTCAGTTTAGCTTTTCTATATTTTTCAAAACCTCCGTGCGATTCAATGTGCTCAGGGCTTAAATTTGTAAACACAGCACTATCAAATTTTATAAATTTATGTCGGGATTGTTTTACACCTTCAGAAGCAACTTCTAAAACAACATATTTACATCCAGCATTTACAGCTTGTCTCAAGAATTTTTGAATTTTAAAACGACCAGGCATTGTCATTTTTAAATTATTTTTCCATTCTTTATTTGCAATCTTAAATCTTATTGTTGAAATAGAGGCTACTTTTTCTCCGCTTCGCTCTAAAATTTTAGTTATTAAATCAACAGTAGTAGATTTACCACTAGTTCCGGTAACCCCAATTATAATTAATTTTCTACTTGGAAACCCATAAATCAAAGCTCCCAATAAAGCCAATTTATAATGATAAATTGATAAAACAAATCCAGGAATTAATTTTCTAACAAAACTTTTTATTGTCATAATATTTTTATTTTATAATTTAATTATTTTATCACAAATCAAAAACAAAAAAAAGCCGGCTTTGCAAACCGGCTATAGGAAATCCCGTGTATATTCCTAAAATGGATAAATTTGCCTTAATTTTCCCGTACAAGGACAATTGCCTTGGTACTCTATGGGAAAATATGGAGGTTTCTTCGCTGGATCCTTGCCTGTTCTTTCCCAATCCCAAAAACATGCTTCACACTTTTGGCACCCGATTGAATTGGGATATTTTTTTACCAATTCTCGTGCAAATTTTTGAATTTCTTCAATCGATGGTACTGTTGCAATTGTCATATCATACCCAATTTTAAAAAAGAACAACAAAAGAGATTTTGTTATACGACGCTCGTAGTAACAAAAAACCTCTTTTCGAGAAGAAGCATTTTCATTTTTTTATTCAGAAAAATGCACCTTCTCTAAGAGAGGTTTACCCGGTTAAATGGCTCCGATGCCAATTTTGCAAAGCAAAATTATTTAACCGGGTGAATAATACTAATAATTACATTATTTGCTAAAATTATATTATTCATCTTAATTCTAGTATATTCTTTTAAAATTTTATGTCAAGATGATATAGATGTTTATTTTTTTGTAAAAGAAAAGGAGGTCACGCGCCTCCCATTTTCAGCCACCATTTGTAGTGCGCCACTCTTCCTTGTCGGGATGCCAATATATTTTACCCGCACGTTGATCCTTAGAAAAGATATGTGCGGTTTTTGGCAAAACAAGCAAGACCATGAACCTTCGATCGCCTACATCCAGGACTTGTGGCCGATCTGACGAAAGACCACGAAAAAAATCTACTGGCCGAGAATTAACTTCGACCAGAATTTGTTGGATTTCTTCACCCAACAAAGGCCCAGCGAAAGTCGACTCCATCTTTTTTCCTCCATGTCCAAAAAAGAGCAACAAAAAAGATTCTCACTATGAAAATCTTTTTACTAAAATTAGTTTATCACAAATATTTATAAAAGTCAAGCTAAAATAAATTTCTTATTACTTTTTCATAGACTTTAATGCTAATTTTATTCTTTCTTCTGAATTTTTGATATCTTGTGGAACTTGTGCGAGCGCATCTCTGGCTTGTTGTTTTGAAAAACCAAGTTGCATTAATGCGCCTTCTGATTCATCCGAGCTTCCAAATTTTTGTCCGCCTAAAGTTTTAATTTTTCCTGTAAGTTCTAAAATAATTGTTGAAGCGCGCTTAGCCCCAATACCAGGAATTCCATCAAAAACCTTTTCATCTTGAGCTAAAATTTTATCTCTTATTTTTTCTAAGCTCCCAAGTGCTGAAATTTCTAAAGCAGCTTTTGGTCCAACTCCGCGAATATCGCAAAGTATATCAAAAAATTCCAGTTCATCGTAATTTAAAAATCCATAAAGGTCTAAAACATTTTCTGCCACTTTTAAATATGTAAAAAGTTTGATATTGCTGTTAATTTCTGGTAGATTTAAAATAGAGTTCTTAGATAAAAAAACTTTATACCCAACACCATTGTTGGTTTCTACAATAATAAACTTATCTTTTTTCGTAGTAATTGTGCCCGATATAGTAGCAATCATATTATTATAATAACACAAAAAATCCTTCTTCGCCAAGGCTTCGCAGGACAAGCAAAAAAAAAGCGGCTTTGGCGCAAGGCACAAAGCACGCTTGAGAAGCGATGAACCTGAATCATTGTTTATGTGGGTGTACTTCTTGGCCCAGGGTGTAATAGACGTCACCTACAAGTACAAGACAATCCAGAGGTCGTTTCCCTTTCCCGTCCCACATGTGTGCAGGAGAAAAAGATCGCGTTTCTGTCTTAAAGTAGCGACGACCACTACCATGCACAACTACAAGCTTGCACGAGTGCCGACGCCTCGCATCGTCAACAACGCCTGGTTTTTCCTTAAACATCGGAAAGGCGAAGTAGTACCTAAAATTTTCTTGACCGATCACCACGACGGCGTGGCGTTCGGTCTTGACCGAATTGGGTACAACTCGCCCTGAACGTTCTTGGCCAGCAGACTGCTCGGCACAGGCGCGGGC
>Ga0208246_1000777_pt1 | contig 22071 bp, 14 predicted proteins | sample RifOxyD2_FD_184039 | JGI IMG/M metagenome (GOLD analysis project Ga0208246, IMG submission 184039) | Soil microbial communities from Rifle, Colorado - Rifle Oxygen_injection D2 (SPAdes) | ecosystem: Environmental > Terrestrial > Deep subsurface > Rock core/Sediment | place: Rifle, Colorado... | reverse complement strand
TACCAACTCCACTTTCACCCACAAATAATATTGAAGCCAGTGGACGGCCGGGGTGAGATAGCCCTAGTTGGGCGCGTGCCACCGCGCTGACAATTTGTTCAATTGCTCCACTTTGCCCGATAATCGTTTCTTTCAATTTGGCGGATAGAGTTTTTATTTGATTTTTTTGAGATAAAAGTTCAGACGGGTTGGCGCCGATTACTTTAGCCACTTGTGCGGCGATGTCAACACTCCTAACAGTGCCGAGTGGTTTTAGCTTTTTATTTTTGTTGTCTTGCTCTAATTTTTTAATTTCTGCGGCAAGCGCTTGTTCTTGTTTTTTAAATTCAACCGCCTGTTCAAATTTGTCGTCTTGAGCGGCGTTTTCTTTCGCCACGGTGGCGGCTTCTAATTTATGGCGCAGTCTTGCCAGTTTATTTTCTGAATGGGTCAGTTTACCTTTGAGTTTGATTGCGGCCGCAGTTTCGTCTAAAAGATCAATCGCTTTATCGGGTAAAAATTTGTTCGCAATATATTTAACTGATAGTTCTACCGCCGTTTCTATTGCCTCATCTTCAATTTTAACGCGATGGTAATTTTCGTAGTTAGGTTTAAGGCCTTGTAAAATGGCAACCGTATCGGCAGGCGATGGCTCTTTAACAATAATTGGTTGGAAGCGACGTTCTAAAGCAGCATCATTTTCAATGTGTTTTTTAAATTCCGCAGCCGTAGTGGCCCCAATACAATGAATTGTCCCTCGCGCTAAGGCCGGTTTTAAAAGATTGGCCGCGTCCATTGTGCCTTGGTTGGATCCGGCTCCGACAATGTTGTGCAATTCGTCAATAAACAAAATTATATCTGGATTTTCCGTTACCTCCTCAATTACTTGTTTTAAACGATTTTCAAATTCACCACGATAAATTGTACCGGCGATTAAAAGCCCCATATCCAGCGCATAGATTTTTTTAGAGCGCATTAACTCTGGCACTTTTCCCTCATAGATTTTTTTTGCCAACCCTTCTACAATCGCGCTTTTACCAACGCCCGGGTCGCCCAAAAGTACTGGGTTATTTTTGGTGCGTCGGCACAGAATTTGAATAAGGCGTTCAATTTCAATTTCTCGGCCGATTACTGGATCTAAGTTTTTTTGCCAGGCGGAATCAGTTAAATTAATGGCGAAAAAATCCAGCGCGGTGTCGCGTCGTGTATTTTTTTTCATTCGTGTCGGTGCCGCGTTTTTTCCCTCTCCTGCCCGAGGAGAGGGTGAGGGTGAGGTGGGAGCAACATCGCCAATGTCATTTAAATTATCTTGGATTTTATCAATTGTTTCCATCATTTCAGTCACGCGTGGAAATTGAGAGGTGTTGACCAGTGTATTTTCCACTTGTTTGGCCGCATCAGCCGATGACACGCCACTTTCCTTAAATGCTCCCATTACGCGTGAATCATTAAGCTGTATAATTGAAAATAATAAATGTTCTGTGCCAACATAGTTGTGTCCGCGTTCTTGTGCCAAAAGCAGAGCATGTTCCAGGGCAGTGCGGGCAGATTGGGAAAACGGAGTGAGTACAGCAGTAATGGTTTTGCCAGTCCCAGTAGCTATCGGAGTTTTGTTTAAAGGTAAATCTAAAATGGAGTTTTCCAGCGCCTTGTCAGTTACTTTTAAGCGGTTTAAAAGTTCCGCCGCCAATGAGCCCTTTTGGTTAAAAAGCGCGTATAACAAATGAATTGGCTCTACCATCGGATTTTTAAGCTCCGCAGCTAAACGCAATGAGCGCGCGAGTGTGTCTTTGAGGTGGGAAGAGAAACGGTCTAGTATATTCATAGAATTTTAATTTGTCATTGCGATCCCGCCGAGCGGGAGAAGCAATCTCTGCTTGGTGTGAAATTGCCACGGTCGTTTTACTCCCTCGCGAAAACAGATGAATTTGCTTTTTTCTTTTATTTATTAAAAGTTTAATACTCGACCGCTTGCGGGTGGTATTAAACAATTATAAATATGCCGGCGGATCCGACTCATTGTCTAAAAAACCCGCCCAGATACCTCAGGTCCTTGACCTGAGGTCGGGTTTATTATATATTATAATCACTTAAAATACAAGAAAATTGTTATTATTGTTAACTAAATAAAATATTATGCAAGAACACATTCCCGACCATGTTTTTCGCGGTTACGACTTGCGCGGATTGGCCGGTTCAGAGCTTACTTATGGTAGAGTGAAATCATTGGGGCGAGGTTATGCGACTTGGCTCATCCAAAGACGTATTAAAGATTGTACGGTGGGCTATGATTGTCGTTTATCAAGTATGGAGTATCGGGATGCGCTTGTCGCCGGGCTGATCGAATCTGGCATTGATGTTTATGATATTGGTTTGACTCTTACGCAAATTTCGTATTTTTCCAATTATTTTTTTAGAACCAAGGGCGCTGTTATGATCACGGCTTCCCACAATCCCAAAGAATATAATGGCTTTAAATTTGGAACTGGGTATTCGGAAACAATGAACACCGAAGATATTGTTGGCCTTCGCGAGTTAGTTAAATCAGGAAAATTTTTAAATACTGGGAAAGTCGGGGGGCATATCAGACAAGACATTACCGAAGATTATTTTAAAGATATTTCGAGATTTGTTGGTGAGATCAGGAAATTTAAAGTAGTAGTTGATGCTTGCGCTGGCACGGCTGGACTTTTTTTGCCAGAAATTTTACGTCGCGCTGGTTGTGAAGTGATTGAACAAAATACTAAACCGGATGGAAATTTTCCAGTTGGCACACCTGATCCGACTGAACGTGAAGTACAAGAGCGTTTGGCCGAGAGAGTTGTGAAAGAAGGCGCGGATATTGGGTTTTCTTATGATTGCGATGGTGATCGGTTGGGCGTAGTGGATGAAAAAGGGAATTTACTTTGGAACGATGTTTTGCTTTCCCTTTACGCCCAAGATTCATTGGAGTTTCAACCGGGCGCTAAAATAGTATATAACAATCTTTGCTCTAAACAAGTTGATGAGGTAATTTCCGCAGCTGGCGGGGTGCCGATAATTTGGAAGACTGGGCATTCTTTTATTAAAGCAAAAGTAAAAGAATCGGGAGCGGTTTTTGGCGGAGAGTTAAGTGGGCATTTTTATTTCGTCGATAATTTTTACGGTCACGATGACAGCGCCATCGCGTCTTTGCGAATTTTAAGTTATTTAACCAGAACTAAACAAACACTTTCGGAAGCAGTGGCAAAGTTGCCAAAATATATTTCCAGTCCGGAGATTAAAGTTGGCTATCCGGATAATTTAAAATTTGCGTTTGTTAAAGATCAATTAGTGGTAGAGTTGAAAAAATTATACCCCGATGCTAAATTTAATGAAATCGATGGGGTGAGAATGGATAGCGAAAGTGAAATGATTGTTATGCGTGCTTCACAAAATGGGCCGTATTTGACAATAAAGTTTGAGGCGAGAGCAGAAGGTATCTATAATAAAATCAAAATACAGATAAATGATTTATTGCATAATTATCAAGAGATAGATTTTGCAAAAGGTGCGAATTTGGCGGCGTTAAAATAATTAAATTTTATGCCAAGAAAGAATCAAGGTGAAAAGAATTTTCATAAAGGTTATACACCCCCAGTTGACGATCGTACTGATGTGCAACGCAGACGAAAAAAACCAGAAGTTAGTCCGAATGTTTTGAAAGCAGAACCGTCAGGACGTGGCCGGCGAGAAGAAGGTTTTAAGCCGGGCGACCGTGAGCGCGCGGCCCAGGCGGAAGATGAAAGGAATCAAAGCGCGTTGGAACGGCTTCGCAATAATCAAGATTTAAGTGGCCTTGTGTTTGAAGGTACACCGACCACGAAAAAATGGACAGAGGCATATTTGGAAAAGGTTAGGCGCGGGTTGCGGAGTAATAAGACAGGTAGTTTGGAGGGTGCGTCTCGTTTTCTTGACGAGGCGGTTTTGTCAGAAAACATAGCCAGAGATACCAATCGTTTATTGACTGGTGGTTTGGGTGACAAAGTTTTAGAAGAGGATTATGATAGGCGAAAAACACGTCCTTTTAATGCCAAAACAGTTGCTGGTCAGTTATCTTGTTCACGCGCGCAGGCGGCTGATTTGGTGGCTTTTGTTAATTTATTTGAAGATAAGTATGATATTGGACGTGTAATAGACTGTGTCAATAGAAAAAGTTTTGAACATTTGGGTAAAATGGATGTAAAAAAAGAAGACGCTGAAATGCTCGCGAAATTATTTACCGATGAAGTTCAGTTGGGAGAGGTCGAAGAGGTTTTGTTTGAGCGGGTCGCGCCACTTTTGGGAAAACATATGACTGTCGAGGGATTGTTTCAATTCGCTAAACATAATACGATGTTTGGTCATACTATCAGTCAAGAGTCGTTTAAAAAATATTTTAATACTCCCAAAAGAAAAGTGGCTTGCCAAGAGTTTTTGGCCGAAGAAGCGCGCGCGGCGTTCGCGCAGAAAAAACCTGAAGATGTGCAACTATTTTTTCGTGTCGCTCTTGGGAAGATAAAAGATTATGAATATATATTTGGCCAGTTAACTCGCGAAGAGTTTGAAAAGATGTTCCCCAATTGGCAGAAATTGGAGAATGAATGGATGTTAAAAGATTTACAAGAAAAATATGGGTTAGCCAGACCGACCAGTACGGAAATTGCCAGGCAAGGCACAGGCGCGTTAACCGCGCCTGATCGTTCCAGTGGTGATTCAGCAGGCGGTGCTGAAAAAGTCAGTCCAAAAGTAAAGTATGTAAAAGAGAGACAATTAATTACCGAACGCCAACACCCGCGCGCTTTAACTAGACCTGATAATTATTTGGTCGCTTTTGCCGAAGAACCGGAAAAACCAATGCCCACTGCTTTGGTAAAAGTAAGACCGGCGAGCGAGTCGGCGGTTGGGAGAGTTAGACCGGAACGGCCAACGCTCGCGCCCGATCAAGAAACGACCGTCTTTATCCCATTAAACAGAGACGAATCCGTGTATCGCGGAGAAATTGAGAATGGTTTAACAGAAATGAAAGCCGAAGTGGACATGGGCAAGCGCGTGACAATATTTTTGGACAAAGTTTGGCCGAAATTTTTGATTTCACGTGCCGACCAGGTTGAGTCAAGCGCCTTGGATCAAAAAGTTCAAGAAGCGGTTAATTTATTGGACACATCAGTGCGTCAATCATTTTTAGAATTAATAAATTTGAGCCAAGATGTTAAAACCAATGCCGTAGAAATTGAACGAGTGGCAAAAGATTTGCGCGCGAACACTGATTTGCACGAGCATGGTTGCTATGTTAATACTGAAATTGCTCATCGCCTGCGCCTGAATATGGGTGAAACCAGTGAGCCGGTAGATCTTTTGATTTCAATATCATTTAAAGCGGGGAGAATCGCTGAATATCAAATCCAAGGACAGCGGGCTGATATTATTTATCTGGGGCCGCGTATTGACCATATTGACGAAGATTTGGGTGCCGCCGGTTTAAGATATAACGGCGATGGCCATAGTGTTGTTGTAACCGAGGCGATTTGGAATCATGTTAATAGTATTATAATTCCATATTTGCGCGATAAAACTGAATTTTTAGTTAGTGAAGGCAAAACCATGCATCGGATTAATGATTTAATTAGAGATGCTTTGCGTCGTGAATTGGGAATAAACCCGGACGCGCAACAATGCGTGAAAATAGCGGAAAATAGTTTTGAGTCAACCGCCGCTCACGAATTGCAACACGCGACTGATGAAATAATGGGGCATGATGACAGTGTGACAAGGCCAATTGAAAAAAGAGTGAGGCAAGAAGTTAAAGCGTATTTAGCCAGTATTGTTCGTGATAATGAAACTAAAGCCAATCCGGCGACACCGCTTACCGATGTGGTGAAAATTGTTACTTTGTATATAGACCAGCGCGAAAATCCGTTTGCGCGGTTGAGTGATTTGGCAGGTATTTATGAAAAAGCCAGTAAAAGAATTTTGGTATTGTTAGCAGGTCGTCTTAATTGCGAGGGGGTGGACGAAGAATTTTTGACAAAAAAACATTTGGAAGGCAGCGCGCGCGTATTGGAGTCGGCCATGAAATTGTCCGGTCAAGAATTACGTAATTTGGCACGGGAGATAATCGCACAAGTTGTTGCAGAAGAACCGGTGCCAGCCAAGCGAAGGTCAGCGACGCGTGATAGCGGCGCCTCCGGTCCAATTAGACCGGTAGAAATTCGGACGCCGGGTGGGGCTACGGATACTGTTGATAAGAAACCGGCGAAAAAAGAAAAACTAGCGCCACCGGATTTAACTGCCGGTCCGAGAGTTTCATTGTTAGATAAATTTAAACAAGGTTGGGCGAAATTTACGCGAAATTCTAAACAACCAGTTGAAGCGGTATCGCCGATTTTACAATTAGAAAAAGCACCGGACGAAGGAAATTTATTACCAGCGCCACCGGCTGATCAAGCGCGTTTGAAGTCGGCGTTAAACAAATTAAAAGCGTGGAGCGGTTTGGATGATTTTAGTGTGATAGCGCGCAGTATGGGTAGGCAGGTGCGAACGGTTGAGTTAGCGCTTATTGCGGCTTTCTTGGCCAATGCGGTTGATAATCCATCAGGCGCGGAGAAAGTAAAAGCCGAAGATTTGAAAGCTCCGGATGGTGGGATTGAATCTTTTGACGAATCTTTGGCTGGAGTGATGGAAATGCGCGAAGATGTTGCCTCGATGCGACGTGGGATTTGGGGCTATGCCGAAAGGCAAGCAAAGCGTTTGGGTATTTCGTCTGATCAAGCTGACGAAGACGCGGTGCGTCGTTTGTGGGACGCAATGATGAAACGCGTAAAAGTCAGCGGTGAGTTTGGGATTGGTGAACGGTTAACAACCGAGGTGGTTGATAAATGGTCAACCGGACTTTCGGTTCCAGAAGCAGAAGTGTTGGTTCAGTTTTTGAGAGCTGAATTTCCAGATGAAAAAATAGTTGAGATTTTATCTGCTGGTAAATAGTATAAAATAAAAAAATCCGTTTACCAAAATTGGCAGGCGGATTTTTTTTATATCATGATTTAAATATATATTTAAAAAAAACTATTTCCCCATCGCCCGCAATCGTTTAATTCGTTCTTCAACCGGTGGGTGAGTGGAAAACATGTTTGAAAATTTTTTGCCCGAGCCAAACGGATTGGCGATAAATAAATGCGCGGTAGCGTTGCTCGCGGTGCGCAGGGGTTGGTTTTGGGTAGCGATTTTTTCTAGCGCGTTGGCTAGGCCATCGGGGAAGCGGGTGAGTAGGGCGCCGGATGCATCGGCTAGATATTCGCGCTTGCGGGAAATTGCCAATTTGATCAGTTCGGCGATAAGGGGGGATAGAATCGCCAGCACAATGCCGGCAATCATTAAAATTCCGCCTAAATTACCACCGCCACGGTTATTATCACGTCCGCGGAATAGGTGCGAGCGCAACATAATGTTTGATAAAATGGCGATAGCGCCGACTAATACGGCTACGAGCATCATAAACCGAATATCATAATTTTTGACATGCGACAATTCGTGCGCCAAAACACCTTCCAATTCTTCGTTAGTTAATTTTTCAATCGCGCCGGTTGTAACCGCGATAGAGGCGTGTGCCAGGTCGCGGCCGGTGGCAAAGGCGTTAATGGCCGGGTCAGTAATGATGTACACTTTCGGTACACTTGTACCCACGGTAATACATAAATTTTCCACAAGGCGATACAAATAGGGATTATCGGTTTGGACAATTTGTTTAGCCCCCGCCGTCGCGAGCGCGATTTTGTCGCCGGAAAAATAGGAAACCGAAGTCATGATAAGCGAAAAAATAATTGCCATCCCGACCATACTATAATCACCTGTGCCCCAAACGCGGTCAAAAACATAACCCAGGCCGATAATAATGGCGATAAAAATCATCACGAGGAAAACTGATTTGCGTTTGTTGGAAGTTATTTCATTGTACATAGCGTTTTTTGTCATTCCCGCGAAAGCGGGAATCCAGAGTTTTGTCTACATTGTTTTGTTTGCGATTGGATCCCCGTTTTCACGGGGATGACAGTTGAGATTAAAATTTCACCTGCACATTTTGTCTCTCACCTTCTGTCGCCGCGAAAAATTCATACTTCACAAATTTCATCATACCGGCGAACAGATTAGTGGGGAAGACCTGAATTTGGGTGTTGAAGTCGCGGACATTGCCATTGTAAAATCTTCGGCTGGCTTGGATTTTATTTTCGGTGTCGGACAATTCATCTTGCAATTGCAAAAAATTCTGGCTGGCTTTTAAGTCCGGATAATTTTCGGTGACAGCGAATAAAGTTTTCAAAGTTCCGGCCAAAGTGTTTTCGGCTTGTTCGCGCTCGGCCAAAGTCGCGTTTTTGTTGTCGTGCACGGCCATCGCCGCGGTGCGGGCTTCGGTTAATTTCACCATTGTGTCTTTTTCGTGCGTCATGTATCCTTTGACTGTTTCCATTAAATTCGGAATCAAATCATACCGGCGTTTTAATTGGACATCAATGTCCGAATACGCCTCATCCACGCGATTTTTCGCGCGTACCAAGCCGTTGTACATGAATACGAGCACCACCAATACCGCGAGCGGTATTAACCACAAATACATCATATGTGTATGTTAAGAATAAAAAGTTAATTTTTTTCAATTACGCAACTGTCATTGCGAGCCCCGAAGGGGCGCGGCAATCTCGTTGTTTTTATTGGCTATCGGATACCCGCGCTTATAGCGATGATAAATTTTGGGGTCAGTCGCGGTCGCGTTTGCGTGGATTTGTTTTTTCTTTTCCGGTTTGGGTATTTTTTGTTTTTTGTTCTGTTTAACTTTTTCTGTTAGTTCATCCATATTGGTCGGAGACGGAGTCGTTTGCAGGGCAAGCATAACATCTTCCAGATTAAATGACAACATTTTTTGAATTAGTTTAGCATCTATATCACTTGGTTGTGTTAGATACTTTTTACAAATTCTGGCAATGGTCCACAATTTATCTATTTTTGAACTGAAAAGAAAAGGTATCTGTTCCATTAATTCCGGAGCTGATAATGTTAAGTCGTATAGTTTAATAATTTTTTCCAGCATTTTTAATTTTCGGTCTATATTCTCAAACGCATAACCCAAAATCGCCGGCAAACTTTCAATCATCTTTTTCGGATTACTAAATCCGCGTTCCGTCAAACCGGCCAATTTACGATCTATATTCTCAAACGCCAAACCCAAAATCGCCGGCAAACTTTCAATCATCTTTTTCGGATTACTAAATCCGCGTTCCGTCAAACCGGCCAATTTAGCGTCTATATTCTCAAACGCATAATTCAAAATCGTCGGAAAACTTTCAATCATCTTTTTCGGATTACTAAATCCGCGATCAGTCAAACCGGCCAATTTAGCGTCTATATTCTCAAACGCATAACCCAAAATCGCCGGCAAACTTTCAATCATCTTTTTCGGATTAATAAATCCACGCTCACTTAATCCGGCCAATTTATTATCTATATTCTCAAACGCCAAACTCAAAATCTTCGGCGAAATTTCAATCATCTTTTTCGGATTAATAAATCCACGCTCACTTAATCCGGCCAATTTATTATCTATATTCTCAAACGCCAAACTCAAAATCGTCGGAAAACTTTCAATCATCTTTTTCGGATTACTAAATCCACGTTTGGTCAACCCGTTAATGGCTTCATTTATTATTTTTTCGCTATACAAAGTCGGCCTATTAACTTTTAATTGATTTATCCAATCTTGACTAAAACCAAGTGCCAATAACAAATTTTCACGCGCCAAAATCTCCCCCGCGTTTTCTTCGGGGTTTTGTCCGTGTCGTAAGTCGTGTTCACCATTAGTCATAGTTTATCTTTTGTGATTGCGAAACCCCACCCTCACCCTCCCCTTTTTCCGCCCAAGGCGGACAGGTACAAAGGGAGGGAAAGCCACGCGATTTCTCCTATTGATAAGGGGGAGACGGAAGAGGGGGACTAGCCACTATACTTTTTTGCCATTCTATTATATAATATAATCCAAGTTTTATCAATAACATTTTACCATGTTTACTTTATTTATTTTTATTGCAGTTTTAGCGGTTTTAGTGTTGTCACACGAATTCGGGCATTTTATTGTGGCCAAAAAAAGCGGGATGAAGGTTTTTGAATTTGGGTTTGGCTTACCTCCACGTGCATTTGGTTTTTATCGTGATCCGGAAACGAAAAAGTGGAAATTTGTAAATGGCAATTTTGACCGCGAGACCGCGCCAGCCACGATTTATTCTTTGAATTGGTTGCCGGTGGGTGGATTTGTGCAAATTAAAGGAGAGAATGAAAATGCCGATGTCAGTCCGGATGGTTTTGGCGGACAGAAATTTTGGAAAAAATGTTTGACGATTTCAGCCGGCGTAATTATGAATGTGATTGTCGCGATGATATTGTTAAGTGTCGGCTATCTAATCGGCGCGCCCCAGGCCGTGGATAATATTGAAGGTCCGGCGGTAAGCAATCGGCGCACGGAAATTTTACAAGTGATGGCCGGTCGTCCGGCGGCGGAAGCGGAGCTCCAAAGTGGCGATGTGTTTGTGAAGGTGGGCGAATTGGATTATCCGCGTTTGAAAGATTTGCAAAATTATACTAACACGCATAGCGCTGGCGAAATAGCGGTAACAGTGGCGCGCGGGTCGGAGATGATTACCAAAAATATTCGTCCTACCATATATCAAGATACCGGCAAAGCGGGATTTGGCGTGGCCGTGGCCGAAATTGGCACGGTAAAATACAATATGTTTCAAGCGTTGTATCACGGGTTTATTGATACTTTTGTTTATTTGAAAGCGATTGTGGTCGCGTTTTATAATTTAATCGCGGGAATTTTTGCCGGTTCTGGTGTAGGCGAAAGTGTTTCTGGTCCGGTCGGGATTGCGGTGATGAGCGGCAAAGCCGCGCGGATGGGTTGGTCATATTTAATTCAATTTACCGCTTTGCTGTCTTTGAACTTGGCGATATTTAATGTTTTGCCATTTCCGGCTTTGGACGGCGGACGGCTATTGTTTTTAGTAATAGGAAAATTAAAAGGCAGTCCGGTTAATCCCAAATGGGAGCAGTTGTCGCATAGTATCGGCTACGGATTATTATTATTGTTATTTGTGGTTGTGACGGCGCGGGATTTGAGCGGGTTCGGGGCGAAGGTGGTGGGTTTGGTGGAGAGGATTTTTTAAGTGTCATTGCGAGGAGTGAAACGACGTGGCAATCTATGCGGTTTTATACGAGAGATTGCTTCATTTCATTCGCAATGACAAGTTGATTTATTACGTGATTTGTGCTATAATACCAGTATAAATCGCTTGAATTTACTATAAAATATGCGTTTTCGTCAGTCATTATTTTGGGATGTTGACCCCAAAAAAATTAATCCGAAACGTCACGCCAAATATATTATTGAGCGGATTTTGGATTTTGGAAATGACGCGGAAGTGCGTTGGGTTTGGAAGAATTATTCTCGGCCAATTATTAAAGACACAGTAAAAACATCGCGGGTTTTACATAATAAATCCAAAGCGCTATGGTCGTTGCTCGTTCGATAGCTAAAAATGAATTAGATAAATTACATTTGGATGTTTTACCAAGAGTCACGCGGTTGGCTTTTTTGGAGTGTATTAAATTGCCTTTATTTGCTAAAAATAACTGGTATTTAGCGGGCGGAACCGCATTAGCTTTACAGGTTGGACATCGCCAGTCGGTGGATTTAGATTTTTTTACTACCAAATTAAGCTTTGATGAATTAGCTGTTGAGCGCGAATTGTTAGCGACTGGGAAGTGGCAGCTGACCTATAAGGAGAAAGGAACTATTTACGGCGTATATGCTGACGCAAAAATGAGTTTGATTGCTTATCCGTTTTTTATTCCGACAACGGGAAAATTACATTGTGGCACTGTAAGTGTGCTTTTACCGTCTGATGTCGCTGCGATGAAAATTATTGCTATTAGTCAACGTGGTCGCAAGCGTGATTTTTTTGATTTATATTGGTATGCCAAAAATTGTGAATCAGTGGCTGATGTAATTAAACGAGCGGTTAAACAATATCCTGGTCAAGAAAAAAATATCAATCATATCATCAAAAGCTTAACTTATTTTGCTGATGCTGAAGATGATTTAATGCCAAAAATTAAATTTAAAGCAACTTGGAAAGAAGTAAAGAAATTTTTTCAAGGGCAGGCTAAATTAATTGCCAGTGATTTGTTGTTAAAATAATTATTGTATGTTGGAAGATTTAAAAAAATTAAAAGACGAAGCGCTGAACGCGATTTCCGCCGCGGCCGATGTTTTGAATTTGGAAGAATTGGAAAATAGATTTTTGGGGCGCAAGTCCGGCGAATTGACTGCAATGATGAAAGGTTTAAAAGATTTGGCAGATGATGCCAAGCGTGAAGCTGGGGCCGTGATGAATGAAGTGAAAAGTGCGGTGTCGGAGGCGTTGGCTACAAAACGCAATGAACTCGCGGGTGTGGGGCAATCCGAAATGTTGTCAGCAGAAAAAATTGATATTACGCAACCATCTTTGCCAATTGCCGAGCGCGGGCATTTTCATCCTTTAACTCTGGTTCAGCAAGATTTAGAAGATTTATTTTTGTCCATGGGTTTCATGGTTTTGGACGGGCCGGAATTGGAAAGTGATTATTATTGTTTTGACGCTTTGAATATTCCTAAGACGCATCCGGCGCGTGATATGCAGGATACTTTTTATGTTAAAAATCATTCGGATTGGGCGATGCGTCCACATACGTCATCAGTGCAAGTGCGCGCGATGCAAAAATATGGCGCGTCCCTGCGAGCGATTGTACCGGGCCGCTGTTTTCGCAATGAAGCGACTGACGCTCGCCATGAACACACCTTTGATCAATTGGAGGGAATAGTCATTGATAAAAATATAAATTTTTCGCACATGAAAGGTGTGATGCAAGCCGCGGCTGATTATTTATATGGAAAAGGCACTGAAATTCGTTTGATGCCAAAATATTATCCATTCGTTGAGCCGGGGGTGCGCGGTGAAGTTACCTGTTTTCTTTGCAAAGGCAAAGGTTGTCGGGTGTGTAAAAATAGTGGCTGGTTAGAAGTTATGCCTGGTGGTATTATTCATCCAAATGTTTTGCGTGAAGGTGGTATTGATCCCAATGTTTATCAAGGATTTGCTTTTGGTTTTGGGTTGACACGCTTGGCTATGCTCAAATATAACATTGATGATATTCGTTTGATGCAAAGTGGTGATTTAAGATTTGTTAATCAATTTTAATATGCTCATCTCATTTAATTGGCTCAAAGAGCATTGTGATTTACCGGCTGGGTTAACCCCGGTAGAACTCGGCGACAAATTTAAATTGGCCGTGGTTGAGGTTGAAAAAATTGTGAGCGAAGGTGAAAATTTGGAAAATATTGTCGTGGGTAAAGTGGTTTCGGCCGTTAAACACTCTAACGCTGATAAATTAAAAGTTTGTAAAGTTGACGCGGGCGGTGAACTCGTGCAAGTGGTATGTGGCGGGTCCAATGTTACCGAAGGGATACTTGTGGCTTTTGCCCCGGTGGGAGCGAAAGTGCGCTGGCATGGGGAAGGGGATTTGGTGGAATTAACCGAAGCGACTATCCGGGGCGAAAAATCATATGGCATGATTTGCGCTTCTACTGAAATTGGTTTGGGCGAAAAATTCCCGCTGAAAGACGAAAAAGAAATTTTGGATTTGACTTTTTTGAAATTAAAAGCGGGAACGCCTTTGAAAACTGCGCTTAAATTAAATGACGCGGTTTTAGAAATTGACAATAAATCACTATCACATCGGCCGGATTTGTGGGGGCATTTTGGACTCGCGCGCGAGGCGGCCGCTTTGTTTAATCGCCAATTAAAAGAATTGTCCGCCAAAGGCGGACCCGCCTCTGGCGGGAAAATTAAACCGGGCAAAAGTGTTTCTCTGTCGGTAAAAGTAGAAGATACGAAATTGTGTCCGCGCTATCTGGCAGTCGCGCTCACCGGTATAAAAGTGGCGCCGTCGCCTGATTGGTTGCAGAGCCGATTGCTGGCGGTGGGAATTAACCCCATCAATAATATCGTGGATATTACCAATTATGTCATGTTGGATTTGGGGCAACCGATGCACGCGTTTGATATATCAAAAATTAAATATCAAAAATCAAAAATAGCAATTACGGTGAGACCAGCGCAATCGGGTGAAACTTTTGTCGCTTTAGACAAAAAAGAATATAAATTAACTGAAAATGATTTAGTGATTACTGACGGCGAGCGGTCGGTGGCGATTGCCGGCGTGATGGGTGGATTGGATAGTGGAGTTACCGACACAACTGAAACTATTATTTTTGAATCAGCTAATTTTAACCCGGTGGCAGTTAGAAAAACTTCCACGCGTTTAAATTTGCGTTCGGACTCGGCGCAACGGTTTGAAAAATCCTTGGATCCTAATTTGTGCGAAATCGCGTTGCAAAAAGCCGTGGCGATGACTTTGGCAATTTGTCCGGGCGCGTCGGTAGCGAGCAAGGTTATTGATGAAAAACATTTTTCTCTATTCACCGGACCGCTCTTAATGCCGAAAAATATTTTTGAAAAAAAATTAGGCGTGGTTATTCCGCCCAAAAGAATTAAAGAAATTTTAGAAAAATTGGGTTTTGTCGTTACTGAAAAAAAAGACGAATTGTCAGTCAAAATTCCTACTTGGCGCGCGACCAAAGATATTCAAATTGCTGAAGATATTGTGGAAGAAGTGGGGCGGATTTATGGTTTTAGCAATATTCTCGGTACTTTGCCAACTTTTCCGATTACTCCGGCTAGTTTAACACCGGTGCAAAAATTACAGCGTCTGGTAAAAGATGTCTTGGTGCGCGAGTTGGGTTATAGTGAAATGTATAATTACGCGTTTGTGTCCGGCGCGCAGATAAATAATTTGGGTGATGATATTAAAAAATATTTGGAATTAGATAATCCACTATCAAAAGAAAAACCATATTTACGTCGTAATCTATTGCCAAATTTATTGGAAAATGCGGCGAAGAATTTGCCCAATCGTGAAGTGGTTAAAATTTTTGAAGTCGGCAAAGTATTTCGTCCGGATGTGGCCGGGGAGCGCACTGAAAAAAATAGCAATGAATTATTACCGCGCCAAGATACTTGGCTGACAGGGCTGTATGCGAGCAAAGGTCAAAGCACGCCATTTTTTGAAGCGCGTAGAGTGTTAGAATCTTTGACATCGGTCGGTCATTTAATTCTACAAACAATCGCGCCGGACAAAGTTCAGCCGTGGGAGCATTCCGGGCGTTTGGCTTTGGTGAAAGCAGGCGAGTCGGTAGTCGGCGTAATATCCGAATTAAATCCAGCTGTAAGCACGGCTTATGGAATTGACACGCGTGTGGTGATGATTACCTTAAATTTAACCGAGCTCGCGAATAATTTAGAGAAATGTCAGAAAAATGTTTTGTATAAATCAGCGTCAATCTATCCGGAGGTGGAGCGCGATGTCGCATTTGTCGTGGATACAAAAATTGTTCATGCCGATGTCGTATCCGCGTTGTCTGAAATTGACCCCCTAATTAAAGCCGTAGAATTATTTGATGTCTATGTCGGCAAGAGTTTGGGTGGGGGTGTTTCCCCCCTCCTGCCCGAGGAGGGGGCGAGGGGGCGGTGGGAGAAAAAAAGTATGGCTTATCGCTTAACACTGTTAAATTCCGAACGGACTTTGGAGTCCAAAGAAGTTGATGTGGTGATGGATAAGGCAGAGAAAATGTTGGTTAAAAAATTTGAGGCGGAGATGCGGAAATGATTATCGTGCGAGTCCCCCTCTCGGTCTCCCCCTTATCAGGGGGAGAGGGCGACGATTCCTCCTCCCCTGATAAGGGGAGGGTGGGGTGGGGTCTCGCCGTTTCGGATAATTTATTTACACCAAAATTTGACAAAATTTACCAGTGTGGTAAACTATTAGTAGTTCATTTATATAGTTTCGTTATCAAGAAGAGACGAGGGAATTGGCCCTATGACTCTCTACCAACCTAACTTCGGTTAAGGTGGTAATTCCAAACCCTTTTGGGGAAAGATATGTCTTCTGGCACTGCCGGAAGAAAATTTGATTTCTTATCCTTGGGGTAAGATTTTTTTATTTGTCATCCCCGTGTAAACGGGGATCCAGTCGCGATGATCCAACCGCTGGATTCCCGCTCAAGGCGGGAATGACAGTTAGTGTTTGTTCTTTGTATGGTTGCCGATAATATGGCATGTCGCAGACAGTGTGTTTGTGATGTGGTTGTTGTCGGTAACAGGGGGTGCGCCTGCATGAAGACTTGTGCTACCTTGAGTAGCGAACCGGGTTGATACTCGGTGAGCGAAAGCGGTTAGATTGCGCATGTGGGCGCTGTCAGGTCTTGTGGCCCGAAAGGAGGGTAGATTCTCAAAGGGTTAATCAACCCCGTGTAGCCGGCACGTACTCTCGGCGCACACTTTGCTCATAATTTATTTGTGCGCAAATATGACAAATAATCGTCCGATAGGTCGATTTTTTGTTTAAAAATAAATATCCCCAGCTTGATGTTCGCCGCTACTTGATTTTTGTGGTATAATATATATGTTAATTTTTAAAGGAGGAAAAATATGTTAGAAACTTCAAAAGATATTTTGTATCTTGTAATCTCTTTCTGTGTTTTGTGGACTACGGTATTTTTATGCTGGATGTTTTATTATGTGATGCGTCTACTTCGTAACACCAACCAAATCGTAGAAGAATTTCGTGTACGTTTGCAAGCGTTAACCGAAGCGATAAATTATATTCGTGGTAAAGTAGAACACATGTCCGGTCTTATGACTTTATTAACTGATGGTGCGGCTGGACTGGCCAAAAAATTTGTCACGCGCAAAGCCGAACAGTGGGGCCAAGCGGGTGCGGATAAATTTGACGAAGCGGCCAAAGACGCGGTGAGTAAGGCGGTGGCGGCAACGGCCAAGGGGATGCGCGGGGCGGTGAAGAAGATGAAACGGTGAAATAATTAAAAAATTTAGATATGACGATAGATGGTGATCGGACCAATCGTGTTGCCGCCAAGTTTGATAATAAAAATTCTCTGGAAGAGGAGCCGATGGAAGCCAAAAATGAGTCAGCGGTAGATTCTTTTTTGGTGGGTCAAGATGATCGAGAACAGACAAAAAGGAGTTGGGACGCACGAGATAGGTCAGATTTGTCCGCGGTAAAAGAGAGAATTAAACTGATGTCGTTGGGCGAGCAATCAGAAGAATCAGGTAAAAGAAGTGTGGGAGAGGTCGTGAAATTTGCTTCTTCATCTGGAGCTGTTAGAGAAGATCATATCACCGTAGCCGATCAGAGTATATTAGTGCGGTATCTCGCCAAAGAGTCGTTGCGTCCGGCCTGGGGGTATGGTGGTAATAATGTGGCAGCAGTACGTGATGACTTGCCGCCTACAGTGAAAAGATTCGTGTTGGCGCATGAAATTTATCACTGCACTGATAAAGCCAAATGGGGTGGGTGGATTGGTCGAGAGATACGTGCCAATGTTATTCCAGCACTTAAAGATCCAATTGGGGCTTTGACGGCTTTAATATATAACTTTAACCCAGATAGAATTAAATTTTACATTAGACGTTTTCGTGAAGGCAGATAATTTGCCACCGTAAAGACGGTGGTTTTTTAATTTGCTTTTATTTGGTATTTTCGCTAAAATACCCCCAATATGCTTATCGCCGATCTCCACATCCACTCCCGCTATTCCCGCGCCTGCTCGCCCGAGTTAGATTTGGCCAATATTGCCAAATGGTGCCAAATTAAAGGGATAAATTTGGTGTCAACCGGGGATTTTACGCATCCGGCTTGGATAGAGGAAATTAAGCGGGATTTGGAGGAAGTTGGTAATGGGTTTTTAAAGTTGAAACTCCCACCCCCTCCTACCTCCCCCTCGGGCAGGGGGAGGAACGATGACGTTCGATTTATCCTCGGCACCGAAGTGTCCTGTATTTATAAACATAAAGAAAAAACCCGTCGCGTCCACCTGTTGTTATTTTTTCCTAAAATATCCGATGTCGAAAAATTTAATTCCGCGCTGACAAAAGAGGGTTGTAATATTCGCGCCGACGGTCGTCCAATTTTAGGATTATCCGCTAAACAAATTTTACAAATTATAAAAGATATCAATCCGAAATCTGTGCTGATTCCGGCGCATGCTTGGACACCGTGGTTCGCGGTGTTTGGTTCTAAATCCGGCTATGACAGTTTAGAAGAATGTTTTGAAGAATTAACGCCGGAAATTTTTGCCATTGAAACCGGGTTGTCTAGCGACCCGCCAATGAATTGGCGTTTGTCGGCGTTGGACAAAATTACTTTAATATCCAATTCTGACGCGCATAGTTTGCCGAATTTGGGGCGCGAGGCCAATATGTTTAATTTGGATATTGCCAAAACTAATTATGATGAATTTTTTGGGGCGATAAAAAATAAGGACAGCGAATTATTTTTAAAAACGATTGAATTTTATCCGGAAGAGGGGATGTACCATGTTGATGGCCACCGTGATTGCGATTTTAGTTGTTTGCCCAGTCAAACCAAAAAATTGGGCGGGTTATGTCCGAAATGTAAAAAGTCATTAACAGTCGGCGTATTATCGCAAGTGGAAAAATTAGCCGACCGACCATTGGGGTATCGTCCGCCGGACGCGATTCCGTATGTGAGTTTGGTGGAATTGGATAAGATTATCGCGCAAACGTTGGGTGTAAAAAATCGCAAAAGCGTGAAGGTACAAGCCGAATATGAAAAGATGATAAAATACCACAACGAGTTTGAAATTTTACTGGATTTGTCGTATGATGATTTAGCAAAACTTACCACGCCAATTATCGTGGAAGGCATAAAACGCGTGCGCGAAGGCAAATTAAAAATCACGCCTGGGTTTGATGGCGAATATGGTCGGGTGGAAATTTTTACCGATGATGAACGCAAAGAATTACAGGGCAAGTTGTTATAGAAAAATTAAAATGTAAAAATCAAAATGAAAAATGACAAATCAAAATTCAAAATGGCCAGTAATTTTACATTTTACACTGTCATTTTTCATTTTGATTTTTACATTTTAAATTAATACCATGTCCGATTTCGTTCACCTCCACGTTCACAGCCACTACTCCCTTTTAGACGCCGTGTCTAAAATTGATGAGTTAGTTAAGACCGCCAAAAAGCGTGGTTTTTCGGCGTTGGCTTTGACTGATCATGGGAATATGTATGGGGCGATTGAATTTTATGAGGCGTGTAAAAAAGAAGACATTAAGCCGATTATTGGCGTGGAGGCGTATATCGCGCCCGTAAATCGATTTGAACAGGATTCGAATAATCGCTATCATCATTTGGTACTTTTAGCAGTTAATGAAACCGGCTATCGCAATTTAATTAAATTAGTTTCACTTGCGCACTTGGAAGGATTTTATTATAAACCCCGAATGGACAAAGAATTGTTACGAGCGCATCACGAGGGGTTAATCGCGCTGTCGGCCTGCCAGAGTGGGGAAGTGTTAAAAAATTTAAAAAATGGCAATTTTGAAGGCGCCAAGGCGGTGGCGTTGGAATATTCGGAAATTTTTGGACCGGATAATTTTTATTTGGAATTGGGTGATTTGCCGGCGTTATCCGGGCAAACAGAATTAAATAATCAGGTGATAGAATTATCTAAGGCCACGGGATTGCCACTGGTGGTTACGCGCGATTGTCATTATTTAAATCAGGATGATGCCGAAGCGCGGGAAATTTTAACTTGTATTCGTGATGGTCGCACCATTGACGAGCCGAACCGGCAAAGTTTGGCTGAAGTTGATTTATCGCTCGCGACCGCCAAAGATATTGCCTCGCGTTTTAAACATATTCCCGAAGCGCTGGTCAATACCGTTAAAATTGCCGAACGCGTGAATTTGGAATTAGTTTTGAACAAATGGAATTTCGCGGATTTTCCAATTCCGGGTGGAAAAACCGCGGATGAATATTTGCGTGAGCAGGTTTACAAAAAATTGCCTTTGAAAATTGAGATGACCGATGAGGTAAAAACTCGCATTGAATATGAGCTTGGTGTTATCTTTGGAAAAGGGTATTCTCCATATTTTTTAATTGTTGCCGACTATGTGCAATACGCGCGCGATCACGATATTATTGAAACCACTCGTGGCTCGGCTGCTGGTTCAATTGTGGCGTATGCAGTTGGAATTACCACTGTAAATCCTTTGTATTTTAAATTACCGTTTGAACGCTTTTTAAATCCCTTTCGGCCGAGCGCGCCGGATGTGGACGCGGATTTTGCCGACGACAAGCGCGACGAAATGATTGAGTATGTAACAAAAAAATATGGCGCGGATAAAGTGGCGCAGATTATTACTTTTGGAACCATGGCGGCGCGTGGGAGTGTGCGCGATGTTGGTCGCGCGCTTGGATATTCGTATGGATTTTGCGACCAAGTTTCCAAATTAATTCCATTCGGCGCGCAAGGATTTCAAATGACCATTGCCAAAGCGTTGGATTTAGAACCAGATTTAAAAAAGAAATATAACGAAGACCCCAAGGTGCGGCGTTTGATTGATTTGGCGCAAAAAATTGAGGGCTGTGCGCGTCATACTTCTATTCATGCCGCCGGCGTGGTAATTTCGCCAACACCGCTTACGGATTTTACACCGGTGCAACATGAAACCGGCGGGGGACGAGTTACCACACAATATGAAATGCACGCGGTGGAAGCGGCGGGCCTGCTCAAAATGGACTTTTTAGGCATTCGCAATTTATCAATTTTAGGACACGCGGTAGAAATTATTCAAAAAACCACCGGCCAAAAAATTGATATTTTTAATATTCCTTGGGATGATAAAAAAACTTATGAAATGCTCGCGGCGGGCGATACGATGGGCGTGTTTCAATTGTCATCTTCCGGCATGACGCGGTATTTGAAAGAATTAAAACCGGAAACAATTTTTGATATTATGGCGATGGTGGCATTGTTTCGTCCCGGCCCAATGGATTCAATCCCCAGCTATATTGAGCGCAAAAATAATCCGGCGTTAATTGAATACCTCCACCCGAAGATGGCTGAATATTTGGATCAGTCATTAGGGTTAATTGTATATCAAGATGATGTGTTGCTCACGGCGATAAATTTAGCCGGTTATAATTGGGAAGAAGCCGATAAATTTCGCAAAGCCATGGGTAAAAAAATTCCGGCGGAAATGGCGAAGCAAGAAGAAAAATTTCGTAAGGGCTGTAAAGAAATTTCTAATTTGCCTCAAGAAAAAATTGATATTTTATGGGAGCGGATTAAACCATTCGCGGCGTATGGCTTCAATAAAGCCCACGCCAGTTCTTACGGCGTCGTGGCCTATCAAACTGCTTATCTCAAAGCTAACTTCCCACATCAATATATGACTGCGGTGTTAATCGCGGAGTCGGGCGATATGGATAAAGTGCCGGAAATTATTCATGAGTGCAAACGGATGGGTGTGGAAGTAAAGCCCCCGGATATTAACGCCAGTTTTAAAAATTTCGCGCTCGTTGGTTGGGGTGAAGGCGAGGGCAAGGCGCATATCCGCTTCGGACTTTCAGCCATTAAAAATTTAGGCGAGCATATTGCCGAAGAAATTTATCGCGAGCGTAAAGAGCGCGGGCCATATTGCGATTTAAAAGATTTGTTGACGCGGGTGAAAGACAAGGACTTGAATAAAAAATCTTTGGAAAGTTTGGCTAAGTGCGGGGCATTGGATAGTTTTGGTATTGAGCGGGGAAAATTAATCGCCAACACGGAAAATATTTTGGCGTTTTCGCGCGCGTCTAACGAGCAGTCAGCGTCGGCGCAAAATTCTTTGTTTAGTGGAGCGGGGATTGATTTCGCTTTGAAATTAAAATTAGACGAAGCGCCACCGGTTGGTTTGGACGAACAATTGGTTTGGGAAAAAGAATTGTTGGGGCTGTATGTTACGGCTCATCCGTACGCGCCGTGGCAGAAAAAAATGGAGAAAATTTCGATTTTAATTCGCGATTTGGGGCAGGCGAAGCGGTCGGATTGGGTTACTGTCGGCGGGATTGTGTCGGCCA
>Ga0208246_1000772_pt1 | contig 22228 bp, 15 predicted proteins | sample RifOxyD2_FD_184039 | JGI IMG/M metagenome (GOLD analysis project Ga0208246, IMG submission 184039) | Soil microbial communities from Rifle, Colorado - Rifle Oxygen_injection D2 (SPAdes) | ecosystem: Environmental > Terrestrial > Deep subsurface > Rock core/Sediment | place: Rifle, Colorado... | reverse complement strand
AACATGAGCCTGTAATGAATTTTGTGGCGGAAGTTAGCGCTGGGAAAGCTCCAAACTTAACCTTAATCCGTGAGAAAAAAATAGAGACAATCTTTATCCAAATGGAGATGGATCTGGAGAGGGGGAGACCGATTGTTGTCGGAGCTGATAGCCCAAAACTTGCTGAAGCTATTTATGGCTGCCTTGAAGGTAAATCAAAAAAATATATAAGTGATCCTGAAATATTAAAAAGGATAGAGGCTGTTGCCGCAAGAATAAGAGATGCAAAAAGAAGCGGGAGCCATTTTGGAAAGGTGAGAGTCGGCCTTTTGGCTCAGGGAGATGAGCACAAGTATCTTGATATTTTTGAGAGGCCTTTGGAGGAGAATTTTGACGTCTTAGTCACCACACTTGCGAGACGCGCGACCGATTTTAAATCAGAAAAACCTATAATTTTATATCTTGCCGATCAGGAGGTCGGGAGTTGGGGACATTGGCAGAAGGTTGGAAGAGTTGGTAGGCAGGGGACCGAAGCCATCTTAAGAATTTTTACATCTCCTGACAGTGGTTTGTATGGCACAAGATTGTGTAATTTTAATTTTGAGGCGGTAAGCTTTGATACTTCTGTTTTGGGTGAAATTAGAAACAGACTTTCGAACGTAGTTGATAGAGCAGGGAACTCTGTTTCACTTGCTGGAATAAATGAATTCTCTACTTTTAGGGATGTCTTCCTGCTGTTAAACAATGTTGATATTTCAGAAATCGATGGGTTTGCGGCGTGGTTCTTTGGAGAGGCGCAGAAGGCTTTTGATCGTGAGCTTATAAATATGTGGAAGAACGGGATAAAAGCAGAGAATCTTCTTCCTCAGGACATTCGCAATCAGCTTGAAGCTTTGAGGGAGACATTTGGTTCAAACGGAAGAAAACCTGGCAGATCGGAATTTGAGAAGAAGAGTTCAGCTGGAGATGTCTACAGAAGTAAGATTTTTAACAGTGTAAAGAGACAGTGTGAAACAGTGGTGGAGCAAGAGGTTGAGTTTTTATGGGGAAGGCTTAAAGGAGAGGGGAGTAGTATTATAGATCTTGCTCATGATAGAGCGACACTTTCAGCTGTCATTCGCACTCTTGCGAAAAAATTTAACGTAAAGATTGTTATCGATCTGCCGACTGCAGAGAACTTTGATTTACATGGTTTTGCTTCGAGTCTTGCAAGGGAGATTACTGGCAGACTTTTTGATTATAAGAAGATGCAGCTCAGAAATTTGAGCGGTGTTTTGGGGAACGCCTATGTCATGTTTCAGGAAGCGGCATTTGAGGCCGGAGTTGAGCTTGCGGCCAAATATGAATCGAGGAGCAAACTTGTTAAGACCTCTGAAAGCGAAACAGATGTAAGGAAGATTTATGAAGCTGAATATAGAGAAAAAATCGATAATCTGCTGGAGAGATTCAGGTCGCAGATAATTGAGGGGACAAAGAAGTTAAGAAAGATTGAGTCTGTTCCGGTTGTCGGTAGATATGGAATTGTGCGACACAGGTTTAAAGAAGAGATAAGGGTAGATGTTGGCTCTCTCTTGCATGGAGTTTCCACGGCTCCTGAACCTTTAAGGCCGTCTGATCCTTCTCCGGAACCTTCCGAAACAGGAGAGCCTCGTATTGTTGAATCCCGTGCTCCTGAACCTAAAATTATTGCGCCTCATGTAAGGGACGCGGCTCCGGCAATAGAAGGATTTAATATTGAAAGAGAGCTTAAAGCTTCAGGTTTATTGAGCGAAGATGCCAGCACGAGGGATGCTTTTAAAGGGACGACCGAAGAGTTTCAAAGGGCGTTTTTGGACAGAGTTGAAAGACGGGCTTTTAAAATTGAATTTAAAGAATATATCTCTTTTGCAGGACTTGAAGAGAGTGCGCTAAGAGCGATAGTTGGAAATACGTCCTCCAGATTAGTTTTTTATGGTGGAGTAAATGACTATCATGAACCTGTAATATATTGCGCTGACTTTTCTAGAAGAAATGTCTCTGAGAGTATAATAAATTTGGGGCCTAACGGCTTTGTGCGAAGAGAGGAATTGACACTTCCTACTCCTGTGCCTTCTCCTACATCTTCTCTTGCGCCTTCTCCTAGACCTCAAATAGTTTTTACAGGTGAGTCGTTTGATCAGGGTAGTGAGATAACAGCTGGAAAATTGCTTAAACAGAAAGGGGTTACGGCTGTTCATATCATGGAAGGAACAGGACGTATTGATGCTAATGAATTTGTAACCTTAACCAAAAAAATTCCAAAAGCATTAAATGGCTCTGGTCAGTTTGTCCTCTTTCCTAGAAATGTAAATGGAGTGCAGATGAGTGGCATTCAGATCCCCTCTGATTGTAGCGTTGAATTTAAGAATAGTTCTTTTTATGTTGTTAATTCTGCAAGAGATATAATTGGACAATATAAGTTTGTGAATGGCAAGTTGGAACTTTTGGGTGGATGGGAGACACCTCAGATGTTGGAAGAGATGTTAGGGCATGAGAGGGCAGTTGCTGTTGTTGATGCTAGAGGGGAACTTTTGAGAATAAATGGTTCTGGTGAGGTGCTGATTGATGATGCGGCAAGGCTTGGAGAGCCTTTGGAGATGCAAATTGTTGAGGAGGGGGGTGTTCGCAAGGCTGTTCTTGTGGAGCCTGCCAAAAAACCTGTTGCTGCATCTGGAGGGGGGCGATCAGACGGGAGTCGTGTCTCTATTAATTTGAGATCAAAAAATGCAGCGACGAAAGTTGCTTCTCTTCTTGATCCTAAAGCTGTTTATCCGCGCCCCCTTGTAGAAGGGGAAAGTTTTTATGGAACGTTTAGTTTTGTCGACGATGAGACGGCAAGATTTGATTACGCGAAAGGGATGGTGGCCGACCTTGTTGATGCGGATATTTCGAGGCTTGTTGTTATAGACGGTATGATTCTTGAGCCGGACGATATCTCTCAACCTGGATTTGGGAGTAAATCAAAAATATTGGAAGCCAAAGCAAAAGAGGCTGCTAATCAAGAGGGGGTAACGATTGTTGTAGGAAGTGGTGAGGATGGCGTTGTTGAGGCTAAAGTTGTAGGTTCTACAGGAGTTAGCGATGATGATAATCAGACAAATAGAAACAAAGGCGATAAAGAGGTAGAAGTTGAGGCTAGAAAAGAGTCTGTAATTATACGCGATAAAGCATCAGGCCGTGTCGAGCTTAAAATAAGTGTTGAGGAGTGGAAGGCCATGGAAAGTCTTGGGAGACGACTAGGCCTTACTCCTGAACAGATAGCGCGGACTTATGTGAAGTCGACGGATAAGGCATTTCAGGAGTCTGCAGCAGAAACAGTTGAAGAAAAACTGACGGTTGAAAATATCATTAAATTTCTCCAGACATCAGAAGGCCAGGAGTTTATCAGGAAAAATGCTCCGACACTTGCTAATCGCTTAAAATCCGGTGTGCCTTCACTTATTTTAGAGGTTATAGCATTACTCGGGGCTGAGCAATTAGCTCATATTGTTGGAATAGATGCACAGAGAGATCCGATGAGACATTTTGCTTTTGTCCTTGGAGTTACGCATGTCTTTAGTTCAAACGTTTCTCGTCCTATTATTCATAGACTTGCTACAGGGGCCCCTCTTCTACAGCTTAAAGTTGCCGAAAAAAGTGGAGCAGCATTGAAAACCGTTAAAAGTGGTGGAGAGATTTTTGGTGTTTTTAAGCCGGAGGGGGAAATTGTTCTTGAGATGGAGAATAAGAGACTAGGCGAAATAATAAGCAAAAATCTGTTCAATAAAAAAGGGCTTTGGAACGCTACTAAAAAAGTGTTTACTTTTCCGATTAAATTCCCGTTTGAAATGGTTAAGGGGATGGGTCCCGGACTGTACTGGGCATTTCTTACAGATCAGATGCTGGTTAATAGCGGATTAATCTCTGAAGATTCTGAATATAGACATTGGGGGGGCTTTTTAGGGTTCTTTACCCCTTCGGTCGCTTCGATGTTATCTCCGACTTTTGGGCAGGGTTTATCGTTAGCAACAGATAAATTTGAAGATGCGATGATCAGGATTAATCTTCAGATAATGCTTAAAGGTGAGGCAGCGGGTTTAGCAGAAGGTTTGGGGACCAAGGCTTTAATGTGGGGGGGACGCGCTAATGCTGCGGCAGGCGCCATGTTTGCGACCGGATTTGCTTTTGAACTTGTAACTATGGCAAGTACATCTTCTTATGACACATATGTTGCAAACAGGGCGTTTGATGAAGATTTAATGCAAATTTGCAGAAGAAATGAGGTTAAACCGTATGATTTCTTTAAATCTCCAGCTTATTGGGTGACAATGTTTAAGCCTCTCGCCCCAAGCTTTGTCTCTGTAAGAGGGGCATCACCCGAAAATAAAGATAAAATAAAAGAACTTGACCGACATATGTCACAGGAGATGCAGGATGAGATCAGAGGATATTTTAGGGAGAGGCTCTTGACTGAATATAGCGATGGGATAGAGTCTGTCGATCTGTCTTTTACTTCAGAAGATGCTAAATGGAAATATATAGAAGGACAATGGCTTGTCGATGACTTTGAATCAAGGAGCGCGGGGAGAAAAGCTTCTTACCAGCCCAGTAGAAAAGATAAAATCGCGGAAGCGTATAGAAATGAGACTAAAGAAGAAGGTAAATATATGCAGCCTGTACTGGATGAAAATGGAAAAGAGCATCATTGGACAGCTGACATGATTGCATGGGATATGAACAAAAACGGGTTGTCTGGCGTTAAGCCTGAAGAAATTGAGGAGATTATGGAAATGCAGAAAAATAGGGCGATTCAGGACAGCATAGCATTTTTACATTTTATAGATTTGCCTGTTAATGACCCTATCCGATCGCTCTTTGACAGACAGGGAAAGCTGATAAAAGGGAAGGAAAGGGAATTTATAAAATGGGTATTTGGTGAGGATAAGACAGAAAAAGATGTAGTTGCTGCAAGGAAGAGCATTGTAAAAATCCAAGGGTTGATAAAAGATATTAATTCTTATATTGAAACTAATGGTACTTTGGAAGGGTTTAAAACTGTAAGCCTAAAGGATGAATATTATTTTGCCGCTTTAAGCCAGTTCCTGCAATTAGTCAGGCAGGAGTTTCAGGCAAATCCTGAAGATGAAAACGTTATAAAAGCCGCAAGGGCGATAGAGGCAAGGATACAAGAATTACATCTCTCTTGGGTAAACGCTGATTCTGGACAGAAAAAGTTGATTTGCAAGGAATTGCTTGCTTTAGGAGATGCCTTTGGTGCGTCAATTCTAATGGCTGCTGATCAGAAGCAAAAATAGGAATTTTATTATTTGGGCTGCCGTAAACAGGCCGGCAGCCCTTTTGTGGTTTTTAGCCCCGTTAGTTGCTTTTTTATGGACAGTACTTCTGTGTTTTGATAGAATTATAAAAAAGACGAAAAGCAATGAAAAAAATTGTTTATACAAATCATGCAAGAATTAGGATGGCAGAAAGAAAATTAACAGAAAATATTATAGAAAAAACTGTTTTTAACCCGGATAAAACTTTGCCAGGGGCAGCAAATAAAATTTTGGTTCAAAAAAACATTAATGGAGAAACATTGGAAGTGGTTTATCCTGACTTTCTCCTAGCAAAAAGCATTTTTCAATAATTATTGTCATTAAGTCAAAAAAACCGTTGTGCAAGAAAAATTTTGTGATACATAAAATAATGACTTTGTGAATTTTCCATCCTGGATTTCTCTGCCCTCACCCAATCTTGAAATAGTTTGAGAACTGGTAGGCATTTCACCCTCTCCCAGAGGGAGAGGGGCAATTTTAAGCTATAATTTAAATTAGATTTATTTTAAAAGCAGAAAAAAATTATGAAAGAAATAAAACGAAATTTCGCAAGAATATTAAGAAAAGATCAAACAAAGGCTGAAAAGATTATTTGGGAACTTTTACGCAATAGGAAATTTATGGATTTGAAATTTAGAAGACAGCATGTAATAGAAGGATTTGTTCTTGATTTTTATTGCCATGAATTAAGGCTTGGCCTTGAAATTGATGGAAGTGTCCATTTGAAGAAGAAAGAGTATGATGCTTTAAGGCAAAATATAATAGAAAAAGTTTTCTTTTGTCTGAATGTTGGGTGAGGGCTGTTGTCTGTGATACATAAAAGAGAAAGTCAGGAGAAATTCATCTTTTTCCAAAATGGGCTTGTTGCGTAATGACAGTTTTTGCAACACTCCAAAGAGGGAAAGTGAGAAAAGGGATGAAAAAAATCAGATTCTCATTAACAAGCCATAAATGGAATTGATAATCAAGAATAAAAGTTCTTGAGTAGGAGGAAAAATAATAATTCCTATCAATATAAAAAATCCGTATCTTTCCAAATTTATCTGCCATTCTACAGGGAAATATTGAGTGAAAATTCTGGATCCGTCAAGAGGAGGAACAGGTAAAAGATTAAAGGTCATAAGAGCAAGATTAATCCAGATTGCATATTGCACGACTTCAATCCAAACTGCATTGCTAATAGGAATATATTTCAAGAAAATGGCTAAAATCCATGCCAAAAAAAAGTTTGAAACTGGTCCCGCAAGACCTGTTATCATCATCCCTTTATTAGGATCACGAAAATTATATGAATTTATCGGGACAGGTTTAGCCCATCCGATCCTAACAAAAATCAAAGCTAAAAGGCCTATAATATCAATGTGAGACAAAGGATTTAAAGTCAATCTCCCCGCCATGCGAGGTGTCGGATCCCCAAGTACATCAGCAGCTTTTGCATGGGCAAACTCATGAACAGATAAACTTATCAATATCACAATTATAAAGATTAAAAAACCGATCAACGTCATCACAACCTCCCTTGTCAGCAGGAACTACTTATAACACTTTTTTCAAAAATTGTCCCGTGTAACTTTTTTCAACTTTTACAATCTCTTCAGGAGCGCCAAAAGCTACAATTTCCCCACCCCTATCTCCCCCCTCCGGACCCAAATCAATAATATAATCTGCTGTCTTTACAACCTCCAGATTATGTTCAATTACAACAAGACTGTTGTAATTGTCAACCAAACGATGCAAAACAAAAAGCAATTTTTTTATATCATCAAAATGAAGGCCTGTAGTCGGCTCATCCAAAAGATAAAGCGTCTTTCCCGTAGATCGGGTGGCAAGCTCCGTAGCCAGTTTTATCCTTTGGGCCTCCCCTCCCGACAAAGTAGTTGCTGCCTGACCCAACTTTATATAGTTTAAACCAACATCACACAATGTTTCAAGTTTTCTTTTTATATGAGGAATGTTTTCAAACAACTTCAAGGCCTCCTCAACCGTAGAATCCAAAACTTCAAAAATATTCTTCCCTTTATAATGAACCTCCAGCGTTTCACGATTGTATCTTTTCCCCCTGCAAACATCACACGCGACATAAACATCAGGCAAAAAATGCATCTCTATTTTCACCAACCCATCTCCCGAACAGGCTTCACAACGTCCACCTTTAACATTAAAAGAGAATCTTCCGGGTTTATATCCCCTTGCTTTGGCCTCTTGTGTCATTGAGAAAAGGTCGCGAATATATGTAAAAACCCCCGTATAAGTTGCGGGATTAGATCGTGGCGTCCGGCCTATGGGAGATTGGTCGATAATTATAACTTTATCAATATTTTCAAGCCCCGAAATCGCGTCATGGTCGCCGGCCTTCTCTGTTGAACTATAAAACCGTTTGGCAAGAGAATTATAAAGAATATCATTAATTAAAGAACTTTTGCCGGAGCCTGAAACTCCCGTCACACAAACAAACAAACCCAAAGGGATATCAACATTTATGTTTTTTAAATTATTATGCCGTGCCCCTTTAATTGTTATTTTTTCACCATAGGGTTTTCTTCTGCTCATCGGAATCTCAATTTTTTCTTTTCCACTTAAGTACTTTCCTGTTATTGACCTTTTTTCTTTCATGATCTGCTCTACAGAGCCAACTGCGACAATCTCCCCGCCATGAACCCCGGCGCCAGGCCCTATATCTACCAAACAATCAGCAGCGTACATAGTCTCTTCATCATGCTCAACAACAATAATGGTATTTCCAAGATCTCTTAAACGTTTTAATGTCTCTATAAGTTTGTGGTTGTCTCTTTGATGAAGACCTATAGACGGCTCATCCAAAATATACAAAACCCCCACCAACCCGGAGCCAACTTGAGTGGCAAGCCTGGTTCTTTGAGCCTCCCCTCCCGACAGGGTGCTTGATTCTCTGTCTAAAGACAAATAGTTAAGTCCCACATCTTTTAAAAACTTCAAACGAGCTTTTATCTCTTTTACAACTTGCCTTACTATAAATGTCTGGCGATCTGTAAGGGAAAGCTTGTCTATAAAATACAAAAGATTATCAATGGACAAATGAGAAACAGCCGAAATAGATTTTCCGGAAATTTCAACCGCCAAACTTTCCGGTTTTAACCTGTTCCCATAACAGGCAGGACATGGAACCGAGCTCATAAATCTATGAAGATAAAATCTCATGTTATCCGACTTAGTCTCATAAAATCTTCGCTTCAAATTGGTAATAACCCCTTCATAAGTACCTTCATGCTCCCAATACCCCCGCTGCATTTCATACTTAAATTTTACAGGGATATCCGAACCATTCAAAAGAATATCATATTGTTTTTTAGTCAGCTTTTTTATCGGAGTATTTATATCAAAACCATATTTTTCGGCAATAGCCGCAACTCTTTGTATATAATAGTTTACAGAATCTCCCCAGGGAGCAATGGCGCCTTCCGCAACAGAAAGATTTTTATTTGGGATCACAAGATCAGAATCAAACTGAAGTTTTGACCCCAAACCGCTGCATTCCGGACAAGCGCCATATGGAGTATTAAATGAAAAAATTCTGGGGGTTATTTCATCTAAACTTATATTACAATGAGGACAGGCAAATTTCTCAGAGAAGACCACCTCTTCTCCCTTTTTCCCATCTCCCAACAAAACAATTAAAGACCCATTCCCGAATTTTAAAGCCGTTTCAACAGAATCGGAAAGTCTTTTACGCGCAGAAGCTGTCAATATTAAACGATCAATAACGATTTCTATGTTATGTTTCTTTTTTTTGTCCAGAGACGGCATTTCTGAAATCTCTACAATTTTACCGTCAACCCTCCCCCGCAAAAAACCATCTTTTTGAATACTTTCAAATAAATCTCTGTATTCCCCTTTTCGCCCCTTGACAACAGGAGATAAAATTATTAACTTCCGACCGTTTTTATATAATAGAATCTGGTCGACAATTTGTTCCGGAGTCTGTTTTTGTATCCTTCTTCCGCATTGAGGGCAATGCGGTTCTCCAATATTCGCGTAAAGCAACCTTAAATAATCATAAATTTCTGTGACAGTCCCCACCGTCGATCTGGGATTTTTTGAAGGCGCTTTCTGATCAATTGAAATTGCGGGAGAAAGGCCCTCTATGTAATCAACATCCGGTTTTTGCATCTGCTCCAAAAATTGTCTTGCATAAGCAGAAAGGGATTCCACATAACGCCTCTGGCCTTCAGCGTAAATTGTATCAAAAGCAAGAGAAGATTTTCCTGAACCTGAAAGCCCCGTAAATACAACAAATTTATTGCGTGGTATTTCCAGACTTACATTTTTAAGATTATGTTCCCGAGCCCCTTTAACTATAATTTTATCTTGCATGGTAAACTACTATTTTAACAAAATTCAGTGGGATTTTATACACACTATATATAAATTTTACGCCTCTATAAAAATTTGCAAAAATATCGTAAAATATACATATGGCATTATTAAAAATAATTACATTCCCCAACCCTATCCTTCGAAAGAAATGTAAATCGATCAAAAAAGTTGATTCAAGAATAAAAAGACTGATTAAGGATATGATTGATACCATGCACACAGCCCCTGGGGTCGGGCTTGCCGCGCCCCAAATTGGAGAAAACATAAAATTAATTGTTGTAGATATTGGGCAAGGAGCCTTTGCTTTAATAAATCCTAAAATAGTTAAAAAAAATAAGATTTTGCAGACTTTTGAAGAAGGGTGTTTATGTCTTCCTGGGATTGTAGGTCCCGTTGAACGCCCATCTGTAATTACTGTTAAAGGCTTAGATAAAAATGGCCAATCTATAATTATTGACGCCGAAGGTTTTCTTTCGACTGTCATTCAGCATGAAATAGATCATCTGGAAGGAATTGTATTTATTGATAAAATAAAAGATAAATCCCTTATTAAAGAGGTCTCAAAAAAACAGGAAGAAGATAAAAAAGAGTTTATCTGAATAAAGAATTTTATTGCTTTTTATACCCCTAAATCCCCTAAAGGGGACTTCACACTACTTATCGATTGTATGTTGGGGTTGTTGCAACAGTCTCATATTTTTTTCCCATTTCTCCTTCTCCCCCTTTAGGGGGCTGGGGGGCAAAAGATCATTCTGGAATAGTTACGTAAATTAGGGTTTATTTCCATAACATATAGTTCTATAATTATCTATCATGAAAATAATATTTTTTGGAACGCCAAGTCCCGCAGCAGTCTGTCTAAAAATGTTACTTAATATCCAAGAAGAGGTAGTTTATGTCATCTCACAACCAGACCGCAAAAAAGGGAGAGGACAAACAATTTCATCTGCTCCTGTTAAAGAAGTAGCAATTCAAAATGACATTCCTGTTGAAACCCCGGGAAAAATACAAGACAAACTCTTCATAGAAAAAATAAAATATTTAAAACCGGATTTGATTATTGTTGTAGCTTATGGAAAAATCCTGCCGAAAGAAATACTAGAAATCCCCAAACATGGAGCAATAAACCTCCACGCCTCCCTACTCCCCAAATACCGTGGAGCAGCGCCAATCCAATATGCCCTTTTAAATGGAGAGAAAGAGACGGGCATTACAATTATGCAATTGGATGAAGGGCTGGATACAGGGGAAATTATCCTTCAAGAAACACTAGAAATCAAGCTGGAAGATACTTCTGAAACATTATCAAACAAACTTTTTGCAAGAGGTGGACTCCTTTTACTCACTGCCATTAAACAGATAGAAAACAACACAACAAAAAAAAGAGCTCAAGATAATTCAAAGGCAACATACACAAAACTTATTACTAAAGAGATGGGTAAAATTGACTGGAACAAACAGGCAGAAGAGATAAATAATCAAATAAGAGCTCTAACTCCATGGCCTTCTGCCTATACTTTTATAGATGGCAAAATGCTAAAAGTTTTCAAGGCAGAAATTGTCGCAATATCAGAGATAAAAAAGCCTGGAGAAATAATAAAATCAAAAGATAAGTTGATTGTTGCCTGCGGGAAAGATGCCTTATTAATAAAAGAGCTGCAGATTGAAGGAAAACATAAAATGTTTACGGAAGACTTTTTAAAAGGATACGGAATGAAACTTCCTTCAACATTTTACTAATCAGACGTATAGCTTTCAATGTTACTTAAAACTCTCGCAATATATTTTCCCTGGATATCAAGATTATCAGGCCATAATCTTGTTGCCGTCTCATTTAGTAGACGAGAGACTGGAGAATTTTCTCGACTTACATCAAAGAAATCCAGTAAATATGCAGAGGTTAAATTCACCGCATAACGAAGAAAAAACCATCCGACAAGCGAGTCTTTATCTAAAATATCACAAGAAATTTTCTCGATTATGTCACGACCAAAATAATCGCGGGGAAAAGAGTCCTCAATACCAATAGGCAAAAAAACTCTCTTTTTATCATCAGGTAATGTTAAATTTCTATCAAAAGTATTATCTATAACACCATTTACAATTTCACGACTTCTATCCATTATTGCCAAAAAGCGTTCATTAGTAGGCTTTTCTACAACATTTTTTAAAGGGGCCAATCGCATAAGAGTTCTTGCCGCCATTGATTCCGGCGACAATGGCGCTTCCTCCCCATTTCCTATGGAAAAAGCATTAGTGTCTTCAAATGACCTAAAAAGGATATTTGCTGTTATAAAATATCTGGGATTAACCTTGTTTTCCTCTCTATTTAAGGCTATTCCATGTCGACGCAAATGTTCATGCGGGCTAAAATTTCCTCGTGATAAAAACTCTCCCCCCAAAGCAAAAAATACAGACTCCGAATCATCACATCCCCTTCTAACAGGAAAAACTTCCTGCTCTCTAGCCCACAATATTATTTCTTGCTCTGGTTTTGCAGTTAAAAACCTTTCCCTTTGCACATCTTTATGCCGCATTTCATGCGCAACAATAGTTTTCCCTCTAACTAATGGCGGAAGATATCTTTCAAAACTGGATATTTTAAATTTATTATGTGATAAGTATGACATTTTTTGTTTTTTTATCATCGGAACATATTCCAAGAAATTTCAATAAAGAGCATTAAAAAATCAGATTAAAGCCTAAGATTCCCCGATTATTCACATCAGAATCAATAACTAACAAATTGTCAAACATGGAACTGTTGCATAATGGTCATTCCCGTGAAAACGGGAATCTATTTTTCATAAAACAACCCCGATTATAATAATCGGGGTTAAGATGGATCCTCGCTTTCGCGGGGATGACAAATTGCAAAAACTGTCATTACGCAACAGTCTCAACATTACCCCGATTTCCTAATCGGGGTTCATAATCGGGGTAAAGTAACAACAAAATTCGAGCAATATAAGAGACAGAGAAATGAGTGATAAACTTTGTTATAATCTAAAGAAACTTGTCAACAACAAAATCTAGGAGACAGAAAAAATTGAGCCCCTACATCTAGCGGTTGACACCACATATCTAGTAGTATATCCTACTTAAGCTCCCCAGAGGTAGCGATAACATGAAATGCCCATTTTGCGATAAAGATAACGATAAAGTTCTTGAATCTCGGATTACCGAGAATGGGCAATCAATCAGAAGAAGAAGAGAATGCCTATCATGTAAACACAGATTTACATCTTATGAACGAATTGAAGAGAAACCTTTTTGGGTAATTAAGAGAAGCGGACACAAGGAGTCGTATAATAGAGAAAAGCTGCTCTCCGGTGTTTTAAGGGCTTGCCACAAACGCCCAATAAACATGGATAAGATTGAAAAGATGGTAAGCAATGTAGAAGAAGAGCTTCAGCATGAAAAAGGTCGCGAGGTAAAAAGCTCAAAAATCGGAGAAATCACATTAAACAGACTTAGCAAGTTGGATCAGGTAGCTTACATAAGATTTGCGTCAGTTTATAAACAGTTTAAGAATGTCGCAGAGTTTGTAAAGTTTATTAACAAGACAAAAAGATAGGTTTCAAGGAATCAAGGAGCCAAGGGTTCAAGCAGAAAAAGCTTTTAATCCCGATTAGGATAATCGGGGTTAACCTTGGATCATATTAAAAGGAGGAAGAAATCATGAATCCAGTACTTACAGCGAAAAAAAACGATAAGTTGGAAGATAGCCAATTAGAGAATATTAAATTTCCAAAAGGAAAGACGGATGATTCAACCGATTTAGCTCTATTTGTAAGAACATCCGGAGAGAACATTGTCGGATGGGATAGGGAAAAAATAGTAGATGCTCTAGTCCGTGAAACAGATTTAAGCCCCGATATAGCAGGAATTATCGGACACGAGGTAGAGCGTCAAATTTCAAGTTTAAAAATTAAAATGATAACATCGCCTCTTATCCGCGAACTTGTAGACGTAAAACTACTTGAATACGGATTAGAAGAGGCTCGCCGCAAACATACAAGGCTGGGGCTTCCTCTCTACGATGTAAAACAGATAGTTTTTGCCCCAAATAAAGAGAATGCAAACGTCCCACATGGACCTGAAGCCACAAATTTAAGCCTCGCCGAAAGCATTAAAAAAGAGCTTGCTCTTCTTCATGTATTTTCTCAAGATATCGGTGATGCCCACATGAGAGGAGATCTTCATCTGCACGATTTAGGTTTTATCGACAGGCCATATTGTTCCGGACAATCTGTTGAATATGTAAAAAAATTCGGTCTCGATCTTCCAAACGCGTTGAGCATTGCCAAGCCCGCAAAACATGCCGAGGTTCTTTTAGCTCAAATGGTAAAATTTTCAGCTGCTCTACAAGGGGTTTTTGCCGGAGCTATAGGATGGGACGCGGTAAATTTGTTTTTCGCCCCTTTCCTTGAAGGTAGAACAGACAAAGAAGTCTATCAAATAGCGCAAATGCTGATTTATGAGTACAGCCAGCAGGCAGTTGCTCGCGGAGGACAGGCTATATTTTCCGACATCAATCTCTATTGGGAAGTGCCAAAACATTTTGAAAATGTTGAGGCAATAGGCCCCGGAGGACAATACACAGGTAAAAAATACGGTGAATACGAAAAAGAGGCTCAACGTTTCGTATGGGCTCTTTTTGAGGTGTACAAAGAAGGAGACGGGTCAGGAAGGCCGTTCTTCTTCCCAAAACCCCTGGTTCACATGACGGAAAAGTTTTTTAAGACAGAAGGACATGAAAAGTTTTTGCACCATATATCAGAAGTCGCAACAGAGATGGGAAACACCTATTTTGTATTCGATCGTGGAGAAACAGCAAAAATATCCGAATGTTGCAGACTATCATTTAAACTCGAACAATCGGATTTGGACGATGCCAAAGAACCGTGGAGAATGAGATATTCCGCGCTTCAAAATGTAACAGTAAATCTCCCAAGGCTCGCATACAGAGCAGAAGGATCTACCGAGAAACTACTTGAGTTGTTGGATCAAATGTTAGAGCTGGCAGCCAAGGCACATCTTGAAAAGAAAAAGTTTATTGAAGAAATTTTGGCTCTCGGACAAAACGGTCCTCTTTCCATGCTTGCCATGAAGAGAGATGGACAACCTTACCTTAGAATGTTTAGAGTCTCTTATCTTATGGGGATATTGGGTTTAAATGAAATGGTTCAGTATCACATCAAAAAGGAGCTGCATGAAAGCAATGATGCCTTAAAGTTCGGGTTAAAAATTATCTCCCATATGAAGTTAAAATGCGATGAAATGTCAAAAAAATACGGGATACATTTTGTCCTGGAACAGACACCTGCCGAATCAACCGCGTACCGATTTGCAAAACTCGATTTGGAACATTATTTTGATCAGGCAAGCATGGTTGTAAAAGGGTTCTTTAGCACAAAAGAGATATACTACACCAATTCGACATATTTTAATGTTTCGTATCAACAAAATCCTATCGACAAAGTAAAGCAGGAAGGTTTGTTCCATCCATTAATAGACGCGGGGGCATTGACTCATGTTTGGCTTGGGGAATCAAAGCCAAATCCTGCAAGTATCGCAAATTTTGTAACAAAGACTATGAGAGAGACTCAAAACAGTCAGATCGCATTCTCTCCGGAATTTACCTCATGCAACGATTGTGGTAAAATTTCACGCGGATTAAAAGACAACTGTCCTTCGTGTACCTCGGAAAATATAGACGGAATCACAAGGATAACAGGTTATTTTTCAAAAATCAAAGGCTGGAACAAAGGAAAAAAGGGAGAGCTTAAAGTACGTCACCATGTGGAGGTATAAAACATGACAACAGAAATAATTGAAAAACAGCCTATAGTAAAAGAAGAAGCAACTGACCTTTCTGTCTTTGTCAGAACCTCCGCAGACGATATTATAGGATGGGACAAACAGAAAATCATTGAAGCGCTTGTTCGTGAAACGGGGATCAAGACTGCTATTGCAAATATAATAGGAGTTGAGGTTGAGAAGCAGATTGAGAGCCTTGAAATTAAAAGCATCACAGCCCCTCTTATCCGTGAGCTTGTCGATGTAAAACTTTTGGAATACGGGTTGGAAGATGCGAGACGCAAGCATACGCGACTCGGATCTCCCGTTTATGATGTAAAGAAGATAATTTTCCACAAAAACAAAGAGAATGCAAACACCCCCCACTCTCCCGGAGCGACAAATTTAACTCTTGCGGAAAACATCAAAAAAGAGTTTGCGCTCCTTAACGTCTTTTCAGCCGATGTCGCCGACGCGCATATGATTGGAGACATTCATCTTCACGATTTGGGATTTGTCGACAGACCTTACTGTTCTGGACAGTCTGTTGAATATATAAAAAAGTTCGGTCTCCATCTGCCTGACGCCAATTTCACATTTGCCCCACCTGAAAACGCGGAAGAATTAATTTCACAACTGGTTCATTTTTCCGTGGCTCTTCACGGCCATTTCGCGGGGGCAATCGGATGGGACGCAGTTAATTTGTTTATTGCTCCATATCTTGTAGGGTTAGACGCGGCAACAATTAAAAAACTGGCAAAAAAACTTATAACCGATTTTGCCACAATTGCTATTTCACAGGGCGGACAGGGACTCTTTTCAGATCTAAATATTTACTATGAAGTTCCAAAACATTTTGAAGAGACTGACGCTATAGGGAATCAAGGGCGATACACAGGGAAAAAATACAAAGAATACAAAAAAGAGGCTCAATATTTTGCAAAGGCGATGTTTGAAGTGTACAGGGATGGGGATGCCGCCGGTCGTCCGTTTTTCTTTCCAAAACCTCTGGTTCATATAACAGAAAAGTTTTTTACAGAAGAGGGGCACGAGGAATTTTTGCGGCTTATTTCCGAAGTTGCGGCTGAAAAAGGGAACACTTATTTTGTTTTTGACAGAGGAGAAACAGCAAAAATATCAGAATGTTGCAGACTATCATTTAAACTGGAACAATCAGATTTAAATGATGCCAAAGAACCGTGGAGAATGAGATATTCCGCTATCCAAAACACAACCATTAATCTCCCAAGAGTTGCTTATTATGCAAACAAAGATGATGAAAAACTTTTTAAGATTATAGACAAACAGTTAGAATTATGTGCAAAGGCGCACATGCAAAAAAAGACATTCATCGAATCTCTTTTAAACGAAGGGACAGACGGACCACTTTCAATGCTCGCAACAAACCGTGACGGAGAAAAATATTTGAGAATGAGGAGAGTAACTTATCTTATCGGTATACTGGGTCTAAACGAAATGGTTGAATATCATTTAGGAGAAGAATTACATGCAAGCAAAGAGGCTTTAAAGCTGGGGATTAAAATCATTTCCCATATGAAATTAAAATGTGAAGAGCTTTCAAAAAAGTCCGGAATGCATTTTGTTTTGGAGCAGACACCTGCAGAATCGACTGCTTACCGATTTGCAAAACTTGATATGAAGCATTTTCCAGGTGAAGCACAAATAGTAGTTAAGGGATTAAAGAATTCCGGCGAAATATATTACACCAATTCGACATATTTTAATGTTTCTCTAAAGCAAAATCCTATCGACAAAGTAAAACTTGAAGGATTATTACATCCGCTTATTGACGCGGGGGCATTGACACATATTTGGCTTGGCGAGAGCAAACCCAACCCGGAGTCTATCGCTAATTTTATTGTAAAAACATTCCGCGAAACACAAAACAGCCAGATCGCGTTTTCACCGGAGTTTACAGCGTGCAACGATTGCGGAAAGACAACAAGGGGGCTAAAAGACCATTGTCCAAACTGTTCATCACCAAACATAGAAGGGATAACAAGGATTACGGGGTATTATTCGAGAATACAGGGGTGGAATAAGGGGAAAACGGGGGAATTAAAAGAAAGACACAAAACTCAAAAAGTTTAGTCATTTGGATTTTGGAATTATTTAAAACAGGGGGCAAATCATGGCAAAAGAGATAGACATTAAGGTATTCGGAAAATCAGGGTGTGAATTTTGCAAAACTACGATGAAGAAATTTGAGACGTTTTTCAGCAGGTGGAAGATTGACACAGAAAAAGTCTCTTTGCAATTTTTCGACATGGAGACAGTTGATGGTTTGGCGGAAGGGGCATTTTATTCTGTAACAAAGATACCTGCGACTGTAATTGAAAAAGGAGCTGATCTACTTGCCCGCTGGGACGAAAAAGTTCCGGTATCTTCCGAGTTTAAGGGATATTTGGAAGGGTACGCCCTCCCTCAAGTTTGAGGAAATATTAAAATGAAAATAAATAATCGGGGGAGTATATCTTTCCCCTAGTTTACCGGCTTAATCAAGATAGCGTTACCAACTTTTCTTTCGGCTCCATCTACAGGAATATTTTTTATATTTCCGCGAACAACAGTGGTGCTAGACCCTCCACCATCAAAGTTTAGAGCATCAACAGCCCCAAGCGTTTTCAAAAAATAAGCCAACTCTGTAAGGGTCATCCCTATACTATATTCTTTGTCATCGGACTTCTCATTATCTTTGCCTCTAGGTTTACCATTAACCGTAACAAAAAGCAGCTTGCTATCTTTTTTTATCCCAACAGCAGTCCTCGCCGCTCGCCCTTGCGCAATATCCGGTCTAAATTTCTCCTCATATTTAGAAATATAAATACGACCAGATTTTAAAAGCCTTGGCCCTCCCCCTATTAAATGTAACACCTCACCTGTAATCGTTGTCGAATAAGGTATTATATTAACAACTACCTTTATTTTATCTCCATTCTTAACAGTTGATGATAAAAACTCCGTATACATATCTCCGGCCGACAAAACAAAACCATTTGAAGGGATAATAGTATCGCCACAACTCCTCCCTTTTACAAATCCATCTTCAACTATGATGTTAAAATCTGTTGATTTAGCCTGAACAGAAGCCCCATATCTTGGAGTATATAAAATAATATCTTTTCTTGATGTTCTGGGTTCATTAATCCCTGTTATTGAGTATTTAATATCTCCATGTGTAAAATAAGAATCCATTGTTATATTATCTATATATAAATTATTCTCTTTTGTTATAACAACGGCAGTTCTATCATAAATAGGATATGAAATTATTTCACTATTTACCATAAAAACCCCAAGCGGGAGCCCCGCCCAGGAAAAATAAGTCCCATTCACAGCAGCAATAGCATCATTTTGCTTTGCAATTTGAGAGACTGTCGTTTTATAAAAACCGGGTTGCTTCTCTTTATCCTGCGAATTAAAAAACCTCAAAACAGAATCCAAAAACCCTATTTCAGGTTCGCCAAAACCCGGGGAAATAACGGTTTTTTTAGGGTCTACTTCCAATATATTTGCCAATACATATTTATCTCCAATGGTTTTCAGCACCCGATAAAAACAGACTCCATCAGCAACTGTTTCATAATCTTTTGTCTCCACAAAAGCCCTATCAAAATCAACAACAAGCCTGCTCGGATCCCCTAAAGAAAATATATTATAAGAAACAACATGAGGCAGATAAATTTTTAATAATAAACCATTTTCATGATTTGTAACTTTAACATAATTGATGATATGATCCTTAACCTCAAAAACATTTGGAATGGCAGGATCAGCTTTGGCATTCAAAAGATAAATATTCAGGTATCTTTCGTCTTTATCAAATTTATAATAGGCTTTCCCCTCAATATCAAGAACAATTCTTAATTTTTGAGAATCCTCCCCTAACCTTATTGTTTTTAAAATAGAGGATTCCAAGTATTTGCCGTCTTTCTCAACGAAAACAGGTTTTTCTGCCGCAATCGCGGATAACTGGAAAAAGAGTATTATAAATAAAAATAGACAACTTATAATTTTCATATTAGAACCCTTGAAGCAATTTGATCGTACCCCTGAAGCCTTTGTATCTAGTATAACATTTGATATAATTATGGCAATGTCTGACAAAAATCCTCGCGAAAGATGGGGTTCAAAGCTCGGCATAATTCTTGCGGTGGCAGGATCGGCTGTCGGCTTAGGAAATTTCTTAAGATTCCCTGTTCAAGCAGTCCAAAACGGTGGTGGTGCTTTTATGATCCCCTATTTCATATCATTTTTATTACTAGGCATCCCACTGATATGGATTGAATGGGCAATTGGAAGGTATGGAGGATTGTTTGGGCATGGGACGGCTCCTTTTATTTTTGATAAACTGTGGAAAAACAGGCTTCTTAAGTATTTTGGCGTTATTGGCATCTTTGGCCCTATTGTAATATTCATATATTATATTTATATTGAATCATGGCTTTTAGGCTATGCTTTTTTTGCGCTCACAGGAAAACTTTTTGCCAACATTACTCCGGAAGCAATGAAATCTTTTCTTTCAGCTTACCAGGGTTTAAGTCCAGAAAGTAATTTATTAACCGCTTATATTTTCTTTTTAATAACATTTGCCGTAAATACTTGGATCCTTTATCGCGGAATAAAGGGAGGCATAGAATGGCTTTGTAAATGGGCTTTGCCGGTTCTTTTTATTTTTGCGATTGTAATTGTTATCAGGGTTTTGTCTCTTGGAGTTCCTAATCCTGCTCATATGGATTGGAATATTTTAAACGGCATGGGATTTTTGTGGAATCCGGATTTTTCGGTTTTGACAGAGGCAAAAGTATGGCTTGCCGCCGCGGGTCAAATATTTTTTACATTGAGCGTCGGGATCGGCGTCATCCTGACTTATTCAAGCTATTTATCTCACGGGGATGATGTAGCATTATCAGGGCTAACAGCCGGTGCAACCAACGAATTCGCAGAAGTTATTCTTGGCGGATCAATTATAATTCCGGCTGCATTTGCTTTTTTTGGACCGATTGGAGCTATGGCAGCAGCAAATAGCGGCTCATTTAATCTTGGGTTTGTAACTATGCCTTTGATTTTTGGAATGATTCCGATGGGTCAATTTTTTGGTCTGCTATGGTTTGCCCTGTTATTTCTTGCGGGTCTTACATCTTCTGTATCCTTAGCCGAGCCTGCTATTGCTTTTGCAAAAGATGAATTTAAACTGGACCGCAAAAAGGCCGTTGCAATTTTTGCGATAGCAACTTTTATCTTATGCCAACCTGCAATCTTTTTCTTGGGCCGCGGGGTTGTGGATGAGCTTGATTTCTGGGGAGGCACTTTTTGTCTTGTAGTTTTTGGGCTAATTGAAACAATACTTTTTGGCTGGGTTTTTGGCATAGACCGAGCCTGGGAAGAAATACACCATGGGGCAGAACTTACAATACCAAAATTTTATAAATTTATAATTAAATACATCACCCCCCTATTTTTAATCCTTATTCTAGGATTTTGGTTTGTCCAGCAAGCAATCCCCACCATTCTCATGAAAGGCGTTTTATCAGGAAATACAGGATATATTCTGGCAACACGAATCGGATTAATAGCCATGTTTATAGTTTTAGCAGTTTTAGTCCGCATTGCTTATTACAGGAGAAAAACGGCATGAACATTTGGGGATGGATTTTTATGCTGGCATCCTGGAGCCTGATAATCGGGCTTTTAATTTTTTGTTTTTACCGTGTTTTTGTCGAACCGGAAGAAGAATTATGATTTTATGCTATAATCTCTTTTGGTGATATTTCATACTTAAATTAGATATACCAAAAGAAAAAATAGAAGCATTGTGTAAAAAATACGATGTAAAACTCCTTATTCTGCACGGTTCTTACGCAAAAGGAACCGCCACGGAAAAAAGCGACCTCGATGTTGGTCTTCTTTTTAAAAATGGGATAAAAAAAATTGATTATTTTAAAGTAATAGGTGATTTTGAAGAACTATTCGGCAACAATTTTGATCCTGCCTTACTTAACGGGACAGAACCCATGATAAACTATCAAGTAGCACTAAATGGCAAGGTTTTGTATGAAGATAAAAAGGGTGATTTTAATAATTATAAAATCGGATCAATAGCAAAATACATGGACACCAAGAAATTCAGGGAGCTTGAAAGGCTTTACATTAAAAGAGCAATCGGGAGGAATTAACTATGATTGATATTGATTTAATGCGCCGTAAATTAGCAAGACTTAACATGCATCTTGATAAATTAGAGCCTTTTACAAGAAAAAGTTTTAATGAATATTTATCTGATCCATATACAAAATATTCGACAGAAAGACTTATCCAACTCATTGTCGAATGTGCATCTGACATAAACAGCCATGTTGTAGTAGAAAAAGAAAAAAGGCCGCCGGAAGATTATACTTCATCTTTTTTAAGGGCGGCTGAAGTTGGCTTAATTACTCTGAGCTTAGCGCAAAAGATAAAAGGATCCGGCGGGATGAGAAATGTCATAACTCACGAATATATGGACATTGATGATGAGAAAGTTTATAACATTCTTCCATCTGCAATAACTGATTTCAAAGAGTACATTAAACAAGTTGATAAGTTTTTGGATGGGTTAGAAAGAGAATAAAAATCGGCACTTTAAATAACATCCTAAAAGATTTCCTGACTTTCTCTTTTATGTATCACAGACAACAGCCCTCACCCAACATTCAGACAAAAGAAAACTTTTTCTATTATATTTTGCCTTAAAGCATCAT
>Ga0208246_1000765_pt1 | contig 22524 bp, 29 predicted proteins | sample RifOxyD2_FD_184039 | JGI IMG/M metagenome (GOLD analysis project Ga0208246, IMG submission 184039) | Soil microbial communities from Rifle, Colorado - Rifle Oxygen_injection D2 (SPAdes) | ecosystem: Environmental > Terrestrial > Deep subsurface > Rock core/Sediment | place: Rifle, Colorado... | reverse complement strand
AAAAAGAAGATTTATTGATTTTTTTCCGCCCTCTACAGCATTAGATATATCTTCATCGTTTTTAACACTCTTTGTACCGATTTGAATAAGTTTATCGCCTACTTTAAGACCGTAAGATTCGGCACTTTTTTCAATTTTCATTATTACCAAATTTTTATCAAACGAGATGCCGAAATACTCCAAGAAGCTATCGCCCATAAAACCACCGCCCGCTCTTTTTTGACTTTTTACAGTCACAACGAGTGTCTTATCACCCCTTTTTATCTTTACATTATGCATAGAGCCTATTTCGCTAAAGAGGATATCACGCGCAAGTTTTGAAGCATTTTTTACTTTTTTTCCGTCAAGTTCTAAAATAATATCATCTTTCATAAACGGATTGTTTTCCATAAAAGGGTTAATGCTGCCAATAGCGATAAGAGAGCCGACCGCTTTAACTCTTATCCCAAAATCGGCATAAGAGATAATTTTTGCTTTTAAAAACCTATCAATATACTCTTTTTCGATTATTCCCCGTTCTGTCACGATTCCCTCAAGGGCACAACAGCTATTTAAGAGTAAACTTGGCGTTGAGAGCTTCTCACTAAATGTTGCAAAGCTCTCTAAACCTATCTGTTTTTTTAAAATCTTTCCCTCAACAACTCTATGATTATCGACGCCTAACGTTCCCATGGCATAATTCATATTGATTCTAAAAGGATATTTAAATTTTTTTGTATCTTCTACGAGATAGAGAGAGAGGTAAGGATCATGTTTAATAATTTTCATATTTGGAGCGGTTTTGGAAAAAACAATTCTTTGATTGTTTTGCACAGGGATCTGAAGTGTCTGATTTACAATTGACTCAGAGTCAACGACTTTTGATCTGCAAGATTCAAAATCGCCATTACATGCTAAGAGGTTTAAAAGAAAAAGGTTTAGTGCTAAAAGTAGCCTAAGCACCTTACTTGCTCCCAAACGGATTTATGCCGCCTAGCATCCCGAATGCGCTATTTTGTCTATTTTGCTCTACCATTTTATTTGCATCGTTTATTGCGCCGATAAGCAAGATCTGAAGTGACTCTTTATCACCCAAAAGAGAGTTGTCAATGTTTATATCTATGACTTCTCCTTTGCCGTTCATTTCAACTTCGACCATGCCGCCGCCGCTTTTTACTTTAAAAATTTTAGACTCTAGTTCTGCTTGAAGTTTTTTAGCATTCTCCTGCATTCCCTCAAGCATCTTGCCCATGTCGCCTAAATTTCCAAACATTGTTAAATCTCTTCTAAAATTTCTTCGATATCGTTGTTTTCATCTACTAAAACAACTTTCGGCTTATAGTTTGAGAGCTCAGATTCATCATATGTAGCGTATGCAACTATAATAATTTTATCGCCTTTATGAACTTTTCTTGCAGCCGCACCGTTTAGGCAGATATCTCTCTTGCCGCGTTCACCCAAAATAACATAAGTTGAAAATCTCTCGCCGTTGTTAATATTTAAAATCTCTACTTTTTGTCCAACTCTCATCTTTGAAGCTTCAATAAGTTCTTCATCTATTGTGATAGAGCCTACATAATTTAAGTTGGCATCCGTTACGGTAGCACGATGAATTTTGCTGTACAACATTTCTATCATCATTTTTTTACATTCCCATCTGTTTTTTCATATCGCACGGTGAGATTGGATCATCCCACATATCAGCGCCTATTAGATACTCTTCTACAACTTTTCCGCCGATTAAATGCTCTTCTATAATTCTGTCAATTTTCTCTTTTGTGAGAGCCGCATACATAAAATGTCCCGGTTCAACAAGCATAACGGGTCCTGCCGTACAACGGTTCAAGCATGACGTACGAATCGGTTGAATCGTTCCCATAACGCCCTCTTTCATCAGTTTTTGAGCTAAATGTTGAAACAGATCCTGCGTCTGCGGAGTAACGCATGAAGGTTTTGGCATGCCCGGAGGAGCCGATTGTTCACATTTGAATATATAAAATGCCGGTTGAGGAATTCCCATAATTATAGTACCCTTTTAAAAATTTTCGCAATTATATCAAAAAATAACATCATTAAAAATAATGCATATCAAGAAGTTTTTACACTTCTGTTTTTTAGAAGCTCTCTTACGACTTCCCTATCGTCAAAAGGAAACTCTTTATCATAAATGATTTGGTAAGCTTCATCTCCTTTTCCCAGAATAACAACAACCTCATCCTCTTGCTGATCACCCAGTGCCATCTCGATAGCTTTTCTTCTGTTTAGCTCAATGTTTACCATGCTTTTATCTTCAATTCCGACCAATATCTCATTTACAATATCTTGAGGATCTTCATTTCTCGGATTGTCACTTGTTATGTAGAGTTTTTTCGCCAAACTTGCGGCTACTCTTCCCATAAGAGGTCTCTTCGTTTTATCTCTGTCACCGCCTGCTCCAAAAACAACTAAAAGTTCTTTCTCTTTAAGTGCATTTAGAACTTGCTGTATTCCATCAGGCGTATGTGCAAAATCGACAATCACATTTGGGGTTTCGCTTACCTGCTCCATCCGTCCGCTCACACCTGCAAAATTTTCAACCACGTCGCAAACCTCTTCAAGTTTCTTTCCGCTTAAAAGATGCGTTGCCGCAATTGCCGCCATAAGGTTGTAAAGATTAAAAAAGCCGTGAAGAGAAGCAGTAAAAGGAATCATCTCGCCGAAATATTGGATGATCCCGCTTGTAGCGTTGTTTAGAGAGTAGGCTATAAGTCTATATGTTGCCGAATTTTCTATGCCGTATGTGAAAGTATTTTTAATTGTAAAAGAGGCTTTTGGCTCATCTTTGTTAATCAGTTTTTTTCCATCATCTTGAAAAAAACTATTCTTTACGGCTATATACTCACCTATGGTTTTGTGATAATCCAAATGGTCTTGAGTGATATTTGTAAGTATTTTCAGCTCAAAGTTTAAACCCTCTACTCTTTTTTGAGCGATTGCATGAGAACTTACTTCCATAATAAAGAACTCGCATCCTGCACATACTGCTTGATAAATGTGTCTATATGTATTTAAAACGGACGGGGTCGTAAGTGTTTTACCCTCTATCATCTCATCATTCATAAAAAAGCCGCGTGTTCCCTGCATAGCAACCTTATACCCAAGATCTAATAAAAATGAGTAGATTGCACTTGCGGTAGTAGTCTTGCCGTTTGTTCCGGTAATTCCTACAATTTTTATCTTATCTATTCCGAAAAGTTTTGCAACCTCTTTTATGTCGATGATCGAATGAGCACCGTTATCTTTTACATTTTGAAGAAATTTTTCATTTTGAGGAGTAAGCACAAATGCAGTTTCAGAATCACACTCTTGTGAATTTTCTGTTATATATTTAAACTCTTCATCGCTTAGCTCAATTTTCAATTTTAGTGCCTTTTGCTAATTTTTTGAGTAGTTTTCTAAGAAGTTTATCACTTGGATAGACACTCAGTGCGTTTTCCAAGTAAGAGAGTGCCATCTCTGCAAAATCGTGTTCAATGAGGTTATCTAAAAAATCTATAAAATCTTCTCTTTGAGTAATAATAACTTTTGTAGAGAACATGATATTTTCAAAAGTTTCCTTAAAACTCTCGCCACTGTCAATGATTGCTTTAAAATCTTTATATAAAATTCCGTCTTCATACTCTAATCTGTCACGAAGAGGTTCTGCAAACACTTCTCTTAGTTTTTCCAACGAGCCATCCATATTTTGCAAAATATTGCTCATTATGATGTCAGCCTGCTCTTTATCTTCTTCTTTTAATATCTCGTAATAGTCAAAAAGGGCTTCAGCTCCACCTTCTCCGCTCAGTGCCATTTCTGCCAAAATAACGCCGTTATAAGCCTCTTTTGAGTTAGGAAAATTCTGTAATACCGCTGCAAATTTTTCCAATGCATTTTTATAATCTGACTTGGAAAAACTATCCTTAGCCTGTGATAATGTTTTATATTTACTTATTGCCATACTATTTTCTGTTCTGCACTTATTTATAATTTATCTATATCGTTTTCCATACCCACTGGGACATTGATAACGGTAATCTCCGGATGAATATCTATTTTAAGCTGTCTCTCTACACCGTATTTAAGAGTTGTTCCACTGCTTGCACATCCAATACATGCACCTTTTAGCTGTATGTATACTTTTGAATTTCTAACAGTTAAAAAATCTATATCACCGCCATCTAATGCTAAAGACGGACGAACTTTATTAATAACGTTTCTCACGGGAGCTATTAGCTCTTCATCTGTAAATGGAATCATATCCATCCTTTAAAATTTATATATTTTATCGCCTCGACAAGATATGAAAAATTCGCTTAACAAGTGATAAAAATTATTGCTTATTCTTCTAAAGAAAGAATTTGATTTATATATACACTCCTTCTCATTCCTACGAGTATATAATCTATGCTTTCTCTTTGCATCAAGAATCTTATTGCGCACTCTTGCATAGTACTATTGCACTCTTTAAAAAATTCTTTTAGCTCTTCTCTTGTCTTTTTTGAACACTCGCTAGCTACCATTTTTCTATACTCTTGAAGATATACATCTATATAATTTAACAGAACTTGCGTATCTTCTTCACTAATAACTTCTAATGTTTTTTTCATGTGAGGCAAAATTTGAGACAATAAAAAGAGATCATAATCCCCGACCCATGCAAACTTATGTTTTCTAACATCCAGCTGTTCTAAGAGATTATACATAGATCTTAATGTTTCATTGTCACATATTTCCATAAGCTCATTTAGAGAGTAATAGTACTCTCTGCTCTCGTCATAATCGCACAAGCGAAACATTTTTGAGTTATATTTTGCGTTAAGCGGTCTGTTTGCCAAAACTCTCAGAGCGTTTTTCTTCGCCCATGAAGCACACTTAAGTCCTTCTCTCTCTAAAATATTTATGGGAAGTTCAATAGTCGTAAAACTATGCTTAGCATTTTTAACTATATTTGCCGCATTTTGTGCAAGCGTGAGGAGATCTTCATATGGCAAAAACTCTTCGCTTGATTCAGGAAGCGAAAAACTGTTTGAACTGACTCCGTAAGAGCCGATTCTGCCTTTTTTGACCTCTTCTTCAAGTCCGACAAACGCATCTTCCAATCTTCTGTACATTTCATCAAGTCTCTCATCTTTTGAGATTCCTTTGTTTATGGCATCTAAAATATAATATTCAGGATTGTGAATTAAATAACAATCTATCTTTTGAGTCTCTAATCTTTTCAAAGAGTCGCTTAACTGCTCCTGCATAAACTCTTTTGATATAGAGTGATAGCACTCTGGGCTATATTTCACAACATCTCGTTCATCTTTTATTTTTAAGAGCTTATTTTTGTAGTTTAGTAAATTTGTGCCTTGTAGATAACCGTACTTGCTTACTATCTCAATTTCATCTTTCTTATATGGATCCAGCCCTCTAAATGCAGATGCTATTGCTCTCTCGGCACCGCCGTCCATATAGTTGGAAGATGTGTCAATCATGGTTATGCCTGATTCTATTGCTTCTCTTAATGCTTCAATGTGCTGTGGATTTAAGTCGCTGATTCTGTAAGTTCCAAATGCGAAATTACTCATAATATCTCACTTTAAGTATTTTGGAATATGGAAAATTTGGAGGTTATAGCAAGAGAATCTCTTGCTATTATTATTGAATTTATACTAATTCAATAAATGCCATAGTAGTAGCGTCACCACGGCGAATACGTGTTCTAATAATTCTAGTATATCCGCCAGGACGATCAACGTACTTAGGAGCTACTTCATTTACTAAAGTTTTAGTTGCTTCTTTACTTTGAAGCGCCGCAAATACCGCTTTATGAGCATTTGAATCATTCTTACCAGCAATTGTGATAAGTTTTTCAATATAAGAGCGTAACTCTTTTGCTTTTTCTACAGTAGTTTCAATTTTACCATGTTCAATTAACGAAATGCTAAGGTTTTTAAGTAAAGCTGCACGATGCGAGCTTGTACGACCTAGCTTACGATATCCATGACGATGTCTCATATCTAATTCCTCTTTTTACAAGCTTATAAAGCTTCTATTTTCTTTTTTAATGCACTTACAACATCATCTGCAAGATGACCGCCAACTTCATAGCCGAACTCTTGAAGTTTCTCGATAATCTCATCATATGATTTTTTACCTAGGTTTTTAACATTTTTAAGATCGTTGATACTCATCAATGCTATTTCACCTATTAATTTTATATTTGAACGATCAAGACAATTAAAACTTCTCGCACTTAAACCTAAGCTATCAATATGAGCAGTCAGCTTTTTTAAATCTGGATTCTCTTCAACTCTCTCAATAGTAGTCGGAGCTTTTACACTAATCTCACTATTAAATACCGCTAATTGAGCATACATAACTTCCAGTGAATTTCTAAATGCATCTAATGGAGAAATTTGTCCATCAGTTCTAATATTTATAATTACTCTTTCAAAGTTAGGATTATCCTCTACAAGTACATTCTCAATTTTATAAGTCGCACTGCGAACAGGAGTAAAATATGCATCAAGCGCTATATATCCGTCTTCTAACTCATCATGAGTATCTTCACTCGCTACATATCCTATACCTTGCGCGATTTTAATACTAAAGCTTAATATAGAGTCTTCATTTAATGTTGCAAGATGAGCTTCCGGAGTTACTACTTCTACTTCATTATTTGTAAGATCACTTCCTTTAATAGTACATGGACCGCTAAAGCTATAGCTTATTTCTGTTTCCGTAGCTCTGCCAAGTAATTTAAAACGAATCTCTTTTAGATTTAATATGAAATCTGAAATGTCTTCAAGCATACCACGCACAGAGTCAAACTCATGCTTAGCACCTTCTATTTTAATAGCTATCGGTGCATAACCGACTGAGCTACTTAACAAAAAACGGCGAAGTGGATGAGCTAAAGAGATAGCATAACCCGTTTCAAACGGATATGCCATAATATTAGCTTCATTTTCACTAATCTGCTCTACCTCAAACTCTTGAGGAGCAAGTGGAGTAGTTTTAATTTTTTTCATTTAACGCCTTTAATTTAACTATTATTTCGAGTAAAGCTCAACGATTAAACGCTCTTCTACAGGGATAACAACTTCTTCACGTTCAGGTAAACGAGTAAAGATACCGAATTTTTTATCAGCATCAATATCAACCCATGGAGCTAAGCCAGTTTGATTAGTAAGCTCAAGAGCACGAACAATTTGAGAATTGTTTTTGCTGCTTTCACGAATTTCTACTTTTTGCCCCGGTCTTACACGGTAAGAAGGGATATCAAGTTTTGCGCCATCTACTAAAAGGTGACCATGAGTTACAAGTTGGCGTGCAAAACGACGAGTTGTTGCAAATCCCATACGATAAACAACATTGTCTAATCTTTGCTCGATTAAAGTAATAAGGTTTGTACCTGTATTACCTTCTCTTCTTTTAGCTTCAACGAATAGTGCGCGGAATTGCTTTTCAGAAACACCATACATGAATTTTGCTTTTTGCTTTTCGTTTAATTGTAAACCGTACTCTGACGTTTTCTTACGACGCTGACCATGTTGACCCGGAGCATATGGACGTTTTTCTAATGCAGATTTTCCTGCTAAACGGCGCTCCCCTTTTAGGTTAAGGCTAACTCCAAATCTTCTTTCGATTTTTTCTACTGGACCTCTATATCTTGCCATTAGTAATCTCCTTAAACTCTACGACGCTTAGGCGCGCGGCAACCATTGTGTGGCAGTGGAGTAACATCTTTCATAAATGTTACACGAATACCTTCAATAGAACCTACTGCTTTTGTTGCAGTTTCACGACCTGAACCTGGACCTTGAACTTTAATACCAAGTTCTTTAATACCATGCACTTGAGCTTTTTCTACCGCTGCTTCAACAGCTGCTTGAGCTGCAAACGGAGTAGATTTTTTGCTACCTTTAAAACCAAGACTACCAGCAGAACTCCAAGCAATCATATTGCCCATCTCATCCGTAATAGTTACGATAGTATTGTTAAATGATGCAGAGATATGAACTATACCGCGTGCAATATTTTTCTTTACTATTTTTTTTCTAACAGCTTTTCTTTTTGCCATATGCTAATCCTTACGCTGCGCCGACAGTTTTGCGTTTACCCTTACGAGTACGCGCATTTGTCTTAGTTTTTTGACCACGGCATGGAAGACCACGACGGTGACGAAGACCTCTGTATGAACCTAAATCCATAAGTGCTTTAATGTCCATTGCAACTTTTTTACGAAGATCTCCCTCTACTACATGGCTTGCACGAATCTCTTTAGTGATTGCGGCAACATCATCTTCGCTTAGTTCGTAAACTCTTTTGTTATAGTCTATACCCGTAGCGTCAAGAATTTGACGAGAAGCATAAAGACCGATTCCATAGACATATGTTAGACCATATTCTATTCTCTTTTTCTTTGGTAAATCAACACCTGATATACGAGCCATGGTTATCCTTGTCTCTGTTTATGTTTTTTAACTTTGCAGATTACTCTTACAATGCCTTTTCTTTTGATAACTTTACAGTCATCACACATCTTCTTAACTGAAGCACGTACTTTCATAGAAAGCTCCCTGTTTATAATATCTCATAAAACCCGAATATCCCGAGCTTTATTCAGTCACTAAAGCTACACCTAACGGTTAAGAAACGATAATATCTTATAAAACCGAAATATATTTTGATTTTATCTAACCATCAAAGCTTCACCTGCCGGCGAGAACAAAACTTTACTCTTTGCTGTTTTTAGGCAAACAGCGTTTAGCTTGCCAATACTTTTATCTATATCTCTACACAGGTAAAAATACTCTAGCTTAATGTCAAAACAGCAAAGCGGATGAGGATTATACATAAATAAATGTAAAAGATTTATTAAGTTTATTGATTTTTTATGATTTTATTAACTTTTAAGCATTTACTTTACACATTATTCCCACAATACACTCACTCCGTACTCAGGATTTAAAACTATCTGCTTGTTATAATAGATTTTTTTGCCGTATTTTTTGCTTAGAAGCTCCACTTCAAGAGTTTTATTTTCCAAAAGTTCCCGCACCTCTTTATATGTAAGCCATTTTCCATATTTAGCAAGCGAGTTTTGCCAAATTCTAAAGCTGCATGTGGAGTCTTGAGTAGCTTCAAACACCTCTCCGTCCTCAGTTTTCCAATGTGCATTGGTACATGCGTAGAGTTTTACTTTCTTACCACATACCTCTTTATCACGCACTTCAATGAAACCGTCTTGGCAATATGGGCATCTGCCTAAAATCATCTATTACCTTTTTTACTTAAAATCATAGTTAAAAAAATATTTATTTCAAGGTAATATTGCAATTTGCCATATTTTTTATAATTTTATATATTATCAATATTAAAAGCCACGACAAAATCATAGTAATTACCGTATGGCTTAAATAGTGATGACCTATTAACATTTTATATATTCCCATACTCCAGCCAATAATTAAAGAGAGAATCAAAGCTATTGTTTTATTTTTTTCTGTTTTAAAAAGAAAAAAAAGCGACATTAGAGCAAAACCGCCACTTGCATGTCCAGCAGGATAACACTGAAATTTTTTTAAAATTTCTTGCGGCATTAAATCAAGAACTCTTACATAAGGATAATTACCGCCAAAATAGATGGAGTCACAAGGACATGGCACATTTGTTAATACCTTTAGAAATCCGATAATTGCTGGAATGAGAGCCATATTTAACCAAACTAATAACAACCCGCTTCTATATTCTCTTAACTTAATCGCGGATTCTTTAAAAGAATAAATATATAAGAAGAAGATACAAATTCCAAAAATAATAATTACTTTTTTAACGCCGGAATAAAAAAGCATATCTGACAAACTGCCTTTTTGATGAGACAATAGCCACTTATCAGCCAAATTATCATAAAAATAACTTTGAACAAGAATATCAATATTTGTTAATTCAAATAGAAAAAAAGCAACTATTAAAAAAAACGCTGTAATTAAAATCTCCTTTTCAATTTTCATATCTATCTAATCTTTTTTTATGCAATTGACTTGCTCCCTGATAATAACCGAGGATTTCTTCTCTCATATTTTTGTTAGTTTCAATATCTTTATATTTCGTCGAAAATATATCCTGATCTAAAACTTCATAACTTTGTATTTTTTTCCCGACCGACAATATTGTCAAACTATTTTCTTTATACAGCCCAAGCTTTTGATAAGTCCCTACAAGCGCTCTTTGCTCAAATGTAGAGTCTAAGATGTTTTTCCCATAAAATTTGCTCTTGTATGACCAGTTCAGCATACCAAAAAGAGTCGGCATAATATCTATTTGACTTGAGACTTTATCAACTACTTGCGGTTTTATGATATCAGGTGCATACATAATCATCGGTATATGATATTTATCAAGAGGAAGCTCTACTTTTCCTGCACTTGCAGCGCAATGATCTGCAACAATGACAAAAATAGTATTCTTAAACCACGGCTTTTCTTTAGCTTTTTTCAAAAAATCACCGATTGCAAAATCCGTATATTTTACTGCACCGTCTCTTCCCGTGTGCGACGGTATCTCGATTCGTCCATCAGGATAATCATAGGGTCTATGATTTGATGTCGTCATAACGAAGCTCATAAACGGCTTATGTGCTTTGTGCGACGAATCAGCCTCTTTTAGGGTTTTATTTAATAAATCCTCATCACAAACTCCCCATACGGTATGAAAGGTATCTTCTTCGTCATTAAATTTTGCTCTATCGACGATATCAAATCCATTGTTTGAAAAAAATTCGTTCATATTGTCAAAATAGCCGTAACCACCGTAAATAAACTTTGTCTCATACCCTTTATTGCGAAATATAAATCCGCTTGAGTACATATTATGATTATCCGGTCGCTTCACAATGGAGCTTCCTGCCATCGGAGGAGTTGAAAGAGTTATTGCTTCCATTCCCCTCACAGTTCGTGTTCCGGTCGCGTAAAAATTGCTAAAAAACATACTTTTTTGCGCCAAAGAATCAAGATTCGGAGCCAATCCTTTTTCTCCTCCTAAGGATTCAAGAAATTTACCGCTTAAACTTTCAACAACTATCATGACTACATTATAATCTTTTTCTTCACCGGAATTTACCATACTTCTTTCTATACCTTCTGAGTTTAAAAAAGTAGAATTTGAGCTGCTCACATGATCTCTTAAATTTACCAGTGTGCTTTTTTCACTCTCACATAAATAAAATCTGTCATAATCAAGAGTGTTGTTTCTAAATGCGGCAAAAAGAGAGTACAAACCTGACTTGCTTAATTCATTGCTATATTGGTTTGTAGAGATTTTTGAGAAATCTTCAGTTACCGAAGCAAAAGATACCATCGGTATTAAAAGATAAACTGCTGCAGGTTTCAGTCGTTGTTTAAAATTGCTCTCATTATTTAAAATGTCTTCAATGCGTCTAGATCTATAGATAAGATAAAACAGCGCTGCGCTTATTATGGCAATAACACTTAAAAGCGTTCCCATTGGATAAGACTCTCTTATATTACCGACAACCTCATTTGTATAAACCAAATAGTCGACGGCAATAAAATTAAACCTAACGCTAAATTCATCCCAAAAAAACCACTCGCTAAATGATAAAAAAACAGCTCCAAAGAGAAGAATGTAAGTAAATACATATGTAATATAACGATGGATTTTATGGCCAAAAAGCTTTTGCGGCAAAATAAGCAGATAAAGTATAAAAGGAGCAACCAAATAACTGACACTTACAAAATCATAAAACGCACCGATAAAATATATTTTTAACAACTCAACAAATGAAAGATCTACGGTGTCCATAGATTTAACCAAAAGCACACTCCTCGTAACAGCCGATATGATTAGAAATAACCAAAAAATCAAACTTATAAAACTATATCTACTTCTTATATTTTCTTGCATATTTAGTATCCTTAAGATAAATTACGCAATACTAAAAAATAATAATGAAGCATTAATGAATATAAAATGAACTTTCTTTCATTAAGCATATGAACAGAAATTCATTCAATATTCATATTAATTTAATAAGAAAGGTGTATTTTTTTAAAATTAAAAGCTAAAATAGGCAAAGGCAAAATTACCCATGATAAAACAACTACTAAAATACTATTTCTACATGATATCTATCTTTTTTATAGGCAGGCTGTTTCTGTTTATATTTTACTTTGACAACTTCAAAGACAGCGGTGTCGATTATTGGCTGACTTTCATTCATGGGTTAAGAATGGACACCATTACGGCATCTGCTTTGCTACTTATTCCGCTGATTCTTCTCTCGTTTGCTCCTGCGAAGCTAAAACATTTTGTGGATAAATTTTTAAAATACTACTTTTTAGCGGTTTTATCAATTATCATCTACATAGAAAATGCGACTTTCCCCTTTATCGCACAATATGATGTAAGACCGAACTACCTTTTTGTCGAGTATCTCGTCTATCCGAGAGAAGTTTTTGCCATGATATTTGCCGACTATAAGATAGAGATTTTTGTGGCGTTTAGCATGATCGGTGCTTTTATCTACTTCTATTTAAAGTATGCCAAAAACAGTATTGCAGAGGTATTTGAAACAAGTCATAAAAAGCGTCTGCTTCTCTTTATACCTCTCTTTTTGCTTCTCTTTTTAGGAGCCAGATCTTCGTTTGGGCATAGACCTGCAAACACTTCAGATGCCATGTACACAACAAACAGAATGGTAAACGAGATAACAAAAAATTCCATATATAACATACTCTACGCAGTTTATGCCAACTCCAAACACGGCAGTAAAAAAACTATAGAACAATACGGAAAAATGGAAGTTAAAGAGGCATTGTTGAGAGTCAAAAAAAGATTAAACATAAAAAGTATCGATGAAGATTTTCCTCTCTCAAGAGTCGAAGAGAGCCACTTTAAATCAAAAGATCCCAAAAATCTAGTTATCTTCGTGCAAGAGAGTTTAGGACATCAGTTCGTAGAGTCAATAGGCGGAGAAAAAGGGTTAACGCCAAACCTAAACAAACTAAGTCAAGATGGCATATTATTTAAAGATCTCTACTCAAACGGAACAAGAAGCATACGAGGACTTGCAGGGGTAAGTGCCGGAAATCTTGCAGTTCCTGGTGAGGGAGTTGTAAAGCGAAACAGATCTCAAAGCGACTTTTTTACCATTGCATCGGCACTCAAACCTTTGGGCTATCACACGACTTTTATGTATGGAGGAGAGAGCAGATTTGATAATATGCGAAGCTGGTATCTGGGCAACGGATTTGACGAGATCATAGATCAGCCTTGCTTTGAAAATCCGACTTTTGTTGCTCCGTGGGGAGTTTGCGATGGAGATCTGGTTGAGAGGGCAAATGAAGAGTTTAAAAAAATGCACTCCAAAAATCAGAAGTTTGCAACGGTAATGTTCTCACAGTCAAACCACTCTCCGTTTGAATATCCGTATGAAAAAATCGAACTCTTAAAAGATGTGCCTGCCAACAATGTCAAAAATGCCGTTAAATACGCAGACTACGCCATAGGCAGATTTATTGAGCTTGCTAAAAAAGAGCCTTATTACAAAGATACGGTTTTTGTGATAGTAGCAGATCATAATGTGAGAGTTTACGGCAATGATCTCGTTCCCGTCGATATGTTTCGCATCCCGGCACTAATTTTGGGAGGAGGAATTAATCCGTTTATTTATGAAAAAATCGCCTCTCAGCCTGATGTTTTGGCAACGGCTCTGGATCTCATCGGCTTAGATCTAACCTATCCTATCATGGGACACTCTATTTTCAGCGATAAAAAACAAAATATTTCTCTGATGCAGTTTCATACGTCATATGCACTAAGAGTAGACGACAAAGTTACGGTTATCGCTCCAAATGAAAAGCCTGTTACGTTTACATATAAAAACCCCGCTACATATTTGGATAAGGATAACCACCTGACTCCTGCTTCAAATGACACTGAACTGGAGAAAGATGCGTTGGCGTTTGTGGTGACACTTGATTATCTTTATGAGAAAAAACTTTATAGATAGTGGAGCTATATGCGTATTTTAGTTGTTGAAGATGATGAAAAAATCGCCTCTTTTATTAAAAAAGGATTGCAGGAAGAGTCTTACAGCGTAGATGTTACAGACAACGGTTATGAAGCCCTATATTTATCACAAATGAATAAATATGATGTTATTTTACTTGATTTGATGATTCATGGTCTAAACGGGATTGATGTTTGCAAAAATATCAGAAGTAACAACATAACTACTCCAATCATTATGCTAACCGCAAAAGACGGAATAAAAGATAAGATTGAAGGTCTTGACAGCGGTGCTAACGACTACTTAACAAAACCTTTTGCATTTGAAGAGCTGCTTGCCCGTATTCGTGTGAAATTACGAAATCCAACAAATATTTCAAGCAAAATTATCATAGCTGACTTAACAATTGACACATCACGGCGTGAAGTAAAACGTGCCGATAAAAAAATCAATTTAACTGCCAAAGAGTATGCTCTACTTGAATTTTTAGCAAGAAATAGCAAAAAACTCCTATCAGAAACAACTATAAAAGATAACCTAAGTGACATGGCGCAAGAGAGTATGAGCAATATTATCAATGTTTACATCTATCGTCTGCGCAATAAAATAGATAAAGCACATGAGTTAAAACTTATACACACTGTTCGCGGTTTGGGCTACATGTTGAGCGATAAAGATGTTTAAAAGTCTAAAACTTAAGCTTCTGTTTTATTTTTTTGTTATAAATATAATAGTTCTATCTATTTATGGTATTTTCATCTACAACACTGCAAAAAAAGGAGTTTTAAACACGACAGACGCAGAACTTAAAATGCTCTCCATCGATGTTATACCTGACTTTAAAAAGGAGAGTTATGCGGATGCGAAAAAGTTTGCGGATGAACTTTTTGAAGAGTTTTCCATTAAGCCTCTTTTTGTAAAAATTATTTACTACGATAAAGTAAATAAAAAAACAGCCCATGAGAGCATCTCTTCAAAAGAGCATAGTTCGCTTTTTAACATACCGCTGAATGAAATTGGGCATATCGGCAGCATCTACTATTTTGACAAAGAGAGTTATCGAATTAGTTCCATGTTGATTTTTGAGAAAGACAATAATAAAGTTTTTATTCAACTTGCCACAAAAAAAGATATTGACTCGCCATATCTCAACCAACTTTTATATAGCCTGATAATAGCGACACCGGCTGTTTTGATACTATTTCTACTTATAGCAAATATACTTATTAACAAAACACTCTCTCCGATGAAAGAGGTCATAAAATCCGTAAAATCCATTTCTGCAAATAATCTCTCAAATAGAATTAGCGCAGATAGCATTCCAAGTGAAATCTTGGAATTGGTTACAACTTTTAATCAATTATTAAATAATCTAGAAGACTCTTTTAACAAAGTAATCTCATTTAGCAATGATGCTTCACATGAGCTAAAAACTCCTTTAACAATTATTCGCGGAGAGATAGAAGTAGCCCTTAAACTAGATAGAAAACCACATGAGTACAAAGAGGTTTTAGAAAATATTTTAGAAGAGAGTATAAGCATACAAAAAATAATTGATCAGCTGCTTTTTCTGGCAAAGAAAGAATCAATAGAATTAAAAAGCGATTTTCAAGAGATCTATTTGGATGAAGTTGTTACAGATGTTCTTGTGCAAATAGAAAAAATTGCTCTTGATAAAAACATACGTATAAATGTAAAAAAAATCATTCCGGTGACAATCAATGCAAATGAAACACTTTTAAAAATTGCTCTAAGCAACATTCTTAGAAACGCCATTATTTATAGCCATAGCGCTACGGAAGTAGAAATCTCCATGGAAGATGACGACAAACAATATCTCATCAAGATAGAAGACAGAGGACACGGTATAAGCAAGGAAGATTTAAAGTTTATTTTTGATAGGTTTTACAGAGCAGACAAAGTCAGATCCCGTAAAGACGGCGGAACAGGGCTTGGTCTTGCGATTGTTAAAATGATTTTAGATATTCACCACTACGATATAGAAGTATTTAGCACCAAAAATATAGGAACGGTTGTAATTGTAAAAATTCCAAAATCAGGTAAAATTGCATAATGAATTCATATTTAGATAAATTTAACGACGCAATTAAAAACACTATATTTTACAAACTTCCCACAAATGAACAAGTGTTTATAAAAGAGAAATCTCTTGAATTTGAATTTACATTTTCACAAATCAGGCAAATCATAGAGATTGCAAGAGATTTGGAGATGTGGAATGAAAAAAATTTAATAGAGATTTTTCCATCTCATCCGCAAAAAAAAGTAATCTTTGCAAGGCTGTTAAAAGCATATGAAGAGCTAAGAGCTAAGCCAAACTCTTATCGCGATTTTGAGCTAAAGAATATTGCTAAAGAGCAAAAATTTAACTTTAATACAGAAGCTAAAGATGGGTTTGGGCTTGGACTTTGTCCTGTTGCCAGCGAAAAAACAAGATGTTGCAATCTTCTCACGCTTGATGCTGTAGAGAGCTGCGGATTTGACTGTTCTTACTGTTCCATTCAATCATTTTATAATCAAAATACTATTACGTTCGACAGCAATTTTGCAACAAAACTTAAAAATCTAAATCTTGAGAAAAACAGAACCTACCACATAGGTACAGGTCAAGCATCGGACTCGCTTTTATGGGGGAACAAGGGAGGTATTTTGGATGCTCTTTTTGACTTTGCACAGGCAAATCCTAATGTCATTTTAGAGCTTAAGACTAAATCAGACAATATCAAGTATTTTATTGAAAATGATGTACCGAAAAATATACTCTGTACATGGTCGCTAAATACACCTACCATCATAGAAAACGAAGAGCATTTGACAGCTTCGCTTGATAAAAGAATCGCTGCTGCTAGAATGGTAGCAAACAAAGGGGTAAAAGTCGGTTTTCATTTTCACCCGATAGTGCAATATGAGAACTACTTAAAAGAGTACGAAAATATTTATAAGAGATTGATTAAAGAGTTTACATCCGACGAGGTCGCACTTGTCAGTTTTGGAACACTTACTTTTATAAAACCTGTTATTAAACAGCTTCGTGAGAGAGAGTTTAGAAGTAAAATAACTCAAATGACTTTTGAGGACGCAAGCGGCAAAAGCTCCTATCCTTATGCAATAAAAGTTGAGATGTTTAAACATGCCTATGATAGCTTTAAAGTGTGGCATCCAAAGGATACTTCCTCCACGGTGAATGAAGATGTTTTTTTCTATCTCTGCATGGAAGAACATTCAATGTGGACAGAGACTTTTGGGTATCAATACTCTACAAACAATGATTTTGAGAGGGCTATGCTGGGTGCTTATACAAAAAAACTCGGGATGGAATTTTTGATTTAATAAACCTTTTAGAAAAGAGATATAATTCGACATTACGGAAACACCAAGGAAATATATGCAGCAAAATCAATATTTAGAACTCGGAGTCATTAACACTCTTAGAGTTGACAGGCACACTCCTCACGGAATATTTTTAGAGTCTCTTGATGGAAAAGATGTGCTTTTGCCACAAGCGTATGTGAGAGACGAAATGCAAGAGGATACCCTTTTAGATGTATTTTTATATACAGACTCGGAAGATAGACTTATTGCGACAACGCTTAAACCAAAAGCTATGCTTGAGGAGTTTGCCCTTTTTGAAGTAGTCGACGTAGCACCGTTTGGGGCATTTGTAGATTGGGGACTTGCGAAAGATCTATTTGTTCCAAATATGTTTCAAAAAGAGCCTTTCAAAATCGGAGATAAAAGATTTTTAAGAGTAGTGTACGATGAGAGAACTCATCGCCTTGTCGGAACGGAAAAACTCGGTAATTTCTTTGATAAAAAACCTAAAGGTCTTGCTCCGCATAAAGAGGTAAATATTCTTATTATCGCAAAAACTCCGCTTGGATTTAAATGTATCGTCGAAGATCGATATGAGGGTTTAATCTACCACAATGAAATCTTTGAAAAGATAGAGATCGGAACTCAAAAAAGAGCATTTATAAAAAATATTAGAAAAGACGGATGCATAGATCTGACTCTTCAAGCCGGCGGAATAAAGCAAAAGGATGTTTCATGCGATAAGGTTTTGTCACTTTTAAAACAAAACGGCGGCATTATGCCATACAACTACAAGAGTGATCCTGAGCTTGTTCAAAATATTTTTGGACTCAGCAAAAAAGCCTATAAACGCTCACTTACCGCTTTGCAAGAGAGCGGAGCGATTGAAATAAAAGATACGGGAATATACCTAAAGAGCTAAAGATGGCAAAAAGTAAAAAAAGCATAGAACTCATTAATAGCAAAATATCTTTTGCTATAGAGAGAAATTTATATAATGTTATAAGATTTTTTCCTACTAAAATGACGGTAGATGTTATGGTTTTTGAAGACGGAACAAAAGAGGGTGTCAAAACAATTCCTTTTGCACATCTTCCAAAAGAGATCAAAAAAATCATAAAACCCAATTAATAAAAATTTAGAGTATGGATTATCTATATTTAGATAACATATCTCACTAAAAATGGAGCAGCAAAATGTCAGAAATTAAAAAGTGTAATTCGCTAGAAGAAGTAAGAAGTGAGATAGATATGATTGATGACTCAATAGTAAATCTTATATCAAAAAGAAGTCATCTTGTGCGTCAAGCTGCACAATTTAAAAATAGTATTGAAGAAGTTAAAGCACAAGATCGTGTAGATTTCATCCTGCAAAAAGTTCGTCATGCTGCCATAAAAGCGGATGTATCTCCAAATATGATTTCTGACCTTTTTAAAATCATGATAAATGAGATGGTTGAGACAGAAATATCTGAGTTTAGAAACACTCAAACATTTTAGACCAATATGTAAAAAGAGGGTATAAACCTCTTTTTATTTGTATCTGTAAGTGATACGACCTTTATCAAGAGAGTATGGTGTCAGCTCAAGTTTAACCTTGTCACCGGGTAATATTTTAATATAGTGCATACGCATTTTACCTGCGATATGACATAAAATAATATGTCCATTTTCTAATTCTACACGAAATGTCGCATTTGGCAAAGCCTCTATAATCTTGCCATCAACTTCGATAACATCTGATTTAGCCATTTTAATCCTTTTTTACTCAAGCCAGAGATAAAATTTCAGCTTTACCATTGACAATTGCAACAGTATGCTCATAGTGTGAGCCGCGTAAACCATCGGCACTAACAACATCCCACTTGTTCTCTAAAATAAGCGGTTTTGAATCCTTTTGACAAATCATCGGCTCAATACAAAAAACCATTCCGTTTTTTATCTTTGGACCTGCTTTTGCATCTTTGCCCTCAAGATAATTTGGTATCTCAGGCTCTTCATGCGGCTTTCTGCCGATACCATGCCCGCAGAAACTATGAAGCGGCACAAAGCCTCTTGAACGAATCGAATTTTCTAAAATAGCTGAGAGTTCTTTAAATCTCATACCCTCTTTAATAGACGATATTGCTTCATAGAGAGAATCCTTAGCACATGCGATAAGACATGCATCTTTATCGCTCACTTTGCCTACGGCTACAGTAATAGCCCCGTCACCGAACCATCCATCAAGTTCTGTACCGATATCATAACCGATAATATCTCCATCTTGAAGCCTATAGTCAGTAGGAATGCCGTGAATTATAACTTGATTTAAGGAAGTGCAGAGTGCATTTGGAAAGCCGTAGAGACCTTTAAAAGAGGGTCTTGCTCCATGGGAGCGGATATACTCTTCTGCCATAGCATCAAGCTCTCTTAAAGAAATACCTACTTTTGTATTTTGTCTTAGCAGTTCTAATGCACCGCCAACAATTTTGTTAGCAGCGCGAAGTTTCTCAATTTCTTGAAGCTTTCTAAGCGCGATGGCCATTATTTACAGACCAACGGCACTTAGCGTCTCATATTTACTCATGTAAATCTGAGCCTCTATTTTTCTCATAGTATCTAGTGCCACTTGGACAACGATTAGAACCGCTGTTCCTCCGAAGAAGAATGGAACACCCATACCTTTGATAATCATAAATGGCAGAGTAGCAACAAGACCGAGGTAAAGAGCGCCTGTAAATGTCAAATTACTAGCCGTCATATTTAAAAATTCTGCAGTAGCATTTCCAGTACGAATACCCGGTATAAAACCACCCTGCTTTTTCAAATTTTCAGATATATCTTTTGAGTTAAATGTAATCGATGCATAAAAGAATGCAAAGAATACAACAAAAATAAATGTCAAAAAGTTAAAAAAGTAACTATTTGGATTTAAATAATCTGCAATTGCTGTAACAGTAGGGTTGCTGCTGCTAGATAAAACAGTCATAGGAAACATCAATATCGCACTGGCAAAAATAACTGGGATTACGCCAGCTAGATTTACTTTAATAGGAATATAGTTCATAACTCTTTTATTTTGATTTTGCATTATTACTTTTTTTGCGTATGTTACAGGTATACGACGCTCGCCAAGTTCAACATAGATAATAACTGCTATGGTTATAAATACAAGAGCAAGAATTGCGATTACCGTTAGGAAACTCATAGCACCGGTATTTACCATTGTTATCATTTGTCCGATTGCTTTTGGAATTGCCGAGACAATACCAGCAAAAATAATCAAAGAGATACCGTTTCCGATACCATTTTGCGTTATTTGTTCGCCAATCCACATTAATAGCATAGTTCCAGCTAGCATTGAGATAGCAGAGACTAAAATAAATGTGTTTTGATCAACTAATATTGCACTGTTACCACTAGGTCCTGTTAGACTTTGAAGTCCGACACTGATACCTATTGCCTGAATGATTGTAATAGCAATTGTCGCATAACGAATAATTTGCATATACTTAACCATTCCATCACGCTCTTTTTTCATCTGACCTAAAGTCGGAAATGTTGCCGCTAAAAGCTCCATTATAATTGAAGCGGTAATATAAGGCATAATCCCAAGAGCTATAATAGACATTCTCTCAACGGCGTTACCGCTGAACATGTTAAAAAGCCCAAGTGCGTCAGATTGATGTGAATCGAAGAATGAAGCAATAACAGAAGCATCTACGCCCGGAACTGGCACATATGCCAGTAGGCGATAAATAAATAAAAACCCGATAGTAATAAGTATCTTATTTACTAGATTTTTATTCACGACTATTTACCTGTTGTAGTAACGTTGTCGTCTTTAATTTTTGATGCTAAATCTTTTGCGCTAGCACCAACTAACTTAACTTTAGTAACACAAGCAGCTATTCTATGCACAGCACGGATGCTTTCCATAGTAATTTCACTTAATTCAGCAACTGCTTTTATTTTTTCTACGTTAATTACATATGGCTTAATCACACGAGAAGTAAAGCCAATTTTTGGTAAACGACGAGCAAGTGGAGTTTGTCCACCTTCGAAGTTTCTTTTTCTCTTACTACCGGTACGAGCAGTTTGACCTTTTCCGCCACGTCCTGAAGTTTTACCAGTACCAGAAGAGTGTCCACGTCCAATACGTTTACGATTTTTTGTCGAACCCTCAGCCGGAGTTAAATTTTCAATACCCATTTTCTATCCTTTTAAGCGACCTAGTGCTTCGACCGTAGCGCGCACTAGTGTAGCTGGATTGTTTGAACCAATTGATTTTGTAAGTACGTCTTTAATACCTGCAAGTTCAAGAACAGGACGAGTAGCACCACCCGCGATTACCCCTGTACCCTCTGATGCCGGTTTTAAAAGAACACGACTCGCATTATATTTATGCTCAACATCATGTGCAATAGTAGTACCTTTGATACTAACTTTGCTTAGGTTTTTAAACGCATTATCTACAGCTTTTTTGATAGCATCCGGAACTTCTTTTGCTTTTCCGGCACCAAAACCGATAGTGCCTTTTCTATTACCAACAACTACAAGTGCTGTAAAACGAAAACGACGTCCACCTTTTACAACTTTTGTAACACGACCTATGTTTACAATTGATTCTTCAAAATCTTCTCTATTGATTTCCATTTTAACCCCTAGAACTTAATTTCGTTTGCACGAAGTGCGTCACCAAATGCAGCTATAACACCGTGGTATTGGTAACCATTACGATCAAAAACAATAGAAGTAATGTTAGCTTTTTTCAGTACGGCAGCAAATGCCTCACCGAGCGCAGCTGCACCATCTTTATTTGCTTTGTGACCTGTCGCTTTTGAGTTAAGTGCAGCTAATGTTGTAGCCGTAACATCATCAATAGCTTGAACGCTCAAATAACGGTTTGAACGAAATACAGAAACACGAGGAAGTGAAGCACAACCAGATATTTTTGCACGAATACGACGCTTACGCTTTAGGCGATTAGCGATTTTACTTTTTAACGTTTTTGCTTTCATCTATGCTCCTCCCTTACTTTTTAGAAGTTTTACCGGCTTTACGCGCGATAATCTCTTCAGCATATTTAACACCTTTACCTTTGTAAGGCTCCGGCGGACGGAATGATCTAATCTCAGCAGCAACTTGGCCAAGAGATTGTTTATCATGCCCTTTTAAAGTAACAGCATT
>Ga0208246_1000764_pt1 | contig 22554 bp, 21 predicted proteins | sample RifOxyD2_FD_184039 | JGI IMG/M metagenome (GOLD analysis project Ga0208246, IMG submission 184039) | Soil microbial communities from Rifle, Colorado - Rifle Oxygen_injection D2 (SPAdes) | ecosystem: Environmental > Terrestrial > Deep subsurface > Rock core/Sediment | place: Rifle, Colorado... | reverse complement strand
CCAATATGTCAATATACTAGGTCTGTACCACACGCTATTTTAAAACTTTTTATGACAAAAATGCTGCTTTTATATGAACTAAATATTTTTAAAATCGCACTTTTAACATAATTCAGCGGAACTTGGGTTAGAGAAATTTCTCGTTTGGCAAAATCATCGCTGACAAATACCGATAATTCAATGCGATTATTTGTTAAAAACGATATGTTTAGTAAGCGTGAGGCGGCAAATTCTATTTTTTTTAGGCCTAACCTTGAAAATGAGGAAATGGTGAAAGTTTTTGAGTTTTTAGAATTAGAAAGGCGTAAGGATTTCTATTCAAAGAATAAAAATATTTCAAGGTTGCTTAAGAAATATACCGATTCTATCGTGGAGCTTTCGAATAAGAGGATTCAACTCGTTGTTCTTTTTGGTTCCGTCGCCAGGGGTAAGTGGGCAAAGGGGAGTGATATTGACATATTGGCGGTACTTCCTGAAAAGGAGAAAGATATAGTTGAGATATTGAATAAGGCAAAAATTGATGTTAGCCCTCTTTTAGAGATACGGCCGATAAGCACTACAAACAAAAATTTTATAGAAGGCGTTAAAATAAAATCTGAGTTTTATGATAATCTTTGGAAAGACAGGATAATACTATATAATGAATTCATTTTTTGGCAGCTCATTAAGGAAAGTGGCGAAAGTGGGTAAAGGGGAAACAGTAAACAAAGCAGGAAAAGCAAGGAAAGCAGGGACAGGAAGTACAGTGAGAAAAGTGAATAAAGAAAAAGAAAAAAGTAGGTACGGGCGCGAGGTTCTTGGTGTAAAAAAGAGCAATTGAGCAATGGAGAATAGATTGAATCTTTAACCTATTTTCTATTATCCATTGTCGATTCTCTGCCATGAATCATGGCCAGGGGGAGTGATATGTCTGAAAATCTTGAAAAGGTGCTACAGGGATGTTTTCATTCAAAAAACGGCAGACCGAATCTTCAGGTAGTGTTGTCAAATACAAAAAATGTAAAACAACATATTGATAAGGCGCATGGAAATCTCAGAGCTATGAAACTAATGTATGAGAACGATTTGTTTGATTGGACAGTTATTTGCGGGTATTATGCAATGTATCATGCGGTATTAGCAGCCCTATACAAAATCGGAATCCGGGCAACAGCTCATTATTGTGCCATTGCGGCTTTCAAAGAATTCTATGTAAAGCGTGGCAGAGTAGAACCAAAGTATGCGATTTATATTAAACGCGCAAAACAACTTGAACAAAAATACGCGGAATTTCTGGATAAAGCCCAGGAGAATAGAGTTATAGAACAATATGGCGTGGAAGTTGTTACCAACGATGATGCAGGATGGATAATTGAAGATGCTAAAGATTTTGTCCTTAAAATTGAGGAAGTACTGGCAGAGTGAAGGCGAAAAAATGGTGAAGCTCTGAAATTTAGAGTTATGGAGGATTGTAAAGGAAAAAATGGCCGGATCTGAGTCCGGACAAAAAGCGGGGTTTTTCGGCAATCTAGTTAGAGTGTTTTTTCGTTAGCAGCGTGAGTAACGTGGGACGTTTTAACGGTATTTTAGCCCCTGTACTTATTTGATATAGGCATTCTTCTGTCTCTACCGAAGGCTTTGGGGGTTATCTTTATTCCGGGAGGGGACTGGCGGCGTTTGTATTCGCTCAAGTCAACAAGGCGGGCAACTTTTGCGACTGTTTCCGGCTTGAAACCCTTTCCCGAGATCTGCTTGCAATCAAGGTCCTCTTCAATGTAAAGTTTTAAAATAGGATCCAGCTCGGAATATTCCGGCAGAGAATCTGAATCTTTCTGGTTATCTCTTAGTTCCGCCGTCGGCGCCTTTATAAGTACATTTTCAGGTATTACCGGAGAAATTTTATTTCTGTATCTCGATATCTCATAAACCAGCATCTTCGGAACATCCTTTATTACCGCAAACCCGCCGGCCATATCGCCGTAAAGCGTTGCATAACCGGTACTCATCTCGGATTTGTTTCCGGTGGTTAGGACTATTCGGTTAAATTTATTTGACAAAGCCATCATAATATTTCCCCGGATCCTTGCCTGAAGGTTCTCTTCGGTCGTGTCCGGCTTTTTCCCTTCAAAAAACGGCGTCAGGAGGTCCAGGTACAGCTTAAAAATATCTTCTATCGGAATAATTTTAAAATTAATACCCAGGTTCTTTGCCAGGTCTTCCGCATCCTCTTTTGATTCCTTTGACGAAAACCTTGTAGGCATGAAAACGCCTGTGACATTTTCTTTACCGAGGGCATCTCTGGCTATGGCTGCCACTATTGCCGAATCAATACCTCCGGAAAGACCTATTACAACTTTTTTAAATCCGGTTTTTAAAATATAGTCACGGGTTCCGACTGTGAGCGCGGTATAGACTTCTTCTGCAAGCGGAAGTATCTTGGATATTTTTTCAGGAACTTCAGGTTTTTCCTCTTTTACGCCTAAAGGAATATCGATTATCAGGAGTTCTTCCTTAAATCCGTCCGCATGAGTCAGAATTCTCCCGTTTTTGTCAACCGCCATAGAGTAACCGTCAAAAACCAGTTCGTCCTGTCCTCCGACCATATTCGCGTATACTATATAAACCCCGTTATCTTTTGCCCGCTTTTGTATAATTTTCTCTCTTTCCAGCACCTTTCCTGCGTGATAAGGCGACGCATTTATAGTGATTATTACTTCTGCTCCGTCTGAAGCTTCCGTTTTTACAGGACCATCCTCCAGCCAGATATCTTCACATATGTTAAGCCCTATATTGACGCCTTTAATATCCGCAATAAAAGGTTTCTCCCCCTGTTTAAAATACCTCTTTTCGTCAAAAACCCCGTAATTTGGCAGGTTCATCTTATGATAGATCCCGGTGACTTTCCCGTCTGTCACAACAGCCGCGGCATTGTAAAGTTCCTTCCCGACTTTGTCAACAAAACCGATAACTGCTGATATACCCTTAACAAAAGATGATATTTCTTTGAGTGTATCAATATTATCCTTAATAAATTTTTGTTTGAGAAGTAAATCCTCGGGAGGATAACCGGGGATGGTAAGTTCCGGAAATATTGCAATATCCGCCTTTACGGCTTTGGATCTTTCAATAAATTCTTTTATCTTTGCGGCATTTCCCGCAAAATCCCCCACTGTAGTATTTATCTGGCAAGCCGCTATTCGCATTAAACATTTCCTTGTATTTCACACCATTTTGTAAATTTATAGTAGTATGTTACTCTTCTTCAGGCTTAAGCGCAAGAAAAATAAAAAGGAAAGGTTGTAATATGCCTGTCAAGCAATAGCATATATTAATATGAAAATTATAAAGACAGATGAATAGAATTTTCACATCTTGTCAGGCGGACTTCTTTCATAATCAGTGTCGACCTATGGTGAGATCTCGTCCGCTACAATGCTGTGCGAGACCTCTCGGGGGGCTAAGTGGAGAATCCATTGCATTCTCTATAATCGCCCTAACAGCTTGCTTTAACCAATGCCTCCTCCTATCATCATTCATCCGAAATTCTGTTTTGGACTTTGTGTCAATAATAGTATTGACATACTCCAATATGCGTCGTATAATGGTATCAACATGTAACAAATTCTGTAGTAAGTCGGAGGTTGTAATGTTTTATAGGAAAATATTGGATTTAATGAAGGTATGGAAAGATAAAAAACTGCGAAAACCTCTAATACTCAGAGGGGCGAGGCAGGTTGGGAAAACATCAGCAGCTTTATTATTTGGAAAAGAAAACTTCAAAGATGCAGTTTACATTAATTTGGATTCTACAGAACATTTGAGGGTTTTTAATAGAGAAATGTCTGTAGAAGAGTTCATTACGGCGGTTAGATTACATCTGCAAAAAGAGATTATTCCCGGAGAAACCTTACTCATCATAGATGAGATCCAAAATTCAACTTTGATGATAAAACTTCTTCGCGGACTTTTTGATAAGCTTCCAAAATTGCATGTGATCGCTGCAGGTTCTCTGCTGGAAGCTGTTATCGGGAGTGAGGGGTTCTCTTTTCCTGTAGGCAGAGTGGAGTTTGCATATATGTATCCTTTAGATTATTTTGAATTTCTGCGTGCAATCGGTAAAAATGAATTACATTCGGAATTATCAAAATGCCGGTTGAACGCGCCGGTGCCTCAGGTAATACATGAGGAGGCGTTAAAGTATTTTTATAAATATTCGATTGTCGGCGGCATGCCTGAAGCTGCGGCTTATTATGCGCAAAAAGGTGAAACCCTCGGACTTAAGGATATTTTCTCCTCGCTTATGACAGGATATAGTGAAGACACGCACAAATACGCTTCAGTTGCAAACTCGAAGTATGTTTCATTTATAATTGATAACGCTCCGCTTTTTGCCGGAACTACGGTGTCGTATGACAAGTTTGCCGGTTCTGCTTACAGGAGTAGAGAAATTGCGCAAGGATTTTCTGCTCTTGAAAAAGCAATGTTACTGCGTCAGGCCAGGGCTACAGCCTCCGTGGAGCTGCCGCTCCTTGAGAAGGAAAAACGCCCTAAAAAGATAATCTTTCTTGATACGGGTCTGGTAAATTACAGGATGGGAGTTACCGGAACGTATTCTGAGTTTGAAGATCTGTCTGACATATATCAGGGACGGATAGCCGAGCAGATAACAGGTCAATCTCTCCTTTCTCTTGATGATTCCGTGCAGGGGCATCTTACATACTGGGCAAGGGATAGAAAAGAGGGTTCAGCAGAAGTGGATTTTTGTTTTGCGCGGGAAAATGGAATAACAGGGATAGAGGTTAAGAAAAGCGCGGCAGGAAGTCTTCGTTCTCTTGCTGTCTTTGCCTTAAATGTAAAGAATCCGCGGCTTATACGTATTTATTCCGGATCTTTAAAGACGGAAAAGCTTATGAGTAAAGGAAAAATATTCAAGTTATTATCGGTGCCTTTTTATCTTTTACCCAGGATGAATGAAATAATGGCGTTAAGCGAAGAAAGAAAATATAACAGATGAAATATTAAGACCCTTTTTTTGAAACGATAATCCAGAGGGTTTTTAGGATGATTATTATGTCGAGGGCTATGGATCTGTGTCTGATATAGAACTCGTCGAAAAACCATTTTTCATGAGGTTTAAAATGATAATTTCCTTCCACTTGCGCAAGTCCCGTCAGACCGGGGTTTACGCTTAAACGCTCCCCCTGAAGTTCTTTATGCTGTTTTACAAAGAATGGGCGCTCGGGTCTTGGCCCGACTATGCTCATATCGCCTTTTATAACATTCCAAATCTGGGGGAGTTCATCCAGGCGTGTTCTCCTCAGGATCCTACCTGTCAGAGTTACTCTGTCATCGTTATGCTTTGCCCAGACTGGGCCTGTGTGCTTTTCTGCATCTGCAACCATACTGCGGAATTTATAAAGTATAAATATTTTTCCAAATCTTCCGACGCGTTCCTGCGCGTAGAAAGCCGGACCTTTCGAAGTTAACTTGATTACGAGAGCTATTAATATGAGGAAGGGAAAAAGAAGAAGGAAAGCTGTTATTGAGATCAAAAGGTCTAAAAAACGCTTCACTGCAAAATAAGCAGTTTTATCCTTGTTAACAAAGGCCCATTTGCTTTTGTTGTCTTTATCTAATCCTAGCAAATTCCTGTATGGTTTCAGTTTACTGTGCGGTGACATTTTTTATCCTTTTACTTCTTCAATGGACTATTAATATACTGTAAAAGATCAGGGTTGTCAATGTGTGTTTTATTACAAAAACTCTACCACTTCAAATATTCATATGATATAATGTGAAAACTGATATAAACGGTGCATTCGGATCAGACGAATGCTTTTGAGCAAAAGAAGGAAGTGAAGCAAACGAGCAAAGCGAGTCTGGCGCATTTGATATAATCCGTTATGTAGCAAAGCGGAATGATTCAATAATAATTTCCTATCGGATCAGACGAATGCAGTCAAGAACAACGATTGAATATAAGTAATTTTGAAGTTATAGTAGGCAGCAGTTAACCCATGGCGCATTCGTCTATTTGGTTAGGACATCACCCTCTCAAGGAGTTTTGAACCTATGACTGTTTGCTTCATTTTCCTAGCTTATTCTTAATCTATAAAGCTTTTCGTAAATATTCAATTGCTCCCAATTGCTCTCTTTTACCCCTGATTGCTACCGATTCTGCCACAAATCTGCCACATGGAATTTTGAAAATACACTGATACGGTTTTACCTTTATAAAGCCGGATCAATAATATATAATATTACAAATACTTGAAAAGAAATACTGTATAAAATTCCAAGTTAAAAGCTTGAAGGAATAAATTAATGAGATATGCCGTTTTTGTAAGCGCAAACCAAAAGGAGTTAAGAGACGAAAGATTTGCGATTAGCGAACTTGTAAACAGCAATGCTACTTTGCGTAATGTTTTTGACGTATTTCTTTTTGAGAATTTGCCGGCCAAAGGAAAATCTCCGACCCTGACATACCTTAAGCAAGTGGATAACAGTGATATCTATATTTGTATTATTGGAAATGAATACGGCATTAAGGGAAAAGATGGACTATCTGCTACAGAAAGAGAATTCAGGCGGTTTTTGAAGAAAAAACAAAAAGGTGAAGTGCTTTTTTTCATAAAAGGCAGCAATAAGGAGGACTCTAAAAGAGATCCGGATACACAAAAACTGCTGAAAACAATTAAAGATAATTATATTTATAAAAGATTTGGAAATGTTGACGAGCTTAAAACGCAAGTATTAAGCAGTTTTGTTTGCTGTATTGATGAAGCCGGTGCTATCAATAAAGATCCGTTTGACCAAATTGCTTGCAGTGAGTCAAAATATTCTGATATTGATGAGAATGAAGTCAGAGCCTTTTTAGAGAACAGGTCTGTTAAACTAAAAGTTAAGGTTCCCAAGATAACCATCAAAGAATTTTTATTTAAGACTCTTAAAGTTTTAAAGAAAAAAGAAGACAAATTTATTCCTACAAATACTGCCTTGCTTTTCTTTGGAAAGAATCCTGCAGATTTCATTCCTCAAAGTGAAATTAGGATTGCGAGATATGAAGGGGTTGCGCGAAGCAAATTCATTGATTCTCAACCTATAAGCGGTCCTGTTTACAAAATGTTGGAACAGGTGGAATCATTTTTTAGACGGAACACAAGAATCGCAAATAAAATTGTGGATTTTAAAAGGATTGACATTCCAGAATATCCTTATGAAGCGATAAGAGAGGCCGTGATCAATGCTATTGCGCATAGAGACTATTATCGTCGTGGCGCACCAATTATGATTTCAATATTTGATGATAGGATCGAGGTTTCAAGTCCTGGAGGTTTATTGCCCGGGTTAAATATAAAAAAGCTGGAAGGACACCATGAATCAAGGAATAAAAATATCTGCGAGATATTTCACGAAACAAAGGACATGGAAAAATACGGAACGGGCATTAACAAAATGAAAGCACTTATGAAGGCTCATGGCCTGCGGTTGCCTGAATATAAGGAAGAGAGTAATTTCTTCGTTGTGACTTTTTATGGGCCGGGAGAAAAAATACTAGATTTAGTACCTGATATACCTGAAGACAGACAAATCGACTTGAAAAAGTTGGGTTTGAATGAAAGACAAATTGAAGCGTTAAGATTTATGGTAAACGGAACAAAAAATATTACTATTGGAGATTATGCAAAGCAGTATAGTGTCAGCGTTAAAACGGCTAAACGAGATATTAAATATTTAGTAAAATCAGGGATGGTTGTTAAAATCGGATATAAAAAAGGTGCTTTTTTTAAGGCAAAGTAGGATGTCCCTAAAAACAAAAAAATGTCCCTAAAAATGTCCCTAAAAGTAGGGTATCACTATAAACTGAAAACTGGCGAATGCGGTTTTAAAGACGCTTAGAGCAATGGCACATAAGTCCCCGAAATGGCGCATAAAAAGGCACATAAGAGAAATGCAAGAAGAGGGTGTGAGCCAAATGAGCCAAAAACGAGCCAAAGCATCTTTATGTTGGAATTGAAAAAAAACAATGACTGAAAAAGAAGAACAAAACGGCTTAAAAGAAAAGATCAATAAAATAGACGAGCAAATCTCTGCTTTATCTGCTCTCCGCAAGAAATATACCGATGAATTAAATACCCTGCCGGATTGTGAGAACTTTAAGGTGTCTGAGGCTAAGTCAAGCAAGGAATTATCTCCTGAAGAAAAAATACAGCTGTTTAGAAGCTATTTCAAGGGGCGTAATGATGTATATGCGCGTCTTTGGGTTAGCAGTAATAAACAAAAGCGTGGATACAGCCCTGTTTGTAAACATGAATGGGATAGAGCATTATGCAAGAAACCTGTGATTAAATGCTCGGAATGTTCTAATAAGGAATTTAGCCCTCTTGATGAAGACGCTGTACGACGGCATCTTTTGGGGAATCAAGTAGCCGGAATATATCCAATGCTTCAGAATGAACATTGTTATTTTCTAGCAATCGATTTTGATAAAGAAGGATGGTTTGAAGATATAAAAGCATTAACAATTACCAGCAAAGAGGAAGGTATTCCTGTAGTTATAGAAAGATCACGTTCGGGATCTGGAGGGCATGTCTGGATATTTTTTGAAAAGGAACTCCCTGCTATACTAGCGAGAAAGCTTGGAAGCTATTTAATAACTATGACCATGAGCAAGCGTTATCAAATAGATATGAAGAGTTATGACCGTTTATTTCCTAATCAAGATACTATGCCAAAAGGAGGTTTTGGAAATCTTATTGCCTTGCCATTTCAAAAAGAAGCTGTAAATAATGGTAATAGTGTATTTATAGATGATGCGGGATTGCCATATCCCGACCAGTGGACTTTTTTAGCATCGATTCGCAAGATGAGTTTTGACGATGTTCAAAAGAAAGTTGATGAGGGCATAAAATCAGGTCAAATTATTAGTGTTTTGCAAAGTCAGGTTGACGAAAACGATGAACCATGGACGAGACTTCCATCCGGTAAAAGAAAATTTAAGGTTGAATTGAAAGATCTTCCGGATAGTCTTGAAGTTGTTCTTGCAAACCGTATCTATATAAAAGAGGATGCAGCTCCACCCGCCTTGTTGAATCAGCTGAAACATTTGGCAGCGTTTCAGAATCCCGAATTTTATAAAAAGCAGAAGATGCGGTTTTCAACTCATGCAACGCCGCGGGTTATTTGCTGCGCTGAAATCTCGGGAGGATATTTATCGCTTCCTAGAGGATGCATTAAAGATATTGATATTCTTCTGAAAGAACATAAAGTTAAACTCAAGGTGATTGATAAGCGTTTTAAGGGACGGAAAGTTAGTTTTAAATTCAAGGGGACACTAAATGATGAGCAGGAAAATGCGATCAAATACATGCTTTCCTCGGATTTTGGAGTACTTGTTGCTCCTCCAGGTTCCGGTAAAACAGTATTGGCTGTGGCTGCAATGGCAAAGAGAAATACAAATATTCTGATCTTGGTCCATCGTAAGCCGATTATGGATCAATGGCGTCTGCAAATATCAGCATTGCTGGGAATAGATAAAAAGAAAATTGGTCAAATTGGCGGCGGGAAAAATAAATCTACAGGGGTAATTGATATTGCAATGGTTCAAAGTCTTGATAATGATAAAAAAGTTGATGATAGGGTTGCCGATTATGGTTTTGTTATTGTTGACGAATGCCATCATGTCAGTGCTTTTTCATTTGAAAAAGTCTTGACACAGGCAAAAGCGAAGTATGTCCTCGGGCTTACCGCAACACCTTATCGTAGAGATGGTCATCAGCCAATTATTTATATGCAGTGTGGCCCTATCTGCCACCAAATCAAGCAAAAAGACTCCTCATATCATTTATCGGAATCTAAAGTCTTAGCGAGAAAAACATCTTTTTCATATGCATGGAATGATAATTCTAAAATCCATGATGTTCTAATAGCGCTGGTAAGCGATGAGCAGAGAAATAGATTGATTGTTGATGATATTGTAAAGGCTCTAAATGAGGGACGGTTTCCTCTGGTTCTTACAGAACGCCGGGAACATTTGGAGCGATTATTAGAAATGCTGAAAGGAAAAGCAGATTATATTTCAGTTTTACAAGGAGGAATGGGTAAGAAAAAGGCGAAGGAAGTATTTGAAAAATTAAAGGAATTCCCGGAAAATTGCAGGAAGATAATCCTTGCCACAGGTTCATATATCGGTGAGGGATTTGACGAGCCAAGACTGGACACATTATTTCTGACAATGCCAAGTTCGTTCAAGGGTAAGATAGTTCAATATACGGGAAGGTTGCATAGGTATCACAAAGAAAAGAAAAACATTCATATCTACGACTATGTAGATTTGAACGTGTCTATGTTGGATAGAATGTTTCAAAGAAGAATGAAGACCTATAAGATGCTTGATTATACTATTCATACCGAAGCTGAGGCCGAAAACTTACTATAAGCAAGAGACGTAAGTTCTGTTGAAGCTTTCAATTCTGATATGTGGAAAAGTCCCACGTATTTTGTCAAAAATGGAAAAAAATATCCAAGTTATAACAAAAGATACGATATGCTTTGGGTGACCTTACCCCTGAAAACTGTACCTGCTTGAAAGTGAATTAGTAATAGATGAGGGCCCCCAAAAAACTAGACCACGTCCAAGGTTACGCCATCACCCTTCCAGGGTGTTTAAATCAAAATGTGTCTTCGTGTGTCTTAATGTTTCTCTTAATATAAAAGGCTTTTTAAAATTCTAAAGTTACAGTTTTTTCTAGATTTATGCTCTTGTCTGCCACAAAACATTAAGTCTGAAAAATAAAATCTTCACCTTCAAAACTCTTTGTGATATAATGTTTTAAAAGGCGCATTCGTCTATTTGGTTAGGACATCACCCTCTCAAGGTGGAGATGACGGGTTCGAATCCCGTATGCGCCACCAAAAATATTTGAATCCTCCGCCAAAAAGATTGGTGGACACGCGTATGCGCCACCAGACTACGCAGAAGTTTCGTTTTGAGGGTCAATTGAAATAATAGCTGTCACCAAAGGAACTCAATTATGACAAAAGGGCAGATAGAAGCACAAATATCGGAAGCGATAATTAAATTTGAAAAGGAATATATGGGGCGGGGGCCTGTAGAAACCAGAACTTTTATTATTGAAGATTTAATTATTGTACGCCTAAAAGGGGTGCTGACTCTGGCGGAAGAACAGCTTACGAAAACAAAAGACGGGGCGGAACTGATTAAGAGAACCAGAGCACTTCTTATAGAAGAAGGAAAGACACTACTTTCTGATATGATAAACAAGATAACAGGAATTAAAGTTGTAAGTTTGCATACCGATGTTTCAACAAAAACCGGCGAGCGCATTATTGTTTTCACTCTGGAAAAGAAATACGAAGTTTTGTAGTTGCTTGATTTATCGAGCCGTAGCGCCTGATTAATCAGGCAACTACAAATAATTGTCAGAGTAACTATTTGACATATAGTGATTGATTGTGTATAATTACTTTCGGAAGATTTGACGGGTTTCCAAAAGGGAAGCCGGATAATAAGCCAACTAAGCTCAAATAGAGCGCGGTTGGCTTTTCTTTTTTTAGTGCTCAAATTCGACTTACTATAATTTAATAGATATTGTCGTCCGCCAGTATTTTTGGAGGATAGAGATTAGTTATTGTTTTTCATGGGGGTTTTATGGAAAAAAAGAGAAAGACGAAGATTGCATCACCAAAAGTGGCAAAGTCGTCGTACTTAAGCCCATCAGCGCTTGTGACGGGAAATGTTTTTATCGGTGGTGATGTCTTTGTCGGACCGCATGCGGTTATCAGGGCGGACGAGCCGGGAAGCGAAGTTAGCATTGAAAAAGGCTGCAATATTCAGGATGGGGTAATAGTGCATGCGCTAAAAAATACTAAAGTAAAGATTGGAAAGCATACTTCGCTTACACATGGCTGCATGATACACGGACCTTGCAGGCTTGGCAAAGATGTTTTTATAGGGTTTAGATCTGTCATATTTGATTCTGATATCGGGAATAATTCTGTCGTTAAGAATATGTGCCATATTGAAGGGGTGGACGTCCCGGCAGGCCGTACCGTTCCCTCTTGCAGCAATATCGACCTTAATAATGCTTCTTTGATACTTGTTGAGACCAGTGCGAAAGAAAAGAAATTCTCCAGGTCTATTGTGAGAGTAAATAAATATCTTATTAAGGCTTATAAAGGAAGGAAAATAAAAACCGCAAAGACTCACGCACAGCATTTTTGAAATATTTTAACAAAATCTTGACAATGTGATTGATTGCCTGTAAAATACTTCACAAACACAGGAACATTAGATTGCAGGCCTATGCACGGAGGAAAATAAGTTGGCAACACCGCTTGAAAAGTGGATAGTAGAGATAGCAGAACTTACAAAACCTGACAAGGTTCACTGGTGCGACGGCTCTGAAAAAGAAGCCAGGGAACTTGTAAAAATTGGGATTGAAAAAGAAAAACTTAACGGGCATCAAGTATTTACGGAATTAAATAAAGAAACCTACCCTGACAGTTATCTTCATAGAAGCCATCCAAATGATGTTGCGCGTTCGGAGAATCTTACTTTTATATGTCATTCCGATAAGGAAATGACAGGGCCAAATAATAACTGGATGGAGCCAAAAGAAGCTAAAGCCAAGATGAATGCTTTATTTTCCGGCTGTATGAAAGGAAAGACGATGTACGTCCTTCCATATATGATGGGTCATCCGGATTCACCCTATGCCAAGGCCTGCGTTCAGGTTACTGATTCTGTTTATGTCGCTGTTTGCATGAGAATAATGACAAGGCTTTCTAAAAAAGTCATAGAAAAAATAGGAAATTCTGATAAGTTTGTAAAAGGAATTCATTCTGTCGGTGAGCTTGACCCGAACAGAAGGTTCATTATGCATTTTCCTGAAGAGGGATTGGTCATGTCGTACGGCTCGGGCTATGGCGGAAATGCACTTCTCGGAAAAAAATGTTTTTCACTCAGGATTGCCTCGTATCTGGGGCTTCAAGAAGGCTGGCTTGCCGAGCATATGATAATAATGGGAATAGAAGATCCCAAAGGCAAGGTTTCTTATATAGTGGCCGCGCTTCCCTCTGCGTGCGGCAAGACAAATCTCGCGATGATGCAGTCGACACTTCCTGGTTATAGGATATGGACACTTGGTGATGATATTGCCTGGATTAATGTAGGTTCTGACGGAAGGCTTTACGCAATCAATCCCGAATACGGGTTCTTTGGCGTGGCTTCCGGGACCTCCATGAAGACAAATCCAAATATGATGAAAACCCTCCGTGCTAATAAATTCTATCCTACACTTTATACAAATGTAGGTATTGATACTGATAAGAATGAGCCGTGGTGGGAAGGCATGAGCGATATTGTCCCGAAAAATATCCTTGATTGGCAGGGTAATAAGTATGACGGGAAGTCAACAGCCGCGCACGCCAATTCAAGATTTACAGTATCCGTGAAGAATTGCGAGACACTTTCTCCTGAATTTGACAATCCGAAGGGTGTTCCGATCTCTGCGATTATATTCGGAGGAAGGCGAAGCTCGCTTATTCCTCTTGTATTTGAGAGCAAATCCTGGGAACACGGAGTATTTTCCGGTTCGATCATGGGTTCTGAGACCACCTCCGCAGCCATAGGCAAAGCAGGAGTTTTAAGAAGGGATCCGATGGCTATGCTTCCTTTTTGCGGTTATAATATGGGAGATTATTTCTCTCACTGGCTGGATATAGGAAATAAGATGAAAAATGCCCCGAAGATATTCTTCGTTAACTGGTTCCGTACCAATGAACAGGGCAAATTTATGTGGCCGGGTTTTGGCGAGAATATCCGGATAATGAAATGGATCCTGGAAAGGGTTGATGGCAATGGCAAAACGACAAAAACCCCGATAGGTAATGTTCCTGACGTTAACGGTTTTGATATGAGCGGATTGAATGTCTCCAAGGCGGATATGGAAAAGTTGTTTGCCGTAAATATTAAAGAATGGGGAGAGGAATTAAAAAGTATCGGCGAATACTACGAAAAGTTTGGCGCCAAAATGCCGAAGGAACTGCTGGCGGAGTATGAGGCGATGGTAGCAGAGTACAAGAAGAGTAATAACTAAGGTTAAAGCACTAAGCACTAAACAAAAAGAAAATATTTAATAACTAATCAATAAGCAAGATCCACAAGGGCGGAAGGGTAAAAAATGTTTCTGTCCTTTCTTTTTTATGGTAAAATACGATATGAGAACAATATCTGCTATACTTCTAATCTTACTTTCTGTTTGTAATTTGATGGAGGGATCTATTCCGTCCAGGCCAAAAGAACCAGCGTCTCCGGAAATTATAATTACCGATGAAACCTTTGTCTTAAATATTGAAGAAAAATATATGAGTTTTAAAGGTAAATATACTTTTTACAGTACATTTCTTCGGGATATAAAGACAAAAGTCAGTTTTCCGTTTTACACTGACGCGGCTCATCCCTTTCCGAAAAATATAAGCATGTCTAATCTTACGTTTACTCTTCCAAAAAGTGAGATTTTTAAGTTCGAAAAGGATTTTATTGAATACTCTATGATTTTCAAGGCAAAAGGTGAAACTTTGCAGTCGGTAACTTACATGCAAGAGCATAAGAATAATAAAGCCATATATTTATTTACGGCAAATGACTTAAAAAAACCTTTAAAAACACTTAAAGTATTTATCTATGTCCCGAAAAACTTTAAGAAAGTTAAAATTAACTACAAGACAAAAACGCCGAAAGAAAAAAACAACTATATACTGTACACAATTGAAGAGAAAAATATTATTCCTGATAAAAATCTTATCGTGGAATGGGAGAAGTAAGAGGATGATGCATAAAAAAAGACGATCAAAGCACAGATGAAACGCAGGAAACTGACCAAGACACATAACTTTGAATACAAGTACCCGCTTATTTCGAAGCAGTGGAATTACAAAAAAAATATCGATATAATGCCCTCAATGATAACGCCGGGATCAGAGCGGAAAATCTGGTGGATTTGCAAAAAAGGTCATGAGTGGCAAACAGCGCCATATAACAGGACTAACGGCAAAGGCTGTCCTTTTTGTGCCAATCAAAAAACAGCGAGTGATAACAACCTTAAAACACTTAGGCCGGGAATTGCAAAAGAATGGAGTTATGAAAAAAATGATAAACTCAAACCAAAGGATGTTGTACCCGGTTCAGGAATTAAAGTATGGTGGAAGTGCACTAAAGGGCACGAATGGGAAACTAGGGTTACTAACAGGCTCAAAGGCACGGGCTGTCCGTATTGCGGTGGAAGAAAAATACATAATGATAATTGTCTTGCTGTAAACTCCCCAAAGCTTGCGTTGCAATGGAATTATAAAAAAAATACAGGCCTTACCCCTTATGATGTGATGCCGGGCTCGAACAAGAGAGTCTGGTGGAAGTGCAGCAAGAGACATGAATGGAAAACCTCGGTATTGAACAGAAAAAGTAACGACTGTCCCTACTGTCAGGGCAGTAAAGTGTGTGATGATAACTGTCTTCAAACTTTAAAGCCTGAACTTGCGGCAGAATGGCACTCTTCAAAAAATGGAAGCTTAAATCCAAAGGATGTTACAACCGGATCAAGAAGAAAAGTATGGTGGCAATGTAAAAAAGGACATGAGTGGCCGACCTCGGTTTGCGGCCGGTCGAAAGGCTATGGATGTCCTTACTGTGCGTCTCGATGTGTTTGTCTGGACAATTGTCTTGCAACATTGAATCCAAAAGTAGCAAAAGAATGGCATCCGACAAGAAATGGAAAATTAACTCCTTATAATGTAACAGTCGGATCAGGAAAAAAAGTATGGTGGATTTGTGAACTGGGACATACATGGAAAACGGCTGTGCATAACAGGAAAAGAACAGGCTGCAGGGACTGTTCTTATTCTCTCCGAGCTGCACTTCGAAGCCGCGGTGGTTCCGTCGGGAGAGGTATAGCCGGAGAACTGACAAATAAACTGCGACGAAGAACAAAACAAAAATCAAAATATCTCACAGAAAAAAGTATAAACTATCCTTTTAAAAAACTTCCAAAAATGAAAATATTTGACAAAGAAAAGTAAATCCGCCAAAAAGCGTCAGCGGACGGGCAAAAACCTTTCTGTCCTTTTTTTTCTTTTTTTTAATTCTGGGACAGGCACGTGCCTGTCCCACTTTTTTCGAGCGCACCTGATAAATCAGGGTAATTTCTTTGTTTTCGGAATGTGTTTGTGATAAAATTAAGGCATATCAAGACTCAAGGGGGCAGCACAATGAATGACAAAGAAGCTTTGTTCAGTTTAATCGGGGAAAAAGTTTTCAGGATACGCGGGTATTTGGTAATGCTGGATAGAGATTTGGCCGGATTGTATGGAGTGGAAACAAAAAGGCTAAATGAGTCGGTAAGAAGGCATATTAAAAGATTTGATAACGAAGATACCATGTTTCAAATAACACAGCTGGAATATAGCGAAGCTTCAAGGTCGCAATTTGCGACCTTGAAGAGAGGCGAAAACATCAAATATATGCCTTATGCTTTTACTGAATTAGGTATAGCGAAACTTTAAAGTATTTTAGAAAGCGATATTGCAATACGGGTAAATGACCAGATCATGCGGTGTTTTATTGCGACGAGAAAGCTTGAATCGAAAAATGATGATTTTAGAAAGTATGTTGAAGCTAATTTTAAATTCATCCATGAAAAACTGAAGAAAACCGACGTCAGCATTGAAGCAATCTTTTCGCTATTAGACAGCTATCAAAGTCACAAGAAAATACCTTACAAAACAACCGGTAAAATAGGTTTTAAAAAAAACAAAGACAAGGCGAAGCAGTTGAAAGCAAAGGCAAAGAATAAATAAAAAACGGTTATATTTTGAATATGATACGAGAGAAAAACATTATTCACGATAAAAGTTTCATCAATGAAGATGAATGGGAGAAAAAATAGTATGTTGCTCGGAAAAAATAATCAGAAAGATAGATATGCTAAACTTGACAAGATAAAAATATGGCACCCGACGAAAAATGGAAAATTGAAACCGGCTGATTTTCCCGGAGTAACCTGGAAAAAGGTTTGGTGGATATGTAAAAAGGGGCACGAGTGGCAGGCTAAAGAATATAAAAACGTAAAGATAGGGTGTCCCTATTGCGCAGGAAAGAAGGTGTGCGGAGATAATTCTCTTGCTGCAGTAAACCCAGAACTGGCGAAAGAATGGAGCTATAAAAAGAATGCGGGGTTGACACCGCACGATGTAACTTCCGGAACTGAAAAAAAAGTATGGTGGAAGTGCAAGAGAAAACATGAGTGGAAAGCATCTGTTAATAAAAGGAATAGGGGAAGCGGCTGTCATTATTGCTCTAGCAGAAGGATCTGCAAAGATAATTCACTTGCTGCAAAAAATCCAAAACTTGCAAAAGAATGGCACCCAATAAAAAATGAAAACCTGAAGCCGGAAAATGTATTTGCTACTACAAAAAGGTATTTCTGGTGGCGGTGCAAAAAAGGTCATGAATGGAGAGCAAAATGTAGTAGTCGAAGTGAAGGATACGGATGTCCTTATTGCGGTGGTGGAAAAATTTGCAATGAGAATTCCCTTTCTGCGACAAATCCAAGACTTGCAAAAGAATGGCACCCGACAATGAATGGTGCCTTGACTTCCAAGGATGTTTTTGCTAATACGAAAAAGTTTATCTGGTGGCGATGCAAAAAAGGTCATGAATGGAGAGCAACAGGCATAAGCAGAAATAGCGGAAACCTCTGTCCCTTCTGCTCAGGTCGGAAGGTCTGCGATGATAATTGCCTTGCTACAATAAATCCAAATCTTGCAAAAGAATGGCATTCAACAAGAAACGGAAATTTAACTCCTGGAAAAGTAACACTAGGCTCTCCGGTCAAAGCATGGTGGAAATGCAAAAAAGGTCATGAATGGCAGGCTGTTATTAACAGAAGAAACAGAGGTAATAAATGTCCTTATTGCAGTCATCTGTATGTATCTTCAGAATTCTCTCTTTTAACCATAAAGCCGAAACTTGCGAAGGAATGGCATCCGACAAAGAACGGGAAATTGAAACCATCCGGAGTTACATCAAAATCTGGACGTAAGGTCTGGTGGATGTGCAAAAAAGGACACGAGTGGAAAACGGCTATAAGCAGTAGAAAAGAAGGCTCAAAATGCTCTATTTGTTGTAATAGAAAAGTATCAGCGGTAACATCTCTCTTGGCGTTAAATCCAAAACTGGCAAAGGAATGGCATCCGACGAGAAATGGAGAGCTTCTACCGGAAAATGTTGTTCCCGGGACAAGTAGAAAAGCATGGTGGATATGTAAGCACGGACATGAATGGCAAGCGATTGTAGTAAGCAGAAATAAAGGACATGGCTGTCCTTATTGTTCGGGTGTTAAGGCCTCTATGGAAAATTGCCTTGCTGCAAAGAATCCAAGGCTGGCTAAAGAATGGCATCCGACGAAAAACGGAAAATTGACGCCTGAAGATGTTCTTCCGGGCTCAAATAAAAAAATTTGGTGGATTTGCGAGCTTGGGCATGTTTGGATGAGAGAAGTCATTTATAGAAAAAACAGAGGCTGCCCGGAATGTGCATACGCATTAAAAGAAGCGTTAAAAAGTCGCGGCGGTTCGGTCGGCGGGGGTGTTGCCGGAGAGCTTACAAATAAACTGCGAAGAAAAACCAAACAAAAATCAAAATATTTTACTGAAAAAAGTATTAACTATCCTTTTGAAAAGCTTCCAAAAATGAAAATATTCGACAAGAAAAGTAAATCCGCCAAAAAGTGTTAGCGGACGGGCAAAAACCTTTCTGTCCTTTTTCTTTTGTAGTTGCTCGATTTATCGAGCGTGCCTGATTAATCAGGCAACTACAATTATCAAAATCAGGGTAATTTCTTTGTTTTCGTAATGTGTTTGTGATAAAATCAAGGTATCTCAAGACTCAAGGGGGCAGCACAATGAATGACAAAGAAGCTTTGTTTAATTTGATAGAGGAAAAAGTATTTCGGGTTAGAGGGCAGTTAGTAATGCTGGACAGGGATTTGGCCGGATTGTATGGAGTGGAAACAAAAAGGCTAAATGAGTCGGTAAGAAGGCATATTAAAAGATTTGATAACGAAGATACCATGTTTCAATTAAACCAACAAGAGAAAACAGAGGTGGTCGCAAATTGCGACCACCTCAAAGAACTGAAGTATTCATACCAATTGCCCTATGCTTTTACGGAATTAGGTATAGCAAAGCTTTCAAGTATTTTAGAAAGTGACATTGCAATACGGGTAAATGACCAGATCATGCGGTATTTTATCGAGGCGAGAAAGCCGATGGGTAGAAATGATGCTTGGACGGTTGGATGGTTTGATGTTTGGCAAGAGCGAAAATACAGCAGTTTTCTAAGGTGCCAATTTGGCACCTTAGGATTTTGATGTTTCAGGTTGTCGAACGTGGAACAAAAGATCAGATTGTTTCGACAGTGTCGCAACAATTGGTATGCGAAACACAATGAGATTATCAAGTGCGACGCTATCGCTTGTTATGGTAGAATAGGACGGAAGTTTGTCCGCCTTTAGGCGAGACCTCGTCAAAAATGAATTTGACGGGGAGGTTTAGCAAAAAACGAAAAAGAATAGGAAGCAAGGTGGAATAATGAAGAAAATATTATTGATTCTTATGATGCTTCTGATGGTCGCCGGCTGCGGACCTACAGGTTCCCTAAAATATAAAAGAAGCAAAACCATGATTTTCAAAGCAAAACAACTGGACGCCGAGGGATTGAAAGCATTGAAATATGGGGATAAAATATGTTTTCTTGTGAAAATATGGGATGATATATATTTATGGGTTCTAGCGGATGGATATGCGAGCGTTGACAAGAATAAGGTTTACAATTATTATATAACTTTAAAAAAAGGAGATAATGTAGATCTAAAAAAAGATCTTGGCTTTTTAAAGGTCTTAAATGCACCAAACCATGGACCAAGTGCTGATGGTGTATTTGCATGGCACTATGATGAAGGGGTAAATGCGTTACCGTTTCTTGGGGTAGTGAATGGCAAAAGAGAAGAGTTCAGGAATGTTGAATTTGAAAAATATAATATGACTATAAAAGTAAAAGATTTTGACATTGAAAAGTTAGAGTATGTAGATAAGTGGGATGGCAAAAAACAAAATCTTTCTTTTTTCAAGAAAATAGAAATGGAAATAACCGTAAGCGAATTGCGATAATTTTTAGATAAAAAGGACACAATGAATTTTAAACTGCTTAAAAAAGAAAAACATACTAAAGCGCGGCATGGGATTATTAGTACTCCTCACGGGGATCTTGAGACGCCGGTGTTTATGCCTGTCGGAACTACCGGGACTGTTAAGGCGATGACTATGCGGGATATGAAGGAGATAGGGACTGAGATTATGCTTGGGAATACTTATCATCTTTATTTGAGGCCGGGGATGGATGTTATAAAAAATGCGGGGGGACTTCATAAATTTATCGGGTGGGACAGACCGCTCCTTACCGATTCCGGCGGGTTTCAGGTGTTTTCTTTGAAGGGACTTCGCAAGGTAACAGAAGAAGGGGTGTTATTTCAGTCGTTTCTGGACGGGTCGGAGCATATGTTCACTCCGGAAAAAGTTATGGAGATAGAAAATACGCTCGGCGCGGATATTATTATGACGTTTGATGAGTGCGTGTCTAATCCTTGCGAGAAAGAGTATGCGGTAAAAGCACTGGCGAGAACTACAGATTGGGCGAAGAGGTGCCGTAATGCGCATGACAGTAAAGACAGGGCGCTCTTTGGAATTATTCAGGGGAGTGTTTTTGAAGATCTAAGAATAAGAAGCGCGAAGGAAATTACGGGGATTGATTTTGACGGTTATGCTATCGGCGGGCTTTCTGTCGGTGAAAGCAAAGACTTGATGTATGGCATGGTGGATGTCGTAGAGCCGTTCATGCCTGAAAATAAGCCGAGGTATTTAATGGGGGTCGGAACCCCGGAAGACATCTGGGCAGCTGTGGAACGGGGCGTGGATATGTTTGATTGCGTTATGCCTACCCGGATTGCCCGAAACGGGTCGATATACACTAGCGGTGGTAGAATTATTATCCGTAATTCTATATATAGTAATGATTTGTCGCCACTGGACCCGGAATGTGATTGTTATACCTGTAAAAACTTCACAAAATCGTATTTAAGGCACCTTATAAACATGGGAGAATACACGGCAAAGCAACTGAATACTTTACATAACCTCGCATTTATGATAAAATTACTAGCTACTATTAAAACAGCTATTAAAGAAGATCGCTTCCTTGAAGCCAAGGATGCTTTCTTTAAAAAATACGAAAGCAGCAAGGAAAGCAAAGACAGTAAGTGAAGCAAGTGCAGAAAGCGCAGTAGAAGAAGTAAAGGAAGTAAAAAAGGTTTGTATCAGTGGAATCCTGAAGCCTTGTAATCAGTGGAATCTATTTCGTAGGAGGAGTTATTAAATGTCTACAGTGATCAGAATGGTAAGAACGGGAACGACTAAGAAACCGAGGTATAGAATTGTTGTTGCCGACCACAGGTTCCCGAGAGACGGAAGGAATATAGAAATACTTGGAAGCTACAACCCGTTTGACAGAGTGAAAGGTTTGATAATCGACAGGGTGAAAGTTGACGAGTGGGTAAAAAAAGGCGCGAGACTGTCTAACACCGTATTAAAGCTTCTTAAGAATACTAAAACAGCTTAATGCATGTCGACATAATTACAATATTCCCTTCAATGTTTGACTCGGTGCTTGGTTCAAGCATTCTTAAAAGGGCCATAGAAAAAGGGAAGTTGGAAGTAACGGTACATAATTTAAGAGATTACGCGGAAGATAAACACAATACTACCGATGACGCACCGTACGGCGGCGGGGCGGGAATGGTGATGAAGGTAGAGCCGATCGCGAAGTGCTTAAAGAATGTAGAAAAAAAGAAAAAAGGTTTTAAGATCCTTTTAACGCCGGCGGGTAAAAAGTTTGACCAGGATATGGCAAAAAAATTAGCCAGAAAAAAGAATCTGATTTTTGTTTGCGGGCATTATGAAGGGTTTGACGAGAGGGTTAAGGATTATATCGACGAAGAAGTTTCAATCGGAGATTATGTCCTGACCGGCGGGGAAATACCGGCGATGCTTATTGTTGACGCCGTTATGAGGCTCCTTCCGGGAGTGCTGGGGAATAAAGAGTCTGCTAAAAACGAGTCGTTTATGGAAGGCTTACTTGACTACCCGCATTACACACGCCCTGCAGATTATAAGGGAAAAAAAGTACCGGAAGTACTTCTTTCGGGTAATCACGAAAAGATTGCCAAGTGGAGAAGAGAAGAATCGCTAAAACTGACAAAAGAAAAAAGACCGGACCTGCTTGCGAAAGCGAACAAGTTGAGCAAAGGTGTATATATCTCTGTTCTTTGTTAAAATTTTAGGCAGAAATCTTGAAAGAATCGTGTAATTTGGCATACTTTTTGAAATCAACAGGATGATTAGAGATCCAGTTAGCAGCAATGATGTTGTTTAGAGTTCTTATCT
>Ga0208246_1000757_pt1 | contig 22753 bp, 19 predicted proteins | sample RifOxyD2_FD_184039 | JGI IMG/M metagenome (GOLD analysis project Ga0208246, IMG submission 184039) | Soil microbial communities from Rifle, Colorado - Rifle Oxygen_injection D2 (SPAdes) | ecosystem: Environmental > Terrestrial > Deep subsurface > Rock core/Sediment | place: Rifle, Colorado... | reverse complement strand
AAATCTCTTGGTTTTCTGACTCTAGGGTCACTGAATCAAGGCTTTTGTTCCAATCGGTTTGGGCTTTAATATCAGAAAGGGTCTTCCAAACCTCGTTAAGAGGCCGTACAAACCGCACCCGCACCTGAACGCGGTGTTCCTCATCAAACATATTGCCCCGAACAAACACAAAGGCCATCAAAAAGCCCATGGCTGCCAAGGACAAGGCGATAAACTTAAGCCAATTAATCTTCTTTTTTTTGGGGTCGTCTTTGGGAGCCTTGCCTTTTTTGGGAGTCTGAGCAGGACCTTTTGTGCTGGATTTTTTGGCCATCGTTTATTTTAGGGTAACCCCACCTTGCGGTGGGGCGTTTTTGTAGATGCGTTTAGCGCCAGCATCCTCCATCTCCGGCGCCATGTCCAGAGCCAAAGCCCATGCCCATGCCCATCCCCATACGGCCACCCGGTCCACCCTTGCTGTGGTGTTCTTCAATCAACTTGGCTAATTTGATCCGCTGCTCGGGGGTTAGGATTTTATGGAACTCTTCGAGTTTGGTTAACATAAAGTCCATATGGGTTTCATGTTTAGCCTGCATTTGAGAGCGATGTTCCATCATCTGCGCCTTGAGGGCGGTCTTGTCGAGTTGGTCCGCCTTAACAGCATTGCCCAAAGCCCCACCCATGGCCATTGGCCCAGCTTGATTAGGATGGTTGGCCTTGTGGAAGGCAACAATCTCATCTTTAATTTTGCTGGTCGCCGTGACCTGTTCGGGGGTCAGGTTTAGTTCGGATTTGAGTTTGTCTAATATGTACACGGATTGTTTTTCAGGATCCATCCGGTAATGAGAACAAGCGGCTAGGCCCAACGCCAAAAAGGCGGTCAGGGCGGCTAGGGTGAATTTGCTTTTCATAGGGCTCCTTAAAGTCTGATGGTGCAGGGACAGTGTAACACTAATTTTAAGTAAATCCCTCAACAAAGGGTAAAAAATTGTAACTAATTAGTAACCAACCCAGCTAGAAACCCAATTGGTCCGCGCTGGGAGCAAAGCCCAAGGCCAGACGCGCCTTTTGGGTAACCACCCGCCCTCTTGGGGTCCGCTGCAAAAAACCAATCTGCAATAGATAGGGCTCAACCACATCTTCTATAGTATCCGATTCCTCGCCCACCGAAGCGGCGATGGTATTGATCCCTACTGGTCCCCCGCCATAACCTTCGATGATTTGCTCAATAATCCGCCGGTCCAATCGGTCCAGCCCGTTTTCATCAACCCCTAAACGTTCTAAGGTTTCATTAACAATCTGCCCAGTAATCACCCCGCCAGAGCGGTGGTCGGCAAAGTCGCGGGCGCGCTTAAGCAAGCGATTGGCGATTCGGGGAGTGCCCCGAGAACGCCTCCCGATTTGATCAGCGGCGTCGTCATAAATTTCAGTTTCTAAGATACCTGCCGAACGAGTAATAATTTGGGAAAGCTCTTTTGGGCTATAAAACCCAAAGTGAAGCGGAATGCCGAACCGTTCACGAAGGGGGGAGGACAAAAGCCCGGTGCGGGTAGTGGCCCCGACTAAGGTGAAGGGGGGCAGGTCTAACTTTAAGGTGCGGGCGCTGGGTCCCTGGCCGATCATAATATCCAGCTTAAAATCCTCCATCGCCGAATAAAGAACTTCCTCCACCACTCGACTCATGCGGTGGATCTCATCAATAAACAGGACTTGGCCGGGCTCAAGGCTGGTTAAGATAGCGGCCAGATCACCTTGTTTTTCGATTACCGGCCCAGAGGTGGACTTGAGCGGGCGGCCCATTTCGTTGGCGATTAGGTGGGCCATGGTGGTTTTGCCTAACCCTGGGGGGCCGTGTAGCAAAACATGGTCCAGCGACTGTCCCCGGCCCTTGGCAGAGCTGATAAACACCTGGAGATTTTCTTTCATCTCCACTTGCCCAATATATTCCCTAAAAAACCGGGGCCTTAAGGAATACTGGCTTTGGTCCTCTTCGAGGGGGCTGGGCGTAGTGATTTTATCGGGGTCTTCCATGGGTAAGCGGCTAGGGTTACCCCCCCACTATGGCCCTCCGAGCCCCCTTTGGTCAATGGGCGGCTAGTTGCTTGCTTGGCGCTAGCTTTCGATTTCGCGCTACCGTTTGCCTCCAACATCGAACTCCAGGGGGCTGAGTGGTTTAAAAAATTGGGCTTGCCAAGAATGGGTTGGTTGGATAAAGTTTGGCTTAATTCAACTTTATATACATAAAAGGATCAAAAGGAGCCGGACATGCCCCAGCCTCAATACCACTTTTTTATCTGCACCAACCAGCGCCCCCCTGGTCACCCCAAAGGCTCATGTGGTTCTTTAGGCGCTGGTGAAACCTTCCAACGCCTCTTTGAACACCTGGACCAGCAAAACCTTTGGGGCAAGATGAAGGTCACCCCAACCGGTTGCATGGGCCCCTGCATGGCTGGCCCTATTATGGTTTGCTACCCTGAAGGGACTTGGTACAAAGCGGTGACTGCTAAAGACGTGGACGAGATTATTGAATCCCACGTTAAAAATGGCACCCCCGTAGAGCGGCTACGCCTCGATCCTGAAATGATCGGATAAAGCCAGATTTTTGGCAAAAAAAAAAGCCGCTCCCAACCTCTGGGAGCGGCTTTTTTTAGGTTAAGACCAGCCACTTAAGCCATAATCGTATGCCAGAGTTCCTCGTCGGCCCCATCTAAAAACTGACAACCGATCATGAACCGATCCCCTTTATCCACGCAGCGCATCACCCGAATTTCAAAATCAAGCTCTAGGATTTCGCCAGCGGCTTCGTATTTAATCTGGGCGGTGATGATCTCCATCTGATTAAACATGCGCCCCGCAAAAAAGCTTAACCCGCCAGCCGAATAGTCATTTAAGGGGTAGCTCGACTCGGCTTCACCTTCGGCGCCTAAAATAGTGATATCCCCTTTGGCTTTAAAGCGTTTGTGCGCCCGCAAGCGTTCGAAGCGTTCCTCATCGGTCTCTTCGTCTTGATCCACCACCGGGGCAGATTGGGAGAGATTTCCGCCAACCGAGGGATAGTCCCCGTCTAAAAAGGTGAGGATCACTTCGGTGTTATCGACCAGTTCCACGGGCTCTTTTAGGATAATCCTACCGTTTTCATATACCGCTTTTACCGATAACATGGGCTTCCAGGCTTGAGTTGCAAACTTTTGAAAGGTAATACTACCAAAACATCTGGACAATTACAAAGCAAAAATCAACATCCCCCCTGCCTTATGTTTAAGGCAACCAACTGCCCCCCCCAAAAAAAAGGGTTGACCGAACATTAGTCGGCTGACTAACTTGTTAGTCACTTGACTAAAGAGAGTATGGGAAGCAAACAGAAAATCTTACAAGGACTCAAACGGCTATTGTTGCTAAAAGGGCATAGAGGCTATTCTGTGCGTGCTTTAGCCAAAGAGGCGGAAGTTAATCATGGGCTGGTTCATCACTATTTTGGCTCTAAAGAGGGGGTGGTTAGAGCCCTCTTGGCCCAAATCACTGGCGAAAAGCTCCGCCAGTTAGTCGAGCGCATTGAGGCGGGCGCGCCTGAAGAGTTCGGCGAATTTTTTGTTGACCTCTGGGTTAAAGATGAGGAATTTGCCCGATTGATTTACGAGTTTGGCCAGCTAGGCCGCCAATTCCCGGCCATTGGAAAAATTATCAACGAAATAGCTGAGAAAAGACGCTACTTTTTAACCCAGGTCTTTGAACTAAGTGAAGCCCAAGCGATGCTATTTCAAGCGGTAATCTTTGGGATTCAAACCCTGCGTCAAGACCTGCCTATTGAGCAGATTCGACTAGCCGCAGAAGAGTTGTTCCGTATATTTCCCTTAGACAAAAAATTTAATGCCAAAAAACTCAAAGCCGTAATGGCGGCTACGGGGGCAGGGCAGCAGTAGGGTTGTTAATTTGACTAGAATTAGGCCAAAAAACCTCGTGTATAAAAAAACCTTTTAGGAGAATAAAGATGGGTATTCGCAAGCTGATTGATCAAAGCTTTTATCGCTGGGGTGAGCTGATCATCCGGCGAAAATGGGTGATAGCGGTTTTATTTTTGCTGTTGACCGGGTTTATGGGTTCACAATTACGCTACCTAACCATGGACACTTCTTCCGAGGGTTTTTTCCACCCTGACGACCCCTTGATCCTGTCCTACGAAGCCTTCCGCGACCAGTTTGGCCGCGATGAAATGATTGTACTGTTGATTCATTCGGAAAATATTTTTTCAAAGGAATTCTTAACCAAACTGACCCAACTTCACGAAGAGATCGAAAATACGGTTCCCTCGATCAAGGATGTCAATAGTTTGGTGAATGCGCGCAAAACTGTTGGGCAAGAGGGGGCGCTGTTGGTCGAAGACCTCTTAGCAAACCTACCCGAAACCCCAGAGGAAGTGACGGCACTTAAGACCTATGTGCTTTCGAACCCACTTTATCAAAACCTGCTGATCGATGAAAAAGGGACTTACACCCTACTCGCCATTAAAACCGAAGCCTGGTCTAGCATTGGAACCAAAAATGAAAGTACCCAAGGTTTCAACACTAGTACCGAGACCGTTCAAACCAAACGACTGCCACTGACTGAACAAGAAAACAGCGCCATTATTGCCGCAGTCGAACAAATTAAAAACAAATACCAAGGAGCTGATTTCCAAATTTCGTTCACTGGCAGCCCTGTGGTAACGGACTTTTTAAAGAAGTCCATGCAAAAGGATATGCGAAAGTTCACCTTGATGGCGCTGGCCTTGATTGCCTTGTTTTTAGGTCTGACCTTTCGCCGGTTTTCAGGAATGTTTTTACCCTTGATCACGGTTATTTTAAGTCTGGTTTACACCATCTCCCTGATGGCGCAAACAGGCACCCCGATGAAGCTGCCGACCCAGATTATGCCCAGTTTTCTTCTGGCCGTGGGTGTGGGGGCGGCGGTGCATTTGATGTCTATGTTTTACAAAGATTTCAACCGGGACAAAGGGAACAAAGAGCAAGCAATTAAAGATGCCTTAGAGCATTCAGGCCTGCCAATTTTTATGACCAGTCTAACCACGGCGGCCGGTTTGGCCAGTTTTGCTTCGGCTAAAGTGGCGCCCATTGCCGACTTAGGGATGTTTGCTGCCATAGGGGTTATGATCGCTTTTATATTAACGGTCACCATGATCCCCTGCTTCTTGGCGATAATGCCCGTGCGAAGTCTAGCCTATCACGAACAGGACGAAAAACTGCCTCTAACCGAGCGGTTTTTGATGTGGATCGGCGATTTTGCTAACTCCAAGCCTTGGTTAGTGATTGGGTTTTCGGCGGTAATCGTACTAGCTGCGTTGGTCGGCACAACCAAACTCCGTCTTGCCCATAACGTTTTAATTTGGTTTCCCGCCGATTCGCCCATCCGCCAACAGACGGTGATTATGGACGAGCATTTAAGGGGCACCGTTTCATTAGAAATGGTCATCGATACGGGCAAAGAAAACGGACTTCACGACCCCGAGGTGATGAAGGCCATGGCCCAGCTAGAAACCTTCGCCCAAAATTACCAACAACCTGGGGATTCCCAACCGATGATGGGAAAGGCCTTTGGCTTGGCAACCATGCTTAAGGAAATCAACCAAGCACTCAATGAAAACGACCCTAAGTTTTACGTGATCCCCGACGATCAAGCGATGATTGCCCAAGAATTTTTACTCTTTGAAAATTCAGGTAGCGATGATTTAGAGGACCAAGTGGACTCGGTCTTTTCAAAGGCCCGGCTAACCGCCAAGGCCCCCTGGCTCGAATCTCAGGCCTATATCCCCGCCATTACGGCCATCGAGAGCGAAGCAAACCGCCTCTTTGGGGATAAAGCCAAGATCAGCTCCACCGGGATGATCAGCTTATTTGCGGGCACGGTCGATATTATGATGCATTCGATGGTCACTAGCTACGCCATTGCCGGGATCGTTATCACCTTGATGATGATCCTGTTGATTGGTCGAATTAAGGTGGGACTGATTTCTATGATCCCTAACTTTAGTCCAATTATCCTAGTTTTAGGTTTAATGGGTTGGATGGGGATTCCTTTAGATATGTTCACCCTATTGATTGGTTCGATTGCAATCGGTCTGGCGGTGGACGACACCATTCACTTTTTCCACAACTACCGCAAGTACTACGGCGAAACCAAAAGCAGCCGCATCGCGATTGAGCAAACCTTGGCTACCGCCGGGCGGGCGATGTTGGTTTCGAGTATTGTTTTAACCTTAGGTTTTTGGGTTTTCTGCTTTGCCTCAATGAACAACCTGTTTAATTTTGGGTTGTTAACCGGGCTGGCGATGATCTTGGCCTTCTTGGCGGATGTATTGCTTTCACCTGCGTTGTTAACGGTCTTAGATCGTCATCCAGAAGAGGATTGACAAGCTAGAGCATAAACTCTACTTTCTTTGGAGTTTATGCTCTAATCCCCTGGAAGAGGGGAAACTTAAAAATCAAGGAAACCATGGTAACTCGATTTGTTAATTGGTGGGCGGAATGGGTAGTAGAGCGGCGGATGCTAGTTATCGCCGTTTCATTGGTTTTGACTGTTTTAGTGGTCTTGCCTATGAAAAATCTCTACTTCGACAACTCCAACGAAATGTGGTTTTTAGAGGGTGACCCAGCTTTAACTAACTACGATCAACTCCAATCCCACTTTGGCGATAGCGAATATTTCCTGATTGGCATCGAAGCCCGACCAGGGGAAACCGTTTTTACTAAAGACTATATCGAGGCGGTTTATCAAATTACCGATTTTTTAGAAAACCACGATTTTTTAGCAAATCTCGATTTCGATGAACGTACCAGGGCCAATAATCAGGCCAAATTTGTTCAAAGTGCAGATGCCGATTTAGGTGCCCAGTTTGGCGGGGAGGAGCCTGCCAAAAAAAGGAGCCATCCTGTCCGCGCGGTGACCAAGGTGCAGAGTTTGACCACCTACCAGATGACCAAGTCAAACGGAGACAACCTAGACGTGGTTGATCTGTTCCCCGAAGACCCCAGCGATTTTACGGGGAGTCCAGAAGAGCTTAAAAAAGCGGAAGAATTGATGAAAGGGGAAACCCTGGTCCACGACCAATTAATCAGCTCTGACTTCCGCCATGCCATGATCAGTGCCCGCGCCACTTACCTCAAAGGGACCATTGATCATCACGTCCAATTAGTTCGCCAGACCAAGGCCTTTATTGAGGAAAAGGGATTTGAAAAACAGGGTTTTAAATTTCACTTCACCGGGAACCCAGACATTTCAGAAAACTTCTTTTCGAGCAGTATGGCCGATCAAGGGCTAACCTTGCCTTTGATGTTTCTTTTGATCGTGGTGGTTCTAATCTCAAGTTTCCGAACGGTTGCCGGGCTTACTATGCCTTTGTTGGTGATTGTAGGGTCGGTGATTACCACCATGGGGATGATCGGGGCGATGGGTTGGGCGATGAACATGCTTAACGTCACCTTGCCTATTATTTTGATGGCCGTAGGAATTGGCGACTCGGTGCATATTTTGATCGAGTTTTATCACAACCGGGCGCGAGGTCTTGACTCAAAAGAGGCCTCTAAAGAGGCGGTAAAGCACCTGTTTGTGCCTTGTTTTAACACCTCCCTAACTACTGGGCTGGGATTTTTATCAATCGCTGTCTCCAAACTGCAACCTTTGCGCGAATTTGGAATTGTTGCGGCTTTTGGGGTGCTGGTGGCTTTTGTGATTAGTGTGGGGCTCTTGCCTGCGATGATGAGCTTTACTAAGTCCAAAGAAACCAAGGCCCAGCAATTAGCCGAGGGCGGCTTGGTGGCCCGTTGGACCAGCGGTATTACGGACTTTGACTTCAAACATTCCAAACTGATTGCCCTGTCTGGGTTGGTGATCGTTCTACTTTCCTTGTACTTCGCCTCCAGCGTGCGCGTGAACGCCAACTTTATCGACTACTTTAAAAAAGACGCCCCCATGCGGACCGACCTGGACTATTTCAATGAGACCTACAAGGGCGGGTTTTATTTAGAATTTATTGTGGACTCTGGGAAAGAACAGGGGCTGCTCGATCCCCAGTTTATGAAGCGGGTCTTAGAGCTTCAAAACTGGTTAGAAACCACTGAAGGCGCGGGTAAAACCAATTCGTTTTTAAATATGTTGATGAAGTTTAACCAGGCGATGCACGGCGATGACCCGGCCTGGAACATTCTTCCTGACTCTCAAGAATTGGCTGCCCAATATCTACTGTTATACTCCAACGGGGACCCTACCGAAGACCTGACGGATCAAAAGACCTTTGACGAGCGGGAAATGCGGATTAGCCTGCGCTTGGTCAACCGGCCTACCAATGAGATGAAGGCTTATGTCTCTCATATTCAGGAGGTCGTTAATACAGACTTCAAAGATTTAAACGTCACCATTACAGGCCTGCCGGTTTTGTACAACAACATGGACAGCTACATCTTAAACGGGATTGTCCGTAGCTTTCTCTTAGCCTTAATTTCGATTTTGATCTGTTTTGTGGTGCTGTTGCGCTCTTTAAAATATGGCTTGTTGGCGATTATCCCTAGCCTGTTCCCGATTGTGTTAGCCGGGGGGATTATGGGCCTAATGGGGCTTTACCTCAACTTCGCCTCCATGATTATCGCCTCGGTCACCTTCGGGATTGCGGTGGATGACACAATCCATATTATGAGCCGATATATCAAGGTCCGCGCTACTGGCGCTACCAGAAAGCAGGCGGTGCATGCCGCAGTCACCGAGACCGGAAAGGCGATTACCTTTACTACCTTAATCCTCTTTTTTGGGTTTTCTATTTTAATGCTTTCGACCTTTATCCCCAACGTCCACTTAGGCTTTTTTGCCGCCGTGATTTTAATGGTGGCCTTAATTGCCAGCCTGACCCTGCTACCAGCCGTGATATTTTTGCAAAAAGACAAGGCTGAATTATGAATGCCCTAACCCTCATCAACCTGACCTAGAAGGAACCAGATGAAAAAGTTTATTTCGCTTTTGTGTATGGTGGCTTTAGCCTTGCCCGCTATGGCCTTAACCCCCAGAGAAATTGTGGATAAGGCCGACAAACTAGACGACGGCGAGACCAGCATGGCTGAGATGACCATGACCCTGATTGACAAAAAAAATCAGACCCGGGTCCGCACGATCAAAAGCTTCCGCAAAGACTATGGGGACGACAAAAAGTCGATCAGTTTCTTTTTGAGCCCGGCAGACGTAAAAAACACCGCCAGCATGGGTTTTGATTATGAAGACGAAGCTAAGGAAGACGACAACTGGCTTTACCTGCCCGCGTTGCGCAAAGTAAAACGCATCGCCAGCTCCAATAAAAAAGATAGCTTTATGGGTACCGACTTCACCTACCATGATATGAACGGGCTCAAAGTGGGTGAGTGGGAATACCAGATGGTGAAAGATTCGGATATGATCGACGGCCAAGACTGTTGGGTGATTGGTTCTATGCCGAGAAAAGACATTGCCGAAGAGGTGATTAAAGACACCGGATATACCAAACGATTAGTTTGGATCCGCAAGGACAACTTTGTGGTAGTTCAAGGCAAGGTGTGGGTTAAAAAGGGCAACAAGATTAAGGTACTAAAGGCAAGTGATATTAAGCAGATCCAAGGCATTTGGACGGTGGGCAAATTAGAGATGAGCACCTATGCTGGGGATCAAAAGGAACATTCCACTGTTTTGTCTTTTGACAATACCGTGTATAATCAAGGCGTTGACGATAACACCTTTACCACCAGCCGCATGGAAAAGGGGTTATAAATGAAATCTGGTTTTTTAGCTTTGCTCTTAGGCCTAAGCTGGAGCGGACTGGCCCTAGCTCAAGGGGGATTCGACGAGGGTTTTGATATGAATATCGCCAGCCCCGAAGCCCCCACCGAAGCCACCTCTGCGGAACCAGAGGCAGAAGCTGATCTCCCAAAGGCCTGGGATTTTTACGGGTTTGCTAAGACCGACTTTGGCTATTCCTACGAAAAACAAGACCCTGAAAAGCCTTTGAGCAAACTTCGGGAAACTCTAAACTTAACCTTTGACTATAAGTTTTCGGACTCCTGGCGCACCCGGATTAATGGCAACGCCTTTTATGACGGGGCTTATGGGATAAACGGGACCGATCTTTATACTCAAGAGGTCCTAGATGCCTATCAGCAGGAGGTCGAACTTCGTGATACCTACCTAGAAGGGGAATTAGGTGCCGGTTTTTCGATCAAAATGGGGCGCCAAGTAATCGCCTGGGGCCAGTCTGACGCTTCCCAAATCAACGACATGGCCAACCCTAGGGACAATCGGGAGATGGGCATGGTGGATTTAGAGGATGCTCGTATCCCGGTTATCGCTAGTATGTTAAGCCTAGATCAAGGCTCTTGGCGCACGGATCTGATAGCGATTCACGAATTTCGGGCCAACAAAACCGCCCCCGTTGGCAGTGAGTTTGATCCCTTGATTGGACTTCGTACCACTGGGGTAACCGTTGGGGACGAACAAAAACCTAATTCTGGAGGGGAATGGGCCGCCAGGGCCTTGGCGCTGTTTAATGGTGGCGACCTTGGGTTTTATGCTTCCCACACCTATAACGACCAGTTTTATTTAGGCTTTGACTCTTTATCTCTGGCTACCGGCAGTCCCCAATTAACCTTGGCCCCCCAATATGCTTGGGTGGACTCGGTGGGAGTGGCGGGCAACAAGGTCTTGGGCTCCCTTTTAATCAAAGGGGAATATGCCCAAAAGAAAGGGCTGCGTGTGAACCGCGCTGACGTGGGCACCCAAGCAGTCGCACTTATCCAGTCGGGCCGCTACCCGGCCAATTTGACTTGGGGGCCCAGTTCAGAGGCGATCCAAGCTTGGGCTGAACGCGACCAAGAGCAATATATGTTTGGGGTTGAATACATGGGGGTGACCGACTTAGTGTTAACCCTTGAGGCGGACTACACCCATATAAAAAATTGGGATGAAACCATCAGCAGCAAAGAAAACCAATTTTTAGCCTTTTCCACCCTTAGCTACTCGGCCATCAATGACCGATTAAACAGCCGACTGGTTTGGATTCAATTTGTCAACGGAGACGGTGGGGTTTATCGCTACAGTTTGGATTACGATTGGCTTGAGGGTTTAAACATCGCTGGTGGTTTAGTGGTCTTTCGTTCCCCCGGTCCCGATGCTCTGATCGAGGCCTATAAAAACAACGACCGGTTCACACTGGCGGCAAAATATAGCTTCTAATGGGATCAAAAGAAAAAATATTGGTAGCAGCACTTTTGCTGTTTAACCGCGCCGGCACAAGGCCGGTGACCACCAACCATATTGCTAAAGAAGCCGGGGTGAGCCCGGGGAACCTTTATTATCACTTTGCTAACAAGCAAGAAATCATTCGTGAGATTTTTTCGCAAATGTCCAGCTTGTTTGACAAGATTACCCCATCAGGCAGCATTCTCCCAGGTAGCCTAGAAGCTCTGGATCAGGCCTTCCGCCAGATTACCGAAGCTGAGTGGGAATACCGGTTTTTGCAAAAGGAGATGGTCACCCTAATCGAGCAAGACCCACTTTTAAAGGATCTGTTTTTAGAGCGGCAAAACGCTAGGATTGTAGGTATTGAAAGCTGCATCCGGGCGATGATCGAGCTTGGGCTGGTCTGCTCGCTTGATGAAGCCATGATCGGACGCTTAACTCAGGTGATTTGGCTAGTGGCGATCTTTTGGAACCCTTATTTAATGCTAAAGGGTGAGCCCGTAACCAGGGCTCGGATTTCCGAAGGGATCGAACTGATACGCTTGGTGATTAGTCCTTATTTAGTGGCGGAAAAAACCGCGGCCATCATGTCGGTCTAAATCAGCACGCCCCTTAGCGTAGCGCCCCAATCGCCTCGGCTAATTCGAAATCAGCCAGACACAAACCGTCTAGTTTGTGGCTGTATAGGTCTAGCCGCACCTCGCGGAAGCTCAGAGAAATATCGGGGTGATGATTAAACTCTTCGGCCAGAGCTCCGACAAGGTTCACAAAGGCCAAGCCTTGGGCAAAATTAGCAAATGAGAAACAGGCGACTAAGTGCTGTTTTTCACTTAAGGTCCAAGGTTCTAGCAGCGTTTTTAAGCGGGATGCTAATTCTTCAGGGCTGATTTTAACTAAGGTTGACCCTCGCATAAGGCCTCCAGTGGACCTCTAGCGTAGCAGATACCAGCCCCTGTTTGCAAGCAAACTAGGGCAAGAGTAGGTTGACCATTTTGATGGCCGCGTTTATAGCAGCAAAAACTTGGTTGGCCTCCACCCCGCGGGTTTTGATCCGGCGGCCTTCCTGCTGCCAAGTAATGATACACTCGGTCAAGGCCGAGGTTTTGCCCCCCTTGGGAATACGAATCTCGTAGTCCTGGAGCTCAGGGAAGTTAAATTTTTCCGGCTCTAACACCTTTTTCAGGGCCGAAATAAAAGCGTCAAACCCACCGTTGCCAATTCCAGCGGCGTTTTTGGTTTTGCCCTTAATTTTAACCCGGATGGAAACGGTCGAATCCAGATCGAGCCCGCTGGTAACCGAGCAATTGAGCAGTTTGAGCTTTGCTTCTTCAGTGGTTTCTAAAACGTCCGCAATGATAAATTCCAAATCGTCAGGCGTAATCTCGGACTTAGCATCGCCTAGTTCAATGATACGTTTAAGCACCCGCTTCTGATTTTCGTCGCTTAAGTGTAAGCCCAGTTCTTCTAGGTTTTTAGTCAGACTGGCCTTACCCGACATCTTGCCTAAAGCGTATATATGCTTGCGCCCGAAGCGTTCGGGGGCCAGCCGGGTTTTGTAGAGGTTGGCTTTGTGGTCGCCGTCCGCATGAATCCCGGCGGTTTGGGTAAAGACGTTCGAGCCTACCACCGGGGCGTTGTCCGCGATCCGCTTGCCCGAAAAGTTTTCGACCATCCGGCTTAAGGTGATCAGTTCAGACTCATCAATCCCGGTTTCGATCCCAAAGCGGTCTTTTAGGTTAACCACAACCTCAGCCAAGCTGGCGTTGCCCGCTCGTTCCCCCATGCAGTTGATCGTACAATGCACCGCCCCTACTCCGGCTTTAACCGCAGCCAAGACGTTGGCCGTGGCTAGCCCGTAGTCATTGTGTGGGTGAAAGTCAAATAGCGCCTTAGGAAAGCGCCGGATCATCTCCCCGAAAGCCTGGGTCACTTCACTTGGCCCCATTACCCCCAATGTATCGGGGAGCATGTAATGCTCAATGGGTTGGCCTGCTAAGGACGCCATCATAGCAAAAACATAGTCAGGACTATCCGCAAAACCGTTGGACCAATCTTCCAGATAAACATTCACCCGAAGGCCTTTAGAGACCGCGTAGGTTATAGTTTCCTTGATATGGGCCCAATGTTGCTCTGGAGTCTTGCCTAGTTGCTCTTGGCAGTGTTTAAGGCTACCTTTGGTCAAGAGGTTAATTACCTTTCCGCCTGTCTCAAAGATCCAATCTGCCGATTTATGAGTATCTACAAACCCCAAAACCTCCACCTGTCCTAAAAACCCTTTTTCTTTAGCCCAGGCATTGATGTTAGTCACGGCTAATTTCTCGCCGTCTGACACTCTAGCCGAAGCCACCTCCACTCGGTCCACCCTAAGCACCTCTAAAAGGGCTTTGGCGATGTTAGCCTTCTCTGCGGGAGTATAACTCACCCCAGAGGTCTGCTCGCCATCGCGTAAGGTCGTATCGAGTATTTGTAGCTTCGGATTCATAATTACCGATATAACCAGGGCTGTGCAGCTTTTTGTTTGGCTTCAAAGGCCGTGATCAGCTCGTTTTTAGTCAGGGTCCAATCGATGTCGTCTAGTCCATGAACCAGCTTTTCTTTGCGCATTGGGTCCACCTCAAAAGCCAGCTCAATCCCGCCAGGAGTGGTCAGTTTTTGGGTGAGCAAATCCACCGTGAAGCTTACCCCAGGACTAGCTAAAACCTCAGCGGCCAGACGGTCTCGGTCCTCAAAACTGGCAATGATGGGCAAGATACCATTTTTGAAGCAGTTATTAAAAAAAATGTCTGCATAGCTTGTGGCCACAATGGTTTTGAAGCCATAATCCACCAGAGCCCAAGGGGCATGTTCACGCGAACTGCCACAACCGAAGTTGTCGCCCGTGATCAAAACCCGGGCCCCTTTATATTCAGGACGGTTCAGTTCGAAGTCCGGGTTTTCCGAACCATCGGCCAAAAACCGCCAATCGTGGAACAGATGTTTACCAAAGCCAGTTTTCTCGGTTTTTTTCAAGAACTGCTTGGCGATGATCTGGTCGGTGTCGATGTTGTCCTTGTTCAAGACGGCGGCGACCCCGGTTGTTTTGGTGAAAGCTTGCATAGTTAACTCCAGGTTCGAATATCGACAAAATGCCCAGCAATGGCTGCCGCAGCGGCCATTTCAGGACTAACCAAATGGGTGCGGCCCCCCTTTCCTTGGCGGCCTTCGAAATTGCGGTTGCTAGTCGAGGCGCAGCGCTGTCCAGGGGCTAGTTCGTCCCCATTCATCGCTAAACACATACTGCATCCAGGCTCGCGCCATTCAAAACCAGCCTCTTTAAAGATTCGGTCAAGCCCTTCAGCTTCGGCTTGGCGTTTGACCGGATAACTACCGGGCACCACAATCGCCCTAACCTTGGGATTCACCTTTTTTCCTTTAATAACCTGGGCGGCAGCACGCATGTCTTCGATGCGGCTGTTAGTACAGCTTCCAATAAAGACCCAGTCCAAGGATACTTCGGTCATGCGTTGCCCGGACTTTAGGCCCATATAGTGAAGCGCATTTTTTAAAGCTTCCTGTTTGCCCGCATCATTAAAATCCGAGGTTTTAGGAATGGTTTGATCAATGGCCATCACCTGTTCGGGACTAGTGCCCCAGGTAACTTGGGGACCAATCGAGGCGGTGTCCAACTCAATAACCTGATCAAAATGGGCCCCTTCGTCGCTAACCAAACTCTTCCAATAGCTAACCGCTTTTTCCCAATGTTCTGGGCCGGGGGCGAACTTTTTGCCTTGTAAATAATCAAAGGTTTTTTGGTCAGGAGCCACCATCCCAGCGCGGGCACCGGCTTCAATCGCCATGTTGCAAAGGGTCATCCGCCCTTCCATACTCATTGCCCTAACCGCTGAACCGGCATATTCGATCACATGACCGTTACCCCCAGCCGTGCCGATTTTTCCAATAACCGCCATGGTAACGTCTTTGGGGGTAACCCCCGGTCCCAGCTTGCCTTCGATCTTGATCAACAGGGTCTTCGAGGCTTTTTGGGGAAGGGTTTGGGTGGCCAACACATGTTCCACCTCACTGGTGCCCACCCCAAAGGCCAAGGCGCCAAAAGCCCCGTGGGTCGCGGTGTGCGAGTCCCCACAAACCACGGTCATCCCTGGATGGGTGAAGCCATTCTCGGGGGCAACCACATGTATAATCCCGTTGTCAGGCCCCTGCATATCAAACAGCAAAAGCCCGTTGATCCGGCAGTTGTTTTGCAAAGTAGCCACTTGGTTAGCCGCGATTGAATCTTTGATTGGTTGGTCGCGGTTGATCGTCGGGATACAATGATCCAAGGTCGCCAAAACCGCCTCTGGTCGGCGGATAGGGCGGCTCATTTCTAAAAGCCCTTGAAAGGCTTGAGGGCTGGTCACCTCGTGCATTAAGTGCCGGTCAATGTAGATAAGCGGGGTTACACCCTCTTCGCTGTAAACCAAATGGGCATCCCAAATCTTTTCGTACATCGTCTTTTTCATGGACCGTCTCCCTATCGTTTGTTTTGGTGCAATCTGTACTTATATTACTGCATTTGGATTAGGACAAGGGGCCAAGCCTAAATTTTATAATGCCCCGCTTAGTTTTTGCACGCCCAAACCCAAAGGTCGCTTCAAATCTTGCTCAAGCAGCACAAATCGGTTAGGCTTGGCTTAAACTCTTAATCCACCTACAGCCATGCCTGATCTAGTCGCCCAAGTTATTCGCCGGACCAAGGGTTTTTACTATTTGCGAGATGAGACGGGACTTGAGGTCGAGTGCAAGGCCAAAGGGGCACTGTTTAAAGACTCAAAATATGATAACCAGATCGCAGTAGGGGACCGGGTTTTTTACCAGATCGAACCTGAAGCGAAGTTGGGGCTGATCACCAGGATCGAGCCCCGTAAGTCCTTCTTAAGCCGAAACCGAGTGGGGATTGAGGCCGAGCAAATAATTGCGGCCAACTTAGATATTCTTTTTATTTGTGTCGCCGCTAAAGACCCAGAGCCCAGGCCGGGACTAATCTGGCGGATGTTGACCGCCGCCAATCGGGGCAACCTGCGCGCCGTCTTGATCTTGACCAAAACCGACCTAATCCACGGCCACACCCATATACCCACGCTTAAACCCTTTGAAAATTTAGACCTAGAGATTTTGCATTCGAGCAAGGGTGGTGGGCGAGACGATAACCGGCTGGTCGAGCTCTTAGAAACCCATACCAGTGTACTCTCTGGGCCTTCGGGTGTGGGAAAGTCGAGCCTGATCAACCGCCTGTTTCCCGGTAAAAATATCAAAGTCGGCGAGGTGGGCAAACATACGGGGAAAGGCACCCACACCACCACCTACGCCCAAATGTACCAAATCGGTAAATCAGGGCAATTAATCGACACCCCCGGCATCCGCGAATTCGCCCTTTGGGATACGGACCGGACCGCCCTCAAAGACCATTTCCCGCTGATCCGCCGCTATGGCGGCCAGTGTAAACATTCGGACTGCACCCACAGCCACGAACCCCATTGCAAGGTCAAAGAAGAGGTCGCCTTAGAACTCCTAGACCCCCAACTCTACCAAGCCTACCTAGACCTTTTAGCAGGGCTGGAGCGGGATTGAGGGTGGCGATCTAAGCCGGTGCCACTATTTTGGAAGGCAAGCGCGAGGGCATTGACCAATAAGCCCCTTGTCCCTAGAATGCGGGATTGCACGGGGTGGACCCGGCAGACCAGCAGCAGAGACCATGCCCTACCGACCAGAACAGATCGAGCCCAAGTGGCAAGCCTTTTGGGAGCAAAACAAGACCTTTAAGGTCGAGATTGAGCCTAATAAACCGAAATATTACGCCCTCGACATGTTCCCCTACCCCAGCGGGCAGGGGCTCCATGTTGGCCATCCTGAAGGTTATACGGCGACTGATATTGTCAGTCGATACAAACGGATGCAGGGTTTTAACGTTTTGCACGCCATGGGTTGGGACGCTTTTGGGTTGCCTGCTGAACAATATGCTATCCAGACCGGCACCTCCCCCGCGTTGACCACCGCCGCCAACATCGAAAATTTCACCCGCCAGATCAAATCCTTAGGCTTTAGTTACGATTGGGACCGGGAGATTAATACGACGGACCCTAAATACTTCAAATGGACCCAATGGATCTTTTTAGAGATCTACAAGCTAGGCCTCGCCTACGAACACGATGCCCCGGTCAACTGGTGCCCGGAACTGCGCACGGTGCTTTCTAACGAAGAGGTGATCGACGGTAAGTCCGAGCGGGGGGGGCATCCAGTGGTGCGCAAGCCCATGAAACAATGGATGCTCAAAATCACTGAGTACGCCGAAAAACTCTTAGAAGATTTAGACGGGCTCGATTGGCCAACCTCGGTCAAAGAGATGCAAAAAAATTGGATCGGCAAATCCGTTGGCGCCGAAGTCCACTTTAAAATCAAAGATAAAATTGATCTAGAATTTGTGGTTTTCACCACTCGCCCAGACACCCTTTTTGGGGCCACTTACGCGGTACTGGCCCCAGAGCACCCTCTGGTGGACCAGATCACTGCCCCTGAGCGTTGGCAGGAACTTAACGATTACAAAGAATTCTGCGCCGCCAAAAGCGACCTCGACCGAACCGATCTCTCCAAGAAAAAGACCGGCGTCTTCACTGGGGCCTACGCGGTTAATCCCGCCAACGGCCAGCCCGTACCCGTTTGGGTCGCCGATTATGTTTTGATGAGCTACGGCACCGGGGCCATCATGGCGGTGCCTGGACACGACCAGCGGGACTGGGAGTTTGCTAAACAATTTGGCATTGAGATTAAATCGATCCTAGATGGGGTCGAGGTGAGCGAAGGGGCCCAAACGGACGATGGGATATTGGCCCATTCAGGCTTTTTAGACGGGCTCAAGGTCAAGGAGGCCAAAACCAAGATGATCGAGTGGCTAGAGGCCCAAGGCCGGGGCCGCGCCTCGATCAACTATAAATTGCGCGATTGGCTCTTTAGCCGCCAACGCTATTGGGGCGAACCCTTTCCCTTGATGCAAACCGAAGATGGGGAGGTGCTCCCCATGGACCCCAAGGACCTACCCTTGGAACTCCCAACTGTGGCTACCTACCAACCCTCCGAGTCAGGCGAAAGCCCCTTGGCCCACTGCGACGATTGGATCAACCTCACCCTGCCCGACGGGCGAACCGCTAAACGTAGCTCTAACACCATGCCCCAATGGGCCGGTTCTTGCTGGTATTACTTGCGTTACCTGGACCCCCACAATGATCAGGCCGGGTGGAGCAGCGAAGCAGAAAAATATTGGATGCCCGTCGATTTATATATTGGTGGGGCCGAACATGCGGTTCTGCATCTCTTATACAGCCGCTTTTGGCATAAGGTGCTCTACGATCTTGGGCACGTCACCACCAAAGAACCCTTTCAGAAGTTGGTTAACCAAGGGATGATTCTTGGAGAAAACAACGAGAAAATGAGTAAAAGTCGGGGCAACGTGATCAATCCTGACGACGTGGTCAAGGCCTATGGGGCGGACGCTCTAAGGCTTTACGAAATGTTTATGGGCCCCTTGGAAAAGGCCAAACCCTGGTCCACCACTGGCCTCGAAGGGGCGCACCGGTTTTTAAGCCGTTTCTGGCGGCTCTACGTCGAAGAAGACGACAAAACCACCAGTCGGTTTACGGACAACGCCTTAGACGAAGCGACCGAGCGGCTTTATCATGAAACTGTTAAAAAGGTCACCGACGATCTAGAGGGTTTGCGTTTTAATACGGCTATTAGCCAGTTGATGGTTATGGTTAATCACCTAACCGGCCAGCCGCAATTTAATAAAAATCTGGCTAAAAATTTGGCCCTATTGATCAGCCCCTTTGCTCCCCATTTGGGCGAGGAATTGTGGCACCGTTTAAAAGGCGGGGATACCTTAGCCTATGAGACTTGGCCGAGTTATGACCCGGCTAAATTGGTTGCTAAAACCCTGACTATTCCGGTGCAGATTTTGGGAAAACATCGCGATAATTTGGTCGTGCCCCCTGGACTTTCACAGACCGAGGCCTTGCAGCTTGCGCTTAAGCAAGATAAGGTTGTGAGGCACTTAGAAGGACGCGAGATCGTTAAAGCGATTTGGGTTCCCGATAAAATTTTAAATTTAGTGGTGAGGTAGTTTTGTCGGACGTGCCTCACCGAAACGGGCCTTGTTGGTGTGGCAGTGGTAAAAAGTATAAACACTGCCAACTTACCCATGATCAGGAGGATCAGACCTTGAACCGAAGTTTTCGCCCTCAACCGATTCTACGGAGTGAGCAGTTTATCGAGGGAATGCGCCGTTCTTGTCGGCTCGCCAAAAGCACTTTGGGGATGATCGAAAAAGAAATCAAAGCCGGGATCACCACGGATCATATCAACGAGCTAGTCCACCAGTTCACCTTGGACAACGGGGCCCTTCCGGCAACCCTAAATTACCACGGATACCCCAAATCTTGCTGCACTAGCCTTAACGAAGTGGTCTGCCACGGCATTCCCTCGGAACGGGTTTTGGAAGAAGGGGATATCATAAATGTGGATGTCACCTGTATTTTAGACGGGTTTTATGGCGACACCAACAAAACCTTTTTTGTTGGCGAGGTTTCGAAGGAGGCGAGGCGGGTGACCGAGATTGCCTATCATTGTTTAGAGTTGGGTATTGCTGCGGTCAAGCCTTACGGGCATATCGGCGACATTGGCCACGCCATCCAGGTTTACGCCCACGACCAGGGGTGTAGTGTGGTTGAGCAGTTTGTGGGCCATGGCATTAGCCGAAAGTTCCACGAAGAACCCCAAGTCCCCCACTTTGGCCGCCCTGGCCAGGGACAAGTGATCCTTCCAGGGATGTTTTTCACTATCGAGCCCATGATCAACCTGGGCCGCAAAGGGGTACGCATCCTGCGCGACAACTGGACCGCCGTCACCATCGACGGCCAGTTATCCGCCCAATTCGAACACACCCTCTACGTCTCCCCAGAAGGCGTCGAAGTCCTCACGGCTTAAGCTAGTGACCCAACCCCGATTTCGGGATGGGGTCACTTTGGCTATCGAAGGCTAAGCCTGCCCAGGTCGAACTGGACCAAACGCACCATCCAAGTTTTGCCGGTCTCCCCCAGTTTTATTAGGGGGCAGTGTTTGGGGCTAGCGATATTTTAGCGGCGAGGGGAGGTTTTGCCGACTTTTTCCTGCATGGCATGGCCCGTGCTTGTGATTTAATCACAAATTAGCCGTTTTATATTTGACCACCGCCTGTCTGCTAGAGTAGGATTCGCCAATCGCCTAACCCTTCACCCAAGCGCCCCATGTTAGTTGACTTCACCGTCGCCAATTACCGCAGCTTTAATCAGCCCCAAACCTTTTCGATGATCGCCGACAGCACAGACGAACTTCCAGACAACCTGATCAAGATCCATGACGACCTATTTCTGCTCAGGTCCGCCGCGATTTATGGGGCTAATGCAAGTGGGAAGAGTAATTTGCTCAAGGCGATGGATGATTTTGCATCACTAATAGTACGGTCTGCCGATTCTAGTCGGATTGATCGACCCATTCGAGAGTATCAACCCTTTTTATTTAACGCAGCACAAGCAACGAAACCGACCCATTTTGAAATCCGGGTCGTTAGTGAGGAAACCATCTATCGCTACGGGGTCGAATTTACGGGCAAAAAGGTAGTTGGGGAATGGTTGTACCAAAAAGCTGGAAAAAAGAAGGAGCAAATATTATTCGAACGAGAAAATCAAACCTTTCAACTGGGCCAGCTTTTTAAGGCAGAGGGCTCACCTTTGCAAGATAAGGTCCGGGAAAACGCCTTATTTTTGTCGGTTTGTGCCCAATTTAAGGGTGAAATCAGCACGAAAACCTACTTTTCAATTTTGTGCCATTTTATTTCAGAGATCAGTGTCGGAAAAGGTTTTTTCAGGAACGCCAACGCCGAAAAAATTCATTCAAGACCAGAGTTCAAACAGTCGATCGTCGCGCTTTTAAAATCTTGTGATATTCACATTGCCGACCTTTTAGCCGAACCCAAAAGTGAGGCGCAAAAAAAATCCGAGTTTTTGGACCCCGATAAACCAGCGAATAACTATTTGTTGGTTCACACCCTACATGATAACTCCGGCCAGCAAGTGGGGCAACGTTCTCTTCCGTTAGAAGAAGAATCGGAAGGCACCCAGCGACTATTTGATTTGGGATTATTGTTTGAGAGCCATAAATTTTTTTTTAAATCCTTCCTAGTCGATGAATTAGACGACAGCCTACACCCCTTGCTTCAAGAAAATTTGGTCCGCTTGTTTCACGAGCGCCAAAGGGAACCTAAACAACTCATCTTCACCACCCATTCTACTGAAATATTAACCAACAAACTCTTTCGGCGGGATCAGATTTGGTTTACCGAGAAAGACGAGTTAGGGGCGACCGAGCTTTATAGTTTATTAGAGATCAAAGGGGTCAGGAAGGACCTGTCTTATGGCAAAAACTATCTCTTAGGCCGCTTTGGGGCCATCCCCAAGGTCACCCCTTTTGAGCCCAGCGATGGGTAAAAAGCGCCCAGAGCTGTCTAATAAACCCGCAGAGCGGTCTAATAAACGAAAAAAGGACACACGCGAACAAAAAGTGATTTTAATCGTTTGTTTGGGGCAGTGTACCGAAAAAACCTATTTCGAATCCTTTGAGACCGACGAGGCCCAGGTGGTGGTGACAGCGACCCACAAAAGCCCCTCTCACCTGATTGGATATGCACAGAGGTACATCAAAACCAACCCTCGCAAATATATTGACGTCTGGTTGGTATTTGACCAAGACAATTTTAAAAAGGACGGCGATATCTCCAAGGCCTTTCAAAAAGCAAAGGCAGCCAGGTTTAAAATCGCTTATTCGGTTAAACAGTTCGAACATTGGCTCCTGCTCCACTTTGGCCCTTATTCTGATCTGATGTTAAAGGAGGATTATCAAACCAAACTAGATGTCCACTGGAACGAGTTGTTTAAGCGACCTTACCAAAAAGAAAAACTCACCCAAGAAGAGTGCAAACAACTAGACCGCGCACAACTAACGGCCATAAAAAACGCGCAATGCCTGAAGGCGGGGGGCGATCCTTCTAGCACGGTTTGGCAATTAGTCGAAATATTACGAGAATTACGCCCCCCGAATAGCCCGCCTTGTTAGGGCGGGCCTCCAGGGCCAGACTGCCGCCTTTATGGGGCGGGGTTAATGGCGGTCGAGTTTAAGTAAGACCAGGGTTAAAACAGTGACCAGGACTAAGGCGGGGGTTAAGGCCCAGTTGAGGCCTTCCCAGCCGAGCGTTCGGTAAGCCCATCCGGCACCTAAGCTGGCGGTGGAGACCATGGCCAGGGCCACCAGCTCGTTAACCCCTTGGACCTTGGCCATCTCTTCGGGTCGGTAGCAGCGGGTGAGGAGCTGGCTCGCGCCTAGGTACAGAAAATTCCATCCCAAACCCAAGAGGATCAAGGCCCCATAAAAATGGGAGGCCGATTGGCCGTTGAGGTTGATCCCAATGGCCCCG
>Ga0208246_1000752_pt1 | contig 22867 bp, 25 predicted proteins | sample RifOxyD2_FD_184039 | JGI IMG/M metagenome (GOLD analysis project Ga0208246, IMG submission 184039) | Soil microbial communities from Rifle, Colorado - Rifle Oxygen_injection D2 (SPAdes) | ecosystem: Environmental > Terrestrial > Deep subsurface > Rock core/Sediment | place: Rifle, Colorado... | reverse complement strand
GGTGATTATTGCTCACACTATTCCCGGCAAAGGAGTGACTGATTTCGAAGGTCGCTATGAGTGGCATGGCAAAGCCCCGACCGAAGAGGAAGGGAAAAAAGCTTTGGAAGAAATTAGTTTAAATTAATTAATAATTTTTAATAATAAAAAAATGTTTTACTTTTACTATTTATTAATGTTTCTATTTTCGATTGCGTTTTCAATGTTTGTCTATAAAATTAATAAGAGAAAAAATTTTTCATTTGTTACCCTACTTTCTTTTATTTTTGTAGTATCCTCATTTTGGTTATTATTTTTGTTTTCCAATGCAGATATTTTTGGTCTCTTACTTCTTTTTTGTGCTTTATTTTTTCTTGCTACAGTCAACATCATTTCTCATTGGTCTCTTAAAAAAATTTCTTCCAACCGTACCTATAGTATGGTAAAATTTCTGACCCTATATATTAATATTTGTAGCATTATATTAAGTATCTTTTTAATTTATGATGTAATAAATAGACTTTATCGAGTTTGATTTGTCTGTATTAAAAAATGAATTTTGACAACGAACAAAAACTAAATCCCAAACTTTACGATATCAGTATCGAGCAGAAAACTTTGCGCGAAGGTTTTGGCGAGGGTTTAGTCCGAGCGGGTGAAATGAATAAAAATATTGTGGCGGTGTCGGCAGATTTGAAAAACTCCACCCGCTTGGATTTGTTTGCGGAGAAATTTCCTGATCGCTTTTTTGAAGTGGGAGTAGCCGAGCAAAACTTGGCTGCTATGGCCTCTGGCCTGGCGGCTACTGGCAAGATTCCTTTTATCGCTTCCTACGCTACATTTTCGCCTGGACGGAATTGGGAACAAATTCGAACCACGATTTGTTTCAACAATCAGCCAGTGAAAATTATCGGTTCCCACGCCGGCCTCGGCACTGGTCCGGATGGCGGTTCACACCAAGCGCTTGAAGATATTGCACTGATGAGAGTTTTGCCCAGGATGACGGTGGTAGTACCGGCGGACTATTGGGAAGCCAAAAAAGCCACCATGGCGATTGCTGATATCGCTGGCCCGGTCTATTTGCGATTGGTACGAGAAAAATATCCGTTGATTACTACGCCTGATTCGCCGTTTGTGATTGGCAAAGCTAATATTTTAATTGACCAGGAAAAACCAGTGGTAGCGATCGTGGCTTGCGGGCCACTGGTTTATCAGGCCCTCATGGCGGAGAAAAAACTGGCCAAAGAGGGGATTTCGGCCATGGTCGTCAACAGTCACACCATCAAACCCCTCGACCACGAGACGATTTTGGCGGTGGCCAGAAAGGCGGGGGCGATAGTGACAGTAGAGGATCATCAGCAGGCTGGGGGACTAGGTAGTGTCATCGCCGAACTCTTGGCGGAAGAATTACCGACGCCCATGAAATTTGTGGGTGTCGATGATCGCTTTGGTCAATCTGGCTCACCCGCGGAATTGGTGGAACACTATGGTCTAGGGGTGGAGGGGATTGTTGAAGCGGTCAATGAAGTTATAAAAAACAAAAATGGAAATTAAGACCGGTATTTATCAACATTATAAGGGAGAAAAATATCGAGTTTTGGGTATGGCTAAACATAGCGAAACACTTGAAGATCTAGTAATCTATGAGGCACTTTACAATAATCAATTATCAAAACTTTGGGCTCGTCCAGCGATTATGTTTGCCGAGGAGGTTATGGTCGATGGTCAACAAATTCCTCGATTTAAATTTTTGGAAGATTAACGAACAACCTAAGAAAATTTAAATTAAAACTAATTAGTATCAAATAACAAACGGTCGCACCTTATTTGATACTTTTTTAACAGAATATAATGAATTGCGAAGTAGGACCAGAACAAATTTTTATGAGTAGAAAAACTGATATTACCAAATTAGTTTTAACCGCTGTCGGTGTGGCGGGAATTATGGCTGTTGCTGTTGTGGCCCCAAATGTTATTGGCGCTTTTGCTAAATTACAGAAACGTCACCGTAAATATCGTCAAAGATATTATGTAAACCGGGTTATTAAAAAATTGATTGAACAGAAAAAGGTTGAGTATATCAAAAACAATCAAGGAATGATTTGTCTGCGCCTGACAAAGATTGGTAAAGATGAGTTAAAAAAGTATGCTCTCGATAGTCTAACCATAAAAAAGCCTTGGCGTTGGGATGGTCGTTTTCGGGTGATTATTTTTGATATCAAGGAATTTAAGAAACAAACCAGAAATGCTTTAAGAAAATGGCTAGAGCATTTAGGCTTTGTTCGTCTTCAAAATAGCGTTTGGGTGTACCCTTATGATTGCCGAGAAGTAATAGTCTTACTGAAATCACATTTTCATGTGGGTAAAGAGGTTTTATATATGACTGTCGATTCGATAGAGAACGACAAATGGTTGAGGAAAGAGTTTGATTTGAGACAAAATTAGAAATTTATTACAGATCATCTAATAATATCTGTATCAAATAGGGTGCGACCGCACCTTATTTGATACAGACAACAATAGGAAAAGAGGAACAAATTATTAAAAATAAAATAAGTCGTGTGTCCCTATCCTCGCGTCAAAGTACCGAGGTATTCAAACGGCGCACTTCAATAAAATTAAATTGGAAAAAAATCGGCGGGCAGTCTGGATAGACTGTCCGCCGATGTTCTTCTCGTGGCTATCTCCAAAAGGAGGTTTGAAGCGAAAAGATGGCGAGTAGGCATTCTCTTGCCGTTTGGTCACGACGCCGGTTTGCCAAATATTCTCTGGTGATGATGACAGCAGGCTGGTCATTCTCCTGATAAGTCTGCCAGCCTTCTATGCCTTCATGTCTGAAGGCGTCTATTTGCTGATAGATCGGTGGGACGATCGATCGGCCGTCTGGCAGACAGAGACCCCATCTGCCGTCTATTCCCTGATAACGACACAGACCGGCCCGATCGGGTTCTGTTCTTTCTGACTGAACAAGTGACATGGCGCAACCCTCCTCCTCGTTAGGAATAACTCCAAACTCTAAAGGTATTCAATTTTCAAAGACCTAAGCCTCAAATCAACGAAAAAGCCCCGCTGATGGCGGAGCTTTGTTTGCGAAGTTAGTCTGTCAAATCTGAATTTACTGGAGCAAAGCAAAACCGCCACCAGAGGTGGTTTGTTGGTTTTGGTTGTTGGTTCTGACGAACATATTGATAGGTTAGCACTTTCTTAAAAAGAGGCAAGGGGATATCTTTTCCCCATGTTCCCCATGTCCGACGTGGGGGAAGGTTAGATTTTTTTAGGTTGATAATTAATGGGGGCTTCGGCGAGATATGCTTTTAGTTTAGGTAGTGAGAGGAGACCAGCTTGAGCGCCGATTTGTTGGATGACGGACATCGAGTTGATTGGTCCGAAGCGTAGAGCTTCGGTTAGAGTCTGACCCATAATCAGCGCTGAGATAACGGTGGCGGAAAAAGAATCGCCAGCCCCGGTGCGTTCGATGGGCGGTTTAGGATCAGGAAAAATGGGCATAAAATAATTTTGACCATCATTATCTTGGGCATAAGCGCCTTGCTTGCCGTCAGTAATGATTGCGACGCGTGGGCCGAGCTGACGTAAACCAGAGAGTAACTTTTTAATATTAGTAATTTTTGTTTTGAGAATTTTCTGAGCTTCCTGTCGATTGCAGAACAAAACTTCGGTTCGACAATAAAGCGGGGCTAGTTTGTTGGTCCCCATTTTTATTTGATAGGTACCAGGCTGAAAAGCCAGTTTGACTTCCGGATTATTTTTAAGATATTTAGCAATCTGTTGATGAAAGTCTAACGAATCTTCACCGAGAGAACTCAAATAAATCCACTTCGGAACTTTGAATTTTGGTAGCTGGTAGGGAAATCGCTCATGCTTAATCAAAATTGTCCGGTCATCACCGTGCCAGAGAACAAAATGGTAATTGGAAGGGATTTTTTTGTGAGTAGTGATGAGGTTGGTTTTAACGTCATTTTTTTTCAAAGTAGCTAGACAATCGCGACCAAGCTGGTCTCGACCGACATTACTAATCAGAGCTGTTTTTAGACCGAGTCGAGCGGTGGCGGTAGCGGCGTTGCCACTGTTGCCTACTGCCAGCACAATCGTCAGTGACTCGTAGGGGAGCTTATCGCCAAAACGCAGACAAAGTTCCGGTCCGTCTTTTTGATCACGAACTTGGCCTTCATCGATTTTAATGAAAGCGTCAGTGACGATATCGCCGATAGCGAGAAAATCGAGCATGATAATAATGGAAAATTAAAAAATTCTGTGTCGCGATACTAATGATACGAATTTTACCCTATGAAATAGCGAAGCTAAATTTGCTTTGCAAATTTATTTCACTGGGCAAGTACGAATTCTACGAATGAAATACAGATACTCAGCTCTCAATTCGTAGCATTCGTATTATTCGCATATTCGTATGCCGAATGGTATCATTATATCATGCGTACCCTAAGACAAGTAATCGCCGAGGCGCGTCAAAATGGCGTAGCGATTGGCCAGTTCAATATTTCAACCATTGAAGCTTTTTGGGCAGTGGTCAAAGCGTCTGAAACGACCAGTCGGCCAGTGATCATTGGTCTGTCAGCCGGAGAACGAAAGTTTTTTGGCACTAAGCAGGCTCGGGTTTTGGTTGATAGTGTCCGAACCGAAAAAGGATTAGAAATTTTTCTTAACGCTGACCATGTCCACGATCTTGATGAAGTACGGGAAGTGATCGAGGCTGGTTATGATTCTCTGACTTTTGACGCTAGTGCTTTAAACTTGGAAGAAAATATTAAGTTAACTAGAAAGTGCGGTGCCTTGGTCAAAGAATTAAAATCACCTATTATTTTTGAGGGAGAGATTGGTTTTATTGGGACTTCTTCTGGTCTTTTGACCAAAATGCCGACCGGAGTCGCCTTAGGAAATACTCTAACTACAGCCGAAGAAGCTGGCCCTTTTATCCGCGAAACCGGAGTAGAGCTCCTGGCCCCCGCGATTGGTAATATCCATGGTCTGGTGGCCTCTGGTGAGCCCAGGCTCGATGTGGAACGGGCGGGAGAAATATATTCTATGGGCGGAGCCCCTCTGGTGCTCCATGGTGGCTCAGGCATAGCGACAGAAGATTTGAAAGCGGTAATTAAAGCGGGGGTGGTCATTGTCCACGTTAATACCGAGATTCGGCTGGCTTGGAAAAACGGTCTAGTCAAAAGTCTGAGTGCCCAGCCCAATGAAATCTCACCCTATAAACTGCTGGCCGAATCGGTGACGGAGATGCAAAAAGTAGTGGAGGAAAAGATTAAGATTTTTGGTTTTATGTCGTAGCTGTTATAAAACAAAAACCCTAGATTATTTTATAAAATGAAAACTACTTTTAGCAAAAAACAATTAGAAATATTATCGGATCTTGGGCTGAATAACATTCAAGCCACTTTGTATCTGACTTCGTTGCAGCGTGGCATATTATCTGTTTTAGAATTATCTAAAATTACTAAGATAAATAGGCAACAGATTTATACCGAAGCAGAAAAGTTAGTCGATCTTGGAATTTACGAACTGACCAGAAAACAAGGAAGGAAATATATTCCCGCAGACCCAGAGAGGTTGGTAAAAGTTGGTAAGAAAAAAATTGACGAGACGGAAGAAATTTTAACAAAGTTATCGGCAATCTTGCCTGAATTTGAGGCTCTTTCAAAACCAAAGAAAAATAAAGTCATCGTGAAATATTTTGAGGGTTTGCTAAAAATTAAAGAAGCGTACGAGCAAGAATTGGAGGTGTCAAAAAATACAGAGATTCTATCTTTTGCTGGTTCAATTGATAATGTCTTTGAATTTTTTCCAGAATCATATTGGAATAAATGGAATAAAAAATTTATAAAACATGACTCAAAAAGTCGGATGCTCGTCCACAATTCTGATATTGCTCGCAAGACCGCAGAGGATGACAAACAATACAAACGAGAAACTCGATGGCTTCAAGATTTTCCCCTTAAAGTAAATATTGATGTTTTCAACAATACCGTTCTTGTTGTCTCTTTTCACGATGAAATTGCTATTTGGATCGAAAGTCATGTGTTGGCACAATCTTATCGCATAATGTTCAATACTCTTTGGGAAGTCGCAAAACTTTTCAAATCATAAAAGTGTTGTAAAGAAACTTACAACTTTTATACCTTAAATTTCCTTGTATTTACTTGCTTTTTCAGCGTCTTCACGGCGTTTTTTCGTTTTTTATTACTCGAATTGGCTAATCGTGAAAAAATACTCGTGGGTAGTACAAACATCGCAAAAGGCCAGAAAAGGAGATTGTTATGCCACCAAGTGGATTTAGCCCAAAGGCCGTGGAAGGCTCCCTTCTTTTTATCAAGACCTGCTACGAGGACTTACTCGCGGAGGTTCGTTCCGGCAAGCACGAGAGCTTCGAGAAGGCAATTGAGTATGAGATATCCCAGATTGGTCGGGCTCTCTCCCTGCTCCATATCAATGACGATGGAAAACTCGTCGAGCGATGACAACTCAAGCCTAGGGCACAAGTGTGCTCTGGGCTTGTTTTTTGTTTGGGATTGAAAATTCTCTTTTGAAATGCAATTCCTGTAACATGGAATTGTATGAAAAACCCAAGACAATTTAAGCAATTAGACCAATTAGGCCGGGATCGAATTCATGCCCTGTATGGCAATGGTCACAATCAGAAGGAGGTAGCTCTAGTATTAGGCGTCGATCCGTCCACCATCTCTCGCGAGCTGGCCAGGTATGGTCGGTCCACCTGGCGCTACAGCGCCGTTCGCGCTCAAGCGGACGCCGATTTGAAACGATCCCAAAGCAAACGGCCAGGGATGAAAATTGAGACCAACCCAGAACTCAAACGATACATCATTACTCAATTAAAACGTTTGCGGGCCCCCGATGAAATTGCCGGTCGAATGAAAAAAGCGGGAGCAATCCCTCGAATTGGCACCAATGCCATCTACAAATGGTTGTACAGCCCACCCGGGCAACCATACTGCCAATATTTGTGTACTAAAAACAAACACAAAAAGAAACAAGGCCGGCTGGGAAAACGGATACTCATTCCAGACAGAATATCCCTAAGACAAAGGCCAAATGAGCCTGGGCTAGTGCATGGTGAAGGTGATCTGTTTGTGTCACCAACCAAGACTCATGACAAGACTAGTGGTCTGGTCGTCGTGATTCCTGAGACTCATTTGTTGACCGGAAATCTAATTCCCAACAAAACCAAATTGGTCATCGTCCCGGCTGTGCAAAAAATTACCAGCTCCCTTTTTCTCGATGATTGCACTTTCGACAATGGCATTGAAAATATTCACCATCGCGAGTTCGGGGTGCCATCTTACTTCTGCGACCGAGGAGCGCCTTGGCAGAAACCGCATATTGAATCTTCAATCGGTTTAATCCGTCGCTGGTTTCTGCCCAAGGGGACTAAATTGGGCACCGTGACCGACGAAATCTTCCAATCCCAGCTTCATTTGTTCAATGGCAAGTGGCGGAAGTCGCTAGGTTATCGGAGCGCCTATGAAGCTAGTCTGGAAAGAGGTATCATTAGCCGAGTGCCGAGAATATCATTAAAAAAAGCAATTGCATTTCGCTAGAGAATTTACCTATACACTAATTAGACAATCCTACCTGACCCTGATATAATGATAAAGTATATTTATTATAATTTTTTAGTCTGAAACTGCTTACCACTTTCTAACCTATGCTTTCTAACTACTTAGAAAAAGAAAAACGATTCGGTTCTACTCTAAAAAGAGAGCGACCATCCTTAAACTGGGCATAGTTTCTAAAGTAATAAGCGGGAAAAAACGCTTATGAACTTAACCAAAGAAGCCATACTGATCATTGCGGGCGCCGGTCTCGGCGGAGCAATCATCGGTTATGTTTTCCGCTGGCTCCTTTTGCTCAGTCAAAAGGGCTCGATGGAATTGATGGTCAAGCAAACTCTGCTTGACGCCAAAGGCGAAGCTCAAAAAATCATTGAGACCGCCCAAAATGAAGCAGAAAAAATTGTGACGGGGGCTGATGTTAAAGAGCGAGAAAAATTGGCTCCGCTCAAAAAATTGGAAGATCGTCTAATCCAAAAAGACGAGCTGTTGGATAAGCGCCAGACTGATATTGATCGCGAGGCCGAATCACTCAAGAGAAAAGTCGAGGAAATCAAGACGATCAAGGAGAAAATAGACCAGGCAGCGACCGAAAAGATGCAGGAACTAGAGCGGGTGTCCGGTCTGTCCGCTGATACGGCCAAGGAGGAGCTGATCAAAACTATCGAAAAAGAGCAGGAAGAAGATATCTTGGTCCGAGTGCATAAAATGGAGCAATTTGGCGCCGAGAAACTCGAACAGAAAGCCAAAGATATGCTCTCGACTATCATTCAACGTCTGTCGACCAGCACCGTACCAGAAGTGATGTCCACTACTGTTGATATCCCATCGGATGACATCAAGGGTAAGATTATCGGTAAAGAAGGCCGTAATATTCGCGCCTTTGAAAAAGCGACTGGGGTAGAAGTCATCATCGACGATACTCCAGGCTCAATTGTCCTTTCCTCCTTCGATCCAGTCCGCCGTCAAATCGCCCGTGTGGCCCTAGAAAATTTGATCTCTGATGGCCGAATCCAACCCGCCAAAATTGAAGAATTAGTGGAAAAAGCCAAGGAAGAAATCTCCAAAATTATCAAAGAAAAAGGTGAGCAGGCCGCCTATGAAGCTGGCGTCTTTAACCTCGATCCGCGTATCTTAATTATTCTCGGCCGACTTCATTTCCGCACCAGTTATGGCCAAAATGTCCTCCAACACTCGATCGAAATGGCTCACCTAGCTGGCATGTTGGCCGAGGAGCTCGGTGCTGATATTCAGGTTTCTCGCGCCGGTGCCCTACTTCACGATATTGGTAAGGCGGTGGACCACGAAATTCCCGGCACCCACGTGGAAATCGGTCGGAGGATTCTAGAAAAATTCAATGCTGGCGAAGCCATCATCAAGGCCATGCAGTCTCATCATGAGGAGTATGCTTATGAAACCCTGGAATCTGTGATCGTAAAGGTGGCTGACTCGATTTCCGGTTCTCGTCCGGGCGCTCGTCGGGACAGTGTGGAGAACTATCTAAAACGCTTAAAAGATCTGGAAGATATTGCCAACTCCTTCTCGGGTATTGAGAAGTCGTATGCTATCGCCGCTGGTCGGGAAATTCGCGTCTTCGTCCGCCCCGAAAACATCAACGACCTCGAAGCTCGTCAGCTCGGCCGTGAAATCGCCACTCGCATCGAACAAGACCTCAAATATCCGGGTGAAATTAAAATCACCATTATTCGGGAGACGAGAGTGATCGATTACGCCCGGTAGACTCAGATTATCGCGGATTCACCCTGTAGAGTATAAACAAACCATTTTTCTTTCTAATTAAAAAAGAAAAATGGTTTGTTTAAATTTGTTAAAGCAAATTACTCAACAGGGTAAACGCTGATTTATGCAAAAAATACAATAAATTGCAAAGGACTCTGATAAAGAGTAAAATACTAAACATCATGAATACTCCACAAAAAGAAAAATTCAGACATATTGTCTTTCGAGATGGCGACACTTGGTACGCAGTCGCTTTGGAGTTTAATATTGTTGAATCCAGCGACGATCCTAAGTTGGCCTTTTTCAATCTGCTTCAGGCGGTAAGTGGCCTTATCGAATCCTGCAAAAAAATAAAGGGTTCAAGGGTCACTCCTCTAAACCAAAAAACTGACCCTGAATATGAAAAACTGTGGTCGATTCTTAATTCTACCAAGCCGATCAAATCTCCTTTTGAAGTAAATATGTTCGGTGTGGCCAATGCTTAATGCCCCGTGGATTGTTTAATTGGACATTCAAGGATGTCGCAAGATTCCTTGAAATTAAAAGGTTCCATCTTAATTATACCAATGCCAGTCATTATTATTATACTGGACATACTAATGGTGTTTATCGACAAGTTTGTGTGCCCTTCCATGGTAATAAAATTATCAAACCTCGGACAATGCGAGGTATTATTCTTCAATCTGGTTTAAGCAAAAACGAGTGGTTAGCTAAATAACTCCCCAGATTTGGCTCCGCCAAATCTGGGGAGTTATTTATCTAATTTTTTCCCTCCTTCAAGCCCTGATTGACAAAAAATGGCTCAATACTATACTTAATCATAGCTTAGAGTATCAAGGTCGTCACTTTTAACAAGTTAAAAGAAAAGCGTCATGAACAAGCAAGCTATCATCGATGCCATCCACGAAGCCATTGGTGGCACCAAAGCGGGTGCTGAGAAGGCCGTCGATGTGATGATCGAATCTATCACCCACACCTTGAAGAAGGGTGATGAGGTTTCTGTTGCTGGTCTCGGCATTTTTTCCGCCAAGACTCGCGCCGCTCGTACTGCTCGCAACCCTCGCACGGGCGAGGCAGTCAATGTTCCTGCCATGAGAGTGCCAAAGTTCCGCCCCGCCAAGGCGTTGAAGGATTCTGTTAAATAGAACGGAATCACCACTGTACGAAAAAACCCGCCCCGGCGGGTTTTTTCGTACTTGCTTTAATTTTGCGATACAAAACTTGTCGAAGGCTCACCTTTTAAAGGGGGTTGATCTTTATACGTAAAGATCACGTCGAAACGAGCACGTTTTCGACGAAGATAAACAAAGGGCGCTTCAGGATTTTTTAAGCTTCGAAAAATCCGTACCCTTTAAAAGGTGTGCCGAGTAAAAAGTTTTGTAACTCAAAAAGTAAAGACCCAAATCTGGCCAAAACCCCAAAATATGCTAGGATATAAACACTTTAATAGCCTAGTCATTATTTAGTTTATATGGATCTATATATTGCTTTTGCCCTGTTTGCTTCGATCGTCGCGATCGTCTATGGGCTGTTTCTAGTCGCTTTAATTTTAAAAAAGCCAGCCGGTAATGAGCGGATGCAGGAGATTGCCAAGGCTATCCAAGAGGGTGCCAAGGCTTACTTGAATCGCCAATACCGCACCATCGGTATCATTGCCGCCATTTTATTCGTCGTCCTCTGGGTAGCTCTGGGTCTGACTATGGCTATGGGCTTCCTCGTCGGAGCCGTCCTCTCTGCTTTGACTGGCTTCATCGGTATGAACGTTTCCGTTCGCACCAATGTCCGGACCACCGAAGCCGCTCGCAAGGGTATTAGCGAAGCTTTGACCCTAGCTTTCCGAGGCGGTTCTGTCACTGGGCTCCTGGTAGTGGGCTTGGCCCTCTTGGGCGTAACTGGTTTTTACGCCGTGACCAAAGATGTCACTTCCCTGATTGGTCTCGGTTTTGGTGCTAGCTTGATTTCTATCTTTGCTCGTCTCGGTGGCGGTATCTTTACCAAAGCCGCCGACGTCGGCACTGACCTCGTCGGTAAAGTCGAAGCTGGTATTCCTGAGGACGACCCTCGCAACCCAGGCGTCATTGCTGACAATGTTGGTGATAACGTTGGTGACTGTGCCGGTATGGCGGCCGACTTGTTTGAAACCTACGCCGTCACTACTATCGCCACCATGATTATTGGTGCTCCCCTGTTCAAAATGAGCAGTGATGCTATTGTCTATCCGCTAGTTCTCGGTGGTGCCGCCATTATTTCCTCCATCATCGGGACTTGGTTTGTTCGTATGGGCAAATCGCAAAATATTATGGGCGCTCTCTATAAAGGTCTAGCCGTCGCTGGAATTATCTCAGCGGCCGCTTTCTACCCTATTACCAAAATAATGATGGGTAACAACGGCATCTATTCTGTCGCCCAACTCTTTGGTGCCGCTTTGGTCGGTCTCGGAGTGACCGCCTTCCTCGTCATGATTACTGAGTACTATACTTCGACCGAATTTAAACCAGTCCGTTCGATTGCTAATGCTTCCGTTTCTGGGCATGGCACTAACATTATCCAGGGTCTAGCCATGTCGATGAAGTCGACCGCTATGCCTCTCCTGACTATTGTGGCTGGTATTCTCACCGCCTATCACCTGGCCGGTCTCTATGGTATCGCTATCGCCGCTATGAGCATGCTTTCCATGGCTGGTATTATCGTGGCTATCGACGCTTATGGCCCCATCACTGACAACGCCGGAGGCATCGCCGAAATGGCTGAATTACCAAAAGAAGTCCGCGATGTCACTGATCCTCTCGATGCCGTTGGCAACACCACAAAGGCCGTCACCAAGGGCTACGCTATCGGCTCCGCCGGTCTCGCCGCTCTAGTGCTCTTTGCTTCCTACACTCAGGAGGCTGGCCATTTAGTTTTTTCCCTCAGTGATCCCAAAGTGATTGTCGGTCTCTTCCTTGGTGGTCTGCTCCCCTACTACTTTGCCGCTCTCTCAATGGAAGCTGTTGGTAAGGCTGCGGGCGAAGTCGTCAATGAAGTCCGCCGTCAGTTCCGCGAAATTCCGGGCATTATGGCTGGCACCGCCAAGCCTGACTATGCTCGCTGTGTTGATATTGTTACCTCGGCCGCTCTCAAACAAATGATTATTCCCGCTTTGATTCCAGTCCTGGCCCCAGTGATTGTTGGTTTTACTCTCGGCCCAGTCGCTCTCGGCGGTCTGCTCGTCGGTAGTATTGTCACTGGCCTATTTGTCGCCATCTCGATGACTTCTGGTGGAGGCGCTTGGGACAATGCCAAGAAGTATATTGAACTCGGCAATCACGGTGGTAAAGGTAGCGACGCCCACAAAGCCGCTGTCACTGGTGACACTGTCGGCGATCCTTACAAAGACACCGCCGGTCCCGCCATAAATCCTATGATTAAGATTTTAAACATAGTGGCGTTGCTTATAATTGCTTTCCTCATCTAATCAACCCAACTTGCCCCGTAGGAAATTTTACATAGGTGCGTCCTATGTAAAAAGTTAAGATCACCAAAAAATCCGCTCTAGGCGGATTTTTTGGTGCAAAACAAGACCCGCATCGCCATTACGACGATACGGGTCAGACAGAGGTAGCCTTCAGTCACATCCAATAGCAATCCCTTCGAAGGTATTGTTGCCACCTGCCTTATTCAGACGATCGGCCTCTTCGGGATTGAGTCGACCCGAAGCCAACATCTCCTCCACCACCCGTTCAACACTCTCCGGAGGAATGAAAGCGCAACTGCCGTTGAACTCGTCAGCCGGGTGCCCCGTCTGGGCATCGACAACCAATTTGTGGGCCTCATCCCAGCGGCAAATGATCCCAACCACCGCGTCGCCGTCGAAGTTATCATTCCTCCTTCTCAGGAGGATCTCTTTACCATCGGGTCCATCCACGACGGTCTGGACTATCCAAGTGTGTCCCATCCTCCCTCCGTGGTCGATAACATGATCGAAGGGTTTGAGGGCCAGGAACTTATCTCTCTCAATCGCCATAGTGACACTCCTTATCCGCTAACAACTACCGATGTTCGTGATTGACGTTCAATCATCTAGCCAAATTACTAACAGAAATCACCTAAAATGTAAACTTGTGCGGGACGGGGGAGTCAAAATTCCAACCCCAGTTTATCCCGAAAAATACAGAACGAAGTGACAATATTTTTCGAGATCCCTGACAAGAAGCTCTCTTGATGTGCGAGTAGGGGGAATCGAACCCCCGCCCACAGTTTGGAAAACTGTTATTCTGCCATTAAACTATACTCGCAAATTCAACAATATAAATCCTAGCAAAATAAGGCCCTAACGGCAATTTGCCATCACCCCCATTTTACTGTATTTTTAACCTAAATTTTTCATTTTGACTTTTTAATTTTAAATTTACAAACATGCGCCCACCCTTCCTCCGTACCTGGATAGAAATCGACACTAAAGCCCTGCTCCATAATTATCATGTTTTTCGGCGTTTGACCGGACAGAAAAAACTCCTGGCCGTCGTCAAATCCAACGCCTACGGTCACAATATCATCGAAGCCTCAAAAGTTTTTGCTAAAGCTGGCGCTGATTATCTCGGTGTCGACTCCATGACCGAGGCTCTCACTCTCCGCCGTGAAGGTATCAAAAAACCGATTTTAGTTCTCGGTTACACTCTGCCAGAATACCTGCTGGCAGCCAGTCAGAAGAAGATTATCCTCTCCCTGTCATCTTTTGATCAAATCTCGGCCTTAAAAACTTTTGCCAAAAATCATTCTCGCCAACAGCTCTCCCTTCATCTCAAAATCGACACTGGTATGCATCGCCAAGGGTTTCAACTCCGAGAATTTCCAGTTCTGATCAAAGAATTAAAAAATCTGCCGAGCACCATAAAAATCGAGGGACTTTATAGTCATATGGCCGCCCCAGCGGAGAAAAAGTTCCAAGCCAAGACTAAAAAACAAATAGCAATTTTTCAAGTGGCCAAAAATTTATTAGCCGAAGTCGGCTACAAAAATCTCATTCGCCATCTCGGAGCGACGGGTGGCACTTTTAATTATCCCGATTTACCAGTCGAGATGGTGCGGATTGGCATCGGCCTCTATGGTTATTACCCCAGCGATGAAGTAGCTGAAACTAGTCTAAAGCACAAAAATTTACGTCTCCAACCAGCCCTAGTCTGGAAAACCATCGTTAGTGAAATTAAAGAGGTAGCTAAAAATGAATCAGTTAGTTATTCTTTTACCAAAAAACTCAAGCGTGATTCCAGACTAGCTATCCTGCCGATCGGTTACTGGCACGGCTACCCTCGCGCCCTGTCTAGTCTAGGCCAAGTGATGATCAAAAATCAACGAGCCAAAGTGATCGGCCGGGTCTGTATGGATATGATCATTATTGATATCACCGACCACCGCCAGGTTAAAGTCGGCGATGAAGTAACACTGCTCGGTGATAAAATTAGCGCCGAAGAATTTGCCACCTGGGCCAAAACTTCTAACTATGAAGTTATCACTCGCCTCAACCCCCTGATTAAAAAAATTTACCGGTAAAACCAAAACTCCCCCAGGGTCACCCTGGGGGAGTTTTAGGATTTGGTTACTTCCCCACTTTCCACAAAATATACAGAGGAACAGCCAGGTTGACCGCCGAAGCCGCCGGCAACAAACCTAGTCCAAAATGACGAAAAGAAAAAGAATCGAGAAAAATAATCAACGCTCCCAGAGCATACAAACGCAAAAACCAAGGATCAATCCCTAGTCGGTTACGATAAAAACGAGAAGCTAAAAATATCCAACTAATCGCAATAATAAGAATTCCGTAAATCATTTACCCAGTTAAATAAATTTTAAGTTGAATAATATACTACCTTAGTTTTATTTTAGCACAAAAATATATCTATACACAGATTATAAAAATACTTAAAATTTAAAATTGTAATCAATTTTTATTTAACAGGGCCGACAGCTTAACAGGTTAGCCCCAGTGGAGTAGTAAAGCCAAATTTGTAAAAACAAATTTACTCCACGGGGTTCACCTTATAGAGTAATTAGTAAAAACCACAACAAATTTTATTGTGGTTTTTACTAATTTAAATTAAAGACAATTTTAGAAAATAAAATCGTCTTTAATTTATACTCGATAGGGTAAAGATATCCACCGACAAAACTTGGAAAAGTGAAAACTTACGATTACAATCAAACCAGATGGTCTCAGTTTTAAACCAGGGGGGTCTAAACATGAGTGTCATAGACGCTAGCGAAGACTTGTCGATGAAAATGACAGTCCAAATCGCCACGATGACCGGGCCAGATAACCGCTGGTACACCGGGGAAGAAGTGGGACACGATCCAACCAATGATGAAGCATCTTTTCGCTTTATTCTTAAGGGGGAAGCGGAAAGATTCGATCAATGGTGGAGAGGAATCTCATGGCAACAAAAATTCCAAGAGTATTGGAAAGCCATAATGTTCCTGACTGAAAGAGGAGAGAGATTTCCTCAATCAGTCTAGTCGGAGCCGACAATCACTTGCCGGCTCCCCTTCTTCTCAGGTAGAAACCAAAAACCCCGTGCCGTAAGGCGCGGGGTTTTTGGTTTCGGCTGGTAAAAAAATTACCAGTTGCTGTTATTATTGCCACCACGAAAACCGCCGTTGCTATTGCCACGGAAATTATCACGGCGAGGACGTTCTTCGAGTGGGCGGGCTTCGTTGACCGTCAAGCGACGACCATCGAAATCTTTGCCGTTCCAGAGATCGATCGCCTTCTGAGCATCCTCATCGGAAGTCATTTCAACGAAACCAAAACCCTTGGAACGATTGGTTGCCCGATCCATAATGATCGTCGCAGACTCAACCGCACCGGCTTGCTCAAACGCCTGGCGGAGATCAGCGTCAGTGGTGCTGTAAGGCAAACCACCAACGTATAGCTTCTTAGCCATTGTGTTTTTATCTAAACCCTATGGAGTAAATTTGCAAAAACAAATTTAGCTAGGCTACTCCACTGGGTAAACTTGCGTGTAAGGCGACCTCCCTCACTTAGACTCTTCCCTACGCCTTACACCTTGCGGTTGACCTTGCGATCAAGCATAAGAGAAACATTAACTCTAAAGAGAAAACTTACAACTAGCTTACAGTATAGCACGGATAAAAATTGAAAGCAAAAAGAAAGAGGCCCCGACTCTGATTTATCTAAATCAGAGTCGGGGCCTCGAACAAAGTGTAGGGGGGATTAGAAGATTCCCGCCACGGAGTTGGCCAGATACCCCGCCAACTCGTTGACCGCGGCGTGGGTGTCCGAGCGAACTACCTGGACCAAACCACTGAGTGTGGTCTGATGAGTCTCAAAGTCGGACACTTTCTGTTGGGTAACGACTTTGACATTCGACTGGCCAGATTGGGCCGCCGAGACGCTGGTCTCGACTGGTGTGGCGGTATTTTCGTCTTTCTGCTCCGTCACAGTCGTTTGAGTCTTGCCACCCTTGGTCGTAGTGACCGTCGTCTTGTGGTCGTTGGTAATCGGCCGGTTGTCAGCCACATCACCGAGGAAGGTCAGCCGTTGCTTGACCTGCAACGACAACGAGGCGTAATACAGGTCAGGCGTGTTGGCCTTATCGATGGCTGCCCCGATCAGCAAGCCGACTAACCCAAGCCCCGCCCCCCAGATAGCCTGCTGGCCAGTGTCGTGACCAATCACCGCTCCTGCCCCGGCCCCAGCCACTGTGCCCAGGATCCGTCCCATATAGGGCTGATCGGGATAATCCTTGCAATAGCCGAGATAAGTCATCCGGGCGTTGACGATGTAGTCGGCCTGATCGGGCCGATCGACGATCGTCAAACCTTTAGCCTGGAGCTTCTCCTCGATTGCCGGCTTGAGATCCACCCCGTGACCGGAGTTGTCGCCGGTAAAGACGCAGACCGTCCGACCACCCTGCTCCAGAAAAATCGGTTCGGCAGACAAGGTCTTGACCCCGCCCTTCGACGGAATCGGGTTAGCCATCGAGCCACGGCCATCGTCTGGCACCGTGGCACAGCCAACGATCCCAGACAACAAACACAGAGCCAGCACAAAAACAGCGAGGTTTTTCATAGCTACCACTCCCATTGTTAGAGATCATTGGCTCCCCCATGGAGCCCTTACTGCTTAATTTTTACCACAAAAAGCTATGAGTAGCAAACGATGTTTCCCCCACGTCGGACTTGGGTAACTTTACCTATGTTACCTATGTCCGACGTGGGGGAATTGAGAGATAGAATTTTAAACAAAAAATGATATAGTGTCGAAATAGGGCGGTATTGTAGTAATAATATTTACGACTTGCCCTAACAAATTTTTTATCGGGATGTGGTGTAACGGTAACATTTACGATTCGGGTTCGTGAGACTCCGGGTTCGAATCCCGGCATCCCGACTGCGTCACGCCGAAGCTTGCGCGAAGGCGGATAAAATCAGATATCCTCTCGTAGTTTAATGGATAGAACACAGGCCTCCGAAGCTTGCAATGCAGGTTCGATTCCTGCCGAGAGGACAAAATGAGGACAAAGGATAAATTTTGTCCTCGAGACCAAGCGAATAATTTCGCTTGTATGCAGGAATCGAAAAGCGGAGCGTTATGAGGTCAGCAGACCGAATCGCGACCTGCCTGCCGCAGGCAGGGCTGCGGACACGACCAAAACGAGCGACGGCGAGTTTTAAATCGCGGAAGATTCCTGCCAAGAGGACAAAATGAGGACGGAGGACTACTGGATTTTTTCTATGATTTAAGCCATAATAGCTCAGACGGGCTGTAGTATAGCGGTAGTATACATGCTTTGGGAGCATGAAGTCAGGGTTCGACTCCCTGCAGCCCGACAAAAACAATCTTATCTCTTAATTGTATTCTTTCCATGGCAACCAGCAAACTTCTGCCCACTCCCACAAGGACATGATTCCGAATCATAGAAATTTTTGTCTATGACTCCATAAATCGCCTGCTTTTTACCCTCAATCCTGGCCCAGCGGTGATCGCCATAGGACCAATGCCAAAATTCGTTATGACAGGCAGTAAAACCGGCTTTTTTCATCACTGTAAAAAATATCTCCCGATTTTTCTTTAGATTAGCAGACAGTTTGTCACACAGAGGCAGGGCGTTTTCTTGGTAGCTCAGCTTTTTTGATCGCATCGGTATTCGCCGTCCCCTTTTATCAACTAAACGTAAATCTACCGCTCCTCCGGTCATGTGTCCAGAAGCAGCCTCCCCTTTCCAGCCGGCCACGTATTTATCGACTTCTTCCAAGACTCGCTTTTGGCTCCATTCCGGATGCTGTCTCTGAAACATCGGAATAAAAGAATAGTAGGTATCGACTTGGACAAATCTCGGTCGCCAAGCATCGCGAATCACAAAATTCCAGCCAGCTGGCAGATGTTTCTGGGCCAGGGCTAACATTTTAGCCACCCCCTCCCGGACAAAAGCCGTTTTCTCCACCCTCATCCTCCGATCATCGAGGGCAATTTTTATCCCTGGACAATATTTCCTAATATCGACCAATTTCTCACCATTATCCTTGATTTTGATTGTCACCTTGGTTTTTGTAATCATTTTAGATATTTCAGCGTCAGATTACCCCTCCACCGCCACCCTTTTGATCATAAAACAGGTTGTGTGTCCTAACCCCACGGCAAAGCCGATGGGGTTTTGGGCGTACAACACCATGGCTGTTTTTTTGGAATAGGAATGGCCCACCGGCCATGCAAAACACATCGCCTGTTTTCCATCCCCACAAGGGGGACGGCTCCGCTGACGCGGGTTGTCTCCGCGGTAAACCGACGGGGTTTTCAAACAGTGCACTCCAATAAAATCCACCGCTTCATTAATGTAAACCTATTGTAAACCGATACAAAATTAATTGTAAAGTAATTGTCAACCAACATCATATTAATTGTCAAGTCATTGTCAACTAGCCCTGGCTTTAGAATACATCCTCCAGACGATCAATTTTTAACAGCTTCCCCTCTTGATCCACATAAACCGCCAAGATGTCTAGTTGCCAATCGACATCATCGTCATCAATATTTTTGTCCGATAAGTAGATCTCCATCGTTCGAGCCAATCTTTTTAGCTTCCAGGGATGGATATTGTCCTCTGGCTCATAGTCATCCTCCAACTCCTTACTTTCACATGAAACACCATCCGGCCAGAGGTCGTTATAAGGAAATTTATCTCGAAACGTAGCACGTGTAACAGTTTTAACCTCAAAAAAGATGATTTGACCGTCTTTTTTCCCCACGATGTCGATTTCTCCGAATTTGGTCCAATAATTACGGTCGAGGATTTTAAAGCCTTGTTTTTTAAGCCAGTCACCAGCCAAGTTTTCACCAAAGTCCCCTATTCGCCTTTTTTCAGTCCGGTTGTCCATTTTTACCCTATTAAGTAAGATTTGACGCTTTTTATAAAATATTTTTGCAGTACGACATCTTTATTATAAGTCAGCTACCTAACCATTGCGATATCCGTCAAATCTAGACTTTAAATTTTATGAATATAAAAATTTAAAGTCTTACTTAGATAGGGTTAACCCTATTATAAACCACAAAAGGCTTATCCAACAAAACTTGTCGAAGGCTCACCTTTTAAAGGGGGTTTTGAGCGCGACGGCGCGAAAACTTCAGGATTTTTCAAGCTTCGAAAAATCCGTACCCTTTAAAAGGTGTGCCGAGTAAAAAGTTTTGTGCTTAAAATCTTTCACGTTTACCCACTGAAGCGGTAGCGACACTTGGGCGAAACACTTACCCCATAATACGCCGCCCCAAAGGTCTCTCTATGGTAATCGTTTCACGTGAAACACTTGCTGAATAAAAGACTGGTTTTAGAGACAGACTAAAGGAAAAAGTCAAAAACCCTTTATTTAAGGCCATATTATTGCAGTTAAGCCAGATTTTGGCCGTCAAGGAAACCCGTCCGTTATACACATTACCCCCAATGTTATCCACATTTTTGTCCAATGAGAGGTTTTGGGCTTTGCGTTAAGCCGTTCTAAATAGACATAAAAATGGGTGATAGAAAAATGTTTGAAAAGTTTTATCCTTGTGCTAAAATAAAAAACGGTTATTAAAAAATACAGCAAAATAAAGCGGGTATGGTTTAGTGGTAGAACACGTCCTTGCCAAGGATGAGACGGGAGTTCGATTCTCCCTACCCGCACAAAACAAGCCTGGTAAGGCTTTTGGGTGGGTAGAATAAGCCAACTGCTTGGCTTATGTGGAGAATCGAAGGCCACAGGCTTGTCGAGTGAAACGAGACAGCCGAGGCGGGGTCGAGAGTACTTAGGCTTTTATGTGAAAACAATAAAAGACTTAGTAACTCGTGACCGATTCTCTCTACCCGCACAGATGTTTCCCGTGAAAACTTGGCCTATTTGGTAGGTAGTTTAATTTTGTGGGAAATAGTGCTATATTTTAAACACTGCGCCGAGGACACGTGGCGGAATTGGTATACGCGTACGTCTCAGAAGCGTATGGAGCAATCCATGGGAGTTCAAGTCTCCCCGTGTCCACAAAGTAATGTGAGTTAAAAATAAGAAGTGCCCTCGTGGTGAAATGGATATCACAACAGTCTTCGGAACTGTCGTTGGGGGTTCGAGTCCCTTCGAGGGCACAACAAACTCTATGAAAGTAGAACTAACTGTGCCACAACCAATCATCGATATTGCCAAAACCTTGCAAAATAAGGGTTTTTCAGCTTATTTGGTCGGAGGCTGTGTTCGCGACCTCCTGATGAATAGAGAACCACACGACTGGGATCTAACCACCAATACTAAACCGGAAGAAATTGTGGCCATTTTCCCAAAGACCGTTTACGAAAATTCTTTCGGCACAGTGACGGTCATCGATGAAACAGAAGAAAATCCGGCTTTTCGGAATGTTGAAATCACGCCCTTTCGTAAAGAGGGAGGTTACAGCGACTTTCGTCATCCTGATGAAGTTACTTTCTCTGACCACCTAGAAGACGATTTAAGCCGTCGTGATTTTACTATCAACGCTTTGGCCTACGATCCGTTAGAAAACGCTCTAACGGACAATTTTGGCGGTTTAAAGGACATAAAAGACCAGGTGGTCAGAGCGGTGGGGGATGCCAATGAACGTTTCAATGAGGACTCCCTGCGAATCATGCGAGCGGTCCGCTTTTCCGCTCAATTAGACTTTAAGATCGAAGGGCAAACCTTTCACAGCGCCAAACAAAATGTGGCCTTACTGAAAAATGTTTCATGTGAAAGGATCCGCGATGAATTTACTAAGCTAATCATGTCGGCCCACCCAGCCGACGGCCTTGTTTCATGTGAAAGGATCGGCCTTTTGCCATATATTATGCCCGAATTGGTAGAAATGATCGGAGTGGAACAAAACCGTAGCCATATTTATACTGTTTGGGAACACTCTTATCGTGCCCTCCAGCACGGAGCTGATCGGGAATGGCCGTTACACGTGAGACTATCAGCTCTCCTACACGACGTCGGCAAACCAAAATCTCGCCGTTTTAGCCCTGAAATAAACGACAACACCTTTTATGGTCATGAAGTGGTCGGGGAGAGAATGACTAAAAAAATCCTGACTGCTCTCAAATATCCTAACCAGCTAATCGAAACCGTGGTAAAGCTGGTTCGTAATCATATGTTTTTCAGTGATCCCGATCAAATCTCCATGTCGGCTGTTCGTCGCATTATTGCCAATGTGGGTGAAGATTTGGTCTGGGACCTGATGAAACTCCGCGCTTGTGACCGTATTGGTATGGGCCGACCAAAGGAGGACCCTTACCGTTTGCGTAAATATGAAGCCATGATTGAGGAAGCGATGAGAGCACCGACTTCGGTCAAGATGTTAAAAATCAATGGTAACGACCTGATGACAGTGTTACACGAGAAACCGGGACCAAAAATTGGCTTTATTTTAAACGCTTTATTGGAAGAAGTCTTGGAAGACCCAGAATTAAACACTACAGAGTATTTAGGGAAACGGGCCGAGGAATTAACTGCCCTACCTCTAGAAGAAGTAAAAGCTCTAGCCGAAAAAGGTAAAGAAAAGAAAGAAGAAGTAGAAGCGGAAGAATTAAAAAAGATTCACGTGAAACATCGGGTGAAATAAGTACTCGATGCGAATGATACGAATGGAATGCACGAATATAACGAATGACACGAATCCGTTTCCAGATTTTGTATTTACCCAGTGGAATAAATTTACTTTGTAAATTTAGCTTCGCTATTTCATAGGGTGAATTCGTATATTCGCATCTCATTTCCAAAATATACAAAGAGCCCGACCAACGATAAGGAGGGGGGCCTTTTCGTGTGACGGGCTCTGGGGAAACTAGGTAGCTTAATAATGGCGGCTACCCAAAAAAGGAAACCAGCACCGGATCGACTAGGGGAAGTCAATCTAAATCAAATCCTCAAAAAGTAAACTGACACACTTAGAGAAACTTGTCAGTCAACAAATCGAAAACTTGATAAAAACAGCGCTTATCGTGTGGTTAGCATTCCGCTCTTAATTGGCAATAGTCTTAAAAGACATGCCGGTAAAACCACTTCGT
>Ga0208246_1000751_pt1 | contig 22870 bp, 24 predicted proteins | sample RifOxyD2_FD_184039 | JGI IMG/M metagenome (GOLD analysis project Ga0208246, IMG submission 184039) | Soil microbial communities from Rifle, Colorado - Rifle Oxygen_injection D2 (SPAdes) | ecosystem: Environmental > Terrestrial > Deep subsurface > Rock core/Sediment | place: Rifle, Colorado... | reverse complement strand
ACAGATGCAAATCAACTAGGAAGCCTAATTGCATATACTCTCCTTCTAGCCCTTATAGACAAATTTTAAGATTTATAACTTTAGTTAATTTCTTTGAAAAGAAACCCTTATTTTGCAAGTTTTATGAATTCTTACTTCTTAAATACTACCTACATAAAGCTTAAACTAGTTATAAAAATGTGATAATTTTATAATATTTTTTATATATTGAGAAGATTTAGATGATTTTTGAGACTATTTCAGCTATCAAAAATCAATAGCTGAATATTTGTAATTTTTATAATAAAGAGTTATTTGCCAAGTCTGACTCTGACTGAGAGTTCGTGTGCGCTTAAGCCTTCAGTATTTGCGATCAAAGCACACTCTTCTCCTATCTCATTTATAGCTTTGGAACTAAAAAAGATTATCGATGTCTTTTTCATAAAATTTTCAACTCCAAGAGGAGAGTAGAATTTTGCGGTTCCGCCTGTTGGAAGAGTGTGATTTGGACCTGCGACATAGTCACCTATGGCTTCAGGCGTATTGTGTCCTAAAAATATTGCTCCGGCATGTTTTATGAGAGGCAAAAGTTCAAAAGGAGAGAGTGTTGCTACCTCTAAATGCTCCGGCGCTATCTCATTCATCAAGCGAATCGCTTCTTCCATATCTTCAGTGACGATTATAGCTCCGCGCTCCTCGATAGATTTTCTTGCAATTACCTGACGAGGCAGTTTTTTTAGCCAATTTTCAAGCTCGACCTTTACCTCATCGGCAAGCTTCTGTGACGGAGTGATTAAAATCGAACTTGCCATCTCGTCATGCTCAGCCTGAGAGAGCATATCAATCGCAAGGTGGGAAGGATTTGCGCTATCATCCGCCAATATTCCTATCTCGCTCGGTCCTGCTATCATGTCGATATTTACGTCACCGAAAACCATTTTCTTTGCAGTTGCAACAAAAATATTTCCCGGTCCAGTAATAACGTCAACCTTTGGGATATTCTCTGTCCCGTATGCCATAGCAGCAATTGCGCTTGCTCCTCCAACTTTGTAAACTTCACTTACCCCGCACAAGTGGCATGCCGCGAGCAGAAGCTCATTAGGCTCATTGTCTGGCGTCGGCGTACATACTACAATCTTCTCGACTCCGGCAACCTGAGCAGGAATAACATTCATAAGAAGTGAAGACGGATAAGCCGCTTTTCCTCCGGGGATATAAAGTCCAGCACTGTCAACCGGAGTCACTCTTTGACCCAAAATTGTTCCGTTTGGCTCATCATCAAACCAAGATCTCGGTTTTTGTTTCTCATGATAGATTTTAATTCTGTCATACGCCAAATGCAGAGAATCCTTTAATTTCTCATCAAGATTGGCATAGGCTCTACTCATAGACTCTGTCGAGATTTTGAGATCTTTATCGCTCTTTGGAGTCCATTTGTCAAACTTTGCGATATGTCGCTTAAGTGCCTCATTTTTTTCGCTTTTTATTTCACTGATAATATTTCCGACTATGGCACTAACAGAAGCGATATCCATTTTGCCCCTAGAGAGAAGTTCGTCAAACTCGGCTTTAAAATTGCTGCTTTTTGAATTTGTAAAAATCATTTTTTGTTTTTTCCCTTATTAAACTCTTCTTGAACTATTGCCAGTGCTTTTAAAAAATTCTCAGCATCCACGGCACCCATAAGCGGCTGATACATAGGCTCTGCACTCGGCTCTAAAAACCATATTGCCGGAGTTCCCGGCTGCCACAACTCTTTTGGCATATAGTCGTTTTCATCACTGTAAGAGATTATGGAGACAAAGTTTTTATTTAGCTCTTCTATAACTTTTTTATCTTTAAATGTCGTCTCATCTAAAACTACGCAAAATTTGCATGAGTGTCTTGATGATACAAAGAGCACGGGTTTATTTGCCTTTTTTGCTTCGGCAATTCCGGCATTAAAATCTTTTGCCCACTTTATCTCGGAAGCTCCAAGAGTCACTGCGATACCAAGTATCAAATATATAAAAAATTTACGCATGTTTTTTCACCTTTGTTAAAAGTTCTTTTGCACATTCCAATGCACTTTTGTCGGTTACGTCAATAACTATATCAGCCAAAGCCTTATAGTGTGGCAATCTCTCCTCATAAAGCTCTTTTGCCTTTTTAAGATCATTCAAAAGAGGTCTTTTTTTAAGTTTTTTTGCTGCATTTGGATGAGAGTTTATCCTCTGAAGTATTTTATCAAACGGCGAGTCTAAAAAAACAACTACTCCGATATCTTTTAAATTTTTCTGCTTATAAAATCCGCCCCCTGTAGATATCAGACTGTTTTTAACACTTTTTTCAAGCCAGTGTGAAACTTTTTTCTCTAGAGATCTAAAATACTCTTCTCCGCTGTCTGCAAATATTTTTTTTACGGTTTTATTTTCCATACTCTCTATAAGATCATCAGTATCTATAGACATGTAGTCAGAGATTTTAATGACTTCACGGGCAACACTGCCCTTCCCTACACCCATAAACCCTATTAAAATAATATTTTTACGACTTGACATTTAGCGCCTTTCTGCCTTGAACTTTAGTTCTTATCACTTCTATTTTTCTACTTTCATCTCAAACATGCTCATGTCAAAATCAGGCTTTGTTTTTATGATCTTTGCATAGATTAAAATTGGAATTACAATATTGTACTCTAATATTGCCATACTGATAATAAACGTAACAGCAAAAAGCGGTAAGATATTTGGAATAAAAAAAGAGACGATAAAGCCGATAAGAGAGAGCATAAAAAGAAAAAACTGAGCCTTCGCCAACTTTTTGCTAATCATATCGTTCATTGTAGGGATGCTCATATAGCCCTTTGCATTTAGATGAAACCAAACCAAAAAAGGAACTATTTTATAGAGCATTCCTGACATGATTGACAATATAAATCCACCGCCTATTAAGATAGAGACAATGACGATATATTTTTCATCAAAAAAATCGTTAATCGCCCATGCAAAAGTGCCTAACGTCATAAAAATAGAAGCACTTCTCCAATACCAAACTGTTATATCGCTTACCTTGCGGCGGCGAGCATTAAGTTTGAGGTAAACAGTCGTAGAAAATGCCCAAAAAAAGAGTGCTACCCATATTTTTCCGATTGTGCTGTAAGACTCAATAAAAATATTTAAAAAAAGCCATAGCAAAAGCCCGCTTGTTACAAGCCATACAACTTTTTGTTTACAGAATTTTTTAAATCTCGGTGCTACATAAAACATAGGAAGAACATGAAAAGCAACGCCAATAATCAAAACTCCGGCAAAACCAAAAACTGCCCAAACGCTATGAATGTTTGCAAAAAGCAGATGCAAATCAGAAAACTTGCCGATACCGTAAGATGAAAGAAGATGCATACCCATCAAAGTAATTAAAAGTGCAAAAATCAAACCGGTAATTATTGCCCGCACGCTTGCCGTTACATTTACCACGCCCTTAAGCGCGATCAGCATAGAGATGATTAGTATCAAAAAACTGCCGCCCAACAGAAGAGATGAGAGCAAAATCAATTTTGATATATCAAACCAGAGCCCAAAAATCATAGAAAGTGTGCCGATCAACATGAAAGCATAAGATGATTTAGCAACCAGATCAACCTTTGAAATCCTCACTCCTGCTAAGACAGGAAGCATTTGAAGAAGCGCACCGAACATCACAAAGCTTAAAAATCCGACAGTCAGTGCATGCGTGACGGCAATAGTATGAGTTGAAAATCTGCTTGAAAGAACTGCAGCGTCACTAAAGAGAATCAAGATCCCGGCTAAAACTGCAAAAAGAGGCGCCGTTACAAAAAAACGGATCGGCGCGGATATGGGAGGTGCTTGATCTACCGATAATCCGTCAAAATCCATATCTTCCTCCTTAACCCTACTCTACAATCATCGATTGCATCATATCTACTATGCGATCAGACTCTGCACTTAAATGTTGCTGTGCCATAGTATAGAGCATCTGCTCCTCTTTCATATTGTGCTGCTGCATCAAAATCATTAACGTTTCGCTGTTGCCGAAAAATTTATCTTTGTCTTTAGCCTCTATAGCTTTGCCCATCTCAGTTATCAAGTTTCTCATTTGAACATGCTCATGTCTCATCATGGCAGTAGGACCTTGAGTCATTCCTGTTTTTTGTTCAAATTCAAAAAACATAACACGCTCTTCCATCTGAAAGTGTCTCTCAGTCTCTCTTGCAAACTCGTCGTAAGCCTCTTTAGCACTCTCGATAGATTATGATCTTCTGTTAAATATTCTTTTATCGTACTCATATCTTTACCTTATTTCATTATAATTTTCGTATTATATTAAAAATAATTTAAAGAAAAATTACCATAAATCAATATTTTATTAAATTTGTATTTAAAGAGCTTTTTACTATAATTGCCTTTTTTAATCTCTATAGGAAAAATAATGAATAATAAAAAGTTAATTACTCTTGGTTTTGCATCCGTAACCGTTGCTCTTGCTTTGCTACTCTCCACAAATCTTTTTGCTGCTGCACAAGAGAAAAAAGAGAGCAAAGATGCCTCAAGACTTGAAGCTTTGGCAAAGTTTACAAAAGTCATAAGCATCGTAGAACAATATAATGTTGACAATGTAACGATTGAAGAGCTTATGAATAAAGCACTTGACGGAATGATGAGCAATCTTGACGCCCATTCAAACTACCTCTCTCAAAAAGATTATAAAAATTTAAAAGTTCAGACCAACGGTGAGTTTGGCGGACTGGGAATTACTGTCGGAGTAAAAGACGGCGCTATTACCGTTATTGCTCCTATTGAAGGAACTCCTGCAGATAAAGCAGGTATAAAAGCAGGCGATATCATTCTTAAGATCAATGAAAAGTCTACTCTTAACATGACCATCGATGAGGCGGTTGCCATCATGAGAGGCAAAATAGGTGCTCCGATAGATTTGACGATAGTAAGAGATGGTGAGTCTAAACCGCTTAAAATCACTATTGTTAGAGCAAATATTACTATCGAATCCGTATATGCAAAATCTATCGGAAACGACATTCAATACATCCGTGTAACAAGTTTTGATAAAAAAGTAATGAGTGAAGTCACAAAAGCTATCAAACAGAAAAAAGCAACTACAAAAGGAATTATTCTTGACTTGAGAAACAACCCTGGCGGACTCTTAGATCAAGCGGTTGAACTAGTAGATGCTTTTGTCGACAGTGGGGACATAGTTTCACAAAAAGGTAAAAACAAGGCAGATGATGAAGTCTACTCGGCAAAAGCCAACAACACTCTGACAGATGTACCTTTAGTTGTACTTGTAAACGGCGGAAGTGCCAGTGCCAGTGAGATCGTAAGCGGTTCGTTGCAGGATCATAAACGAGCAGTTATTGTCGGTCAAAACACATTTGGAAAAGGAAGCGTTCAAGTCGTGCTTCCTATAACCGAAGAAGAGGCTATCAAGCTTACTATTGCAAGATATTACCTTCCAAGCGGGCGAACTATTCAAGCAGTAGGCGTAAAGCCGGATATACAAGTATTTCCGGGTGAAGTAAATACAACCAAAAATGATTTCGCATTAAAAGAGGCTGATTTAAAGAAACATTTAAAAGAAGAGCTAGAAAAAGTTGAGGGCAAAAAAGAGAAGGATGAGACTGCAGGAGACTCAAAACTTATCATAACTGATGAGATGATGAATAAAGATATGCAGCTTAAAAGCGGTGTTGATATTTTAAAAGCTTTAATTATTACAAAAGGATTATAAACAGATGGAAAAAAGAGAACTGCTCTATGAGGGAAAAGCAAAAAAGTTATTTTCAACAGATGATGAAAATCTTGTTATATCGGAATTTAAAGACGATTTAACTGCATTTAACGGAGAAAAAAAATCAAGTGAAGCCGGTAAAGGCGCACTTAATAATAAAATTTCAACAGAACTTTTTAAACTCTTAGAAGCAAACGGCATAAAAACCCACTTTGTTAAAATGCTAGATGACAATCACATGTTGCATACTAAAGTTGATGTAATCTTAATAGAAGTAATTGTTCGCAATATTGCAACTGGAAGTTTAAGCAAAAATCTTGGTATAAAAGATGGAACTGTTCTGCCATTTACTTTGGTTGAATTCGACTATAAAAATGATGCACTTGGAGATCCTAAACTTAATGATCAGCATGCACTTATATTAGGTTTAGTGGATTATCAAGATGAACTTGACAAGCTTCGTCGTATGGCAAGACAGGTTAATGATATTCTAAAACCATATTTTGCGGACAAAGGGTTAAAATTGGTTGATTTTAAACTTGAATTCGGAAAAGATAGAAGCGGAAACATTATCCTCATCGATGAGATCAGTCCTGATAATTGTCGTTTCTGGGATATGGAGAGTGGCGAAAAGTTGGACAAAGATAGATTTCGTCAAGGTTTAGGCGGTTTAAAAGTTGCCTATGAACAAGTTTTAAATAGAATTTTAGGAAAATAGCATATGAAAATAGTTGTAAATGTATCATTAAAAGCAGGCGTTTTAGACTCTCAAGGCAAAGCGGTGCATCATGCACTTGAATCTCTGCACTTTAACAATGTTAGCAATGTTCGTGTAGGAAAACAGATAGTATTTAATCTTGATGAGAGTGATGAGAAAAAGGCAATGGCTGATGTTACAAGAATGTGCGAAGATCTTCTTGCCAACACCGTAATAGAAGATTATGCGATTGAGCTTATCAAATGAAAGTAGTGATTTTACAGTTCCCAGGTACGAACTGCGAATATGACACTCAGCATGCATTTGAGTCTTTAGGGGCGAAAACAGAAATCTTGTGGCATAAATCAGAGAGTGTTCCGAGCGATACGGATCTGTTGGTGGTTGCAGGCGGATTTAGCTACGGTGATTACCTAAGAAGCGGTGCTATCGCAAAATTCAGTCCTGTTATGCAAGCCGTTACCAAATATGCGAAAAACGGCGGAAAAGTTTTAGGCATATGCAACGGTTTTCAGGTTTTAACAGAAGCCGGTCTGCTTCCCGGTGCACTTAAGAGAAACGACTCTCTTCACTTTCTCTCAAAACATCATCACTTAAAAGTTGTAAACAACGATAATATATTTTTAGAAAAACTTTGTAACGGTGACGTTGTAAATGTCCCGATTGCACATCATGACGGAAATTACTACATAGATGAGAACGGTTTGAAAGAGCTGTATGAAAACAATCAGGTTCTTCTGAAATATTGTGACGAAGAAGGAAATGATAAAAATCCAAATGGAAGCGTAGACTCAATTGCCGGTGTTTGCAACAAAGAGAAAAATGTTTTCGGACTCATGCCTCATCCAGAGAGAGCAATGGAGAAACTTCTTGGAAGTGATGACGGTATTAAAATGCTACAAGGGTTTTTACAAGCGTGAAAACCTTACTTCTTGCATGGTTGCTTCTATGCGCAACTCTGTTTGCCAACACAACAGACACAGTTAACATAGAGGGTTCTGCTCCCGTAGAAAACAGCATCTCTCCTGAGCCAGAATCACCGCGTGAGCTTCAAAAAGTACTCTACCTAAACTATGAAAAAATCCCATCAAGAGTTTTAAAGGGTGAGATTTTTACAGTAACTATCAAAACACTATCTACAGTTAAAAATTTTGCAGATATAACATATAGACTATCAAACTCAAAAGGTTTAAAACTTTTAAACAATGCTCCATCCAGGGAAGTAGAGTCCAAATACTACCATGAAACTTTTTATTTTATAGCGACCTCTGAAGATGCGTCTCTTCCCGATTTTACGGCTACATTGGTAGACAAAGGCAATGCCCAATATGCAACAACAACCCTCTTGGGAGAGAAACTGAATGTTATCTCACTAAATCCAAAAAAAGATTTCTCAAATATAGTAGCAAACTCTTTTGATATAATCGAATATAAAACTACAAGCTATGATGCATCACGAAATATAGTAGTTTTTGTAGCTATCGCAACAAATTGTGATATCTCTGCTCTTAAATTAAACAATGTATACAAACAGGGAACGGAGTCTATAACTGAATCACACCTTGATTCAAAAATCATATACTATGCAATCATAGATAAAAAAATAGAAAATTTGTCATTCTCCTATTTTAACTTGGTAAAAAATAAATTTATATCAATTGATATCCCTATTGTCGTAAATGATGACAGCGTTACCACTCAAAGTGATTTAAAGCCAAAAGATCAATCAAACGAAATAATAAAAATGAGTGTAGCAGCAGCAATAGCTTTTCTTGCGCTTATTATGATTTTATGGAAAAAAAGTTATATCTACCTAGCTTTTATTGTTATTCCTCTTGCATATATTATCTATGTGGGCGTTCCATCTAAAGAGATTTGTCTAAAAGCCGGGACTCAGATCCATCTTCTTCCTGTTGCAAACGGAACAATATTTGAAACAACTTCAAAAGAGTACCGCCTGCAAAAAGAGGATGAAGTTAAAGGATGGATAAAAGTACAACTTGAGAATCAAAAGATAGGCTGGGTAAAAGATGAAAATATTTGCTCGAATTAGTTGGTTCTATGCAACGATAGTCATAATGGTTTCACTTGCCATTATGATTTTAACTTTTCATATTTTGCCCAAACCACGCAGCAGAAAGCTTGCAGCATGGCTTATTAGAAAAGCTGTATTTTTTAGAATTGAAGCAGAAGGCAAAGAAGATCCGGATGCACAGATGTTTTTACTAAACCACCAAAGTGATATTGACATAGTGATAATGGAGACGATTAGCACTCGAGATATAGCTTGGGTTGCGAAAAAAGAACTTTTTCAAATTCCTTTTTTTGGCTTAGCCCTAAAACTTCCTCAAGATATAGCAGTCGAAAGAGAAAGCAAAACATCACTTATAAAACTTCTAAAAGATGCTAAAACGGTTCTTAAAACAAACCGTGTTATTACCATGTTCCCTGAGGGTACACGCTCAACAAAAGAGACAATGCTTCCTTTCAAGTCAGGTGCAAAAATAGTAGCCGATTCAAATAAACTCAGAGTTCAGCCCATAGTTTTGATCCAGACATCAAAATATTATAATATTAAAAAGTTTTACTACAAACCGGGAAAGATAAAAGCTATCTATCTGGAGTCATTTATAGCAGATAAGAGTGATGAAAACTGGCTGAGCGATTTAAGAATAAAAATGCAAAAGGTTTACGATGATGAGCTGGCAAACAATCATAGCCGTAGGTAGCGGCGGATTTCTAGGAGCTGTTCTTAGAGCCTATGTAAATGGCTTAATTTCACATAGAATGCCTCATGACATACCGTTTGGAACACTCGGCGTAAATCTAATAGGCAGTTTCATAATGGGACTTTTAATCGCCTATTTTATGTATACGACACTCTTTTCCATGCAGGTAAAATCATTTTTGACTACTGGTATTTTAGGCGGCTTTACAACCTACTCCGCATTTGCCATAGAGAGTTTTTTCCTCTTAAACGGCGGACATATTGCCATAGCTCTTGCAAATATATCTCTAAACGCGTTTGGATCTGTCTTTATGGCAGGCGGCGGTTTTTATATAGTAAAGTATCTTCTTAAAGCATAATAATCTCATCTGCACACCATTTAGCCAAATCCAAATCGTGCGTGATAAGCAACATTCCCATTCTATCAAGATGTTTCATAAGCATACTCATAACCTCTAACTGGATTACATTGTCAAGTGCGGAAGTCGGCTCATCTAGCAATAGCAGATCCGGTTTCATAAGTATTGCGCGAAGAATGGAAGCGCGTTGGAGCTGTCCTCCGGAGAGTTCATGCGGAAGTTTTAAAAGCAGTTCATAATCAAGGTTAATGCTCTTCAGGTAGAACTCCAACTCATCAAGCTTTGCAACATCTTTTATCTGATTTAAAAGAGTGAAACTCGGATGAAAAGAGCTGTACGGGTCTTGAAAAACCTCTGAACAAAATGAGCTTTTAAGGGAGCCTCTTAGCGGTTTTAGATTTTTTAGTATCAGTTCAAAAAGCGTACTTTTTCCTGCACCGCTTGCTCCTACTACAGCTTTTATTTCACCTTTTTTTAAAGAAAAAGAGAGATCATTTAAAAGCAAAGACTCTTTTTTATAGCCAAAAGAGAGATTTTCAACTTCTAATACACTGCTCAAATATCAACTCTTATCTAGTGCTAAATACAATTTTGCAAGTTCTTTGTATAAATCATCAGGTTTTATAGTACCGTTTTCTTCCAAAACCTTTTGCATCATCACGTTATCTTCATATCCATTCCAGACTTTGACATATGAGCCATCTTTATATCCGTGATCCTGTCTAAACTGGTTTAGGATATTTTTTCCTACATAGAGTTTATAAAGGCTCTCTAAGTCAAGTCCCGCCATAACAACCAAATCAAAAAAATCGGATATAAGTTTTTCAAGGTTTAACGTTTCTTTTGAGAGTGTGTCAAGCATAATGGATTCTATCTTTTGGATAATATCATCCTGTTGTGCAAACAAATTGTTTTTTGTATCTATTTTTACAAAGTTTTCCAACTTAGATACATTTTGCGCCAAATCATCAATCTGCCCTCTGCTTGTTTGAGAGTAGTTCTCTATCGCCAAACTCATTATAAAGTGCCAGACATCAACGACTTCTATCTGTAAATTAGCCCAATCTGCCTCTTTGTCGATATTTTTCCAGTGTTTCCATGAAAAGCTGTCTATCATCTCGGCGCATTCCATATAGATACATCGCTTCCAGTTTATAACCTTGGAGTTTTTAGTAACGCCGCTAGTCCATTTTTCTCCGTTTGTAGCTTCATTCAAGGTAGCCTGAAGTTGTAACATCAATAATATTTTATCCATTGTTTTGCTCTTTAAAAATTTTTCTCTATTGTACCAAATATGCTAAAATTACGCCAATTAAAACCGAGAGTTACATGAAAAGAATCAATTGCAGAAAGTGTGAATACTATTTTGTTACATGGGAGCCGCAAAGACCCCACGGATGCAGGGCATACGGGTTTAAATCGCCTCAAATACCCTCTTTGCTAGTTTTCCAAAGCAGCGGAAGCGACTGTACTATGTTTAAAGAGAAGAGTTTTGCCAAATAATTTTTTTGCCGAAACCCAAAGTATTGTCCGTTAATTTAAAGTAGTTTACTTTGATTTGCCAAAGCTTGGGATTCATAGCAAGCGCATAAGGAAAATTTTTAAAGTAGCGTTTTTTCAACTCGTCGTTCTCCAAAAAGTAAAACTCTCCTCTAAACTGAACTCCCTCTATCTTACCGACACTTTTCGTCTCCAAAACTACGGTTCCGGCTACTTGAGGATCTTTTGAGATATTTTTTATATGTACAGTATCATCGCTGCTTGCGACTACAAAAGAGAGTCTCTCCGGATCAAAAACATAAAAAAGGTTACATGCACTCAAATTTTTACCGTCACTTGTAGCCAAACTCATTACGTGATGTTTAGATAAAAAAGTTTCTATCTTTTTAAGATCGTTTTGCATTGAAGCCTTTGTAGAGGTGCTTTTCCAGATCTTCCAATGTATGCATCTCTCTCTTTCTTAGCATAAGCTGTGCAATTTCATCATTAAGCATCGTGTCAAACATCTCTTTTGGAGATGTCATTTTGCAATAACTCTCTAAAAAATCAAGCAAAACTTCAAAATTATCACTTTTTTTTGTACTGTACTGCTTAAAAAATTTAAACTCTTCCCAATTTATCTCAATCAATCCTAACTCCTATACTTTTGCAGTGCTTTTTCTAATTTCCCACTATTTACGACATTTTAGCAGAAGTGCTTCATCTAACTTCTTAATTACTTCCAACATTTTAATAGAAGATATTGCAAAATTCAACCTCATAAAACCGCTCCCCTCTCTGCCGAAACTTATCCCAGCACTCAGACCCAACCCTGCTTTATGAACAAAAAAATCTCTCAGATCTCTATCGCCAAGTTCCATACCTCTGCAATCAAGCCAAGCAAGATAAGTTCCCTCGATAGGAGTTATTTTTATAAAATGCGGAAATTTTTTGCATAGCTCATCTAGCATAGAAAAATTTTTATAAAGATGGATTTTAAGCTCTTCAAGCCAGACTTTGCCCTCTTTATACGCCGCTTCAAACGCAACGTGAGAGAGAACATTTCCTTGCGCAAAGTGTATACGATTGTAGATCTTTAAAAATTTATCTCTTAAGATCTTATTTGGTATTGCAACGCTGCTTATGGCAAACCCCGCCATATTGAACACCTTTCCCACGCCTATAGCAGTTATAGTTATATCTCTCGCCTCATATGAAAGCGAAGCAAAAGGAATATGCACATTTGGAGCATAAACCAGATCTGAGTGGATCTCATCGCTAAAGACGACTATGTTATGCTTTAAACACACTTCCAAGATCTGCTCCAACTCCTCTTTTTTCCAAACTCGCCCAACGGGATTGTGAGGAGAACAGAGAAGCAGAAGTTTTGTTTTGTCGTCTATCTTTGACTTGAGGTCTTCTATATCAAAAGTATAAGTTCCATCCTCTTTTAGCTTTAATGGATTTTTCAGAAGCTCTCTCTCATGCTCTATCACGCTATGAAAAAACGGCGGATAAACAGGTGTTTGGACTATGATTTTATCGCCCTTTTCACTAAAGGCTTCTATGGCGGCGTTCATACTTGCCACAACCGAGTGAGAGTAAAGCATATCTTCAAAAGTAAATTCCACTCCATGCTCCCTCTTCATCCACTCTATCTGCGACAAAAAAGCACTCTTTGGCACCTCTTCATACCCTATGATTGGATGTTCAAGCCGCTTTTTTACTGCCTCTAAAACAAAATCAGGAGTGTCAATATCCATGTCCGCCACCCACACTGGAAGTACATCATTCGTCCCAAAAAGCTTCTCTCTTAGGGCATACTTCTCTGCGTTTGTATCTTCACGAGAAGCGGAGGTTGAGAAGTTGTAGTTGTTTGTATGTTTCATAGACACGCTGTCTGCTTACTCTCTATATGCTCATCTTTTAAAACAAAAGCCTTATTTGCACTCCTCTTCCCCTTTAAAACTTCTTGTACATATTGTGCTATTTTTTTTGCCAAATAATATGCTAAATTTGGCGGGACGGCATTGCCTACCATTTTGTATCCTGCGGTTAAATTTGTATAATAAAACTTATGCGTATCGGGAAAAGTTTGTATTCTTGCACACTCTCTTATGCTAAGTCTTCTGTAAAGATGCTCGCTATTTGGCACAAATATTCTTTTATTTTGCTCTACAAACTCCATCTTTGGGGCTTGTGGATGAAGCGGTGCATGTCTGCCTCCTGCTTGAATCGTAAAAGAGGGTTCATCCCAGTTTCTAACTCTGTTTCGTGACATATACATAGATGAAAAATCACCCGTCATATATTCATGATTTTCTATTTTACATTCACCCCCGTTGGTATAAGTTTTATTTTTAGCAGCAAGAGCATTATCTTTTAAGTCAAAAATAACATCTTGCAAAAACCTTTTATTCCCAAACCCCTCAGGAAATTCAAATGTAATATTTAAATCTTTTCTAAACCCGATGAAAAAAACTCTTTTCCTATCTTGAGGAACATTGTAGTCATGCGCATTTAAAAGCTTAAAAGAGAGGTCATATCCACTCTCTATGAAGTGATTTTTTATATTTTCCAACGCCCCGTCATGCCGCCCTGCCAACATGCCAGACACATTTTCAGCCAAAAAGAATAGCGGTTTTTTATCTCGCAAAACCCGTATAAATTCAAAAAACAGCTGCCCTCTATGGTCATCTATGCCACGAGACTTCCCAGCCTCACTCCAACTCTGACACGGCGGTCCGCCTATAAGCCCGATGGCATCAGGAATTTCGCTTGATGGGATACTTACTATACTTCTTCTGTCTAATTTTGTATGAGGGAAATTTTTCTCAAAAGTTTCCCAAATTTCTTTATCGTACTCATTTGCCCAAATAGTTTTAAATCCTGCTTTTTCAAAACCTAGGTCTAAACCGCCTGCACCGCTGAAGAGGGATATGATATTCATTTAATTAACTCTTTCTTCCATATTGTAGAATCATTTTTAATTGCTTCACTTAGTTTTAAACCGATTTGACCATTTGAAATTGATTCAATTGATTTTTTATTTTCTTGAATTTCAAGAATAATTACAGTAGTAAATTTATTATTCTTTTCAATAAAAAGTTTATCACCAATTCTTAACTCAATATTATTTATATTAATACTGCAAATAGTTCCATTTTGATATAGCTTTTCAGAAGTGGCAATTTTTATTAAATTAGTAGGTTTAAATTCTACTAAACCAAATTTTAATAATGTTTCTCTAGCTTCTTCTTCTGTAATAACACCATTTTCAATATCAACATATAAATTAAATAATTGCCAAGTGGTTAATAATCCTCTTTCGTCATGAATAGCATCTTTTATTTGATTTTCTGTAAAAGGTGGATTTTGTCTTTGCAATGGTGCTATATGTCTTTGATGATTAACTATGTATAATGCAAAAACATCAAAAGAATTTCGTTCTTTACATCTTCTATGCTTAATTTTTGATATTTGACTACATTCAGAATCTTTTGAAGTTCCACCAATACCTTTACATTCAATAATTAGTAAACCATTTTCCAGATTTATTTGAATATCTTCTTCAAAGACTACACCTTCAGTTTTTGTTTTATCCATATCTACTATATTTTCAAATCCAAGCCATTTTAAAAATTCAATTATTGAAACTACTAATTCATCTCCTGTTTCTGTCAATATCTTATGAAGAAAATTATATTCTTTTAAGTTATTATTTATCTCTTTAATCTTATTTTCAATTTTTTGCTCATATTCACTAATTAAATCTTCTTTCTGTTGTAATAATACTTCATGATTTGGTAGCCAATAATTTTTTTCATTTCTCCAATCATGTAAAGTAGCATAAGGAAATAAATTTGGAAAAAGAGTGGGTGCTATTTCTGAAAGAAATTCATTTAAAAATTTCGCTTTTTCTTCAAACTGAGGGAGATAAATGTATGTTTTATTATCATCATTAATTTGAATAGAAACAAGATCTCCATTAGTATTTTTAATTAAAGGTAAACATTGATTGAAAGATGAAGTATGAAAAGTTTGATTGTATTGCATTTGATTAGTATATTTAGATAAAAAATCTTTTAGTTTTGTATCTATGTTATCACATACAATAACTTCTTTCCCATTTTTCGGAGGACTTAGAGGAACATAATCTTGAAATGAATAAATATTAGATTTAAATTTATCTTTTATCCAATTTGTTTCTTTTGTTATTTCTAAATTTTGATATTCAACATCATAATTTTCAGTTGAAAAAATAATAATTAAATGTTCTTTATTTCCTAATTTATTTAATGAGTTTTTTAATAAATGACTACCAAGTGGTTTAGGATTAAAAATTGTTTCAGGATAAGCACTATGTAAAGCGATAGAACTCTTTCCAGTGTACTCGTTTTTATAGTGTTCATTTTGTTTATAGTCAATCGTTTTATCATTATTTAAATCTAAAATTGTAATATCAAATTCATGTAAATCAGTTGGAAAATAAGCATTTGGTAAAACTATACATTCATCATATTGTTTTTTATTTGGAACTTTTACCTTACTTCCCAAACTTCCAATTTCTATATTAAATCCTTGTTTTTTTAGTTCACTTATATCAGATTCTTGAATATCAATACAACATATTTTTGGTTTTTCAATAGTTTTAACTTCAGGTTTATATTCTATCTGAGTATGAGATATTTCAGTTTCTTTAGTATTTGGTATAGCAATTTCATCTATTTTTTTATCAGATTTCTTTTTAAGTAAATTTTTTAAATTTTTTATCATAATTTAGACTCCAAACACCAATAACTTCCCATCCATCAACCGAACAGGGTTATTAGGATTTTTTACTCTCACATCCACAACACTCACATTTTCATTATCAAAATTTTCTATTGCTTCTCTGTCTTCAAGCGGTAATGATTCATATTTCTCTTTTTTCATTAGACAAATAAGCTGAAAAGATTTTGTATTGTCGTATTGATAAAGATAGCTGAAAATTTTAGTAGGGTTTTCTATATGCCACATGCCACGGATGCGTAAGTCTGTAACTCCTAGCGGGTCAACTTTTTTAACTTTTCCAAGTTCATTGGTATCTGTAAATTCTACATCAGGTATGGATGCGATACCGTTAGAAATGGTATCTTTTATCCTTTCGTAAATCTCTTTATCAGCACAAAAACAGTCTCCATATACAAGCCATAATGATTTTAACTGGTTGGTATTTTTAGGAACATTTCCTATGGCATAAAGCATATCTTTTATGCTCCAGTCTTGTTCACAATTTCTACAAGCGGTTGTAATCATTGAGCTATCGGCATAGAATTTTGCTTTTGGATAAGAACTATTAAGAGCTATTGCTGTGCTATGTGATTCTAGCTTCTTTATCTCTATGGCATCACTGTTTCTTACAATCAAATCTGGAGGGTTGTTTTTGTTCCCGCTGTAAGAGTAGAGTGTTGAAAAAATTTCAAGTCTGTTTTGTTCATTTATTTCGTTTGTAGTGCCTGCAAAAGCATCTTTTATCAAGCTCTCTAAACCTTCTCCCATGTTGTTTGCTCTATTGTTTCCGTTAGTCACATGGTTTACAGTAGTTTGATAATTATTTACAATATTTACAAAAGCTTTGATGATATTAGACAACTTTTACGCTCCATTAGTTTTTTTAAAATTATAGCTTTTAATTTTGTATAGTACTGTTTTTTGCTAAAACACCCTAAAAATATGTCACTTTGCAATATTTTTTATCTTTTCCTCCAAACACTAACCTCTGCAACGCTATGCTGAAATTTTCTAGCCGTCTCTTTTATAACAAACTCTTTGTCCTCTACATGTAAAAGTTCAAACTCATCGCCCAGAATCTCTTTTAGAGTATCTAGCGTCTTAACTTCTTTGCCGCTTTCATCTCTATATCCGCCAAGCCAAAACTCTTTTTTGGTTGAGCTTTCTTGCCATGTATAAGGGGAGGTTAACATCAAAATTCCGCCGCTGTTTATGCGGTTTTTGATATCTTCTAAAAAAAGTTTCGGGTTGTATAGCCTGTCTATGAGGTTTGTCGCCATTACCAAATCGTAAGAGTTGAAATTTGGTTTGAGATTGCATGCGTCTCCCTGCCAAAAGCTAACTTTCTCTTTTAGGTTTTCATACCCCAGATCTTCTATGGTTACTTTTTTTCTCTCAGCCAAATCGCCCTCTGTTTTTGATGCATATGCGACATAGCCATCATTTTTAAGTTTTACTCCGACCCCGATAAATCTAGCCGAAAAGTCTATGCCCTCAACCTCATCGAAACTTTTTGCAAGCTCAAATGTTGCTCTTCCCGTTGCACAACCCAGATCTAAGGCTTTATTTGGGTTTTTTGCAAATTTTGAGGCTATTTTTACACACTCTACGGCAAAGTTTTTCACTCCAAAATATTCATCACCGTATTGAAATTCACAGTAGCGTGAAACCAGCTCATCGCTTTCATAAATATCGGTCTCTTTTTTATCTCCTAACGATGAGATTACATACCTAAAACCAGCATTTTGAAAGAAGTGTTTACGAAATGCGTAACGGGAATGCTTCATTATCAAATTTCCGCTGCTTGCCCATGACGAACCCAAAATAAGCGCATGTTTGTTGTCAAATGTAGGGGTTGAAAAATCGTCGTAAGCTTCATGCACTCTAAATCCATCAAAGCCGAAAATCGGCGTTCTGCTCCATTGCCAGACATTTCCCACTACATCATAGATCCCGTTGTGTCCAAACTCGTTTATAGGACATGAACTAAAGTAGTGGTAAAAGTTCAGGTTTGCCCTGCTTTGATGAAGTTCGGGAACATCTTTTAGCCCTGCATTCTCGTAAATAATACAGTACTCCGCTTCACTCGGCAATGAGTAGACGACCCCGTCTTTTTTGCTTTTGTAGCGGCAAAACGCTTCCGCTTCAAGAGCATTTACATCCACGGGCCAATCAAGCGGTAGATCTATCAATCTTGATAGCGTTCTATATCTGTACCAACTATCCTCTTTGACCCAAAAAGTAGGATGTTTTGCGCCGCTTATGGCTAAAAATTTTCTTCCCTCATCATCCCAAAACTCCTCATTTTCATAACCGCCATCTTGCACAAACTCCATAAACTCGCCGTTGCTCACAAGATACTTAGAGACACTAAAATCATTCACAATCTCACTATACCTTCCATACTCGTTATCCCAGCCATAAAGATTATGCGATAGATCTTTTCCCAAAACTACGGTTTTGCCCCTTAGATCTATCATCTCATTTTTAGGTGCGTTTGAGGAGTGAGTACAGATATCAAATTCTTTTACTTCTTTTACAAACTCTAGTGGGATTTGACGATGCAAAACCAAAGATGTCTCTATATGAATCCGCTCATGTTCGATCCCCATAAGCACTATCCACATCGCACTATCTTGGGCAATAGGCAGAGTCAAAGGAAGACTCATAATAAGCTCATCGACCACTTCTCTTACCTTTTTGCGATACTCCCTAACCTCGTCTACACTTGGCCAGCTGTAATTACTGCTTTGTACATCATCCCATGCCATCTCATCTACGCCCACGGCAAAGATAGACTCAAACCGAGGGTTTATCCTCTCTTTGATTATCTTCATATTGATTAGTTTATTTATAAAGAAAGTGGCGGTGTGACCAAAGTAAAATATCATCGGATGTCTTGTCGGTTCTGACTTTTTATAAAAAACTTCATCACTTTTTAAAACTTCAAAAATCTTTTCAAAGATATCATAAGTGTTGTGAAAGTAGGATCTTATATCTTCTCTTTTTGCCTCCGTATCAACACCATCAAGTGTCGGCGGATATAAACTAAATTTACTCAAGAAACAGCCTTTTGGATATAATTTTTCTATGAAATTTTATTATAGTGAAAAATTAGCTCCGTTTACAAATCTTACTCATGCTTTTACGACAAGACTAAGCGGTAACTTAGCTTTTCATGTCGGTGACGATAAGTCGATGGTAGAAAAGAACCATGAAGATCTCGCTAAAATGTTAAACTATGAAAAAAGAACGCTTGTTCACATGAGGCAGATCCACTCCGATATCGCCGTTATAGCCGATGAGTATAGTTTTGAAAATCCCCCTACTTGCGATGCACTTATAACAAACAGACCAAACACTCCGCTTATGGTTATGGTGGCGGACTGTTCCGCCGTTTTATTTTACGACGACGAACAAAAGATTATAGCGGTTGCTCATGCGGGGCGTGCTGGAGCATTTAAAAATATAGTCAAAATCGTGGTTGAAAAAATGGGTAAAGCGTTTGGTTCAAATCCAAAAGATATACATGTAAGCATTGGAGCAAGTATCGGAGTTTGCTGTTATGAAGTCGGAAGCGAGATCTATGAAGAGGCTAAAGCACTTCATTTGGAGTATGCTATGCAAAAAAGAGATGATAAATTTTATCTCGATGTAAACAAAATCCTAAAAAAACAACTTATAGAGTGTGGCATAGATGAGCAAAATATTGAGATTTTCAGCGAATGTACAAGCTGCAACACAGATATATATTTCTCATACAGAGCAGAGAAGCAGACTGGCAGATTTGCAGGAGTTTTAATGATAAAAGATACAGACTAAAAGACCCCTAAAGATAGGGGTCTTTTAAAGGTAGTCGGAGTAATTAGTACATTCCGCCCATGCCACCCATACCGCTCATATCTGGAGCAGCAGGTTTTTCTTCAGGTATCTCATAGATAGCTGCCTCAGTAGTTAAAAGAAGGCTCGCAATAGATGTAGCGTTTGTCAAAGCTACACGACCGACTTTAAACGGATCTATGATTCCAGCTTCAAACATATCTACATATTCGCCTGTTGCAGCGTTAAAGCCGATATTCTCATTTGTTGCATTCTCAACCGCATTTACTACAACACCGGCATCATAACCTGCGTTTGTAGCAATCTGTTTTAGCGGAGCTTTTATAGCACGAAGGATTATCTCGCAACCGATTTTTTGATCACCGCTTAGATCAAGTTTTACTTTAGCTCCAGCTCTAACAAGTGCTGCTCCTCCGCCGATAACAATTCCCTCTTCGACAGCAGCTTTTGTAGCCGAGAGCGCATCATCGACACGGTCTTTTTTCTCTTTCATTTCAGTTTCACTTGCCGCACCGACTTTGATAACCGCAACACCGCCGCTTAATTTTGCCAAACGTTCTTGAAGTTTCTCTTTGTCGTATTCACTTGTCGTAGTATTCATCTGAACTTTGATCTCGGCAACTCTTGATTGAACAGCCTCAGTTTTTCCTGCACCGTTTACGATTACAGTATTATCTTTATCTATTACAACTCTAGAAGCTTGCCCTAAGTGTTGGATTGTAGCCGCACTTAGCGTATGACCAGTCTCTTCAGAAATAACAGTTCCTGCAGTAAGCACCGCAATATCTTGAAGCATAGCTTTTCTTCTATCGCCAAAACCCGGAGCTTTAACGGCAGAGATATTTAATACACCGCGAAGTTTGTTTACAACAAGAGTTGATAATGCTTCACCCTCTACATCTTCAGCGATGATTAGAAGAGGGCGGGAAGTCTTTTGAACCTGCTCTAAAACAGGAAGCAGATCTTTAAGTGAAGTCACTTTACTCTCAACTAGTAAGATCCATGGATTTTCAATTTCAGCTATCATTTTCTCGGCATTTGTGATGAAATACGGGCTTAAATATCCACGGTCAAACTGCATACCCTCAACAACAGTAAGTTCATCAACTATACCTTTAGCCTCTTCAACAGTAATTACGCCGTCTTGCCCTACTTTTTCCATAGCTTCAGCTATCATATTTCCGATTTGCTCGTCAGAGTTTGCAGAGATTGTTGCTACTTGAGCTATATCTTTTTTGCCGTTGATTACTTTTGAAGATGCCTTTAAGTTTGCCAAAATAGCTTCACAAGCTTTGTCCATTCCTCTTTTTACTTCGATAGGATTTGCACCTGCGGTAATATTTCTAAGTCCTTCAGAGAAAATTGCATTTGCCAGAACAGTAGCCGTTGTAGTACCGTCACCGGCTTCATCGGCAGTTTTTGAAGCTACATCCTTAACAAGAGTTGCTCCCATATTTTCTAATTTGTCTTTAAGCTCAATCTCTCTAGCAACCGATACACCGTCTTTTGTTATTACAGGATTACCGTAGCTTTTTTGGATCAAAACATTGCGGCCACGTGGACCCATTGTTACCTTAACCGCATCTGTAAGTTTTGCAACACCGCGAGCCAATGCATTTCTCGCATTATCTGAAAATATTATCTCTTTTGCCATCTTTATTTCCTTGATTTTTAGTTTAGTTTATAAATTGCAATGAAGGTAATCCCTCATTATTTGTTCATAAAAGGAGTGTATCCTTTTATTTTGCTCTACACCGCTAAATGGGCTAAAGCACTACACACTCTTGTATCAAAATTTTATAATTCCAAAAATATCATCAGTTTCTAAAACTAGAAACTTCTCGCCGTCAAGTGAAATTTCATTGCCTGAGAATTTTCCAAAAACTACAACTTCACCGCAAGCCAACTCACTAACCTCTGCGCTTACTGCTATAACCTTCCCTTTTGAAGGTTTTTCTTGTGCATTATCAGGAATAATAATACCACTGCTTGTAGTATTTGCCTCTTCTTCTCTTTGTACTAGGACTCTTTTGCCTAATGGTTGAAAATTCATATAAAACTCCTTAAATAATATTGTTTACGCGCGCAATTTTACATAAATAAGGTAACAAAGTCAATATCCTTAGTCGCAGAGACTAAGGCTTGTTTATAGAATATACTCAATATTATTGATAGTAACATCTGCTTTCATGTAGGTAATTTTCTTTTTACTGACTTGTTTCGTTTCTTAGGTTATTTAAAGTTTTAAATATGTATAATTCTGCCTCTTAAAGATGTCAGGGTAGCTCAGCTGGTTAGAGCACTGGTCTCATAAGCCGGGGGTCGGGGGTTCGAGTCCCCCCTCTGACACCATTTTTTAAGATTCCGAATTAGCTCAGCGGTAGAGTAGGTGACTGTTAATCACTTGGCCACTGGTTCGAATCCAGTATTCGGAGCCACCCTTTTTAAACCCTCATAAAATAGCCATTTCAACCAACTTTTTCATTATTCGGTGTCGTTTCGGTGCTATTAAGTGCTACTCTTTTTTCCAAGAATGAAGCTCTTTTTTTCTCATCACGCTTTATATATTTAGCGTATCTGCTTAAAGTCATTGTTGAGTCAGTATGACCTAACATATTTGATATCCAAAGAATATCCTCACCATTTTCAAGCATTATCGTTGCAAATGTGTGTCTTGTATGATAAATAGGTCTGTACTTAAAACCGCACTCTTTTAGCACCCTCTTCCAATGAGTATCTCTTATGCGTTTTATGTCATAAAAGTTCTCTTGATGTTCATTTAAAAAAACATAGCTCTTATACTTGCCAGTAATTTTGTACTGGTTTTCTAAGTAAGGAAGAAGTGAATCTATCATATCTATATCCCTTACACTATTTAAAGTTTTAGGAGTAGATACGACACCCATTTTTATAGCTCTTTTTATACTTATCTCACGTCTAAAAAAATCTATATCTTCCCATTTTAAGCCTATCATCTCTCCGCTTCTAAGTCCGCTAAAGAATCCAAGAGCGTAAAAGTTTTTATACTGCTCTTTTGCTTTGTCTAGTATAGTGAATATTTCACTTATGCTAAACGGCTCTATCTCTACCTTGTCAGCTCGTGGAAGTTTTACAAGTGGCAAAGGATTACGAACTATAAGCTCATCTCTCATTGCATCTTGTATGATAGTACTTAAAACTGCTCTAATAGCTTTTAGTCTTCTCGGACTTACTGATTCTAAAATCTTATTCTGCCAAAGAGCTATATCG
>Ga0208246_1000749_pt1 | contig 22889 bp, 19 predicted proteins | sample RifOxyD2_FD_184039 | JGI IMG/M metagenome (GOLD analysis project Ga0208246, IMG submission 184039) | Soil microbial communities from Rifle, Colorado - Rifle Oxygen_injection D2 (SPAdes) | ecosystem: Environmental > Terrestrial > Deep subsurface > Rock core/Sediment | place: Rifle, Colorado... | reverse complement strand
CAAGATGCATATAATAATGTTCACTATTCATTATATCATAATCCCTCAAAAACCACCACACCCAAATTCACAATAATTCCTCGCTACTTGGGTGTGATGGTAAACAAAAATACCCCTTGGCCAATTCGGACTGGGGTATTTTTGATAAACGATTTGATTAGTCAGCAATACCAGCTGGTGATAGGGTGACTCCGTCTTGCAATCCATTAACATTACCTTCCAAAGTAGCGGTGATAGTATAAGAACTGGAACTGGAGGCTGCAGTGTAAGTATAATTACCATCCTTCGGATCCACTGGTACTAAGCCCATATAAGGGTTATCACAACCAGTTGTTGCCCAACCCACAGTAGAGTTCAAACAAGCAGCTGCTGTGCTACCCAATAAAACGCCGGAACCCGTTGGATATTCATTATTATCGGTATAGAACAATTCCAATGCGGTCTGGAGTTGTTTCAAGTCGGCTAAACGTTTAGAATCGCGCGCTTTTACACGAGCGGAACCGAGCGCAACTACCGCGAGCGTGGACAGTAAACCGATAATGGCAACAACAATCAACAACTCAATTAAGGTAAAACCTTTCTTATTCATAGATTCACCCCCTTCCCGAAATTATATATTGTTTCTTTTTTTACCATATATTAAAAACAGCCAGTTCAACTTTATTATATCTTTAAAACCTTTCGCACTTTTGCTACAACCTCAGACGGCTTAAAATGCGCTTTAATTAAATAATCAACCGCTCCCGCTTCAATCCCTTTGTCCACATCATCCTTTTGCCCTAAATTTGTTAACAAAATAACCGGAATATTTTTTGTATCCGGGTCAGCTTTGAGCTTAGACAAAACAGCAAATCCGTCTAGTTTTGGCAATAAAATATCCAATAAAATTAAATCTGGGATTTTCTTTTTGGCTTCGCTCCAACCTTTCTCGCCGTCGGTTGCAATCAATGTTTTAAATCCTTCCATTTCAAATTTTTTTTGATAGATGCCAGACAAAAATTCATCATCCTCTACTATCAAAACCTGAGTTTTTTCGTCTTCGGTCATACATTTGAATAATTTAATTTGCCCCCGTCAATTGTTTAATAATTAGTTAAACTAACTAAGATTGTGCACCTTACCAAAAAACTTGCAAACAGGTTTTATCCTCCGCTATAAATAATTATAGCATACCTCTTAAAGCAAGTCCAATTGCCACAGCCAATCTTGGTCCATTTCTGCTTAAAACTGGTTTTAACCCATCTTGGTAAATTACTCGCCCCCACGGATCACCTAAATAACATTTTAGTTTAAATTTTTCAGCGATAATCTCCGGTAAAAATGGCAACACGCTTGCACCGCCGGCTAAAATAATTTTTTCCGGTGTTCGCTCAACACTGCTTATCTGTCTTAAATATAAATCAAAGCTATACTCAATCTCTTTAACAATTGGATCAATAATACTGCGTGTCAATTCGTAAAATCGACCACGGGCCGCGTTAAAATGACTATTGATTAAATAATTAAATACATCATACTTGGCCTGCTCAACTAAAGACTCATCCAAATTCCACACCCCATTCAAAAGTTCACTCACTTTCCCCCCACCCATTTCAATACTACTATGAGTGGCAACCGCGCCATTTTCAATAATAAAAAAGTTTGATCTCTCCAGCCCAATGTCCACAACCATTGACAATGCGTTATCTTTACCAACAAGCGAACGTTCTAAAGCAACTGATTCCGGTTCCAATGCCTCCAAACCCCAACCGGCTTTTTTAAAAATCATAGTGTAAAAAGCGACCACCGATCTAGGCACAGCGTTAATTAAAAAGATTTGTGTTTTGCCGCGGTCATCGCCAGGTAATAACTGATAATCTAAAACCATTTCATCAATGGGGCGAGGTAAAAGTTTTTTTACTTCCGCTTTTAAAATCGGCAATGACTCTTCTTTTTTGGCCACTGGCAAATTTACCGCCGCGTGAAAAACCGCCGACACCGGCAAACTAACCGTGGCTGTTTTGGAGGAAACGCGTGCCTGCCGAGCGACATGACGCAACAACTTAGCGTAATGCTCGGCATTTTCTTCGGTAAAAAAAGAATCTCCCAACGGTTTGGGGGTTGGTTCTCCAGATAATTCTGCCATGGTTTTATCGGGTGTTAACGCCAAACGATGAACATCCTGTCGCTCTGAACTTAAAGCGTAGGTTGTTAAAACCGGCCGATTCTTTTCTTTTTTTAATTCCACCATTTTCATCCCACCCGCGCCAATATCAACCCCAAGATAAGTTTTTGGTTTAGAGAAAAACATATAAGTATCTTTATTATACCAAAAAATAAACAAACGCGATAGGGGTAATTTACAAGTTGTGGATAAAGTGGTAAAATAGTAAATGTAAAATGTAAAAATCAAAATGGAAAATTATTGAGTCCCGACTCAGTCGGGACAATTTTATATTTTACATTGTCATTTTTCATTTTGATATTTGCATTTTAAATTTTTATGCTCACCATCTATAACACCCTCACCCGCCAAAAACAAGAATTCAAACCGCTTAAAAAAAACAAGGCCGGCCTGTACACCTGTGGCCCGACCGTTTACAACTACGCCCACATCGGCAATTTGCGTACCTATGTTTTTGAAGATATTTTAAAACGTTCACTTTTGTTTTTGGGATACAAAGTGAAACACGTCATGAATATTACGGACGTTGGGCATTTAACTTCGGACACGGATACGGGCGAAGACAAAATGGAAAAGGGCGCCAAACGCGAAGGAAAATCGGCTTGGGATATTGCGCGATTTTATACCGAGGCGTTTGAACATGATATTGCCGAATTAAATATCTTACCGCCGGATATATATTGTCGCGCCACCGATTACATCAAAGAGCAAATTAATTTAATTAAAAAATTAGAAAAAAAATCCTTTACATATATAACTTCTGATGGCGTGTATTTTGACACTGCCAAATTTCCAGATTACGGTAAAATGGCCAATTTAAAAAATCAAGAATTAAAAGCGGGCGCGCGCGTGGATATGGGCGATAAAAAAAGTCCTAACGATTTTGCGCTTTGGAAATTCTCCCACCCCCTCCTCGCCTCCCCCTCGGGCAGGGGGAGGAAACCAGAACCGACTCGCCAAATGGAATGGGAAAGTCCTTGGGGTGTCGGATTCCCAGGTTGGCACATCGAATGTTCGGCCATGTCTGTAAAATTTTTAGGCCAACCATTTGATATTCATTGCGGTGGAATTGACCATATCCCCGTCCACCACACCAACGAAATCGCCCAAAGCGAAGCGACGACTGGAAAGCCCTTGGCCAATTATTGGATCCACGGCGAATATTTGTTAACTGGAAACGACAAAATGGCCAAGTCCGGAGATAATTTTTTAACAATTTCCACATTAAAAGAAAAAGGATTTGATCCGCTCGCCTATCGCTTCTTTTTATTGCAAACCCACTATCGCAAGCAATTAAATTTTTCATGGGAAGCACTGGAAGCGGCCCAAAACGGCTATAAGCATTTACTCGACGCTGTCGCCAACTGTCATCCTAATCATGGTAGTTTACAGGGCGTAGCGCAGCGAAGCCCTGTCAAGATGGGGGGCATTGACAAAAACAACGATGCTAAGATTAGCCAAAAATTCACTTCTATTCTAGAAGACGACCTAAATTTGCCTGAAGCGCTGGCGCTCGTCTGGGATGCCATTAAAACCAAAACTATTAGCCAAAAAACATTATTTGAATTTGACAAAGTGTTGGGATTAGGTTTGGCCGAAGCGATAAAATCACAATCCTCTCCCCTGCCCGACGCGGTCGCGGTGTTATTAGCCCAAAGAAACGAAGCGCGCGCCCGCCGCGATTTTAAGGCCAGCGACGAATTGCGCGCCCAAATTGAAGCACTCGGTTTTGAAGTAAAAGACACGACTCAAAACACCCAAGTAACCAAACGTTAAAATTATCAAAGCAAGCTAAATTAGAGTCGGTTTATTAAAGTGCTGTTGCCAATGCTAATTTTGTGCTATAATATTATTACCTACTAAACTATTTTATGCCCGGAAACAAAATCTATCGTTTAGAAGAAGATCCGCCGGAGTCAGAGCAACGACCAGGTGTTGATACTGGTGTTTCGGAACAGGCGCCTCGACAGCCCGAAGTCGGAGCGCCGATTGCATTGCCAGAAGCCGAAAAATTTAAAGAAAAAGAACCGGGCCACGGGGAATCAAAAACAGACGAAGAAAAACAAAGTCTAATTAAAAAATTACCGGCTTTTATTCGTCGTACGCCAAGCACAGCCTCTTTAACAAAAGATGAGGTAACAAAAAAAATTGAAAAAATTATGGAATCGGGTCTGTCTGACGCCTACAACCGCCTTTCCCCTATTGCCAAACAAGAATTTAAAATTAAAGGAGAGGAAACCGCCAACGACATTCGCGATTTGCTTAACAATACCAAAATCAAAGTTAAAAAAATAATCAAACTCATAATTGAATGGCTCAGCATGCTACCGGGAATAAACAAATTTTTTCTGGAACAAGAAGCTAAAATCAAAACTGATCGCATTATTGAATTAGGTCAATCTCTTAAAAAACCAAGATAAAAACCATGGCCAACTTGCTTGACAACTTAATTTTGGCCCTGCAAGACCCCACCAATTTTATTATCGCGATGTCAATCGTTGGTGTGCTTATTTTTGTTGCCTGTTTAAATATTCTTCGTGCCATTATCCATCTTCACGGACGCGAACACAAGGCCTTTCATCGCACGGTTTTATTAGTGCGTGTTCCCAAAGAACGCAAAGGTGAGGGTCAACAACAATCAGCTCAGAGCATGGAAGAAAATATCAATCAAATCCGCGAAAGAATTGCGATTGCCGACGCGCTATTTTCATCTATAGCGGGCTTAAAACGCGAAAAAGGAATTACGAAATGGTTGCGTGGCCGCAATGACCACGTCTCGTTTGAATTGGTGGTTAAAGATAATAAAATTTCTTATTATGTGGTCGCGCCCGACCGCATGTCACATTTTATCCAACAACAAATCCACGCCCAATATCCGCACGCGGAAATTACTGTTGAACCAGATTATAATATTTTTAAATCGCAAAGCCACATTATCGGCGCCTATCTATTTTTTAAACATAAATCCGCCCTTCCTCTTAAAACTTACAAGAAAATGGATAGCGACCCACTGGTAAGCTTGCTTAATCCTTTAAGTAAAATTGGTGAAGATGAGGGCGCGGCCATTCAATACACTGTTCGTCCATCTTCGCCACGCTGGCGCCGTCAAGGCATAAAAATGATCCGCGATATTCGCGAAGGCCAAAAATTTGAATATGTTATTACACGCGGACCAATTGTGCGCTCGTTTTATCGCTGGAAAAAAGCGCTGACTACCAAAAAATATGACCCGGCCAAACAGCACCAATCCGAACAATATCGCATCACCCAAATGGAAGAAGAAATGGTAAAAAGCATGGAAGAAAAACTTAGCCACGGCGGTTTAGAAATTACCACACGCATTGTAAGCTCGGCGCCAACTAAAGAAAAAGCGCAAATGAATTTAGAAAATATTATCAATGGTTTCAGCCAATACAGTATTTACCGCTACGGCAATTCTTTTGCCGCCGCGATCCCGCGTCATGGACAAGGCAAATTAGTGCGCTCCTTTATCTATCGCTTGCCGGAAGAACGCCACAACCGCTACACCGTAGTAAACACCGAAGAGCTCTCCAGTTTATGGCATATGCCAACGCCATTTACCGAAACCCCTCATATTAATTGGCTGGGCGCTCGCAAGGCCCCACCACCAGTTGATATGCCAACTGAGGGCGTCCGACTTGGTAGAGCTATTTATCGTGGCGAGGAAACAATTGTACGCATCAAGCGCGCCGACCGTCGCCGACATTTGTATACCATTGGTAAATCTGGTGTCGGTAAATCAGTATTTATTCAAAACTTAGCAGTCCAAGATATTAAAAATGGCGAGGGCGTCTGTGTAATTGACCCGCACGGTGATTTTGCCGAATATGTTTTACAGCACATTCCCAAAGAACGCGCTGACGATGTCATTTATTTTAATCCGGCCGATGTGGAACGACCGCTCGGGTTAAACATGATGGAACCGCACACCGAAGAGCAAAAAGATTTTATCTGCCAAGAAATGGTATCCATCTTTTATAAATTAGTTACCGACCCATCCATGATCGGGCCGATGTTTGAGCACCAAATGCGCAATGTGATGCTAACCTTAATGGCCGATATGACGAATCCTGGCACGATTGCCGAAATCCCACGCATGTTTACCGACGATGAATTTGTTAAAAAATGGAAGAAAAAATTAAATGACCCGATGGTGTTGGCATTTTGGGATAAAGAAATGGCTAAGACCTCTGATTTTCATAAATCGGAAATGTTGGGCTATTTAATTTCCAAAGTGGGCCGATTTGTGGAAAACCAAATGATCAGAAACATTATCGGCCAAACGCATTCCAGTTTTAGTTTTCGCGAAATTATGGACCAAAAAAAGATTTTGATTGTGAACTTGTCCAAAGGTTTAGTCGGTGAAATCAATTCCAATCTTTTGGGTTTAATCATCGTTTCCAAGATTCAAATGGCGGCGATGGAACGCGCTAGTTTGGAAGAAAATTTACGCCACGACTTTTATTTATATATGGATGAGTTCCAAAATTTTATTACCGATTCCATTGCTACTATTTTGTCTGAAGCGCGCAAATATCGTTTGAATTTGATTATGGCACACCAATATATGAAACAACTAGAAGACAACAAAGGCAAAACCGGCGTGCGCGACGCCGTGCTTGGCAATGCCGGCACCATTGTTTCTTTCCGTATCGGCCCGGAAGACGCCGATGTTTTACAAAAAGAATTTGCCCCGGTATTTGGGGCCTATGACTTAATCAATGTGGAACAATACACCGGTTATATTAAACTGCTTATTGACAATACTGCCGCCAAGCCGTTTAATATGATGACCTACCCGCCGGAAAAAGGCAACCCCCAGTTAGCCGCGGCGATTAAAGAATTGTCCCGCTTAAAATATGGCCGACCACGCGAATTGGTTGACGCCGAAATTATTGAACGCGCGCAATTGGGCGTAGCTTCTAAAAAAGCGGATAGTGATTTGATTGAGGCGAGTTTATAATAATATCAAAATTTAAAAATCAAAATGAAAAATTTTGGTGTCGCTTCGCGATAATTTTAAATTTTACATTGTCATTTTTCATTTTGATTTTTACATTTTAAATTTCGGATATGGCAACTTTATACAGAAAATACCGCCCACAAAAATTTGAAGACATTGTCGGGCAGGAACATATTACCCAAACCATTAAAAACGAAATTAGTGCCGGACAACCGGCGCATGCTTTTTTGTTTAACGGCCCGCGCGGAGTGGGCAAAACGACTTTAGCGCGACTTTTGGCCAAGGCCTTAAATTGTGAAAAAAGAAAATCAGGCGAGCCCGAACCCTGCGACGAATGTTCTTCATGCACCGAAATTACAACTGGGCGTAATTTGGATGTAATTGAGATGGACGCGGCTTCGCACACTGGCGTGGACAATGTTCGTGAAAACATTATTGACAGCGCTGTTTTTAAACCCACCCACTCCCCTTACAAAATTTTTATCATTGACGAGGTGCACATGCTATCTGGCAGTGCTTTTAATGCTCTCTTGAAAACATTAGAGGAACCACCGGCACACATTATCTTTGTCTTAGCTACCACTGAATTGGACAAATTACCAGCCACGATTATATCACGCTGTCAACGTTTTAATTTCAAAAAAATTCCCCTTGACCTCATGATGGTACGACTTAAAACAATAACGCGCGCGGAAGAGAAAAAAGTTGATGATGATGTTTTGGAGCGCGTGGCCTTAAAAAGCGACGGCTGTTTACGCGATGCTGAAAGTTTGTTGGGGCAAATTTTATCTTTGGATTTAAAAAAGATAACTGTAGAAAATATTCAATCAATTTTACCGGCTGCACAGCTAGAAGAAGCCTTCGCGCTCGTCAACGCTACTGGTAGTGGCGCAGTAGATTTAGCTTTACAAAAAATATCCGAACTGGCAAACCAAGGCCAACGCCTAGGAGCAATCGCCAATGATATTTTAGAAATCTTGCGCCTAGCTTTAATTGCCAATGCCGGCGGTCAACTTAAAGAAATGGGCCTACTTACCAAAGAACAAAATAAAAGCATTGCTGATATCGCCAAAAAATTTAACTCTACCCAAATTATCCAAGCAATAGACGCCACTATGGCGCGCGCCGAACAGACCAAGTCAGCACCACTACCGCAATTACCTTTAGAGATCCTAATGGTTGGGTTAGCCCAAATTTTTAGCGCTAACAATGCCGAAATTACTCATAAATCAACTGAACAATCTAATGGCTCTGGGACACACGCCGATAGCCAGCCGACTAAACGGCCAGAGGCACGCATATCAGCACCAGAGACCCCTTCCATGGCCGTAGAAGTGCCAATTGAGGCAATTTCTTCTATAGTTGAAGCACCAATTGAATCAGCGCCTAATACCGCCAAAAATGAAATTTTATCCGATATTACGATAGGCCAAGCCGTTGAATATTGGAACAAAATGATTGAAACTGTTAATACTTCCAATCCGTCTCTAACTTTTATTTTAAAAATGGCCAACATTGAAAAAATTGAAGGCAATAAAATTATTGCTAATCTCCCCTATTCTTTTCATAAAGACAAATTAGAAGAGCCAAAAAGTAAAAAAGTGATTTTTGAAGCATTAGAAAACGCCAGCGGAGTCAGATTAACCACCCTTTATGTTGTGAAAACTGAAGCCGCCCCGCCAGAAGACAACGTGGCGATAGATTTGGCTTTGCAATTTGGTGGTGAGGTAATGAGTTAGTACGATATGAAATTGATACCAATAGTGATAACTACCGTAATTATAAACACGCTTCTCATCTTACCTACTCACGCTCAAACCACCAACCTGCCGGTGCCATTTGTATCTGAAACTCCCGATGGCGTTTGGGTAGCACCTTGGAACAATGCTTGCGAAGAAGCCACGATTGTAATGATAGAACAATACTATCTGGGTCAAAAAACAATTACAAAAAATGCCAGTAAAAATTTAATGCGCCCGCTTTTTTCCGCCGAAGATAAATTATTTGATTCAAATGCCGACACTAACTCAAGCCGAATTCAAACTATTGTTAATGATTTTACGACTTTTCATACCATTTCAAAAACTAATCCAAAGCTGGACGACATTAAAACTGAATTGGATGCCGGACATCCGGTAATATCCCTACATTACGGGTTTGATTTAAAAAATCCTCTAATCCCCTTTCTTCGCACTGGTTCCTCCTATCATGTGATGGTGATAACCGGCTATGATGACGACGTCCAAGAATTTATTGTAAATGATCCGGCCGTGACCAAAGGGCTTGACTTTCGCTATAATTATGATATATTCCTTAACAGTTTGCATGATTTTAACCATACTACTGGTAAGGCCGATGGCCCGGCAAGAGTACTGTTTACCAGGTTTAATAAAATAATACAAAAAGAAGGAAATAAGAGAACTTTTTTAGTGCGAAACAATATCAAATATCAAATTAGTAGCCCTGATTTAATGCAGAAATACGGTTGGAAATGGCGTGCTTTACGAATTTTGCCAACGGTTGATTTTGACGCCTTATTAACAGGGCCGACAATAGTGAAATAAATTCCGAGATCGGCTAATGGTAGGCCAGCAGACTCTGAATCTGCTTATCTTGGTTCGAATCCAAGTCTCGGAACCAAATAAAAATACCATATGGTATTTTTATTAGATAAAACGAAATAAAACGGTCACGAAATTTGTATCATATTAATATAAAAACCAAAGTAATTATTTATGCGTACCAAAATTGCTTCAATTTTAATTATTCTATTTATCCTTGGTTTCGGCGCGATTGTTTACTACACCCGACCGGTAATGAATTTAAAAAATAATGTCTTAAACATTCCAGCCGGACCACTTGCCTCAACCAATAATAATACACCGACCCCTAACCCCATTTCCAATTCGCCGTCTGAAAATATTTTTGCAATGGGACAAATTGCCATCCACAACAACCCGGCTGACTGCTGGTCAACTATCAACGACTCGGTTTATGATTTAACCGACTGGATCAATCGCCATCCGGGCGGACCACAAGCCATTGAAAGTTTATGCGGAACTGATGGTTCGGCGCTGTTCAGTGGCCAACACGGCCGTAGTCGCCGCGCCCAAAGCGCGTTAGAACTTTTAAAAATAGGAAATTTGCAAATTTAAACAATATGTCTGATAAACCAATGAAAATTTTACGATACGCCTGGGTAGTTTTATTTTTATGGTTTGGACTAAGTCAAATGTTTTTCCCAAATAACTGGACTGCGTTTTTACCAACCTGGAGCGGATATATGCCAATTCCGGCCGCAATGTTGGTCAAATTAAATGGTTGGTTTGAAATATTTGCGGCCATCTTTCTGTTCTTGGGAATCTTTACCAGACCCATTGCCATAATTTTAACAGCTCATCTACTCATAATCGCGGCTTCAGCCGGCGGAGCGATTGGTGTGCGCGATTTTATTTTAGCGATGATAGGTGTCGCCCTAGCGAGTGTGCCGGCTGACAATTGGACTATGGATTTTAAGGCCAAAAAAACAAAAACCGACCCCACTCCGGATGGTGCTTCAATCCAAACTTAATAAATTGCTCTCACTTAGGAAACGACTTTGATTCCGACTGATTTGCGTGTATAATAACTATATATGAAAACCATTGTCGTAATTCCCACTTATAATGAACAGGCCAATTTAGCCCGCCTTATCCCCACTTTAGTGGAAAAATCGCCATCTGATCTGGAAATTATTGTGGTTGATGATAATTCACCGGATAAAAGCGCGGACGAGGTGAAACTCTGGCAGAAAACCTATCCGACCAAATTATATTTGATTGAACGACCCACTAAAGCCGGTATCGGCTCGGCCTATGTGGCCGGTTTTAAAATGGCCTTGGAATTGGGCGCAGATTATATTTTAGAAATGGATGCCGACTTTTCGCATGACCCTGCCGATATAAAACGTCTAATAAATGCTTGTGCTCAAGGCGCGGATTTGGCGATTGGATCGCGACGAGTTGCGGGCGGACAAATTATCGGCTGGAACTGGCGCCGCAAAATGATGAGCGCGGGGGCAGGCGCGTTTGCCAGATTCCTTCTAAATTTAAAAACCAAAGATATTACTGCTGGCTTTCGCTGTTTTAAACGCAATACTTTAGAAAAAATAGATTGGCAAAATGCCACCGCCAGCGGCTATGCTTTTCAAGAAGAAATTCTATATCAAGTGGAAAAAGCGGGCTTTACGATTAAAGAAATTCCCGTTGTATTTTTAGATAGACAAGAAGGCATTTCAAAATTATCGTCAAATGATATTATTGAATTTTTTAAATTAATTTTTAAATTAAAATTCCAAATATATGCCAAAAAAACACAACCCTGATCAGTGGGATTTACCATTTCAAGATGCGCCGAGGTCGGAATCAGAAACAACTACGCCCCAACCGGAACAAGCTCCGGACCCGACACGAACTCATCGCCCAGCTGTAGAAGAAGAACCGGAAGACATTGAACGACCATCTTATGTTAGAGAAGATGGTGTCGCCATATTTCCAACCGACCCGCCGGAAACTCCCGGCCAAGAATGGAAACGACTTGGCCACATTGTGGATAAAAAACAACGCGAACAGCGAAACAACGCCGCCATACGAGAACGGCTCACTCGACCACATACAGATAATGATTAAATATCAGAATTAACAATGCCAGACAAAACATTTTCCAATTCGGAAAATGTTTTTAATTGAGCCAGAGTGCCCCGGATTTTAACAGCTCCGGGCAAACCTTTGAAGTAATATAATAAATGTTTACGGAAAGTAACAATACTATTTTCACCATAATGCTCAACATGTAATTTAGCATGCTCCAAAATAACTTTCTTTCTTTCTTCCAGATCAGGCACTCGCCCACAAAATATCCAGGGATTGCCCAGTGCAGCCCGGCCAATCATCACTCCATCAGCACCGGTAATTTCTAAACATTTTGTAATATCTTCAACTGAACGAACATCGCCATTTGCCAATAATGGTATTTTAATAATTTGTTTTACTTTACCGATTGTCTCCCAATCCGCCACACCCGAATACATTTCCGCGCGTGTGCGACCGTGAATAGTGAGCGCGTCCGCGCCGGCGGCTTCAATTTTTTTGGCAAATTCCAAAATTTCTTCGTGTTGACTCCATCCTAAACGGGTTTTAACCGATAAGGGCACGTCTAAATTTAATTTCTTAATTGCTCTAATCGCCTCCCCCGCTCGTCCGCAATCTTTAAGGAGCGCCGCGCCCGCATCGGAACGATTGGCGATTTTTGGCACTGGACAACCCATATTAATATCAATCCCATCCGGATGAAATTTATCAACTACCATTTGCGCCGCCTCCGCCAAATTGACCGGATCACCCCCCATAATTTGCATTACGAGCGGTCGTTCTTCATTATTAAACTCCCCCATTTTCAAAGTTTTTTCATTATCGCGTGTAAGTGCCTCCGCGCTTAGCATTTCTTTAAATACCACAAAATCATGACCACTAACCTGCCGACAAATCCGCGTAAACGGGCTGTCAGTCATATCGGCCATGGGGGCGAGGGCGATGATTGGTTTTTTAGTAAACCAAAATTTCATGATACTTGTAATTTAAAGAGATTTATAATATGCTATACTAGATCTTTCAATTTGGAAATTATAGCACGATTTACAAATAAATCAAGGATGGGGCCAGGTACTCTAATAAATATTTTGAAAAATTAGAATTGGGCAAACCAAGAAGGAGAGGGTCTTGACTGACAAAGACACCGGAACAAAATTTCGCTATCTCCAAGTCGTGGTAAGCAGAAAAAACAAATACCGAGGAGTAGTGAAGGTGACGCGAAACCCAGATCACCCCGGCAAAGTTGGGGTGGCATGGGACCAGTGTCCAGAAACTACAGTTTTTTTGTGGGAGCAAGACATACAGCCCGCGTAGGCGCGGGCGAGCGCTCTTTGAGGGGGCGGGAGTGACGCTGGAGGTTTCCGCCCAATCCTCCAGCTCAATTCTAATTTTTTATAAATTATGCCAACTTTAGAACAGTTAGAAAGTGAAATTAATGAAATTAAAACCCGCAACCAGCGGGTGGAGACCGACAAGGCCTGGGAAACTAGCATAGCACGAAAATTAGTGGTGGCCATTTTGACATATTTGGTTATTGTCATCTTTTTTTATTCGGCCGACCTCCCCCGCCCGTGGCTCAATGCCATTGTGCCTACCAGCGGATTTTTACTTTCCACTCTGACATTGCCGATTTTTAAAAATTGGTGGATTAAGAAATTTAAAAAATAGTTATCCACACCAGCTAAATTGACACCCCCCGAGAGAGCTGATACAATCAATCTACAATTCAATTGTTTATTTGTGGAAGTGAGGTGACCAACCTTCGTCGAAACTTCGACGAGGAAAGGAATTCCTCCACTGTGCCGCAACGGTAATCCGTGCTTCGTCCCGATTATATCGGGACTACGCAGGACAAGCCCCTTAAACTGGGATCTTGCCCCGCGTAGCCAAAGGCGATGCGTGGGAGTCCGATCTTCAAATAAATGTAAATCCCGAGCAGGACCATATTTTTGGAATTTTTACGCCCAAAATATACCATAATTTCTGCTCGTGAGGTGGAAATTTTTGTTTTTTACTGTCATTCCCACGCGCCCGAGCAAAGCGACAAGTGCCCTTGGGGTGAAAGCGGAAATCCAGTCGCAAAAAATACTACCGAGCCACTGGATCCCCGCTTTCGCGGGGATGACAAATTGATTAAGCACTATGATTCTAAAACAAAACCCCCTGCTCATCCGTCTGTTTTTCTTTTTAATTTTTGTCTCCGCTACGAGTGTTGCTTATTTGCTTTTACCAAACGAGCCAGCACCCCACCCTCGCCCTCCCCTTTTTGAAAAGGGATGGGGAAACGATATAACGACAACGTCAATTGTCATTCCGACCCAAGTGAAGGAATTCCTTTCCGCCAAAGGCGGATCCGCCTCGGGCGGAAAAGCCGGCAATGAAGAAAAAACCGATAGCACCACCACCCCATTAGATAATTTCCAGACCGCCTCGCTTACAGTTAACGACCAAAACTATACTTTACAATTTAAGCCGGGCGAGAATTTATTGACCGCCATGCGACGACTGCAAACTTCCTCAATTCAGCCATTTTCTTTTAGTGGCCAAGAATACGCCGGATTAGGATTTTTTGTGGACAGTATCAATGATATTAAAAATAATCCATCAAAAAACCTGTACTGGATTTACTACATTAACGAACAATCAGCCAATATTGGCGTATCATTTTATTTATTAAAACCAGAGGATATTATTAAATGGAAATATGAAAATTCAACCTTTTAAAAAAATAAACTTTAATACAACCTCATTATTTTTTGCCGTAGTGAGCATGGCATTTTTTTGCCAGATAGCGCCAGTCCAAGCCGACACGATTGCCCCAACCTCCACTTTAAACGTCACGTCAACTACATTAGAAATTGCTAGCACGACGGCTGATAATACTTCTACCACTCGAGCTATAGTTGAACACATAAATGATACAATCATTATCAACGAAATAATTTCAGCTGGCGATATTAACACTGCTGTTCAGAAAATTTTTGACTACCTAAAATCACAACAAGACACCAGCGGAAAAATAATTGACGGCAACATTACTGACTGGTCAATTATGTCTTTTGGCGCAAAAAACATCTACGCTGACGATGTTGGTAATACTGGCGCCTCACTTTTAAACTATGAAAAGAATTATAATTTAGATGACCCCAGCGATTTAAACTCTTGTGCCAGTTACCCCCGCCATATATTAGCACTACTCGCAGCTGGTGTCGGAACAAACGACCCGGCAATTCAAGGATTGCGTAATAAAATGAGTTCCGTTTGTTACCAAAATAACCAATACGGATTAGACGGTATTAATGATGATGTCTTTGGCTTAATTGCTATCTTAGCTGCAGGTGAAAGTTCGGGGGCAACTATCGTGTCGGATATGGTAATAAATATATTAAATTGGCAATTAGACAACGGAGCTTTTTCTTGGCCGGATTGGTCTGACCCCACTAAAAAAGTTGCCAGTGGTGACATTACCGGTGCGGCAATTAACGCTCTAAAATATGCCATTAGTAAAGGGGTGAGAGTAAATAGCGATGTATTTACCAAAGCAAAAAATTATTTACAATCATCACAGCAAGCAGACGGCGGATGGAATTTTGGCTATGGTGGCCCATCAGACGTAATGACAACAAGCTGGGTTCTAATGGGTATAAACGCATTAGGCGAAGGACAAAATAATTGGTTTACGGCCTCTGGCACAAATCCTTGGTATCCACTAATAAAAAATCTAAACGCAGATGGATTTTATGAATCATACGGCCAACCAGATTGGTTCGCTCTGAAACATGCCGTACCTGCTCTAGTTGGAAAATCTTGGCCAATAATTTTACCACAAAAAATCACCCGCTTTGAAACTGGCGACAACGTCACTTACATCAATCGCGGCACTAGCTACAACCCTGGTCCGGCAGTTAATGAAATAGTGAGCGCGAGCAGTACGCCCACCACTACCATTAATACTGATGCGGATGTGGCTAGCAGTACTACTTCCACCGTAGATATTAGTGATATTTTGACAGCAACTTCCACATTGGTAACCACTACTATTAATATTACTACCGCCACTTTAACCACTAGTACCTTGAACAATTTTAGTATTCAAATAACCTCTACCACTATCGCAACCAACACGGATAATACAATAATAATTAAAAAACGAGTTATCAATAAAAAGATACTACCATCAGTTGCTAAAACTGAAACAACAGTTAATCCACCAACAGCGACTCAAGCAGTTAAAGGAGAGAAAATTTATATCGACGAACCGGCATCTAACAATAAGGAAAAAATTACTATTACCACTGGCTCTGTCTTGACAGCAATAATACTGTGGGGTATTAAATTATTAAAAAATTTGTTATAATAACAATCCGCACTATATATAAATTCAAAAATCAAACTATTATGAAGAAATACTTGCCGATTTTACTGCTTATTATTTTGGGGATTTCTACGCGCCTTCTCCCCCACCTCCCCAATTTTACTGCCATTGGCGCGGTGGCAATTTTTGCTGGGCGTTACCTACCCAAACGTTATGCTGTTATTTTGCCACTAATGGCTATGTTTTTGAGCGACATTATTATAGGTTTTTACAGCATATCAATTATGATAGCAGTTTATGCTGGATTCGCTGTAATGGTATATTTGGGGCAACGTACTCAAAATACGGGCTGGAAAACAGTGGCCACCAATACAGTTGTCGGCTCACTTATTTTCTACCTACTATCTAATTGGGCGGTCTGGGCCTTTGGCACAATGTATCCACACACTTTAGCCGGACTTTCTCTTAGCTACTTTATGGGTTTACCTTTTTTCCGCAATAGTTTATTGGCTGATATGTTTTATACAGCAGTGCTAGTCGGTGGCTATGAAATGTCACTGGCATTACTTCAAAACAACAAAATTACTAAAACTATTTAATTAGATTTAAAAATTCTATAAAAAATACCGCTAAGCGGTATTTTTTTTGTTTTTATGCGTATGGTAATTCCTTGGGCACATCCGGTTCCGGCTCTACTGCTGATTCTGGTGGACCAACCCGTTTCAATCTGATATGCTGTTCGGACAACTCCAAAGGCAAGTTCATCGGCGGTTCACCTCGCTTGGTTTCGGCCTTCTGTAATAGCGGGGTCTTCACAAACGGCAATGGGAAATGCCACAGCGTGGCCAGCTCTTCGATGTTTAAAATATAAGGACTACCACCAACCTTTAGTTTACGCTTTTTAAAAGCCGTGACGAACTTACGCTTGATATAATCCAAATGTCTGGTTTTAAACCAATAAAAAGCTTCTGTTGTTTTGGTCGGAACAATTGAATTGCGGCTCTGAATGTGGAACTGATTCAAAGAACCAATGAAGCCATCAATACAACGACCCGGATTATAGGCCTCATGGCGCGCTACATATAAAATTCTGATTTTAGTTTTGAAACCGATTTTGGCAATTTTATCTTCAACTGCCTCTACTGTCGCTTTTACCCCCGGCGTTAATTCTGAAACTTTCCCAGGGACTTCCACTTCCTCGCTACTACCCAATTCATCCGGCTCAAACTGCCAATACCAGATATTGCGTAATTCTAACAAAACCTTGCGTGGTACACTATTGAAAAAATATAACAAAGTACGATCCTTTTTATATTTTTTCTTACCGGTAACAATTTCTTTTACCAATTCAATTCCCTCTTTTTTCCAACCATTGCCAGTAGGTTCAAGAATAATCTGAAACCACAGGTTCTCTCCTTTTCCAATTCTACTAAAATTTTCTAGAATCGCGGCCATCGGATCAGAAAATACCAAATCTTTGCTAATATTATATTCAAAGCTGGGATAGGTCCGAATGGGATAGGCCTGATTTTCTCCCAAACCAAACTCCACCCCAAAAACATTGTAATCTTTATCCGGAAAATTACCGGATATAGCATCAACATAATCCTCCACTTCGGTTATTTCTGCTTCCACATACTGTGCATAAATTGCCGCTTCCACTAAATCTCGAAATTCACTCTCACAACGAATTAAAAATTGAATATAACCATCTATACTGACAATTTCAATACTAAACCATTTCTGTTTTTTGCCTAACCAAAATTTCTCCCATAAATTTGGACCAGTTTTGGCGCCGCTCAAGTGCGCAAAAACTTGTTCCACTGCTTTAGGGGTCTGAATGTATAAAGGTGGAATGTTAACTGCCAACAACATCCATTGCCATTTTTTGGTATATTTACCCTGCCGATACATTACCCACAATTCCGCGCCCATTTCAATAAATACAAAAGCAATAAGGGTCCAACCAACAATTACTACCAGCGACTGGATAATCTCAAATGGAGGCTGCGAAAACAGCTTAAACCAAAAAGTAATATCAATGCTATAGCCAAACGGAGTTTCAAAAAAAACTGGCGACATAAATTTCTTCAATCCTTATTTGTCCACGATATGATAAACACTGCCATAAATTATGGCCATAGAAAATACCGTCCACCACCAACCATGCCCGCCGGAATAATAACCGGCATAATAGGCCAAAATGCAAACTAGCGTAGTGGCAACTGCCACTAAATGACGAATAAATTTTTCACCCATAAAATTTTAATTCAATTCCCATGACACAGGTAACATGACTCAATTGACGCGCTGTGTCATGATATTTGGATCATGAGCCATGTATTTATTATACCATAATCTGTCTAAAACTAAAAATCCCCCGCGAATTGCGAGGGATTTTGAAGTAATATATTTTACGCTTTTCTCTGCCACTTTTCCACTAAAGCAAGTAATGGGCTCGCAATAAAAATAGAAGAATAAGCACCTGACGCAATACCGATCAATAGTGCCAAAGTAAAGTTGTGAATAGTAGCGCCACCGGCGAAATATAAGGCCAGTAGTGGCAATAAAGTCGTCAAAGTAGTGTTAATAGACCGCATCAATGTCTGATTTAATCCATAATTAACAACCTCACTAAAATTCTCTGACCCATGACGCAACAAATTCTCACGTACCCGATCATATACTACAATAGTATCGTTAACCGAATAGCCCAATACTGTCAAAAGCGCCACTACAAAAGCCGTATCAACTTCCACATTAAAGTAATGCCCCAACACGGCAAACACACCGATTACCAGCAACAAATCATGAATAAGAGCGACAATGGCTAAAAGTCCATATTTCCAACTGGCCACTGGCCGCGAAACCTTGCGGAAAGCATAAGCAACATACGCCACAATACCCAAGCTTACCATTATAATGGCCCACAGCGCTCGTTTGCGAAGTTGAGAACTTACTGACGCTCCCACGGTTTCAAATCGCTCCTCGCGCACCTCATTGCCACCTACACTAAACTTCTCCCGCACACTCTTTAAGGCTGTCTGATGCTCATCTTCTGTTAAAAATTTCATGCGTACTAGCAAGCCTTTGTCGCCAGTATTTTGAACAGTAACATTTTGAAGATCAACCCCACTAAACTCCGCGCGCGTTTCTTCCAAAGTCGGACGATTCTGGCTAAAAGTTAATTCCATGATAGAACCACCGGCAAAATCAATGCCCGGTTTTAAACCCCAGATTAAGGTGAAGGCCAGACAAACCAAGGCAACCGCACCGCTAAACCCAACCCAAACCCAAGAATATTTGATAAACGGCAAATGCATATTTTTCTTGCCTTCGGTGTCTTTTTTAATATGACCCAAGAACAACCAATTGCCTTCATCTTTAAACCACGCGAATACCCAGCGCGCCAGAGTTCTGGTAATGGTAACGGCAGTAAACATTGACACCAATACACCAATAGCCAAAGTGACGGCAAAACCTTGCACAAAACCAGTACCCATCCACACCAAAAATACACAACTGATTAAAGTGGTGATATTACCATCACGAATTGATGTCCATGCCCGCACAAAGGCCTCTTCTACTGCTGTTTTTAAGCTCTTACCCAAGCGTAATTCTTCTTTCAAACGTTCAAATACCAAGACATTGGCGTCAACCGCCATACCAACTGACAAAATCACACCAGCAATACCAGACAAAGTTAAAGTAACACCAACTAATTTAAATATTGCTAAAGTCAAAGACGCATAAACACCCAACGCCAAAGCCGCCAATAAACCAGGTAAACGATAATACAAAAGCATGAATAAAATTACCACCGCTAAACCGATAAGGCCGGCTTTGAAACTTCTATTCAAAGAATTCATGCCCAAAGTCGCGCCCACAGTTTGTTGACTAACCAAATCAACCGGCACCGGTAAAGCACCGGAGTTTAAACGTTGAGCCAAAAGTTTTGCTTCTGATAAAGTAAACCCACCGGTAATAACCGCGCTACCGGACAAAATCGGTTCATTCACGCGCGGAACACTAATCGCTTCACCATCCAAAAATATCGCTACTTGCTTATTAACATTACGCTCAGTTATATCGGCAAATAATTTTGTGCCCTCATCATCAAAATTCAAACTTACTTGCACCGCGCCAGTACGAGTATCTTCAGTAACTTCTGCTCGTTTTAGTTGCTTGCCAGACAAACCACTTGATTTCCATGGCTCAGCCGGTGGCACAATATCAGTAGCAGATTTAGTGCGTACTAAAATGCGACTTACTTGAAACTGCGATTCAGCCGCATCCGCGGTTTTATAAATTAAATGATAACCAAATTGAGTCAGCACTGGATCGGAAATACTACCAACCGGCATATCAAAAACTACTTTATCAAATTCCGGCACCATCTCCCCTTTTTTAAATTTACCAAGATCACCTTCTCGGTCAGCCGCGCCCGGTTCAGTTGAAAATTGACGAGCCAATTCAGCAAAATTTCCCGAGGTAGCCTGCGCTTTCAACTCTTGAATTTTTGCCAAGGCCTGATCTTTGGTATATTGCGGGTTATCACAACGTTCTGCACCAGTGTAACAAATCAAAATATGTGATGCTGAAACATAGCGTTCCCCATCTCTAACCGCCATTCGTTTTACAATATTGTAACCTTCTGGACTTTTTACTAAACTTTTACTCACTTCGCCTTCCTTAGCGGTTTTAGCCCAAGTATAAATTTCCGGAAATACTTTATTGTCAATAAAATTTAAGTCACCGCCATTATTTTTGCTATTATCATCTTCAGAATATTTCAAAACTGCCTCACCAAAATCACCAGATTTAACAGCGCCGAGCGCTTCATCAGCTTTCTTCTTAGCGGCATTATTAAAATCAGTTAATTGTTTTTGTTCGTCAGTAGTTAAATCACGCTGGGGCTCGTCATTTTCTTCTTTAAATTCTAAAACCGGTGTACCGCCGATCATGGCAATAGCTTGATTAACATCCTTAACGCCCGGCAATTCCACAATCACGCGATAGGTTTCACCCACGCGTGTGGTCTGTACCAAAGGTTCGGATACGCCCAAACCACCACGCACACGTCTTTCAATTACATCACGCACGCCCTCAACCGAGTCAGCGCGATCATTAGGAGCAATATTGTCAATTTTAGCTTCATAAATTAAATGCGCCCCACCTTGCAAATCCAAGCCCAAGTTAAAACCCGCTGCCGGTAAATTTGGCAAGCCAATATTGGTTTTACCGTTTACCCAATTTATGCCGGCATTGGCATAACCGGGGAAAACAATTACAAGACAAACAAGTAACAACGCTCCCACCCCGGCCGCTCGCCAACGAATTGTCGCGCGGGTTAATTTTTTCGTTGCCTGCTGATGATATTTATTGGCCATATGATGATTTCAAATTTTAGATTTAAGATTTTAAATATTGTGAAAAAGTGTCAATATCTTACCTTATTTATTATTTTTTGGCAAGGGTGTTAATTAGACCCATGACATTTTTTAAACTTCTTACCCGAACCGCACGGACACGGATCATTACGCCCAACTTTATTGCCCTCCGCGTCTTTGGGCACACTTTTTATTACCGCACTCTCACGTTCGGCCCCACTCAAAATCATATTGCCTTTGGACATCAAACTCGGTGCCAGCTTCAAACCCACGCTAACTTTATAAATCGTATAAACTACATCACGCGAAATCAAATTCAACAATTCATTGAACATGCGATAAGTTTCTTTTTTGTATTCCACCAAAGGATCACGCTGGCCATAACCGCGCAAGCTAATACCAGTGCGCAAATAATCCACCGCCACCAGATGCTCCACCCATAAATTATCCATGGAACGCAATAGGATTTGTTTTTCTACTTCCAAAATTATCCCCGGTTCGGGCACAGCCGCCACCAGCATATCTTGATATTTTTTCTTAGCCAATTCAGATAAAAATTCAATAATTTTAGTACGCGCTTCAACCGCTTGCAATTTTTCCGTGCCACCGTTATTCATATGTAAAAGCACATCTCGCTCCGGATCAGTTAACGGAAAAATTGTTAAAACTGCGGCCTTAATTTCTTCCATATTCCACTCGCGTTTCTCTTCAGAGTTGGTATGAAATGACACTACCTGTTCAATCTCATCTTCCACCATTTCAAAAATAATACCACGAAGTGTTTTGTTATCTAAGCTTTGTTGTTCTTCGCCCTGCAAATTTTCCGTCAAAGCATTTTTCTCTTGCTCAAACACCTCCAAAACTTCTCTTCGTTTGTTATAAATCACTTCACGATGACGATTTAAAACATCATCATATTCCAATAAATGTTTGCGTGAATCAAAATGAAATCCTTCCACTTTCTTTTGGGCGGATTCAATAATTTTACTGATGCTTTTATTTTCAATCGGCATATCATCCGGCACTCGCAAACTTTTCATCACACTGCGAATTCGTTCGCCCGCAAAAATGCGCATCAAATCATCTTCAGTAGATAAATAAAACTGGGTAGCGCCCGGATCACCCTGACGACCACTACGACCGCGCAGCTGATTATCAATACGTCGCGATTCGTGTCGCTCCGTACCAACCACAAATAAACCACCGATTTGCGTGCAACGCTCTTTGGCAGACACATCCGGCGGATTACCGCCCAAAATAATATCCACGCCACGCCCAGCCATATTAGTGGCCAAGGTTACCGCGCCCGGCGCACCCGCTTGCGCCACAATTTCACCTTCCCGTTCGTGGTTTTTCGCGTTTAAAATTTCGTGCTTTACGCCTTCTTGCTGTAAAAATATACTTAACT